>FTBS01000154.1_pt1 | contig 13886 bp, 12 predicted proteins | sample 1639441 | NCBI WGS metagenome assembly FTBS01 (sample SAMEA3914864, study PRJEB12502) | metagenome | biome: forest; material: soil | place: USA | collected 2012-03-12 | depth 0.3 m
GTCCTTCATCACGAAGGAGACCTTTTCCGGCCCGGCAAGAATGGAGATATCGGCGATCGGATCGCCGTCGATCAGGATCAGGTCGGCCAGCTTGCCCGGCTGCAAAGTGCCGAGTTCGCCGCCGTATCCCATGGCGAGGCCGCCGTTGCGGGTGGCGCAGATCAGCGCCTCGGCCGGAGTGTAGCCGTAGAAATCGACGAAGGATTTCAGGTCGCGGCCCTGCGTGCCCTGTGGGCTCCAGCCGAAGCCGTAATCACCGCCGATCAGGTGGCGGATGCCGCGCCTGCGCAGTTCGGTGTGCGTTTTCAGCGAATTTTCCAGCAGGTCCGGGATGTTCATGTACCCGCCGACTTCGGGCGAAAGGCCGTGCGCCGAAGCCTCGCCCGCCATGATCTGCGCGAAGAGGCCGACGGTGGGCACTACGAAGATGTGGTCCCGCGCCTCCTCCATCATGTCCAGCAGTTCCTCGTCCGCGTATTCGCAGTGGAACAGGCCGTCCACGCCGGCGCGGACGCAGTGCTTTGACCCTTCGATCGAGCGCGTGTGGGCGTTGATCTTGCGGCCATAGGCATGGGCCGTTTCGGCGGCGACGCGCACTTCCTCGAACGTCATCGGCGTCGTGTGGCCGGGCGTGCCGGGATAGAACGGGTCGCCCGAGACATCGAGCTTCACATTGTCGATCCCCTCGCGGCAGTGGAGGCGCACGGTCTTGCGCATCTCCTCCACGCCGTCGACGATGGCGGAGGGGCCGATGCGCGGATTGTGCAGCTTACTTTCGTCCCCCATCGCGCCGGTGACGGAAATTTCCAGGCCGCCGGCACGGATGCGCGGGCCGGGAATGCGGCCGGCGTTCACTTCGTCCCGCACGGCGACGGCGAGTTTCAGCTTGGCTTCGGAGGCGCCATAGGCAGAAGTGAAGCCCGCCTCGATCAGCGCCTTGGCCCCGCGCGCGGCGGTGAACACCTGGGTTTCGGGGCAGGGGGTGATCAGGTCCTCGGTCGCGCAGACGTTCTCGAAAGAGAGGTGCGCGTGGCCTTCCACCATGCCGGGCATGCAGAACTGGCCGGTGCCGTCGATCACCACGTCATCGGGCCGTGCTGTGGTGGGTTGGCCGACCGACATCACGCGGTTGCCCTCGACAACGAGGTCTCCCTTGATCGCGGCCTTTCCTGTCCCGTCGAATATCGTGGCGTTCTGGATCAGTGTCCGTCCCACGCTTTTTCTCCTGCTGGCCGCGCGTATCCTCGCGGCTGTCGTTTTGCAGGTTAGGAGCGGCGGCGGGCGCGGCAAATGACGGGCCGGGCAGAGGGCTTGTCCTGTACCGGAACGCCGCCCCGCTTCGTGGTGGCGGTTTTCCCGCAGGGGCAAGTCGCAGGGCATGGGGAGCGCTTTGCGCGGGCCCGGGGCTGCGGCATCACCGGTGAAAATCAAACGAAGAGGACCGGGCCGGATTTATGGGCAACCTTCATGTCACCATGACCGACATCGACGGCGTGAAGCACGAATTTTCCGATGTGGACGCGGGCGTCAGCCTGATGGAACTCGGCCGTGCGCGCGGGGTCACCGGGATCATGGGCGATTGCGGCGGCGGCTGCGCCTGCGCCACCTGCCACGTCTATGTCGCGCAGGACTGGTGGAACGAAGTGGGCGAGCCCGATGACGTCGAATTCGCCATGCTCGACATGGTGGCGGACGTCATGAAGGACACCAGCCGGTTGGGCTGCCAGATCAAGATGAGCGACGATCTGGACGGGCTGGAAGTGACCGTGGCGCCTGCTTCCGGCTACTGAGAGTGTGATGGTTTTGAAAATGCGCCGAAAGCGCATTTTCGTGCGGCACCGGCCCACGCCCCCACCCGACCTCCCACGAAGTGTACCCTGTTGGGAGGTCGGGTGGGGGCGTGGGCCGGTGCCGCAAAATCCGGCCGCGCCGGATTTTCAAACGAACTATCTTCCCTTCGGGGCAAGCCTAGGTTCGAGGGCGGGCATGGTTGGCCGCCGCCACCCGGTCCATATAAGATCGCAAAGACACAGAATACGGGACAGGTAGATGGCAACGTCAACGCAAATTGGGGCAACCGAAGATCGCGTCAGTGAGCGCAAGGAACTGACAGCGGAGGAGCAGGCGCTGCTCGACAGCGGTTCACTGGCCGATACCGCGATCCAGGCGCAGCCGAACCAGTTCTACCGCGCGATGCGCCACGGCGATCCGATCCACTATGACGAACGGCTCGGCTCCTGGCTGGTGACGCGGCATGAGGATATCTCGAAGATCCAGTCCGATCCGGTCACTTTCTCCGTCAAGCACGGCTATTCGGAACAACAGGCGCGCGGCATGCGTGAGGAGTTCCAGGCCTATCTTGAGGAACATGGCGGCGGCTATTTCCCCGACGCGATCATGTCCGATCCGCCCTATCACACGCGCATCCGCCGCTTGATGGAGCAGGCATTCACGGCACACCGCGTGAAGGAGCTGGAGCCGCGCATCACCGAAGTCGTGCGCGAAGTGATTGCCGGCGTCGTCTCGCGCGGGGAGGGTGAGTGCGATGCGGTGAAGGACATCGCCATCCCGCTGACCATTCGCGTGATCGTGGAGCAACTCGGGCTCGATCAGGGCATGGAGGAGAAGATTTCGCGCTGGTCGGTCGCGGTCACCGCGCAGATCGGCGCGATGCAGAGCCGCGAGACGATGCTGGCCAATGCCGCGCAGATCGCCGAATTGCAGCAGTACCTGATTGGCAAGATGAAAGAGCGGGAGGCGAACCCGTCGGAAGACATGATCTCCGACCTCGTCAACGCGGAAGTCACCAATGAGGACGGCAGCAAGGAGAAGCTGAACTTTGCCGAAGCCGTTTCGCTGGTGCGGGCGACGCTGATCGCGGGGAACGACACCACCGCGACCGCGATCGGTAACTTGTTCTACGTGCTTACCACAAGACCCGGCATGGCCGAACTGCTGGAGAGCGTGGTGGACGACGACCGCCAGCTCAACCGCTTCATCGAGGAGCATCTGCGGGCCGAGCCGCCCGTCCGCGCGCTCAGCCGCATGACCACGCGCGAAGTCACCGTAAACGGCACGACGATCCCGGCGCACGCGCACATGTTGCTGGTCTACGGATCGGGCAACGATGATGAGACGGTGTTCCCGCAGCCGCGCAAGTTCGACATTACGCGGGCCAATCTCGGCCGCCATGTCGCCTTCGGCGGCGGTCCGCACCGCTGCGTCGGCCTGGCGCTGGCCCGCATGGAAGTGAAGGTGGCTGCGCGGGAGATTTCCCGGCAGATGAAGAACCTGAAGCTGGCCATTCCCGAAAGCGCGATCCGCTACACGCCCACCGTCGCCACGCGCACCATCGAGTCGCTGCCGATCACTTTCGAGGCACGCTGATGGCTAATGAACTCGCAGGCAAAGTCGCGGTCATCACCGGCGGGGCGAGCGGCATCGGCCGTGCCACCGTGGAACTGTTCGTGGCGGAGGGGGCCAAGGTCGTCATCGCCGATATCGCCGACGAGGCGGGTGAGGCGCTGGCACAGCGGCTGGGCGCTTCGGCGGCCTATCAGCGCACGGACGTATCCGATCCTGCGGCGGTGGAGGCGATGATAGACTTGGCCGTCTCGCGCTTCGGCGGGATCGATGTGCTCTTCAACAATGCGGGCATGTCCTGCGGCGCGTTTCCAAGCTTTCTTGACGATACGCTGGAGGATTTCGACCGGGTGATGCGCGTCAACGTGCTCGGGCCGATGCTGGGCACGCGCAATGCGGCGCGGATCATGGCGAAGTCTGGAAAAGGTGGCGTGATCCTCAACAACGCCTCGATCGCGGGAACGCTCGCGGGCCATGCGATGATGACCTATCGCGCGTCGAAGGCGGCGCTGGTGCAGTTCTCCAAGTCCTCCGCCATCGACCTTGCGCGGCATGGCATCCGCGTGAACTGCATCGTACCCGGCCATGTGCGCACCGAACTGTCGTCGTTCGGGGAGAAGGGCGCCGATTCCGGGCTGGCGACGCGGATCGAGGAGGGCGTGAATGCCGTCTACCTCTCCAACCAGCTGATCAAACGACGGGGCGAGCCGGAGGACGTGGCGCAAGTGGCGCTGTTCCTTGCTAGCGACCGCTCTCGCCACATGACCGGCGCGGTGATCCCGGTGGAAGGCGGCGTGACTGTGGGCGATCCGGTCAACCATCTGGAGCAAATTTTCGACGCTCGCGCTGCGGCTTTTGCAGCGATGGAGCGCGTGGAAGGCTGAGAGTTGGTTGAAAATGCCTTTGGGCATTTTCGGCGCGGCACCGGCCCTCTCCCCCACCCGACCACCCGACAGCGTATGCTCATGGGTGGTCGGGTGGGGGAGAGGGCCGGTGCCGCAAAATCCGGCCGCGCCGGATTTTCAAATGAACTCTGAGAGATCCCGAATACGGGGCCAAGGCTTTGAAGCGGTGGTGTGCCGCTTCCGGGGAGGAGAGGGAACATGAGGAACTGGCTGAAGGCCGTGCTGGCGGCCGGCACCGTGCTGTCGGGCGTGAGCGGCGCCCATGCGCAGGAGGCTGCGCCATCGGGCGGCGTCACCATCCACGAAGGCGATATCGTCGTTACCGCGCGGCGACGGGATGAGAGCCTGTCTACCGTACCGGCGGCGATCACTGCGCTCAGTGCGACGGACCTTGTCGAACGGGGCGTGAAGACCGATTCCGATCTTCAACGCATCGCTCCTGGCCTGACGATCCGCCAGACGCAGGGCAACAATTCGCTGACGTACTCGATCCGTGGGCAGACGGCGGATACTTTCTCCGGATCGCCCTCGGCGGTGATCGCCTACCTCAACGAAGTGCCGCTGACGATCAACAGCGCCTCCTCGTTCTACGATCTTGAGAACGTGCAGGTGTTGAAAGGGCCGCAGGGCACGCTGTTCGGCCGCAATGCCACCGGCGGCGCGGTGCTCTACAATTCGGCCAAGCCCAGCGACAAGCTGGAGGCCGCTCTCACCGGCCGCGTTGGCAATTACGACATGTGGGAAGGCGAGGGGATGCTGAACGTGCCCCTGCTGGCGGACAAGATCCTGCTGCGCGGTGCCTTCGACGTGATCCGCAAGGACGGCTACATCCGCAACCTGCTGAACGATGAACGGCTGGGCGACATCCGCCGCGACAGTGGGCGTGTGACGCTGACGGTGAAGCCCACCGACACGATCAGCAACACCACGATGCTGCAATATACCAACACGCGCGGCACCAATACTGGCGCGTCCTATACCTACAGCGTCTATTCCTGCGGCCAGACCAACAACGGCTTCGCGCTGACTTGCGGCGCGGGATCGCTGTTCGGGCCGGGGCTGGACGCGATCACCGGGGCGGGGTCCTGGGCCGCCTATCTCGCCGCCCATCCGGATGCCTATGCGCCGGGCCTGATCGACTACGTGAACGAACAGCGCCGCATCGGGCCCTACAAGACGCGCCATCCCGGCGGCGCCAGCCACCACGGGAAGGACTGGTTCCTCACCAACACCACCGAGTTCGAGATCAGCGACGACATGACGCTGCGCAACATCTTCGGCTGGTCCGATTCCAAGACCCGCTCCGAACAGCCGCAGCTGGGCGCGCCCTTCGTCACGATCCTCACCGCCAATGCGGCGGCCGGCGAATACGGCAACCAGCTCAAGGTCCGCTCCGTGTCGGAGGAGCTGCAGCTGGTCGGCAACACGATGGATGGCAAGCTGGACTATATCTTCGGCTACTACTTCCAGAACCAGCGCAGCGACACGCTTTGGCCGCAGACCTATTTCGACGTCTCACCGATCATTCCGCCCAGCTACGTCACCAATAACTTCCGTACGCGTAACCGGACCAACGCCGTCTACGGGCAGGTCTCCTACGAGGTGGTGCCGGACCTGAAGCTGACTGGCGGGTTGCGCTATACCTGGGAACGCGTCTCGATCGCGCAGCTTCCAGCGGCGACGTATACTTACGGCGCGCCGGACCAGAAGAAGACCTTCTCCGATCCGTCCTGGGAAGTGGGGCTGGAATACAAGGTCACGCCGGACTGGTTCGCCTATCTCAAGACGCGCGGCAGCTTCCGTTCGGGCGGCTTCAATGGCGCAGCACCGCCGATCAATGCCACTGCGACCGACGGCGGCAATATGTTCAATTCGGAGCATACGCAGGATATCGAGGGCGGCGTGAAGTTCGCAGGGGACGTGATGGGCCGCCCCGCCAACTTCGCCAGCGCCGTGTTCATCCAGTGGGTGCGGGATGTGCAGCGCGTGGAATTCCCCGATCCGGACGGGCCCGGCGGCCTTTCCTCGATCGCGGTGACCGCCAACGTGCCCTCCGAACGCATCTGGGGCTTCGAGGCGCAGGGCAACCTTCGCCCGGCAGACTGGCTGGAGATCGGCGGTTCGGCGGCCTACACCAAGGCGACTTTCACGGACGGCCATATCGAACTGTTCGGCACGCCCTATTCCTACGGCCCGGTGGGGGATACGCCGAAGTTTTCCGGCACTGCCTATGCGCAAGTGTTCCTGCCGGTGGCTGAGGATGCGGGGCAGGTCTCTCTGCGCGGCGACCTTTATGGGCAGACCGCGCAGTATTTCTCCAACGCGGCGGATTCGATCGCACCGGGGACCAAGTTGCCGGGCTATGTGCTGGTGAACGGCCGGCTGGATTGGCACGGCATCCTGGGATCGGACTTTTCGGCCGCGCTGTTCGTCAAGAACCTGACTGACAAGGCTTATTTCGTTGGCGGGATGACGCTGGCAGCCGCGCTGGGCCACAATGCCGCCGCCGTGGGCGAACCGCGCACGTACGGGCTGGAGATCAGCTACAAGTTCTGAATTATTGGCGGGATTGCGTCACAATTGTCGCAATCCCGCCAATTCGCCATTGGATCCATAACGGATGTGAAAAGCGTTGCCCAATTGCATCGCTAATCCGGAAATCATCGCCACGGCCCTTAAGTACGCTGGCGTGTGAAGTTCTTGTAACGGAAATGTAATCGCGCGTTTCTAGCTGCCCCATTCGGTACAACCCAGAAGGGACATCCCGCGTGCGACATATTTCCTGCCTTCGACCCGCCCTTCTTCTTGGCTGCGGCCTTGCGTCGCTTGGCTTCGCTGACACGGCCTTTGCGCAGGATGCCGATGCTGCTGCACCCGCCGCGACCGAGGGCCTTGGCGACATCGTCGTGACGGCGGAACGCCGCCGCGAGAATTTGCAGGACGTGCCGGTTTCTGTGGGCGTCGTTTCGGGTGACCAACTGCGCAATTTCCAGGCTGCGGGTGACGACATCCTCTCGCTGGCCGGTCGCGTGCCGGGCCTCTATGCCGAAACCACCACGGGCCGCATCTTCCCGCGCTTCTACATTCGCGGCCTTGGCAATATCGACTTCTACCTCGGCGCTTCGCAGCCCGTTTCGATCATCCAGGACGACGTCGTGCTGGAGCATGTCGTGCTGAAGTCGAACCCGGTCTTCGACATGGACCAGGTGGAAGTGCTGCGCGGCCCGCAGGGTTCGCTGTTCGGCCGCAATACCACGGCCGGCATCATCAAGTTCGACACGATCAAGCCCAACACCGATCACTGGACCGGCCGCGCCAGCGCCAGCTATGGCTCTTACAACACCGCCACCTTCGATGGCGGCGTGGGCGGCCCGATCATCCAGGACCTGTTGGCGATCCGCGTTTCCGCGCTCTACCAGCGCCGCGACGACTGGGTGGACAACACTTACAGCGGCCCCAGCGCGGACGGTACCGTCTCGCCCAAGAAGGACGCGATGGGCGGCTTTGAGGAACGCGATGCCCGCATCCAGCTGCTGCTGGCGCCCACGGGCAGCGGTTTTTCGATGCTGACCAGCTTCCACGCCCGCAAGTATGACGGCACCTCCACGATCTTCCATCGCGGCGCCTTCACCAAGGGTTCGAACGACGTTTCAGACGAACCGCGTGACAAGATCGCGCTGGACGAAGCACACAACAACCCGCAGGCTTACGACACTTACGGCGCCTCCAGCCGCATCGCGATGGACTTCGGCCCGGTCACGCTGACCTCGATCACGGCATGGGAATCGACGTCCGGCTACAGCCGCGGCGATACCGATGGCGGCGCGGCAGTGAACTTCCCGGTGAACGGCGTACCCAATGGTTATGGCCAGTCGCAGGGCAATGTGCGCGATCTGGATCAGCTGACCGAGGAACTGCGCCTGGCCAGCAATGGCGACACGCGCTTCAAGTGGCAGGTCGGCGCGATGTGGTTCGATTCGCGCGACATTACCGACTTCTACCAGCGCGCTTATTTCCTGACGCCGCCGGCCAACAATCCCAACAACTGGGTGCGTCTGCGCAACGTCAACACCAGCTGGGCCTTCTTCGGCCAGGCCAGCTATGAACTGCTGGACGGCCTGACGCTGACCGCCGGCGCGCGCTATACCAACGACACCAAGAAGACCCGCCTGATCAAGACTGCGGACACCGCCGCCGGCGCTGTAACCTACAAGGGCCGTTACTACGTGCGCCTGTCGGATGAGAAGCCGAGCTGGGACGTCAGCCTGAACTACAAGGTGAACCCGGACGTCAGCGTCTATGCGCGCGTTGCCACGGGCTTCCGCGGGCCGACCATTCAGGGCCGCTCGGCCGTGTTCAACTCGGACTTCACCACGGCGGATTCGGAAACGATCCTCTCCGGTGAAGCGGGCATCAAGACCCAGCTGTTCGACAACAAGGTGCGCTTCAACCTGTCCGGCTTTGCCTATCGGGTGAAGGACATCCAGCTGAACGGCAACGACGTGAACGGCAACGGCGTTCTGTTCAATGCGGACAAAGCTGAGGCCTACGGCATGGAAGCCGAACTGGAAGCGCGCCCGATCCCGAACCTGACGCTGACCGCCGGCCTCAGCCTGCTGCATACCGAGATCAAGGACAAGAACGTCTACGCGCAGGTCTGCGCGCTGAACGGCGTGGTGGTTTGCACCGTGCAGGATCCCACCATCACGATCGCCGGCAAGGGCGTTTTCGCGCAGATCAACGGCAATCCGCTGCCCAACGCGCCGAAGTACACCGCCAACGTCACCGCGCGCTATGACCTGCCGCTGGGCAATGGCGGATCGCTGTTCGCGGCAACCGACTGGATGTTCCAGGGCTACACGAACTTCGTGCTCTACAAGACCAAGGAGTTCTACTCCGACGGTGACTTCGAAGGCGGTCTGAAGATCGGCTACTCGGCCCCCGGCGGCCAGTACGAGATCGCCGCTTTCGCCCGCAACATCACCAACGAGAAGAACCTGAAAGGCGTGATCGAGAACTACATGGCCGCCGTGTTCAACGAACCGCGCGTGATCGGCGCCTCGTTCTCCGGCAAGTTCTGATCGGACGGCATAGGATTGAGGAGAGGGGCTGGAGATATTCTCCGGTCCCTTTTCCGTTCGTCGTCGCGAGCGTGACGAAGGGGGGATGACCGGCCGCTCTGCAAGAGGACTGCCGAGAGAAGTCGAAGCCGCTGCTACGCCCCTTGCTTCTTCTGCTTTTCGATCAGCACGGCCTGCTGCCACCGGCTGGGTGCCTTGTCGGTGCGGTGAATGCAGCCGGGCCAGCAACAGGGGCGCCTCTTGCCTTCCAGAAGTTCTTCGCGCGTTCGCTCAATGCGGCGTTGGCGGGTCTTCGCCTGCTTGGCATCGTCCACCCAGCAGATGAATTCGTTCCGACCAAGCGGCGTCAAGTTCTCCCAAAGCAGTAGGATTTCTGGATCAGCGCTCAGCGCAGCTTGCAGGTCTTCGCCTGCTTCGTGGACCGTACCGTGCAAGAACGTCGCCAACGTGAAATCTCCCATGCTCAGCCTCAGGCGTCTGTCAGTCGCTTTTGCAGGAATATGCGAACATTATCGCGGGGAGAATTATCGAGCGAGCCGAAAACCCGATATCCCAGCTTCTCGTAAAAGCCGCGCGCCTGGAATGCGAAGGTAGTCAGCCACGAGCCGACACATCCGCGCTCAATCGCGAGTTCTTCTGCGGCTGCCATTAACCGAGCGCCCAGATTTTGCCCTCTCAGAGAGGCCGGCACGACAAGATAATCAACGAACAGCCAATCATAAACAGTCTTTCCCCATAGGCCCCCGATGATCTCGCCCTCATCGTTGGTCAGGGTGAAGGCGATGAGCTTCGGGTCCGCGGGGTATCCGTTTTCGGCGTTGAAGTCCGCCAGCGGCTTCAGAATGGCGTCCCGGATTGCATCCGTGGGATTTTCGCATCGGGTCAGGGCAGGGCTCACGTTGATCCTTTCAATCGCGCGGGGTGCTGCATCACCGGAAATCGCGGCGAGAATGGGGCGACCATTTCCGATGGGGCTCGATGACGCATGACCGCCGTTGGCGGATGAAATGAACCGCCTTCGAGCGCGGCGCGGATGGCGAGAGGATGCTTGTGTTAACTATTGTCGGGTTAGGATGAAGCCGTTCTGCAAAATGACAGGATTCCGAGTGTAGCGGCGCCGCAAGGTCGCTGATTAAGGATTATCGATGTTGTTTGGCGTACTCGCTGCGGCGGCTGTTGCTGCGTCCAGCACCCGGCCGGCTGTAAGTGAAGCTCAATTTCAGGACATCGTCCTTGCCATTCATAACCGGGAGCGTGCGGCGGTAGGTTCCGCGCCGCTGCATTGGAGCGCCGATCTGGCCCGCGATGCAGGATATTGGGCGGACAAGCTGGCGGCATCCGGGGTGTTCCGGCACGACGCGTCCAACCGAAAAGAGGGCGAGAACCTCTGGATGGGAACGCGCGGCGGGTTCACCGTTGAAGAGATGGTTTCGGGCTGGGTGGGCGAAAAAATCCCGCTTCGCCGCATGCGTTCGTGGCAGGACGATTACCATCGCGTCGGCCACTACACGCAGATGATCTGGGCCGGAACGACGGCGGTGGGCTGCGCCGTATCGAAGGGTGGTCGGTACGAATATCTGGTGTGCCGATACGATCCGCCGGGCAACGTCGTGAACGAGAGCCCTTATCGCTCGCGCGCGGTTGTCTACGGCGCCGGATAGGCGCAGACTAGGACAGGAATGCCTCAATCTCGCCCGCAAGGGTGGCGGGAATTTCCAGATTGAGCAGGTGGCCCGCATCGGCGTGATCGATGCGCGTCACGTTCTGCGCGGCACCTGCGATCAGTTCTGCAATCAGGCGGAAGTCCTCAGTATCGCGCTCGCCGGTCAGTAGCAGCGTCGGCATGGGAGAAGGCGACGCCCGGCTCGCCAGTGGATGCGCCGAAGCCGCGCGCGTCGTAGGCGATCAGCGGCAGTTCCGGAGGCAGGGCGGCAATCACCGGTTCCCAGTCGCGCCGGGAACCGCCGAAGCCGTGGGCCAGTACCAGCGGTGTGCTCGAACTTTGGCCCGAACTTTGACCCGCACCTTCGCGCCGCACGCCGGCGAGCGTTCCGCCCGGCAGGTCGACGCGAAAGTCTTTCACGATGGGATCACATCCGCTCTGCAAAGCCGCCGTAGCGGCCCTTGTGGAACAGCATCGGATCGTCTTCGCGCACCGTTTCCATGCGCAGCACTTCGCCCAGCACGAACCAGTGGTCGCCCGCCTCGGTCACCGAATAGAGGCGGCATTCGATGGCGGCGATCGAGTTGGCGATGATCGGCAGGTTATGCGCGGACACGGTGTATTCCACGCCCACGAACTTCTCTGCGCCCTTGGCGGTGACGGCGCGGCACACGTCTGCCTGGTCGCTGGCCAGCACGTTCACGCAGAAGTGGCCGGCCTTCTCGATCAGCGGCCATGAGCTTGATCGCCGGTCTGGAAAGAAGCCCACCAGCGGCGGATCGAGCGAGACGGAGGTGAACGATCCCACCACCATGCCTGCCGGGCGATCCTCGTCCAGGGCCGTGATCACGCAGACCCCGGTGGGATAACTGCCCAGAACCTTGCGGAATTCGGCCGGATCGATGGTCGTGATGGTCACTGTGCGGTCTGTCCCTGAATTTTGCCAATCATGGCGTGAGAACTCCCTCCATGTGCCTGACGGTTTCGTCAAGCCACTGCCGGAAGGCGACTACCCGAGGCAGCTTGCGGATGTCTTGGTGCGTGACGAACCAGAAGCTGCGCAGGATGCGCTTTTCGGGCAGGACCGGCACCAGCCGCGCGTCGGCATCGGCCATGAAGCAGGGCAGCACGCCAAGGCCGGCGCCGCTGGCGATCAGGCTCTGCTGGGCGGTGATGCTGGGGGAGCGGATCGTGGCGCGAAGTCCCCCGTGGATCTCGTCCAGATAGCGCAGTTCGGGCGCGTAGATCAGGTCCGGGATGTAGCCGACGAGGCCGTGCCCGTCGAGCAGGTCCGCCGGGCGCTGCGGGGTGCCGTGCCGCTCCAGATAATCGCGGCTGCCATAGAGGGCCAGCGTGTAGTCCGCCAGTTTGTGCGCCACCAACGGCCCGGTGCGCGGGCGCGAGAGCATGACGGCCACATCCGCCTCGCGTCGGCCGGGGCTGAGGAAGCCGCTCGATGCCACAAGATCGATGGCAAGGCGCGGGTGGGCGGACTGGAAGGAGGGCAGGTGGCGGGCGAGGAACCAGCAGCCGAACCCTTCCGAGGTGCTGATGCGCAAAGTGCCGGAAAGCCCGTCGCCGTGCGCGGCCTGTTCGCTGATCTGACCGACGGCCTTGGCCATCGCCTCCACCGACGCGAGGAGGGCCTCGCCAGCCTCGGTCAGGTCCTGCCCGCTGCGGGTCTGTTCGAACAGGCGAGTGCCGAGCGCGGCCTCCAGCCGGCGCAAGCGGCGGCCCATCGTGGTGGGATCCACGCCCAGCGCGCGTGCCGCAGCGGCGAGTTGCCCCGCCCGGGCGATGGCTAGGAAGGCCTGATAGTCGCTCCAGTCGATCGAGGGCATCAGTAAGGCATCGTCACTGCGGGAAATCACCCTTCGGGCTGCAAATGTGCAGTTATCGATGGCGTATTTTCAGCTTGCCTGCAAATCGAGCCGGGACCACCAAGCCATGAAAGGGCGCGCCTGCGCCCGAAGACAGAATTTCGAAAGGATGAGGAATGCGCCTGATTGACCACTTCGTAGTCGGCGGACCCGGCAGTCCGTCCGCGCGTCTCGGCGATGTCTTCAACCCCAGCACCGGCGCGGTGCAGGCGCAAGTGCCGCTGGGCGACGCTGCGCTGCTCGACCGTGCGGTCGCCACCGCGCAGGCCGTGCAGCCCAAGTGGGCGGCGATGAACCCGCAGCGCCGCGCCCGCGTGCTGTTCAAGTTCAAGGAACTGATCGAGCAGAACATGCAGAGCCTCGCCGAACTGCTGGCGAGCGAGCATGGCAAGGTGGTGGACGACGCCAAGGGCGACATCCAGCGCGGGCTTGAGGTCGTGGAATTCTGCTGCGGCATTCCGCACATGCTGAAGGGCGAATACACGCAGGGCGCTGGCCCGGGCATCGACGTCTATTCGCTGCGCGCGCCGCTGGGCGTGGGCGCGGGCATCACCCCGTTCAACTTCCCGGCGATGATCCCGATGTGGATGTTCGCCCCGGCGGTCGCGGTGGGCAACACCTTCATCCTCAAGCCGTCGGAACGCGATCCCTCGGTGCCGAACCGTCTGGCCGAACTGTTCATCGAAGCCGGCGCGCCCGAGGGCGTTCTGCAGGTGGTGCACGGTGACAAGGTGATGGTGGACGCGATCCTCGACCATCCGGGCATCGCTGCCGTCAGCTTCGTTGGATCGTCCGACATCGCCCACTACGTCTATTCGCGCGGCGTTGCTGCCGGTAAGCGCGTGCAGGCGATGGGCGGTGCGAAGAACCATGCCATCGTCATGCCCGATGCGGACATGGATCAGGCCGTCAACGACATCATGGGCGCCGCCTATGGCTCGGCGGGCGAAAGCTGCATGGCGCTTCCGGGTGCCGTTCCCCTGGGGGACGAAAA
>FTBS01000265.1_pt1 | contig 13474 bp, 13 predicted proteins | sample 1639441 | NCBI WGS metagenome assembly FTBS01 (sample SAMEA3914864, study PRJEB12502) | metagenome | biome: forest; material: soil | place: USA | collected 2012-03-12 | depth 0.3 m
GGCCAGCAGCGTCGATACGCGACCGGCATGGTCGAAGCCCGCCTTGTTCCGATAGATATGCAGGATGCCGCGTTGCTTCAGGTCGAAGTCGATGCCCTCGGCGTCGGCCCAGGCAAACAGGTGCTGGCGCGCGGCGATGGCCAGGCGCGCGGTCTCGACGGTATTGGCGCGGTAGTGCGGCATCGAGGCGATGAACTCGGCAAACCAGCTCAGCTTGTGCCAGGTCGGGCGCGGGTTGACCAGCAGCGGCGCGTCGTTGCGCAGCATCCACTTGATGCCCTTGGCCAGCGTGGACCAGTGGGTCCAGACTTCGGCGTTCGATGCCGAAAGTTGCCCGCCATTGGCGAAGGACGTCTCCATGGCCGCATAGCGGTGGCGTTCGAACAGCGTGACGGAGAAGCCGCGTTGGGTCAGGGCGTAGGCGGTCGTGACGCCGGTAATGCCGCCGCCGATCACTGCAATGGATTTCATGAGAAGGTCTTCCAGGACGTCATGGGATGGCAGTCCACGGCGCACCATGCGCTTGCGCGGACGCCCCCTCTGTCCTTGACCTGAGAGATTCGCGAGCGGCGCGGCATCGCGCAGGCTCGCTTGCTCCTTCGGTACCGCCGGCGGACGTACGCGCCGAAGGTTCTTCAGAGTGCATTGGCGATACCGGTCCTTTTGCCTGAGAGTTTCCGGGGCGGTTGCTCCTTCGGCGCCGTGCCGGCCGGGCGGCTGGCACGGGCTCTCCCGATATCGCGGGTACAACGGTGGCACTATGCCACAGACTTTCAGGATTCGGCTACGAGGAAGCGTTGTGCCAGCCGCACCCAGGCGGCAGCGCCGAGCGGCAGCACCGCATCGTTGAAGTCATAGCCCGGGTTGTGCACCATGCAGCCCCCGAACTCGCCTTCGCCATTGCCGAGGATCAGGTAGCAGCCCGGCACCGCGTTGAGCATCCACGCGAAGTCCTCGCTGCCGTTCAGGCCCTTCGGTGCCTGTGTGACCACCTGTTCCGCGTCAACCAGTTCCTTGCAGACCTCCGCCGCCAGTGCAGTGGGCGCCTCGGCGTTGACCATCGGCGGCGTGAGTTGGCGGTAGTCGATCTGCGCCGACACGCCGTGCGCCTGAGCCGTCAGGGTAACGATTTCGCGAATCCGTTCTTCCACCAGCACACGCGTCTCGGGCCGAGCGGCGCGCACGTTCAAGCCAAGCTTCACTTCCTCCGGAATCACGTTGTGCGTGGCACCGGCATGAATGAATCCGACGGAAACCACGGCCGTGTCGTCGGGGGCCACGTTGCGCGCCACCACGGTCTGCAGCGCGGTGATGATCGCGGCCGATGCGGCGATCGGATCCTTCGCGCGATGCGGCATGGCGCCATGGCCGCCCACGCCCCGGATCGTGACATCCGCCACATCGGACGACAGGCTCACCGGCCCTGTCAGCACGCGGAACGAACCGGCCGGCACGCCTGGCATGTTGTGCAGTGCAAACACCGCGTCGCACGGAAAGCGCTCGAACAGGCCATCCTCGATCATCGCGCGCGCGCCGCACAGGTTCTCCTCGTCGGGCTGGAAGATCAGGTTCAGCGTGCCGTCGAAGCTGCGCGAGTCGGCCAGCGCCTTGGCTGCCGCCAGCAGGATCGCGGTGTGGCCATCGTGCCCGCACGCATGCATGCGGCCAGGTGTCTTGCTGGCGTAGGGCAGGCCCGTGGCCTCGACGATCGGCAGGGCATCCATGTCGGCGCGAATGCCCAGCCGACGCGTGCCGTTGCCCACCTTGAGCTGCCCAACCACGCCAGTCTTGCCGATGCCGGTATGCACGGTGTAGCCCCAGCTTTCCAGCAGCGTGGCGACGAGCCTGCTGGTGGCGCCCACTTCAAAACCGAGTTCCGGTTGAGCGTGAATCTGGCGGCGGATGCCGACGAAGGTTTCGGTGTCGATCGCGGGCAGCAGGTGCGGCAGCAACTGGAACGGGGTCAGGGTCGGTTCGCGGGTCATGGGTTCGTCCTTTCGGGAATCGGTCTGTCTATCGGGGGCCGTGGGGGGATGCTCGCTCAGGCTTCGCGCCGCTCGGCAATGCGCAGTACGGCGACCAGCGCCAGCACGCCGCACGCCATCATGTAGAACGCTGGCGCCATCGGGTTGCCGGTCTTCGCCAGCAGCCACGTGACGATGAACTGCGAGGAGCCGCCGAACACCGTGACGCCGACGCTGTAGATCACGGCCAGCCCGGTGGCGCGCACGCCGGCCGGCAGCATCTCCAGCAGCATCAGGAACAGCGGCGTCGTGCCCAGGTTGATGCTGGCGGTCAGCAGCGCCGACAGACATAACACCAGCGGCACGCTCGGATAGGTGTTCATGAGCCAGAACGCGGGATACACGGCGATCAGGCTGAACAGCAGCGACCCGGCAACCAGCGGCTTGCGGTACGTGAGCCGGTCCGCCAGCGTGCCGGCGATCAGCGAGACCACCAGCAGCGTCACGCCGGTGACGCAGCCCGACAGGAACGACAGCGACGCGGGCATATGGAGCACGCGGATCATGTATGTCGGCATAAAGAACCCCACCAGGTACATCGTCGCGGTGCCCGCCGTGCCGGCCAGGATGCCGAGCACTACCTTGCTGGCGTGATGGCGAAACAGTTCGCCGATCGGGCTCGGCGCATGCGCATCGGCCACGTGTGTTTCATCGAGATGGGCGCGGATATAGAGGCCCACCGGTGCAATCAGCAGGCCCAGCAGAAACGGCACGCGCCAGCCCCAGCTTTCGAGCGCCGTGGTGGGCAGCACCGCATACAGCGTGGCGCCGGTGGCGGCACCGGCCAGCGCGGAGATGCCCTGGCTGCCGATCTGCCAGCTCACGCGCCAGCCGCGGCGGCTGACGTCGCCACCTTCCATCAGCATCGCCGTGGACGCGCCAATTTCTCCGCCCAGCGAAAACCCCTGCAACAGGCGGCCCGCGACGATCATCAGCGAACCGAACATGCCGGCCGATGCATAGGTGGGCGCCAGCGCAATGCAGAGCGTGCCGATCACCATCAGGCCGATCGTCAGCGTCATGGCAGCCTTGCGGCCGCGGCGGTCGGCATAGTTGCCGATCAGCACGCCGCCCAGCGGCCGCATGACAAAGCCGATGCCGAACGTGGCCACTGCCAGCAGCAGCGAACCGTAGGCGCTATCGGACGGAAAAAACAACTTGCCGATCAGCAGCGAGAAGAAGCTGTAGACCGTGAAGTCGAACATCTCGAGCGCGTTGCCGATCGAGCACGCAGCGATCAGGCGGGCCTGGCTTTGCCGCGCCGAAGCCGGCGCGGGTGCGGCGATGCCGGGGGCGGATGGGGCGAGCGGGACGCCGGCGGGAAGGGTTGCGTCGTTCATGTCGGGGCTCCACGAACTGGTTAAGGAAATCGTGGAGGCCGTGTTTGCCGGCATCCATCGCTCAGGGGCATGTCCTTGGCGATGCAGTATTCAGGCAAACACGCGAGCCCGAAAATCGTTTATTTTCATCGTGATAACTAAATGGAATCACCGTCAGCATCAATGGGCGCGCGCCATCGGGACTAGTACTTAGGTGGTACTTCGGCGGCGCATCTGGAGGTGGCTTGCACGACAAGCGCGCATGCCTGCACCACGGCAAGGCATCCATGGCAAACGAGAAAACCTGGGGAGAGACCCGATGAAGCTGCAACAACTGCGCGTGCTGATGGCCGTCGCCCAGCACGGCAGCATTCACGAGGCCGCGCGCAGCGTGCATATCTCGCAGCCGGCGCTGTCGAAGGCGATTGCCGAACTTGAGCGCGAACTGGGCGTCACGTTGATGTCGCGCTCGGTGCGCGGCGTGAGCCTGACGGCCTACGGCGTGGCGTTGGTGCGGCGCGCCACCGTGGTGGAACAGGAACTGCGGCACGCGCTGGAAGATATCGAGTCGATTCGCGGGCACGCCGAGGCACAGCTTCACATCGGCTTCACGGCGGTGGCGTCCAGCGCGGCATTGCCCGATGCCATGGCCACCTATCGCCAGCGTTACCCGAATGTGACGCTACGCGCGTTGGAGCTGCGGCCGCAGCAGATCCTCGAGGGGCTGCGCGAAGGGCGGCTCGATATCGGGCTGATTTCCACCAACAGTGGTCCCGGTGGCGGCGGCATGCAGTGGGAGCCGATATTTTCGGTGGGGATGGGTTTGGCGGTGCGGCCCGGGCATCCGCTACGTCGCGCACGACGGCTGCGTGCGCTGATCGATGCGGACTGGCTCACGCTCGATCCGCTCGATGATCCGGGCAGCCCGCTGGCCAGCCTGATGCGCATGCACCGGCTGGAGATGCCCAAGCGCATCGTGCAAAGCGCATCGAACCTGCTGGGCCTGCAATTGGCGACGAAGACCGACCTGATCAGCGTGTGGTCGAACTTCGTGTTCGACGGCACGGGGCCACTCAAGCTCGATCCGCAGGCGCTGGTGCGGCTGCCGATTCTCGACGAGCTGCCCGATTTCCAGGTCTTCCTGGTCTATCGGTCCGAAGACATGATGACGCACGCCTGCGCGCAATTCACGCGCGAGGTGCGGCACAGCGCGAAGCCACGCCGCACGCGGTAGCGCAGGCGGCGCGTGGTTACTTGCCGAGTACCTTCAACAGCGCACGCGCGCCGGCATCCGAAGAGGCCGGGTTCTGCCCGGTCACGAGGCGACCGTCCGTGATGGCATAGCTGCCCCAGTCATCGGTGCGCGAGAATTCGCCGCCAAGCTGCTTGAGCACATCCTCGACGAGGTATGGCACCACCTTCGTCAGTTGTAGCGCTTCCTCTTCAGAATTGGTGAATCCGGTGACCTTGCGGCCCTTAACCAGCGGCTGTCCGTCGGCGCCCTTCACATGGCGCAGCACGCCCGGGGCATGGCATACCGCCGCAATCGGCTTGCCGGCGCGATCGAAGGCTTCGAGCAATGCGATGGACCGCTTGTCCTCCGTCAGGTCCCACAGCGGGCCATGGCCACCGGGATAGAAGACCGCGTCGAAGTCGTCCGCCTTGACCTGATCGAGCGTCAGCGTGGTGGCCAGATGCTGTTTTGCCGCGGCGTCTTCCTTGAAGCGGCGCATGGGATCGGTTTGCATGCCCGGGTCGTCGCTCTTGGGATCGATTGGCGGTTGGCCGCCTTTGGGCGAGGCCAGCGTGACCTCGATGCCGGCATCCTTGAACACGTAGTAGGGCGCAGCGAACTCCTCAAGCCAGAACCCGGTTTTCTTGCCGGTGTTGCCAAGCTGGTCGTGCGACGTGATCACCATCAGGATCTTCATTGCCATTCTCCGATTGGGTTGGCGAGCATCCGATGCTTGGCCGAGTGGCTGGCATCGGCAACCGCAACATGGTACGCCCGAAGGCGGGGAGAATTGGTGGCGCCTCAGTGGCTTGGCGGGCGTTCGGCGTCGCGCCGCTTCCTGCCCGTGAGCATCGACGCGATGAGGTTCTCGCGGCCCTTGATGCTCATCGCGATCGCGGCTGCCACGTGCAGGACGATCAGCGCCAGCAGCGTGTTCGAGAGCCAGCGATGAATGTCGATGGGCCAGTCCTCGCCCCAGAACGGATCGAGTCGCGACATCCATCCGGTGATGGCCAGGGCCAGGATCAATGTCCACATCGCCAGCATCATCATCGCGCCCAGCGGCGTGTGGCTGACGAAGCGCGGTGCGCGGGCGGCAATCAATGCCTTGCCATAGGCCAGCACGCCGGCCGGCCGTGGCAGCCAGGCATCGAAGCGCGCGTGCGCGCTGCCGATGAAGCCCCATACGATGCGGAACAGCACGAGCCCGGCGGCGATATAGCCAAGCACGCGGTGGACCTGGTCGCCGGAGTCGTCGACCAGGTCATAAAAGACGATGGCCGCAACGCCCCAGTGTGTGAGGCGTACGGCCAGATCCCAGACGCGAATCGTGTCAGCGGTCTGCACGCGATCCGCCGGCGTTGCCATGCCTACTTCTCGATTTCGGATTTGACGATGTCCAGCGTCTTGGTGTCGAAGTAGATCTCGGCCTTCTTGCCGTCCTTGGTGGTGCCATAGATTTCATAGCAGTTGCCGTCCACCTTGAACTTCTTGATGTTGTAGCCCTGGTCGGCGATTTTTGCCTTGGCGTCGGCTTCGGGCATCCATTCGGACTTGGGGTGCTTGGTGCAGTTGGCGCCGGCGAATGCGGCGGAGGACAGCAGGCCAGCGATGGCGAAAGCGGCGATCTTGTACATGGGATACCTCTTTGGCAAAAGCCCGTTAGGGCAACGCTACATGCTAAGGCCTAATGAGAGCGATTCTCAATAGTAGTTTTCCAGATGCGCACAGGAAATTGACGGATTCCCATGTTGGGGACGGAATGTAATGTCGCTGTCATCGTCATGAAATATCCACATCGTGAACGTGGACTTCACCATTGTTCGTGTTGTGGGACAATCGCGGCGCGCCGATTAGGGTTTTCCCGGTGCTTGCCAACAAGGGTGTCGCATGAAATCGATTGACTGGAAGGACTGGGAGATCTTCTGCCGCGTGGTGGAAGGCGGCGGCTTCACACAGGGGGCCGAACTTGCCGAAGTCCCGAAGTCATCGGCAAGCGCCGCGGTGGCGCGGCTGGAAGGGCAACTCGGGGCGCGCCTGTTCGAGCGCACCACGCGCCGCGTGCGTGTGACCCAGCGCGGCCAGCAGCTCTACGATCGCGTGGCGCCGCTGTTTGGCGCGCTGCGCGACATCAGTGCCGAGGCGGTGTCGTTCAGCGAGGAGGTCAGCGGCACGATCCGCATCGCCACGCCTTATGAGGTGGGTTCGCAACATCTGTCGCCCGCGTTGAACCGCCTGCTCAAGCTCCACCCGTCACTGCGCGTGCAGCTCGATGTGAGCTGGGACCAGCCGGATCTGGTCCGCCAGGGCTATGACCTCGCATTCGTGATGACTGATACGAGCCTGCACGACAGCTCGTTCGCCAGCAAACGCGTGGTGCTGATCGACCGCGCGTTCTATGCCGCGCCGTCGCTGATCCGCGAGCGCGGCCTGCCTCGTACCCCGCAGGACCTGCAAGGCTGGCCAACCATTGGCAATCTCGACGACACCCGCTGGGAATTCCTGCGCGACCGCGTCGAAACTTTCTCGATGGACATCGAGCCGCGCATCTGCACCCATAACGCGGAAGTCCGCCTGAAGGCGGCGATCGACGGCCTCGGCGCCACGCGCCTGTCGCCGCGCTTCGTGCACGAGCCGCTCCTGCAGGGGCAACTGGTCCGCATATTGCCCGGCTATACCTCGTCGCCGCTCAGGGTCTATGTGTTGATGCCGGCGCGCAAGCTGATGCCGGCCAGCGTACGCGCGGTCCTGAACGCACTGGAAGAAACGCTGGGCGTGCCCGATTCGCGCCGCCCCTTGCCGCGCGCGGCCGATGCTTCGGCCGCCCCGGATGTTGCTGCGGATGCCGCTGCGGAAGCGGCGGATGATGACAGCGCGCCGACGATGCTGATGATCGACTGATCCGGCGTGCGTCCGCGCGGACTGCGCACCGACGTCGCAACGTCGGCGGCTCAGTACGGCTGATCGCCGCTACGCAGGTCGAACCCCAGCGTATCGGCGATCTCGAGCATCTCGTCGTCATCTTCGCTGCGTGTGATCCAGCCCGCGTAGGCATCGCCGCCGGTGTCCCAGTTCCACAGCGTGTAGCCGGCCACGCGCAGCTGATCCGTGGCCAGTTCCATCAGCTCTGGCACGCTGGTGCTCTCCAGGAAGTCCTCGTCCTCGGGATCCTCGGTGCCCCAGTCGATCTCGAGATCGATGCGTTCGCAGAGCTGGTTCAGGCAGCCGATAAAGGATTCCGCATCCTTCCAGTCGACATGGAAGCCTGCCTCCCAGTCGATGATCTCCTTGATCTGGAAGAGCAGCATGTCGGCGTCGGCCGTATCCTCCTCGGAGTCCTCCAGCGCCTCTTCGAACAGCGCCAGATGCCGCGTGGTCTGCTGCGTATCGCCCAGATTGATCAGCGCAAACAGCCGGCTCGCGGCGTCCTGCGCGTCGTCGTCCAGTTCTATTGCCATCTGACGCTCCTTTGTGGCCTCACGTCACGCCTCAAGCGGCCACTTTCTCGATCTCGCGGTGCCCACGCGGCGTCACGCGCAACGCGCGCGACGTGCTGGTGGGCTCGATCCATCCGCGCTCCAGTAATGCCTCCAGCAGTGCCGCCCCGAGCGCACCGCCGAGATGGGGCTTGCGTTCGCTCCAGTCCGGGCAGGTGCACGCGAACTGGCGCCGCTTGCGCCGGGTGGCGTCCAGGTCGATGCCAAGCTGCGCCATGGCCTGCGCGCCGTCGCCAGTCAGGTCGACCCGCGTACCGGCCACGGCCAGCCAGCCGGCTTGCGACATGCGTTCGAAAAGACCCACCGCGAGTTCCCCGGCCAGGTGGTCATAGCAGGTACGTGCCTGCCTGAGCGCGGGCGGCGCGGTGCGTGAGACGGGAACCGCGCGCATGCGCGGCGGCTGGCTGGCCAGCGACGCCGTGGCCAGCGCCTCGATGGCGACGCCGATTTCCGGCGCAGCCAGCCGGTAATACCGATTCCGCCCGCGCGTTTCCACAGCCAGCAGCCCGCCGTCGGACAGCCGCGCCAGGTGACCGCTGGTCGACGAAGCAGACAGGCCGGCAATCAGCGCGAGCTCGCCGGCCGGCCTGGCACTGCCATCCATCAGGGCCCACAGCATGGCGGCCCGGCTTGGATCAGCGAGCAGCCCTGCCAGCTGGCTGATACCTGGTGCGTATTCCATAGTTCATCACTGGATGAAGGGACGGATGGAGTATAGGCGGTGTCGGGGGAATGCAATGGCTGCAGGTTGCGCGTCAACGTCGAACGTATTTAGCCCAGCTACTGGCCACCGCACATCAACTAACATGAAGCAATGGCGTTGAGCGGTAGCTTGAAAAACCAGGGAGATGGGATGGAAACGATCAGACTGCATTCGCTCGCCGTGACAGCCGTGGCATGGATGGTCCTGGCGATCGGCGCCGGCCATGCCCGTGCCGATGAGGTCCCACTCATCACTGGCAAGCATTGGACTGAGTCTTCGGATCAGATGAAGAAGGCCTATCTCGTCGGAATTGCCAATCTCGTCCAGGTTGATGAGGCCTATCACGTTGGCAATGCGCCATCTGACGCGGCAAGCCTCGTGCCGCGCTTCGCGAAGGGCCTTAAGGGGCACTCGCTCGATTCCGTGCGCCAGGGCCTCGATCGTTGGTATGCCGCACACCCGGACCAGTTGCAGCGCCCAGTCATCGAAACCATCTGGTTCGAAATGGTTGTCCCAGGACTAGCCGGGAAAAAATAGGACGATGCCATGAGACAACTCCAACTGATCGGCACAACGCTGGCCGTAATTGGCATTGTGGGATGCACGAATATGACGCCGCAGCAGCAAGGCACGGCATCTGGCGCCGCAATTGGCGCAGCGGCCGGTGCGGGCATTGCGGCAATTGCCGGAGGCAGCGGCTGGACCGGCGCCGCAATCGGTGCTGTGGCCGGTGGCGTTGCGGGCAATATCAAAGGCAGCAAGCAGCAACCCTGGTAGTTCGCGCCAACGGCGCAGGTCACGGTATAAGGCGTCCCGGTACCTGCGGGCGCCCGCGCGCCTCGGACAGGAGCGTGTCTCACGCGGATCACCGACATTCACCCGCGATGCAAAAGCAGGCACGGCACCGTAATGGGTGCCGTGCTTCGCGCCTGATGTTTCGCCAGCATTTCTCCTCTAAGGCGCGCATTCCAGATTCAAGGGCGAGTCGCTATACGGTGACCGCTACGACTTCTTCTGGTTGGCGGTCGCCCGTGCAGCGGAGATAGCCGCATCGCGTTCCTTCGCCGCGGCGGCCTTCGCCTCGTCGTACACCTTCTTTGCCTCGGCAACCTTGGTGTCATAGGTCTTCCGCGCGGTGGAGATCTCCTGGCGCATGTGGACGATCTCGTCGCTGGGTGGCTGCGACTTCGTTGTGTTGCTGGTCTGCCCAATGGCGGCCGGTGCGGACACTGCAAACATCACGGCAGCCAGGATGGCTACAGGCTTCATGTCATTGCTCCAGAGTTGACCTTCGACACCGTAGTCCGATCAGTGCCCGACATCCATTGGACCAAGGTCCTACCGTAGGCCATCCCGACCGGTCGGCCAATCGGGGCGCTATGGCACTTTGGTGCAATCCGGTCCATGGGACGATCAGTCAAATCGCTGCCCCGATTTGTCAAACGGACGTATAGGCCGGTTGGTAAAATCGCGAGCCCTATGCAGGCTGTACACCGGCTGGTGCCATTACGCCTCCGTACAATTGTGTCCCGCCGAACGAGCGAAGGTATTTTCCGCGTCAGGGTCGGACCACCCGTTGCAGGCTGCAGAAGCAGATACGCCTCCCGGCGTCGATCCGGGAAGTGGAGAATTCACGCGCATGCCCCGAAGTACCATTTCCGTCGTGATCGCGGACGATCACCCCGTTATTCAACTCGCCGTCAAAACCACCCTGAGCGAGATTCCGAATGTCCAGGTTTCCGCAATGTGCTCTTCCGGTAGCGAGCTTTGCGCTGCACTGAACGCGCACCGGCCTGATCTCGTTGTGACCGATTTCACAATGGGACATTCCGAAGAGAGCGATGACGGACTTCGCCTGATCCAGCGACTCAGGCAGTCCAGCCCCGATACGCCGATTGTCGTGTTCACGATGCTTACCAACGGCGGTCTGCTTACGCGCCTCCAGGAGTCAGGTATCGCGGGCATCGTGGGGAAGAACGAGGACCCAGCCATTCTGCGGCAGGTCTGCATGGATGCGATCTCCGGTCGGGGCCTGCGCCTTTCGCCGGGAATATCGGCCAGGATGTCGAGAGCCGGCGCGCTGGCGGGTGAAAGTGCCAGCCGGCTGTCTCCGAAGGAGATCGAAGTCGTGCGGATGTTCGCCGTGGGAAGCACCGTCACCGAAATCGCCGAATACCTCAAACGCACCCTGGGAACCGTGGCAACGCAGAAGCGCTCGGCCATGCGCAAGTTGAACATCACCACCAACGCAGACCTCGTCGCATACGCGCGCGACAATGGTCTGACATGATGCAGGGCACGTTCGAGCCGTCGCCCGACCTCCGCGCAGTTGAACGCAATCTGCAGCGGGAACGCCGGGTCTTCTCGATGGTGATCGTGTTGCTGGGATTGCTGGCCGTCGCCATCGCCTCCACGAGCGTGCTCGTTCGGCTCAATCGCTCGCTGCGCGCTCAGGAGCAGGTGGCCCGCCTCTACGAGCAGGGCGTCGTCGATGCCGTCCTTGAGCGCCGGAGCACATTGGCCGCGAGCAATCTGATCCTGGAGCTGCGTGCCAATCGCACGCTTCCGCTCCCATCGGGCAATCAGGGTGGCCTCTGTGCGCAGGTCCTGCCGTCCGCGCCGGCCGACGACGTCCTGCAGCAGAGCTGCGACCAGTCAGTCCGAACGTTGATTGCCGCCAGCCAGAGGCCGTCGATCGAAATGATCTCGATCGCCAGCGGTGCAACGTATCGTTATGAATCGCCCGATGCATCGGGCCTGGCGACGCGGCGGGTGCTGCCGCCAATGCCGCCGGCACGCATCGTCAAGACGATCCTCGACCGCTTCCGGAGTCGCGATATCGACGTCCTGCAGGCCGCACGGGAAAAGCGCGTCGAATGGCTGGGCGTCCCGGGCAGTGCGGCAGGCATCGATCCGGAGATGGTCGGCGCCTCGCTGGTTGCAAAGGGCGATACGCTCTACGCGGTCGTGCTCACGCGCTACCCGCTGCACGAACTGTTGCGGCCCGCCGGGCCAAGCCTGTCGATCCCTGAACCGATCGTGTTCGACAGCGTTGGCACACCGCTGGTCGTGCCCGGCGCACATGCCAACGCGCAACGCGTGGATGCCAGGCTGGAAGCCTGGCAGGACGGCATGTTTCACTGGGTCCCGGACTATGGCTGGGCATTGCGCCGCCCGCCACTCGTGGCGGATTTCGGGCACCTGATCTTCGCGCTCCCGATCGGGCATCAGATTCGGGAGATGACGGAGGAACTGAGTGTCACCGGTGCGATCGTCATCGCGCTGCTTGCATTGCTGTTCGCGCTGCACCGCTACTGGAACCATCGCTTCCTGACCGGCACCTATGCGGAAGCGGCGCGTGCGCAGCAGCTCCTGCACGAAGCCCGACTCGCGACGGAAGCGGCCGCCAGCGCCAGGGTGGCCTTCTTCGCCTCGATGAGCCACGAGATTCGCACGCCGCTTGCCTCGCTGCTGGGGAACATCGAACTCGTCACGATGGGGCCTCTGGGGCCGGAGCAGCGGATGAGAGTGGATGCGATGCAGGTGTCGGCCGAGGGGTTGCAGCAGATCGTCAACGACGTACTCGATTTCTCGAAGATCGATGTGGGTGCATTGCGCATCGAGGCGCAGCCCGTCTCACTCACCGAGCTGCTCGGCCGTATCGCGATTGCCCATGCCCCGCTTGCCGCGCAGCGTGGACTGAGCTTCCTGGCGGTGTACAGCAGCGGCATTCCGTCGCTGCTCGATCTCGATCCGGTGCGCCTGAGCCAGATCGTCAACAACCTGCTTGGCAATGCGTTCAAGTTCACTCAGGTGGGCAAGGTCGTTCTGCGTGCGCGATGGCAGGAAGGAAATCTGGAGATCGTCATCGCCGATACGGGCATCGGCATACCGGAAGACTTCAAGGACCAGCTTTTCCGGCCGTTTTCCCAGGTCGCCGACAACCGGATCGCCCAGGCGCGCGGCACCGGGCTGGGCCTGTCGATCTGCATGCGACTCGCGGAACGGATGGGTGGCCGCATCATGCTGGATAGCACCCTGGGCGAGGGCACACGCGTCACGGTTCGTCTGCCGCTTGGTCTGTCCGATACGGCGCCACCCCGTGTGCGCCCGGGCTTGCCGTCGAACCGGACACTGGTGCTGTCGCGCGAACCCGAGTGCATCGAGGGATTGCTGAACCATTTTGATTGGGGCGCGTGCCAGCCGTCGGTACGCGCGAACCTCGATGATCCCGTGCATGCAGACAGATATGACTGTCTGCTGGTAACCGAAGCATTTGATCCCGGGCACGTCCTGGCCTGGTGGCCGAAACCGGCCTCGATCGTCTGGCTGAAGCAGTTGGGGCCGCTGGTTGCGACGACACGGCCGGATGGCGGTAGCGAGGTGTCCAGCTACAGCCTCGCGGGCATCCACGCGGCAACGCTGGCGGTCATTACCGGCGCACAGCCGCCAAAGCGGAGCGACGAAGGCCTTATCGTGCGATCCACCTCGCCGCTTGCGGGCCACTCCGTGCTGATCGCGGAAGACAATTTGCTGAACCGGAATCTGCTACGCGACCAGCTTCGTGCCCTGGGCGCACGAGTCATCGTCGCGGGCAATGGCAGCGAGGCGATGACGGCACTGACGGGGCAGCACGTGGACGTGGTGATGACCGATATCGACATGCCCGTCATGAACGGCTTCGACCTGCTTCGGGA
>FTBS01000515.1_pt1 | contig 13323 bp, 15 predicted proteins | sample 1639441 | NCBI WGS metagenome assembly FTBS01 (sample SAMEA3914864, study PRJEB12502) | metagenome | biome: forest; material: soil | place: USA | collected 2012-03-12 | depth 0.3 m
CCTCGAAGAAGGCCGGTGCCGCGGCCAGCTACGCGTTCGGGCCAGCCAAGGTGATGGCCGGCTACCGCTGGGGCCAGACCAAGGATGCGGGCGGCAACACGCTGCTGCGCGACGACTACTACTGGGTGGGCTTGAACTACCAGGCCACCACGGCGTTGGGGCTGACGCTGGCCTACTACTACGACGACGTGAAGAACCTGCGGACCAACGGGGCGCAGCCCAACAACAACCTGCCCAACCCGTGGCAGCTGAGCCTGATCGCGGACTACAACCTGTCCAAGCGCACCGACCTGTACCTGACGACGGCCTATGCAAAGAACGCCGGCCTGAACTTCGACACGTCCGCTGTCAGCTTCGCCAACGGCTACTTCCTCGCGCGCGGGCACTCGAGCCAGTTCGGCGCCGCGCTGGGCATTCGTCACAGGTTCTGAAGACGTTCTGAACGCGCGCCAAGCACGGTCTAGGCACGGTCTAGGCACGGTCTAGGCACGGTCTTGGCGCGCCAATCGAAAACCTGGCATCAGCCTTTACGATTTCCGCGGGTACGGCAGACGCCCGTGGAGATCTTTTTTGCAGCACGCCAGCGCTTTCAGTATTCCCGCAGCAGCCAGCCGCTGATATAGGCGAAGTACTCGCGCAACCAGGCGTTGTAGCGCAGATAACGCGGTGTGGGCGCCGCGACGCTCGACACCGAGCGAAACCCTGCCTTGCCCGCGATGCGCTCGGCGCGCATCACATGGAAGTCACTGGTCACCAGGATCACGGGCTGACACCCCGCTGTTCGAGCAGGTGGCGGCTGAAACGGAGATTCTCCTCGGTACTGGTACTGCGATCCTCGCGCAGCAACCGGCCCGCCGGAAGGCCATGACCGATCATGTAGTCGGCCATGACATTGGCCTCGCTACATCGCAGACCAAAATCCTGTCCACCACTGACCACCACCGGTATCGCCGGTAGCCGCTGCGCGAGCACCAGGCCCTGGTCCAGACGGGCCGCCAGCGTGGGCGACACGGTGCAATGTGGCGTTCCTGAACCCAGCACGATCATCGCCGCGCCCGACGACACCTGCGCGGTACCGCTCGCGTCCACGCTGCGACCGATGAAGTGAAAGAACCACGCGACGCTGACCAGCCAGGCCAGCAGGACCATCCATCCCGCGCGCCACAGCCATTCGACCGGGCGGTGCGCCGCACGCCAGCGCGCAACGGTGTCCCAGCGCCATGCGAGCAGCCCTGCACCGAGCCCGATTGCACCGGGTAGCGCCACCCCGAAGTTGAAGACGCCCATCAACATCAGGACGATGGCATCGCCGAGCAGCAATGCCCCCAGCCCTGCCATTGCCATGCGCCAACTCATCGCAATACGCCAGCCGCGTCGTGTCATCGCCTTGCCAATCCAGAAAATCAGTCAGGCGAGGATGCTACCGCCGATCGCCAGGCGAATGGCAAGGACATTGCCAGTCAAGCGGTCAGAAATTTCACTACGGCCTGGCTGAATCCTTCCACCTGCTGCAGGTTCGACAGGTGCGCGGCGTACAGTTCCACATATTGCGCATTGGGAATGCTGTCCGCGAGATAGCGGCCATCGGCCGGTGGTGTCGGGATGTCGCCGGAACCGGCAATCACCAGTGTGGGCGTGGCAATGCGCTGGATCTCGAGGCGCAGATCCGAATCGCGCACGGCCAGGCAGTTGGCGGCATACCCCCTTGCATCGGTCGCGCTCAGCATCGCACGCAGCTGCTCCACCAGCGCCGGCTGTTGCGCCGCGAAATCCGGCGTGAGCCATTTGTCGACCACGGCAATCGATCCGACGCCATCGCGCTCGACGGCGGCCGCGCGGTTGGTCCAGTTTTCGGGCGGGCCGATATAGGCGGCGGTATTGCAGAGAATCAGCCGGTTCAGCCGATCCGCATGATGCAGGCCCAGCCACATGCCCGTGATACCGCCCATCGACAGCCCACAGAAGTGCACGCGCTCCAGCCCCAGGTGATCGAGCAGCGCGATCACGTCGCCGCCCAACTGGGCAATGCTGTAGGGGCCATCCGTCACGGACGACTTGCCGTGACCGCGCGTGTCGTAGCGCAGCACGCGGAAATGCCGCGTCAGCGCGGCGATCTGCGGCGCCCACATGTCGAAGCTGGTGCCCAGCGAATTGGACAGCACCAGTACTGGCAGGCTTTCATCGCCGTCGAACTGATAGTGAAGTTTGACGTCAGCAAGTTCAGCGAAAGGCATGGTCTGTTCGCCCGGTTCAGTTCTGGGCGATGGCCGAGCCGTGCTGCGCCAGCGCGGTTACCTTCATCTCAAGATACGGAAACAGCGGCAGCGCGGTCAGCAGCGTGTGCAGTTCGTCGGCATCCTTCACGTCGAAGATGCTGACGTTGGCGTAGTGCCCCGCCACGCGCCACAGATGGCGCCATTTGCCTTCGCGCTGCAGTTGCTGCGAGTACGCCTTTTCGTCGGCCTTGATCTTGTCCGCCACCTGCGGATCGAGCGATTGGGGAATCTGGACGGTCATTTCAACCATGAACAGCATGGTGGGCTCCTTGTAGATCGGCCTTGCAGATTGGAATACGTCGCGATGCGACGGGAACGATTGGAAAACTCAGACCGTCGCGACCGGGGTCACCGGCGACCCCATCGCGCCGGGCAGCCGCAGCGGCGGCGCCGACAGGAAAAAGCGATGACGGCGTTCGGCGCGCAGCCGCGCCGCGAGGTCGCGCAGATACCAGAGTTCGCCGAGCGGCAGGCCCAGCTTGAACAGGCAGTGATGATGCAGCGGCAGCATCGGCACCGCGCCCTGCGCGTCCGGCGCCGGGCGTGCCGGATAGCGCTCCACGGCATAGTTGTCCGCGGCAATGGCCGCGATGCCCGAATCGGTGATCCACTGCAGCAGCCGGTCATCACGCCCGTCGAGCGCGCAGCAACTGTGGTGCAGCCGTTCGGCATCGGGCTGGCCGGCCATTTCCACGAGCATTTCCGCGAATCCGGTGCGCAGCACGAGGATGTCGCCCGGATCCACCACGATGTCATCGGCCTCGATCACGCGCATCAGGTCGTCGTAGCCGACCGTGCGGCATTCGCGCCCGTAGTACTCGGCCAGGTCGACCAGCACGCCGCGCGCCTGGATGCCGTGCGCCGCCAGCGTCTCGATCCCGAGCGCCTCGGCGCGGCTGTGGTCGTGTCCGCACGGGTGCGCCGCGAAGTGATCGGCTTCGGCATAGTCTACCGGGCCGACGATGTCGGTATTGGGCCGGAAGCCGTTGTAGTAGACGCGCTCGGCCACGCCGTCCCCATCAGCATCGAACAGCGCGCCCACATGCGCCAGCGAATCCCATTGCGTGGAGTACTGCATCGACAGCAGCACCTGGTCGTCGCTGAGCACGTCCAGCGCGCGCGGATCGACCTTGGCCAGCGGGAAATTCACATAGGCCACGTCATCGCGGAAGGTCGGCCGCAGCACCGGTGGATGCCGGCGCGGATTCAGCACGTTGCCGCCCGGCAGATCGAGCGGCAGGGACAGGCAGAACGTGTGGCCGCTGCGGATTTCCCGCGCTGCGGCACGCACGCATTCCGGCGTGATCAGGTTCAGCCGACCTAGTTGGTCGTCATCGCCGAAGTCGCCCCAGTTGGCGCCTGCGGGCCGTTGTTTCCATCGTTTCATGCTGCGGCTGCCTTCAGATATGGCGCACGCCGTCGAGGTAGGCCTTGCGCCAACGCACGATCTTGATGTCGGCGAACAGCCCCGCGGCATAGAACGGATCGGTTTCGATCCAGGCCTGGGCTGCCTCGCGCGTGTCCACGTCGAGGATATAGAGCCCGCCACCACCATCGCTGCCATCGTCGTTGAGCTTGGCGCCACAGGCGAGCAGCAGCGCCTTGTTGGCCTCCAGGAAGTCGAGGTGCGCGGGCCGGTGGGCCTGGCGCACAGGCTGGTGGTTGGGCTTGTCAAACGTCTCGATGATGTACGGCATGCCAGGTCTCCTCCTTAATTGGTTTTACGTGAGCGGTGGTGCGTCAGTGCGTCGCCATGCCCCAGGCCAGCATCGCCACGATATAGATCGCACCGACCCAGAACATCATGATCACGGTGTAGCCCATCACGTCCTTGAGCTTGAGCTTGGAGAGCGCCAGCGCCGGCAGGATCCAGAACGGCTGCACCAGGTCGTTCCACGCATTGCCCAGCATCACCGACATCGACGTCTGCGCCACCGAGCTGCCGATGGCCTTGGCCGCATCGATCATGAACGGGCCCTGGATCACCCAGTGGCCGCCACCGGACGGCGCGAAGAAGTTGATGACGAAACTGCTGACCAGGCCCCAGAACGGCAGCGTCTGCGGCGTGGCGACATCGACGAACACACGCGAAATGGTGTCGACCAGCCCCGAGCCCGCCATCACCGCCATGATGCCGGCGTAGAACGGATACTGCAGGATGATGCCCGAAATCGTCTTGATGCCTTCGTTGAGCCTGGCCACGTAGTTGGCCGGTGTGCCGAGTAGCAGCACGCCGATGAACAGGATCAGGAAGTTGATCAGGTTCAGGTCCAGCGTGCCGCCCTGCACGAAGTACAGCACCGCATAGGCCACGCCGCACAGGCCGATCACCAGGCTCAGCAGACGGCTGTTGTTCATGCGCGTGGCCAGCGTGTTCTCGATGCCCATGCTGTGGCCACCGGCGGCGGCACCGTCCTTCGCCACGTTTTCCTCGCGGATTTCCACTACGTCCTTCGCATCGCGCGGATGCAGCATGGCGTTGAGCAGCGGCAGCGTGACGATCACGGCCAGGCTCGTCAGCAGCATCGGCACGGAGAAGATCGTGTCCTTGAGCCCCACCACGCCCATCAGTTTTTCCATCGGGTGTCCCGGGGTGGAGATCAGCACCGGGATGCTGGCCGACAGGCCCAGGCCATACATCGTGAAGCCGCTATAGGCCGACGCGATGATCAGCGGGTAATGCACGCCCTTGACCTTCAGTGCGAGCTTGCGCGCAATGATGCCGCCGATCACCAGGCCAAAACCCCAGTTCAGGTAGCTGCCGATGCCGCCCACGAGCGTGGCGACGATGATGGCACCGCGCGGCGTCTGCACGCGGGCCACGATGCCATCGAGAAAACGATCGACCAGCGGCGCGGTGGCCAGCACATAGCCCATCGCCAGGATCACGGCCATCTGCGTGGTGAACGCGAGCAGGTTCCAGAACCCCTTGCCCCAGTTCATGATGATCGCGTTGGCGCCCTGCCCTTCGACCAGCATCGCCATCAGCATGGCGAGCAAGGTAAGACCAATGGCAAATACAAAGGGGTCCGGCAAATACCGGCGCATCAGTTCTGTAAAGAACCCGGCAACCTTGTTCAAGGCGTGTCTCCTGAGCTTCGAAATGGGCGCATATCGAACTTGCGTTCTACATGCGAACGTCTGCAAGGTCGGCAGCGTAAGACCTTCGCCCGGGGACAGTCAAGGTAATGAATTGCTTAATTAGCGGCGAATTCCGCAATGATGCGATGCTGCATCGCAGCGCCGCACAGCCCTTGGGGAGGGCTCACAAAGGCTTGGCAGACAAGGGCGCAAAGGTGGTTATTGCATTGCACCAAATCGCCTTGGCTGGCTTGCCGCGGATGGCCGATATCCGCACGGAATGCATCGTGGCGGCGGTCGGCAACGAGGGAGAGCGTCAGCGCGCCCGTGCGCCGCAAGGCGTTGACGATGAACGGCTCGGTATTGCGGCGATGCGGTGCCTGCGCGAAGGCCCGCACGGACGGCGGCATAGTCATCGCCCCATTTCATGGGGCCGCCGCGCCACTGCGACCGCCCGCCTGGCGCACCGCTAGCGCGCCCGCAGCCGCCGCACCGCCCAGTCGCCCGTGGCCTGGACGCCGGTTACTAGCGCGATCAGGATGACGATCACGATCGCCATGGTGGTCGTGTCGAAGCGCTGATAGCCATAGCGGATGGCCAGGTCACCGAGCCCGCCGGCGCCTACTGCGCCCGCGATGGCCGAGGCGCCGATCAGCGACACCACGGTGATCGTGAATCCGCCGATGATGCCGGGCAATGCCTCGGGCAACAGTACGTGCCACAGGATATGACGCTGCTCGCAGCCCATGGCCTGGGCCGCCTCGATCAGGCCGCGATCGACCTCGCGCAGGCTGACTTCGGCGATGCGGGCAAAGAAAGGCGTCGCGCTGATGGCCAGCGGCACCACGGCCGCCCACACGCCGATGGTGACGCCCACCACCAGCCGCGTGAACGGCAGCAGCGCCACCAGCAGCACGATGAAAGGCGTCGCGCGAAAGCCGTTGACCACGGCGCCGATGCCGCGATGCAGGCGCGGTGCGGGCCGCATGCCGTCAGGCGCGGTGACGATCAGCAGCAAGGCCAGCGGCAGGCCGGCGGCCGCGGCCAGGGTCGCGGATGCGCCCACCATCGTCAGCGTATCGAGCAGGCCGGTCCACAGCCGTTCAATCAGGATGGGAGGCATAGGGGATGGGAGACATAGCCAAGTTCAGTGATATGAATGCCAGGGAACGACGCAGCAGCCGGTGCATCGACATCGGGACGCACCGGCACGAGCAGCCGCAGCATGCCCTGCGTGTGTCCCTGGATGCGATCGAGCCCGCTCTGCAAGATCCGCGCGCCATCGCCAAAGGCGGATGCCAGTTGCGTGAAGTCCGGCGCGCCGTGGCGCCCGGTCACGCGCAGTTCCAGCACGCGATGCCATGCACCCGGACCCGCCGGCTCGGCGTGCAAATGCAGATCGTCGGGAAGCTGGGCCGCCAGCGGCGCCAGCAAGGCGCGCGTGGCATCGTGGCGCGGCTCGCCGAACACCTGCCAGACCGGTCCGGTCTCGGCCACGGCGCCCTGCTCCAGCACCAGTACCGTATGGCAGATATCGCGAATCACGCGCATCTCATGCGTGATCAGCACGATGGTGATGCCGAGCCGCGCATGGATATCGCGCAGCAGCTGCAGGATCGACTGCGTGGTTTCAGGGTCCAGCGCCGACGTCGCCTCGTCGCACAGCAGGATATCGGGCCGATGCACGAGTGCCCGCGCAATGCCCACGCGCTGCTTCTGCCCGCCGGACAACCGGCGCGGGTAGCTGCGCGCCTTGTCCGACAGCCCCACGAGTTCCAGCACCGAGGTCACGCGCGCCTCGATCTCGGCCGCCGGCGCGCCGGCCACCCTGAGCGGCAGCGCGACGTTCTCCCACACGGTCTTGGCCGACAGCAGGTTGAAGTGCTGGAAGATCATGCCGATGCGGCGCCGTAGCGCCACGAGGTCCGATCGCCCCAGCGTGGCCACCTCCACACCGTCCACGCGTACGTGCCCACGCGTGGGCGTCTCCAGACCGTTGATGATCCGCAGCAGGCTCGATTTTCCCGCGCCGCTGCGACCGATGATGCCGAAGATCGTCCCCGGTGCAATCTCGATGTCGATATCGCGCAGCGCTTCGACCGGGCCGGCGGCCGATGCATAGGTCTTGCCGACGCCTTCGAAGCGGATCGTACCGGCGCTGGCCTGCGCCGCCAGCCGCGCCTGCGCGCCCGGCGCGGTAATCGCGTTATTGACCGGCGTAGCCGTGGCGTCGCGCCGGAACAGCGGGAGTGTCGCAGCCATGGCGCGCTCCGCCTTTACTTGACCCACGGCAGGCTGTAGAGCTTGTCGTTATTGGCGAACGACGCACCCAGTTGCTTGCGCACGGCGACGGATTCCTGATAGATCTTGACGAAGCGCGCCACGCGCGCGTCGCTGGCGTTGTTCTCGCGCGTGACAAAGCGGATCGCGAAGTACGTATCGTCCGTGCCCGAGTACAGCAGGCCCGAACCCGCCACCTGCGGCTTGCCGGCATTCACGAAATGCGCGGGGTAGCCCTGCGCGAGGTCCACGTCATCGAGTGCACGCACCAGTTGCGGACCTTCCACTTCCACGAATTTCAACTTCTTCGGATTACCCACGATATCGTTGACACTGCCACGCGCACCGACGCCATCGCGCAGCTGGATCAGCCCGGCCTTCTGCAGCAGCAACAGGCCACGGCCCTGGTTCACCGGGTCGTTGGCCACGCCCACGCGCGCGCCTTCCTTGAGGTCCGCGAAACGCTTGATATGCGTCGAGTAAAGGCCGATATTGGGTAACACGCCCACCGCCACGCTGCGGAACTTGTAGCCACGTTCCTTGATTGCGTTGTCGAGGAAGGCCTGATGCTGGAAGTAGTTGAGATCGAGATCGCCGGAGGCCAACGCGACGTTCGGCGTGGTCCAGTCGGTGAACTCCACCACCTTGACATCGAGGCCCTGCTTGCGGGCTTCGTCGGCTGCCACCTGGACCGAGTCGGCCAGCGATCCGGGTGTGACGCCGATCGTCAGCGGCGCGGCATGGGCGGTAGCGGTGGCGGTCAGCGCAAGCGTGGCCAGCCACGGAATCAGAAAACCCTTCTTCAGCATGATCTGCAAGGAATCGTTGAGGATGGGCCATTGCAGCATGGCGGGCAGCGCATCGCCACGAACATTTCCGAGGATGCTTAGTCGGGTCGGCGCTTATATCGATAGGCGATCCCGCGCATTAGAATGCGCGTGCTACCGCTCTCGCCGTCACGCTCGCAGTTACCCATGATCCCATCCGCTTCCGCCCTGCACAGCCGACTGAAGATGCAGCACCTGCGCCTGCTGGTGGCGATCGAGGCGCGCGGGTCGCTGCGCCAGGCGGCGGAGGCGCTGACCCTGTCGCAGCCCGCAGTGAGCAAGATGCTGCAGGACATGGAAGACCTGCTCGGCGTGGCGCTGTTCGAGCGTCACGCACGCGGCCTGCGCGCGACGCGCTTCGGCGGTGCCGCCACGCGCTACGCCAGGCTCGTGTTTGCCGGCATGGCGGGATTGCGTGACGAACTGGTGGCGCTCGAAGCCGGAAAGATCGGCCGCGTGCGCGTCGGGGCGGTGATGGCCCCCACGCCGGGCCTGCTGGCCGACGTGATCCGCGACCTCGATCGCGATCACCCGCAGCTGGAAATCGCGGTACAGGTGGATACCAGCAACATCCTGATGCCGCTGCTCGAACACGACCAGCTCGACCTCGTGCTGGGCCGCGTGCCCGAAGGCTGGGATGGCAGCAACCTCGAATTCGAGCAGCTTGGCGACGAGGGGCTGGCGATCGTGGTCGGACCAGAGCATCCGCTCGCACGCCGGCGCAAGCTGCAGTTGGCCGAGCTGACACGCTACCGGTGGATCATGCAGCCGCGCCCGAGCCCGATGCGCGCGCTGATCGACCGCTCGTTCGAAGATGCCGGCGTGGCCCCACCACCTTCGACGATCGAAACCGCGGCGGTGCTGATGACCACCTCGCTGCTGCTCGACAGCGAGCTGATTGCCGTCCTGCCCGAATCGGTAGCCGCGTACTACGCGCAGCTCGGCGCGCTGGCTGTGTTGCCGTTGCCGCTGCCGCTCAAGCTGGGGCCCTATGGATTGGTCACGCGACGCGGGCGTCCCGTCACGGCGTCAATGAGCCTGGTGATCGATACGCTGCGCGCGCGCACCCGCTAGCGGACCGGTCGGAAGGTCGGACCGGCCGAACCGATCGAACCGCGCAAACCTGGCGCACCTCACCGTCCCCAGCGCAACACCAGCGGATCGAGCCGCCGCGCCACCCGTAGCAGGCCCTCGCGCGTGGCCGGATGCATCGGCTGCAGCGGATGCCGCACGGCGTCGCAACGGATCACCCCGCCCTCCTGCATCAGCACCTTCGCCGTGGCCAGCCAGCCCTGGCGGTTCTCATAGTTGATGAGCGGCAGCCATTGCTGATAGCGCGTGGCCGCGCCTTCGGCGTCGCCGGCCTGCCAGGCATCGAGAATCTGGCGGATGCCGTCGGGATAGCCCGCGCCGGTCATCGCGCCCGTGGCTCCGGCTTCGAGGTCGGCCATCAGCGTGATCGCTTCCTCGCCGTCCCACGGCCCCACGATGGCCTCGCCACCCAGTGCGATCAACTCGCGCAGCTTGACCGCGGCCTGCGGCACCTCGATCTTGAAGTACGAGACGTTGGCGATCTCGCGGGCCATGCGCGCCAGGAACGGCGCGGAGAGCGTGGTGCCGCTGACCGGCGCGTCCTGGATCATGATCGGGATATCGATCGCGGCGGACACCGTGGCGAAGAAATCGCGGATGCCCTGCTCCGGCACACGGATCGTGGCGCCATGGTACGGCGGCATCACCATCACCATGGCCGCGCCGGCGTCCTGGGCCGCGCGGCTGCGTTCGGCACAGATGCGCGAACTGAAATGGGTGGTGGTCACGATCACCGGCACCCGGCCGGCCACGTGATCGAGCACTGTCGTCATCAGCAGGCTGCGCTCGTCGTCCGTCAGCACGAACTGCTCGGAGAAATTGGCCAGGATGCACAGGCCATCGGACCCGGCATCGATCATGAAGTCGATGCAGCGGCGTTGCCCCGCCAGGTCCAGACCGCCCTGTGCGTCGAAGATCGTGGGGACCACGGGGAACACCCCGCGATAGACCGGCGTTGTCATGCTGTCTCCTGGTGTGTTCGTCTGCCGAGCAATATACGGTCGCGCGCGACCGGCTGCCTAATGAATCCTTCCGATACGGTGATCGCTTCCGGTGATCGCTTCCGGTGATCGCTGCGGCATTCCCGTGGCAGCCTTCCATGAGGCCCAGGTATCACCTTGGCTTATCGCTGCTTCAGAAAAGGCCAGTTTTCGATATACACCGGTCTCCGTATAGTGGCGCCCACCGTGGTGCTCGCGCATCAAACTCGACTAAAAGCATGGCCCAACATCGTCCCCGTATTGCCATGGTGCTCGGCGATCCCGCCGGCATCGGCCCCGAACTGATCGCGCGCTTGCTGGCCGCCCCGGCCGCCGCGCAGGCGCGCATCCTGCTGATCGCCGACCGCGAGGAATGGCGTCGCGGCATGGAGGTGGCACGCGTCAAGCTGTCGCTGCCCGAAGTCGACCAGCCCGATTTCCAGTGCACGGGGCGGGGTCCGCGCCTCTATCACTGGGCGCTCGACGACCAGCCGGTCTACCCGCGCGGCGTGGCCAGCGCCGAAGGCGGCCGCTACACGCTGGGGACGCTGGGCGTAGCGCTCTCGCTGGCCCAGGCTGGCCAGGCCGACGCCATCCTGTTCGGCCCGCTCAACAGGAGTTCGCTGCGCGCGGCGGGCATGCGCCACAACGACGAGCTGCACTGGTTTGCCGAACAACTCGGCTACCGGGGCGCCTTCTGCGAATTCAGCGTGCTGGACGGATTGTGGACCGCGCCCGTGACCATGCACGTGGCGCTCAAGGAGGTGCCCGCCTTGATCACGCCGACGCGCGTGCGCGAAGCGATCGACCTGATCGACCATGCGCTGCGTCGTGCCGGCATCGCCACGCCGCGCATTGCGGTATGCGGCCTGAATCCTCACAACGGCGACAACGGCGCCTTCGGGCGTGAGGAAATCGAGGTGATCGCGCCTGGGGTGGTCAAGGCCCAGGCACGCGGCGTGGCGGCGCAGGGGCCATTCTCCGCCGACACGATCTTCCTGAAGGTACTGGGCAAGCCGGCCCAGCGGCAATTCGATGCTATCGTCACGATGTACCACGACCAGGGGCTGATCGGCATCAAGCTGATGGGCTTCTCGCGCGGCGTGACAGTGGCGGGCGGCTTGCCAGTGCCGATCACCACCCCCGCACACGGCACGGCCTTCGACATCGCGCAGCAGGGCCGCGCCAACCCCAACGCCACGTTGCAGGCGTTCCACCTGGCCTGCCAGATGGGCGCCCGGCGGCAGTCGGCGGCCCACACGCACTGACTGGTTCGCAGCGCCCGAGCGCCACCCCCCCATTCCGCAAGGAGCCCGCCATGAAGATCACCAACGTCCGCGCCCGTGTATTTGAATGGAAAGGCAAGACGGTCCCGCCCCAATCGCATTTCTGCACCAATGCCACCGATATCCTGTTCGATCGTGGCGACGCGATGGGATCGTTCCGCTTCCACGGCTGGCTGGTGGTGGAGGTGGAAACCGACACGGGCCACGTCGGCATCGGCAACTGCGCGCTGGCCCCACGCGTGGCCAAGCAGATCGTGGACCAGTACCTGGCGCCGATCGTGATCGGCCAGGATCCGTTCGACAACGAGTACCTGTGGCAGAAGATGTACCGGCGCACGCATGCGTGGGGCCGCAAGGGTATCGGCATGGCGGCGATCTCGGCAGTGGACATCGCGCTGTGGGACCTGATGGGCAAGGCCACCGGCAAGCCCGTATTCAAGCTGCTGGGCGGCCGCACCAAGGAAAAGATCTGGTGCTACGCGTCCAAGCTCTACAACAACGATGACCGCGATGCCTTCCTGGCGGAAGCCCAGCGCTACCTGGACCAGGGCTTCACCGCGATGAAGATGCGCTTCGGCTATGGCCCCCGCGACGGCCCGGCCGGCATGCAGAAGAACCTGGAACAGGTGCGGTTGCTGCGCGAGCTGGTGGGCGACAACGTCGACATCATGCTTGAGTGCTACATGGGCTGGACGCTCGAATATGCGCGCCGCATGATCCCGCGACTGGCGCAGTTCAATCCGCGCTGGCTGGAGGAGCCGGTGATCGCCGACGACATCGAAGGGTATGTGGAGCTGAAGAAGATGAGCCCGTTCCCGATCTCCGGCGGCGAGCACGAGTTCACGTCGTACGGCTTCAAGGACCTGCTCGAACGCCGCGCGGTGGACGTGATCCAGTACGACACGAACCGCGTGGGCGGCATCACCGCCGCGCACAAGATCAACGCCATGGCCGAAGCGTGGTCCGTACCGGTGATTCCGCACGCGGGCCAGATGCACAACTACCACCTGACCATGGCCTCCACGGCATCGCCGATGTCGGAATACTTCCCCGTGCACGACGTGGAAGTGGGCAACGAGCTGTTCTACTACATCTTCCAGGGCGACCCGGCGCCAGAGCGGGGTTACCTGCAGCTGGACGACTACCTGCCGGGACTGGGGCTGACGCTGAACGACGCGTATCTGAGCGAGTTCGACATCATCGGGTAAGCGGCTGGATCGCGTCGCTCATGTGTGGCTTGCGCGCCGGGACGGGTGCCAGCGATGGCTACCTGTCCCCGTAGTGATAGCGGCAGCTGACAATCGAAACAGTCGCATCGTCAGCCTTGTAGACGAGCCGGTTCGTGTCGTCGATCCGGCGCGACCAGAACCCTGCCAGATTGCCTTTCAGCGGCTCTGGCTTGCCGATTCCTTCAAACGGTGAGCGCCGTGCTTCCTCCACAAGCTGGTTGATGCGCTTGAGCGTCTTGCGGTCCTGGCTCTGCCAGAACACATACTGGACC
>FTBS01000247.1_pt1 | contig 13276 bp, 10 predicted proteins | sample 1639441 | NCBI WGS metagenome assembly FTBS01 (sample SAMEA3914864, study PRJEB12502) | metagenome | biome: forest; material: soil | place: USA | collected 2012-03-12 | depth 0.3 m
CTCCATGCCCTACGAAGCCCAAATCGCCCGCCGTCGTTCCTTCGCGATCATTTCGCACCCCGACGCCGGTAAAACGACGCTCACCGAAAAGCTCCTGCTCTACGGCGGTGCCGTCGCGCTCGCGGGTTCCGTGACCGCACGCAAAAACCAGCGTGCCACCACCTCCGACTGGATGGAGCTCGAAAAGCAGCGCGGCATCTCGGTGACGTCCTCGGTGATGCAGTTCCCGTACCAGCCGCGTACCGACCTGTCCGAGAACATCGTGAACCTGCTCGACACCCCGGGCCACGAGGACTTTTCGGAAGATACCTATCGCACGCTGACCGCCGTGGACTCGGCCGTGATGGTGATCGACTCGGTCAATGGCGTGGAGGCGCAGACCATCAAGCTGCTGAACGTCTGCCGCTTGCGCGATACGCCGATCCTGACGTTCATCAACAAGCTCGACCGTGAAGGCCGCTCGCCGATCGAACTGCTCGACGAAATCGAGGACGTGCTCAAGATCCAGTGCGCGCCGATGACTTGGCCCATCGGCATGGGCAAGGCGTTTCGCGGCGTGTACCACATGATCGACGACAAGGTGCAGCTGTTCGATCCGAAGGGCGAGAAGGGCACCGCCGCCATCCTCGATGGCCTCGACAACCCGGAGCTGGACCGCATCCTGGGCACGCAGGCCGACGAACTGCGCATGGAAATCGAACTGGTGCGCGGCGCGTCGCACACATTCGACCGGGAGGCCTTCCTGGCCGGCAAGCAGACACCGGTGTACTTCGGTTCGGCGATCAACAACTTCGGCGTGCAGTCGCTGCTCGACGCGCTGTGCGAACTGTCGCCGCCCCCGCTGGCGCGCAAGACCGAATCGCGTACCGTGGAGCCGCAGGAAGCCAAGTTCACGGGCTTCGTGTTCAAGATCCAGGCCAATATGGACCCGCGCCACCGTGACCGCATCGCGTTCGTCCGCGTGTGCTCGGGCCGCTTCGATCGCGGCATGAAGCTGCTGCATGTGTCGCAGGGCAAGACCATCGCGATCAACAATGCGATCACCTTCATGGCACAGGACCGCAACACCACCGAGGAAGCGTTTGCCGGCGACATCATCGGCGTGCCCAACCACGGCACGATCCGCCTGGGCGACGTGTTCACCGAAGGCGAGCCGCTGCGCTTCACCGGCATCCCGTCGTTCGCACCGGAGTTCTTCCGCCGCGCGCGCCTGAACAACCCGCTGAAGGTCAAGCAGCTGCAGAAGGGTTTGCAGCAGCTGGCCGAAGAAGGCGCCACGCAGATGTTCCGGCCACTGGCGTCGAACGACCTGGTGCTGGGCGCGGTGGGCATGCTGCAGTTCGACGTGGTGGCGCACCGGTTGGAGCACGAATATGGCGTGGATGCGATCTTCGAATCCCATGAATGCGCCACGGCACGCTGGCTCAAGGGCGATCCGGCCGAGATCGAGAAACTGATCGACAAGGCCGGCCACAATGTCGCGCTCGACGGCGCCGGCGATCACGTCTACCTGGCACCCAGCATGGTGAACCTGCGCCTCACGCAGGAGCGTTTCCCGAACATCCGCTTCATGGAAACGCGCGAAATCGCCTGATCGGCCATTGCGCACGACCCGTCACGGCCCGCCCAGCGCGGGCCGTTTTCATTGCGGCATTGTTGTACCAACTTTGATACATGCCCCGGGCGGCGCGCCGCGGGCGTCTCGGCTAGAATCCAGATTTTGCTGTTGTACGCTTTTGCGTACATTGCCTGCCTCACGCGTCGCAGACGCCGCTTATCGCCTCATGTCCACCGCCCCCTCGCAGCCGGCCGACGCGCCGGATACCGTTTTTCGAGATCCCGCCTTCCGGCATTTCTGGTTCGCCCGGCTCTGCACGACCATCGGCTACCAGATCTTCACGGTGGCCGTGGGCTGGCAGATGTATGACCTGACCCGCGATCCGTTCATGCTGGGCATGGTCGGCCTGGTGCAGTTCCTGCCGTCGATCGTGCTGCTGCTGATGTCCGGCCATGTCGCGGACCGCTTCGACCGCCGCGTGGTGGTGCGCACCTGCCAGATGCTGGAAGCGGTGATCGCAGCGTCGATGGCCGTGGCCAGCCTCTCCGGCTGGGTCACCAGCGAGCACATCTTCTTCTTCGTGGCCGCGATCGGCGGTTGCCGGGCCTTCGAAACGCCCACGCTGCAGGCGCTGCTGCCCAGCGTGGTGACGCCGCGCCAGCTGCCGCGCGCGGTGGCGCTGTCCAGCTCGGCCGCGCAGACGGCCATCATCATCGGCCCGGCGCTGGGCGGGTTTGCCTATGTGGCTGGTGCGGGCGTGGTCTATGCCATCAGCGCCGTGCTGTTTGCGATCGCCGCCATCCTGGTGTTCACGCTGAAGCTGCGCCAGGCCGCGCAGCGCCTGACCGCGCCGGTCAGCCTCAAGACGCTGTTTGCCGGCTTCACCTATATCCGCGGCAATCCGGTGCTGCTGGGCGCGGTATCGCTGGACCTGTTCGCGGTGCTGCTGGGCGGTGCCACGGCACTGCTGCCGATCTATGCGCGCGACATCCTCCACACCGGCCCGTGGGGCCTCGGGCTGCTGCGCTCATCGCCGGCCATCGGCGCGCTGGTGACGGCGCTCTGGCTTGCGCGTCACCCGCTCAATCGTCGCGTCGGCCGCGTGATGTTCGGTGCCGTGGCCATCTTCGGCATGGCGACAATGGTGTTCGGCGTGTCGACCTGGTTGCCGCTGTCGATGGGCGCGCTGGTGGTGCTGGGCGCGTCGGACATGATCAGCGTGGTAGTACGCCAGACCCTGGTGCAGCTCGATACCCCCGACGACATGCGTGGCCGCGTGGGCGCGGTCAACTCGGTGTTCATCGGCGCATCGAACCAGCTCGGCGAGTTCGAATCGGGCGTCACGGCGGCGCTGCTCGGGCCGGTCGGCGCGGTGCTGCTGGGCGGTGCCGGCACCTTGATGGTGGTGGCCGCGTGGATGAAGCTGTTCCCGACACTGACCGTGCGCGACCGGCTGCATGACCATCCGACGGACGGCAAGGTGCAGGACAAGCCGGCCCCGGCGCGCTGATGCTGCGCCGCGCCACGGCGTGAAAGGGCGGCCCGGCCGCCCTTTTTCGACGCCAAAGCGTACCCGTTTCTGCGACGCCGCAAGGGCCTCCGTGAGTGTCGATTAAGGCTCCTGATTCATCGGACTCGTTCACCGATTCCGCGCCGGATCGTCGCGCCGCGCTATAGTCGCGACATGCCGGACGCCCGCCAGCCGCTTCATGACAACGCCGTGTTTTCCGCGCTCACGCAATCGCGTGCGTCGCTGGAACGCGCCTGCGTGCTCGGCGATGGCCTGGGGCTCGCACTCTGGCGGAACAGGCATGACGACACCGCCTACGCCCGGCCCGGCCATCACACGATGTCGATGTACCTGGAGGGCGGCCATTCCACCTATCGGCGCGACATGCCGGAGCGCAAGGGCGCACCCGACCGTCTCTGCCTGCTGCCCGCCGATCATGAGTCGTCCTGGCATGTCGGCGGCACGCAGCGCTTTCTCCATCTGTATTTCCAGCCCGAGCACCTCGCCTGGCACTGCGTGCGCGTACTCGATGCAGAGCCGCGTGCACTGCAACTGCAGGACCGCCTGTTTGCCGAGGATCCGGTACTGGTCATGCTGTCGCGCCGGCTGGCGGCGCTGGACTGGCTGGATGCCGACTGCCGCATGGCCGGCAACGCCATGGCGCACGAAGCCGTCACGCATCTGCTGCTGTCGCATGGCGCCCGCAAGCCATCGGCCGATTGGCGCGGCGGGCTGTCATCGATCGCGCGGCGCCGCCTGGTCGATTGGATCGACGCCCATCCGGCCACCAACCCGACCCTGCGCGAACTGGCCGCGCTGGCCGATCTGTCGGAATTCCACTTTGCCCGGATGTTCCGGGTCTCGTTCGGCATGCCACCGCACGTCTGGGTGATGCGCACCCGGCTGGAACGTGCGCGGTCGTTGCTGGGCAATGGCCGGCTGTCGCTGCAGCAGGTGGCCAGCCGTGCGGGCTTCGCGTCCGCCAGCCACCTCAGCAACCGGTTTCGCGCGGCCTACGGCGTGACGCCGGGGCAATGGCGCGCGGCGACGGGCTTTTCCGAAGCGTCGTAAGCACTGCGCGCACCAGTCCCACGCGCCTACGATTGTGAGGTCTGCAACGCATTACGTCGTCTCCGACACCATTCCTTGCGCCGGCGTACGGCACGCAGAATTGGGTACGCTTTGGAGTTGGGATGGTGCTCGGGCGCCACGCAGAAACGGGTACGCTTTGGCGCCCCAGGCGGTGCCAACCCGGCGCGGAGCCACGCCCCGCGCCTGCGCTACCCTTCGTCCGCGAACAATGAGCACGCGCCGGTTTCCGCGGTGCCCACGTGCGCCCGGAAGCCGCCGAACAGGTCACGGCCCACGCCGTGACGATTCGCGGTGAGGTCGGGTTTGTCGATCTGGCGCGCGGCCCAGTCGGCATCGCTGACCTTCACGGTCAGCACGCCAGCCGGGGCATCCACGCGCACGATGTCCCCGGTGCGCACCTTGCCGATGTCGCCGCCGGTCAGCGCCTCGGGACAGACGTGAATCGCGGCAGGCACCTTGCCCGATGCGCCCGACATGCGTCCATCGGTGACCAGCGCCACGTGGAAGCCGCGGTCCTGCAACAGCGTCAGCGTGGGCGTGAGCTTGTGCAGCTCGGGCATGCCACACGCGGCAGGACCCTGCCACGGCAGCACGGCCACGAAGTCGCGTTCGAGCTCGCCGCGCTTGAAGGCGGACAGCACATCGTCCTGATGCAGGAACACGATGGCGGGCGCTTCCACGATCTGATTCTCGGGCTTGACCGCCGATGTCTTGATCACGCAGCGCCCGAGGTTGCCATCCAGCAGCTTGATGCCGCCGTCCGGCGCGAACGGGTTGTCCGGGGTGCGCACGATGGTGTCGTCGAGCGGCTTCGCCGGGCCATCGGTCCACGTCAGCTTGCCTTCGCGCAACGTGGGCTCGCGCGTGTAGTCGGCGAGGCCACGGCCGACGACCGTGTTCACGTCGTCATGCAGCAGGCCCATCGAGAGCAGACCCCGGATCACCACTGCCAGCCCGCCAGCGGCCTGGAACTGGTTCACGTCGGCCTTGCCATTCGGATACACGCGCGCCAGTAGCGGCACGGTGCCGGAGAGCTCGTCGAAGTCGTCCCACGTCAGCTGGATGCCGGCCACGCGCGCCATCGCGATCAGGTGCAGCGTATGGTTGGTGGAGCCGCCGGTGGCCACCAGCCCGACGATACCGTTCACGAACGCGTGTTCGTCGAGCACCTCGGCAATCGGCGTGTAGCGCTCGCCGCCGTGCACCAGGCGCAGCGCCTGGCGCGCCGATTCGCGCGTCAGTGCCTCGCGCAGCGGGGTGTTCGGATTGATGAAGGCGGTGCCGGGCAGATGCAGGCCCATGATCTCCATCAGCATCTGGTTCGAATTGGCCGTGCCGTAGAACGTGCAGGTGCCCGGGCCGTGATAGGACTTCGTTTCCGCTTCGAGCAGCCCCTGGCGGTCGATCTTGCCTTCGGCATAGAGCTGGCGGATATGGGCCTTCTCTTCGTTGCCCATGCCCGTGGTCATCGGCCCGCCGGGCACGAACACGGCGGGCAGGTGCCCGAACGACAGCGCACCCATCACCAGCCCCGGCACGATCTTGTCGCACACGCCGAGGCACAGCACGCCGTCGAACATCTGGTGCGACAGTGCCACGGCAGTGGCCATGGCGATCACGTCGCGCGAGAACAGCGACAGGTCCATGCCATCCTGGCCCTGGGTCACGCCATCGCACATCGCGGGCGTGCCACCGGCGAACTGCGCGGTGCCGCCGGCCTCCAGCGCGGCCTCCTTGAGCCATTGGGGGAAGACCTGCAGCGGCTGGTGGGCCGACAGCATGTCGTTGTAGGCGGACACGATGGCCAGGTTCGGCCGCTCCTGCGCCTTGAGCCGGATCTTGGCCTCGTCGGGCATGGCGGCCACGGCGTGGGCCAGGTTGGTACAGGACAGCAGGCCACGCTCGACCTTCTGCCCGGCCATGGCGCGGGTGCGGTCGAGATAGGCCTGGCGGGTGGGGGCGCTGCGCGCGACGATGCGGGCCGTGACCCGTTCTAGGACTGGGTGGCGGGGCATGGGGATCTCCTGATCTCCTGTAGGGCGGTTTTCAGCGTAGCCGAAAAAAACCGATGCCACCGGCACGCGTGACGTCATCGTTGCATGCGGGGCGGCCCGTGGGATCGATGGATCGCGCGGAGGATGGTCCGCATCGTGCGGCGGCATCGCATTGTCAGGGAGCGATCCGGTACGCAGAAACAGGTACGCAAATTCTGCCTGTCGGGATGAACGCGTGCACAAGCGGCGGCGAGTGACGTAACATGGCCGGACCACACGGCCGGACCACATGGCTGGAATCCATGCGCGGCCCGGCGGTGCGTCATCAGATGCCGGGGCGCCATCTCCCGCCCGGTGCCCTGCCCCATCCCCACAAGGAGTCCAGGGTGAGCATGCCCGATTTCGACATGGTGCTGTTTGGCGGCACCGGAGACCTGGCGCGGCGCAAGCTGCTGCCGGCCCTTTTCGACGCGCACCGCTGTGGCGTACTGCATCCGTCGGCACGCATCCTGGCCACCGGAAGCCAACCGCAGACGACCGAGCAGTACAAGGCCTCGCTGGAAGACAGCGTGCGCCCAGGCCTGGAACACGCGCCGCCCGACGCGTGGGCGTCGTTCCTGGATCGCATCTGCTACGTGCAGGCCGATGCGCGCCAGCCCGCCCACTTCGATGCGCTGGCCGAAAAGGTGCTGGCCCGCAAGCCCGAGGTGGTGGTCTGCTACCTGGCCACCGCGCCGCACATCTTCGTTCCGATCTGCGAGCAGCTTGCCCGTACCGGCCTGAACACGCCCAATGTGCGCGTGGTGCTGGAGAAGCCGCTCGGCCACGACCTCGAATCGTCCGAAGCCATCAATGCCGCGGTCGCGCAGTTCTTTGCCGAGGACCAGATCTACCGGATCGATCACTACCTGGGCAAGGAATCGGTCCAGAACCTGATGGCGATCCGCTTCGGCAACGCGCTGTTCGAGCCGCTGTGGCGCCGTGAATGGGTGCAGGACGTGCAGATCACCATCGCCGAGGAACTGGGCGTCGAAACGCGCGGCGATTTCTACGACCGCACCGGCGCGTTGCGCGACATGGTGCAGAACCATCTGGTGCAGCTGCTCTGCATGGTGGCGATGGAGCCGCCCGCGAGCCTCAGCGAAGACGCGATCCGCGACGAGAAGATCAAGATCCTCAAGGCGCTCAAGCCGATCCAGCCGCAGGACGTGGCCGAGAAAACGGTACGCGGCCAGTATCGCGCGGGCGCCATCGGCGGCAAGCCCGTGGTCGGCTATCTGGAAGAGCACGGCATCGCCTCGGACAGCCGCACGGAGACCTTCGTGGCCGTCAAGGCCGAGATCGCCAACTGGCGCTGGGAAGGCGTGCCCTTCTACCTGCGCACCGGCAAGCGCATGCAATCGCGCGTGGCCGAGATCGTGGTGCACTTCCGCGACGTGCCGCACGCGATCTTCCCCAAGCCGCTCGGGCTGTCGCCACAGAACCGCCTGGTGATCCGCCTGCAGCCCGAGGAGAGCATCCGGCTGTATTTCCTGGTCAAGCGGCCCGGCGATACGGTGGAGCTGACGCCCACCTCGCTCGATCTCGATTTCGCCAACTCGTTCAAGGCGCGCCGCGCCGGCGCGTACGAACGGTTGCTGCTCGACGTGATCCGCGGCCGGCTGGGCCTGTTCGTGCGGCGCGACGAGCAGGTGCAGGCGTGGCGCTGGGTCGAGCCGATCCTCGATACCTGGGACCAGAGCACCGTGCCGCCCAAGCCCTATACGGCCGGCACCTGGGGGCCGGCGGCCTCGTCGGCACTGATGTCGCGCGACAACGCGCTGTGGCACGAGGAAGTCTGACGCGCAGCGATAGAACCCGATCCCTGACTCACCCGACCCCCGCGCCGACAGGAGCCATGCCATGCGCCAGTTCGAACATGCCACCGTGATGGACCAGGCCGAAGCGCTGGCGATGTCCATCGGCCACGCGCTGGATCTCGTGATCAAGGCCAAGGGTTGGGCCGTGCTGGCGGTATCGGGGGGCAAGTCGCCGCTGCCGATGTTCGAGCGCCTGCGTTATCGCCCGGTCCGCTGGGAAGCCGTGACCGTGACGCTGGTCGACGAACGCGCCGTGCCGCCCGACCATGCCGACAGCAACGGCACGCTGGTGCGCAACAACCTGCTGCGCGAAGGCGCCGGCGTGGCCGGATGGGTGCCACTGATCCGCGATGAGGCCGAAGCGGCCGAGCCGCTGCGCGCGGTGAAGCGACTCAACGAATCGTTCCAGCAGCCCGACGTGGTGGTGCTGGGCATGGGGGAGGACGGCCATACCGCGTCCCTGTTTCCCGACGCGCCCGAACTGCAGACCGCGTTGTCCGAGCCGAAGCCGGGCTATCTCATCACGCATCCATGCGTGGCGCCGCATGCGCGCGTGACGCTGAACCTGGCGGCGTTGCTGGCTGCCGAGCGCATGTTCCTGGCCATCTCCGGCGAAAAGAAAAACGAGGTGCTGGCGCGCGCGCTGGAAACGCCCACGCCGTCGCTGCCGGTGGGCGTGGTGCTGGCGCGGCACGGGCGCGGTGTCGACATCTTCCGGACCTGAGACCGATGACCCGCCACGCGTCCCGTAACGTTACGCATCGCGCCAGCCCTGACGTGAGCGATACCGCCGCCACCTACCCGCGCCTGCTGGCCGACGTTGGCGGCACCAATGTCCGCTTCGCGCTGGAAACCGCGCCGATGGCGATCGGCGAGGTCACTGCATTCAAGGTGGCCGACCACCTGTCGCTCGAAGCCGCGATGCGCGTGTACATGCAGTCGTTGGCCGCCGGATTGCTGCCGCGCCACGCGGCCATCGGCCTGGCCAATCCCGTCACCGGCGACCACGTCAAACTGACCAATCACAACTGGGCCTTCTCGATCGAGTCCATGCGTACGGCGCTGGGGCTGGACACGCTGGTGGCCATCAACGATTTCACGTCGTTGGCGCTGGCACTGCCTTACCTGCCCGAGCACGGGCTGGTGCAGGTGCGCGCAGGATCGCCCGTGTGCACGGCGCCGCGTGTGCTGATCGGACCGGGCACCGGGCTTGGTGTATCGGGGCTGATTCCCGCGCCCGGCGGTGGCGCCGTGGCGCTGGCGGGCGAGGGCGGCCATATCGAGCTGATGCCGGTCACCGACGACGAATGGATCGCGTGGCGCGCCGCTCACGCGCAGCTGGGACGGGTATCGGCGGAGCGCCTGCTGTCGGGCATGGGGCTGTCCCATATTCATGCCGCGCTGAGCGCAGAAACGGGTACGCTTTTGGCCGAACCGCTGACGCCGGCGCAGGTGACCGACGGCGCGCTGACACAGGGCGACGCGTTGTGCCGCCGCGCGTTCGACGCGTTCTGCGGCCTGCTCGGTTCCGTCGCGGCCGACGTCGCGCTCGTGCTGGGCGCGCGCGGTGGCGTCTATATCGGCGGCGGCATCGTGCCGCGTTTTGTCGATGCGTTCCGCGCTTCGCCCTTTGGCGAACGCTTCGGCGCCAAGGGCCGCATGGGCCGCTATCTGGCCGACATCCCGGTCTATGTGATCACCGCCGATTTCCCGGCGTTGCCCGGCCTGGCGCGCGCGCTGGCAGACCGGCTCGAAGTCGATATGCGCCACGGCCATCCCTGAACCGAGACAGACATGCGTGTATTGCTGGTCGAAGACGACGCCATGATTGGCGAGAGCGTGAAGGTGGCGCTGCGCCAGGAGGGCTTCACCGTGGACTGGGTCACCGATGGTGATGCCGGGCTCGACGCCGCATCGAACCAGCACGGCCCGCGCGCCGATGGCGGCTATGACCTCGTGCTGCTGGACCTGGGTTTGCCGCGTCGTTCCGGGCTTGAAGTCCTGAAGGCGCTGCGCGCGCGCAATGTGCGCACGCCGGTGCTGATCGTCACGGCACGCGATGCCGTGGCGGACCGCGTGGCCGGCCTTAACGCCGGCGCCGACGACTACGTGATCAAGCCGTTCGACCTGCAGGAACTGGTGGCGCGCATGCATGCCATGGCGCGCCGCGCGGAGGGACGCGCGGAACCCGAGCTGCGCTATGGCGACATCGTGCTGAACTCCGCCACGCGCGAGGCGACGCGCGCCGGCACGCCCGTGCGGCTGTCGGCGCGCGAATACGCGTTGCTGTCGGCGCTGATGGGCCGGCCCGGCAAGGTCTGGTCCGTGCCGCAGCTGCAGGAACGGCTCTATGGCTGGGACGACGAGGTGGGCAGCAACACGGTGGAGGTCTATATCCACGCCTTGCGCCGCAAGTTCGGTGCGGGGCTGATCCGCAATATCCGTGGCGTCGGCTACGTGATGCCGCAGCCCGAGGACAAGCCGGCCGCATCCTCGCCAGGCGGTGACAAGGGTGATGAAGGGGCCGACGGTGCCGAAGGGGCTGCGAACTGATGCGCTCGATGCAACGTACGCTGCTGGGGTGGCTCGCAGCGGGCCTGGCGCTTGGGATTGCGGTGGCCACGGCGCTGATCTATGGCCAGGCGCGCCAGGAAGCCAACGCGCTGTTCGACTACCAGATGAAGCAGGTGGCTGCCGCGCTGCCGAGCCAGTTCTCGACGCCGGTCGCGCCGCCATTCGACCCCGACGGCCCCACCAGCGCGGACCTGCTGCATGCCGACGAAGATGTGGTGATCCATATCTGGGACGGTTCGGGACGCAGCCTCTATTTGTCGCATTCGCAGCCCGCGCTGCCCCCGCGCGCGGAACTGGGCTTTACCAATGCTCGGACCGAGTCGGGCGAATGGCGCATCTACAGCGTGCAGCTGGGTCCGGCGGTGGTGCAGATCGCGCAGCCGCTGAGCGCGCGCCGCACGCTGGCCGCCCATATGGCGCTGCGCACGGTGGCGCCGCTACTGCTGCTGTTGCCGCTGCTGGCATGGCTGGTATGGCTGGCGGTGGGACGCGGTCTGCGGCCGTTGCGCGAGATCGCTTCCGAAGTGCGCGCGCGCGATGCCAGTACGCTGGCGCCGCTCGCCGTGCGCGACATGCCCGATGAAATCGCGCCGCTGTCCGATGCGCTGAACCAGCTGCTGGCACGCCTGTCGCACGCCATCGACACGCAACGCGCGTTCGTGGCCGATGCCGCGCACGCGCTGCGCACGCCGCTCACCGCGCTGCAACTGCAGGCGCAACTGGTGGCGCGCGCGGAGACGGACGAGGCGCGTCACACTGCGGTCAGCCAGCTGCGGCAGGGCCTGGAGCGGCTCACGCATCTGGTCACGCAGCTGCTGACGCTGGCGCGTCAGGAACCGGGCGCCGCGCCACCGCCGCATGAACCGGTGAACCTGCGCGCGCTGGCGGGGGACGTGGTGGCGGAGATGTCGCAGGCCGCCATCGACCGCGACATCGACCTCGGGATGGAGGACACCGGTGCCCATGGCCCCAAGGGCCCGGTCACGATTCGCGGCGATGCCGATGCGTTGCGCATCCTGCTGACCAACCTCGTCGACAACGCGCTGCACTACATCCCGCGGGGTGGGCGGATCGACGTGCAGGTGGCCCATACCGGCAAAGGCATCGAACTGGTGGTCAGCGACAACGGCCCCGGCATTCCCGCCGCCGAACGCGCGCGCGTGTTCGATCGCTTCTATCGCGTGCCCGATGCCCCCACGGGCGGCAGTGGACTGGGGCTGGCCATCGTCGAGGAAGTGGCGCAATCCCACGGCGCGCGCGTGGTGCTGGAAGACGCAACGCCGGGCCTGCGCGTGCGCGTCATCTTCCCCGCCGTGGGTTGATGGCGTCGGCTGATCGCGTGGATCAGCCGATCGGGGCCAGCAGCGGCTGGCCGGCAAAATGCCGGCGCGCGTTCTCGAGGAACTGGGTCACCGAAGCCAGTATCGCTTCGGGCGACCAGCCGGCCATGTGCGGCGTCAGCACGACATTGGGGCAATCGAACAGTTCGACGGGCGGGGCCGGCTCGCTTTCATAGACATCGAGGCCCGCGCCGCCCAGTTCACCAGCGCGCAACGCGGCCGCCAGCGCCGCCGTGTTGACCACGCTGCCGCGCGCGATATTGATGAGGTAACCCGCAGGCCCCAGTGCGCGCAGCACGGGGGTGTCGACCATATGGCGCGTCTCGGCGCCGCCGGGTGTGGCGATGACCAGATAGTCGGCCCACTGGGCCAGCGACAACACATCGGCGAAGTACTGGAACGGCGTGTCGCTCCGCGCACGGCGATTGTGATAGCCGATCTCCAGATCGAAGCCCTGGCCGCGCTGTGCAATGCGGCGGCCGATCGTTCCCAGTCCCACGATACCGAGGCGCTTGCCCGACACATTGGGCGGCAACGGCAGCGTACTGCGCCAGATGCCCTCGCGCGTGGCCTGGTCCAGTGACGGCACGCGGCGCACGGTGGCCAGCAGCAGCGCCATCGCGTGGTCGGCCACGCAACTGTCGTTGGTGCCCGCACCATTGCCCACCGCAATGCCGCGCGTCTTGCATGCGGCGATGTCGATGTTCTCGTAGCCGGCGCCGAGCGCGCAGACCAGTTCCAGCTCGGGCATCACGCCGATCTCGGCGGCCGTGAGGCCAGTGGTGCCGTTGGTCAGCACCGCGCGGAAGGTCTTGCCGTGGGTGGCGATGACGTCGTCACGCTCGGCGGCGGTGGGTGCGTAGCGCACATCGTAGTGTTCGGAAACGAGGGCGAGGTGATCCGGTTCGAGCTGGATCAGGACGAGCAGGGCGGGTTTCATGACGTAACAGCGTGACGTGACAGCGTGAGATGACAGCGGGAGAGAAGGCGTAATTGCAGGGGTGGCCGGTCAGCGCAAGGGCACAGCGGCGAATTGAGACAGGGGCCCAGGCCGTCCGACGCCACATTCTATGCCGGCATGTCGCGGGCTGCTCATGGTGCCCCACGCGTTCCGGGCGATTATCAAACCGATTATCAAATTCTGGCCAACAATGCATCCAATCCGCACCGGATGATGCGGCACACGACATTGCGGACAATCGATCGCGTCGACAGATGGTATTGCCAAGCGCGGCCAAGCGCGGCCAAGCGCGGCCAAGCGCGGCCTACCGCGCCACCGGTCCCGATTCACCACAAGGAGCGTTCCCATGTTTCCCGATTTTTCCTCAGCCCGTGTACTCGTCGTCGGC
>FTBS01000522.1_pt1 | contig 13266 bp, 11 predicted proteins | sample 1639441 | NCBI WGS metagenome assembly FTBS01 (sample SAMEA3914864, study PRJEB12502) | metagenome | biome: forest; material: soil | place: USA | collected 2012-03-12 | depth 0.3 m
CGGGAGTACCGCGCAGCCGGCGCTCCAGCTGCACCACCCGTTCACGCAACTTTGACAAGCCGCGCACGATGGCCGCATTGCGCTCCCACTCGCCATGCGATGTGAACGGGAAAACGCTGGTGAAATGCCCACCGGGTTTTGTAATCGATTTGGTAATCGACGTACCGCCGGACACTGTGGTCCGGTCGGCGATATTCAAGTGGCCGGAAAAGTTGGCCGCACCACCGATCACGCAGAACCTGCCGATCCTGGTACTGCCCGACACCGCCGCGGTGCCGGCAATCACGGTATGGGCGCCCACATGCACGTTGTGCGCAATCTGTACCTGATTGTCGATCTTGCAGCCGTCCTCGATCACGGTATCCGCCATGGCACCACGATCCACCGCCGTATTCGCGCCAATCTCGACGTCGTTGCCGAGCACCGCTCGGCCCACTTGCGGAATCTTCACATACTCGACACCGGACGGACCTATATCTGGCGCAAAGCCAAAGCCATCGGCGCCGATCACCGCCCCACTGTGCAGGATATTGCGCGCACCCACCACGCACCGATGATAGACAGAAACATTGGCGTAGATGAGCGTATCTTCGCCGATTTGCGCGCCTGCGCCGATAAAGGCATTTGCAAGGATCCGTACCCGCTCGCCGAGCCGGGCACCAGCCTCGATCACCACGTTCGGGCCGATGAAGCAGGACGCCGGCACGACGGCATCGGGTGCCACCGTCGCGCGCGGATCGATGCCAATACGCGGGTCGGCGTTGGCCGCGCGATCGAAACGCTGTGCCACACGGGCAAAGCAGACATACGGATTACGCGCCACCAGCCAGTTGCGGCCATCGGCCTGGCCTTCACCACGTATGCGCTCCAGGTCCGCAGCCGACACAATGACAGCACCGGCTTTTGAGGCCAGTGCCTGGGCCAGGTACAGCGGATTGGAAAGGAACGACAGGTCCTCGGGACCAGCCTGGTCAAGCGGTGCCAGGCCACGCACGGGCAGGTCGGGATCACCCACAACCTGCGCGCCGTTATCGGTGGCGAGCTGACCCAGTGTGGGTGTCTGCATGGCGGTACTTCCTTGAAAAACGAAAGCGACGGACGTCGAGCCGACGCTTACTTGCCAGAACTGCTATTGAGCGCCTTCATCACGTCATCGGTGATATCGATGCGCGGGTTCACGTAAACCGCTTCCTGGACGATCAGGTCGTACTTGCGCTGCTCGGCGATCGAACGGATCACGCGGTTGGCGCGTTCCAGAACCTGTGCAAGCTCCTCGTTGCGGCGCTGGTTCAGGTCCTCACGAAATTCACGCTGCTTGCGCTGGAATTCGCGGTCGAGATCGGCCACTTCGCGCTGGCGACGCTGGCGATCGGCATCGGCCAGCACGGCGGTGTCCTTGTCGAGCTTGTCGGCCATGCTCTTGATCTTCTGGGCCATGTCCTGCAGTTCGCGGTCACGCTTGGAGAATTCCTGCTCGAGCTTGACCTGCGCAGCCTTCGCCGGCTGCGAGTCACGCAGGATACGCTCCGAATTCACCGCGGCAATGCGCGCCTCCTGTGCCATCGCCGGGGCCGCCGCGCAAAGGGCCGCAGCGGCCAGCGCGGCCGCGCTCAGGGATTTCATCAGTGGAGTGTGGAGTTTCATCAAACAAATCCTTTGTGGGGATCAGAACGCAGTACCAATCTGGAACTGGAAGCGCTGCACCTTGTCGGTTTCGTCCTTCTTCAGCGGGAAGCCCATACTGACCTTGAGCGGACCGATCGGCGACAGCCACGACATACCAAAACCCGTCGAATACTTCAGGTCGCTGAACGTGATCGGCGCGCCTTCCTGGTAGACGTTACCAAAGTCGAAGAACGTGAACAGGCGCAGCGTGCGGTCCACACCGGAGCCCGGCAGCGGGAACACGAATTCCACGTTACCGATCATCTTCGATGCACCACCCACCGGGTTGCCGTTCTGGTCCTTCGGCCCCAGCGTGCTGGTCTGGTAGCCGCGAACCGAACCGATACCACCGGCGTAGAAGTACTTGAACACCGGGAACGGCGTGTCGCCGTAGCCGTGGCCATAGGCCACTTCACCGTTGAAGGCCAGGGTGAATGCCTTCGACAGCGGATAGAAGTACTGCTGCTGCAAGCTGGCGCGGTAGTACTGCGTATCGCCACCCGGCACACCCACTTCCAGGTTGGCCTGGGTGTACGGACCCTTGGTCGGGATCAGCGCGCTGTCGCGGCGATCGCGTGCCCAGCCGATCGTGAAGGGGATGTTGTTGATCGGGTCGCCGCTGGTCTTGCCGATCTTCTGCAGCCATGCCGTGTACTGGCTTGGCGTATTGACCGACGTGTAGACCTGCGTGCGCTCGTAGCCGATACCGAAGAACACCGTATCGTTCTCGGAGAACGGCACGCCGAACTTGAAGCCACCACCCGCCGAAACGATCTTGTAGTCCTGGTCACCCGTGTAGTACAGCGGGCGGGACGTGCGGTAGTAGATGTCGGTCGAGCGGCTGATACCGTCCACCGTGAAGTACGGGTCGTACTGCGTCAGCGAAATCGTGCGGAACGACTTGGCCGTATTCACATCCAGACCCAGGCTGGTACCCGAACCAAACACGTTGTCCTGGCGCAGGCCTGCCTGCAGCACGAGCTTGTCGGTCGACGAGAAACCAAGACCCAGGCTGATCTGGCCGGTCGGCTTTTCGGTCACGTTCACATTCACATCGACCTGGTCGGGCGCGCCGGGCACGTCCTCTGTGGTGATGTTCGTGTCGGTGAAATATCCGGTACGGTTGATACGCGCCTGCGATTGCGTCAGTTTCTCGCTGTCGAACCACGAGCTTTCCATCTGGCGCATCTCGCGCCGCACCACTTCGTCACGCGTCTTGCTGTTGCCCACCACGTTCACGCGGCGCACATAGACGCGGCGGCCCGGGTCGACCATCAGGGTCAGCGCCACTTCGCGCTTTTCCTTGTCGATCTGTGGCTGCGGGTTGATCGTCGTGAAGGCGTAGCCATAGGTGCCGAGCAGGTCGGTGATGGCCTTGGTGCTGGCAGTCAGCTTTTCGGACGAGAAAATGTCGCCCTTCTTCAGCTGCAGCAGCTTCTCCATCTCTTCCTGCTTGCCCAGCAGTTCACCAGCCAGACGGATATCGGTTACCTTGAACTGCTCGCCTTCGCTGATGTTGAGCGTGAGGTAGATGTCCTTCTTGTCCGGCGTGATCGACACCTGCGTCGAATCGATCTGGAATTCCAGATAGCCGCGATTCAGATAGAACGAGCGCAGCGCTTCCAGGTCGGCCGTGAGCTTCTGCTTGGAGTAAAGATCGTTCTTGGTGTACCAGGACAGCCAGTTCGGCGTGGAGAGCTGCATCTCGTCGCGCAGCGTACCTTCCTTGAACGCCTTGTTGCCCACGATATTGATCTGGCGGATCTTGGCAACCGGGCCTTCCTCGACGTTGAACACCACGGACACGCGGTTGCGGTCCACGGGTGTCACGGTGGTCTGGACTTCGGCAGCGTAGTAGCCGCGCGCCACGTACTGGCGCTTGAGTTCCTGCTCGGCCTTGTCGATCAGCGCCTTGTCGTAGTAACGCGCTTCGGCAACACCTACGGCACGCAGAGAGCGGCGCAGCGTGTCCTTGTCGAATTCCTTGATGCCAACGAATTCGAGCTGCGAAATAGCCGGGCGCTCCTCGACCTGCACGACCAGCACGCCGTCCTCGGCGCGAATCTGCACGTCCTTGAAGAAACCGGTATTGTAAAGCGCGCGGATGGCGTCAGCGCCCTTGTCGTCGGTGAAGGTCTCTCCGACACGAACCGGGAGATAGCCGAACACGGTGCCCGGCTCCACGCGTTGCAAGCCTTCAACGCGAATATCCTTGACCACAAACGGATCTGCGGCCCAACCCGACGGGCTCCAGGCCGCAATAATGGCACTCGTCAGCAAGCCCAGCGAGATGCGCTTATTTCTGATCAAAGTCGATCCCCTCTTCCTCATCGATTTCATGCAGGGTGTTGGCTCCAGTGCCGTTTGCGGCTACACCTGACAATGTCGGCATGACTGATCCCACCCGACGGGGAAACACCCCCCGGGATACGATACCGCCCCCCGCCGAACGGCGTTTCTGATTACGCGAAACTAGCCGCGCGCCAGAAACAGTCGGCTGACGTCATTGAACAAAGCGAGTGAGGTCAGGAGCAAGATGCACGCGATGCCGACCTTCTGCAGCATCGCTTGCCAGTGGTCTGGTACAGGCCTGCCAGTCAAAAATTCCACGCAATAATACAGCAAATGCCCCCCATCCAGAACCGGAATAGGTAACAAATTCAGCACCCCCAAGCTGACACTGACCAGCGCCAGAAAACTGATGAACGGCTGCCAACCCATGTTGGCGGCACGGCCAGCATAGTCAGCCACGGTCAGGGGGCCGCTGAGATTCTGCAGCGACGCCTGCCCCACGAGCATCTTGCCCAGCAGTTTCAGCGACAGCGCACTGGTACTCCAGACCTGATCCACCGCCCGCGCCAGCGCCTGCGGGACCGGATACCGCACCAACTCGGTCTGGACGGCCTGATTCAGCGCGGCACCGAGCTTGCCGACCATGACGCCAGATTCGCCTGCGCCATCCGTTTTTTGACCAGGCGCCGCGTCCAGCTTCACCGCGATATCGGAGCGCTGGCCCGCCCGCTCGATACCGAGCGTGACCTCCTGCCCAGGCCGGGCGCGCACGCCACGGATCAGTTCCCCCGCCTGCGTCAGCGGCTGTCCCTGCCAGGCCACGATCCTGTCGCCAGCCTTCAGGCCAGCACGCTGGGCAGCGGAATCCGGCACGATTTCAGTGATCGTCACCGGCCCGCCCTTCAGCGCCAGCCCGAGTGTCGCCAGTGGATCCTGGTCAGGATTTTCGCCCGTATCCGGCAGGCGGCCCAACGCGACATCGCGTTCGGCACCGTCGCTGGCACGCACATGCAGCACCGCACGGGCGTCTCCGAATCCCTGCGAAAACACGGCCATGCGCAGATCGTTCCACGACCTTACCGGCTCGGTCTGATCGTTTGCGGTCAGAGACAGCACACGGTCGCCATCGCGGACACCGGCCTGCGCCGCCACCGAACCTGCGGCCGGGGCCGCCAGCACGGGCACCGGCTCACGCATGCCACCCGCAAACAGGACGAGATAAAGGGCGATGGCCAGCGCAAAATTCGCCAGGGGGCCGGCGGCCACGATCACGAACCGCTTGCCCACCGGCTGGCGGTTGAACGCGCGCGACAGCTCAGCGGCATCGATGGGCGGATCGGTTTCGGGGTCTCGTTCGCGCTCATCGAGCATCTTGACGTAGCCACCCAGCGGAATCGCCGCCAGTGTCCACTCTGTCCTGTCCCGCCCCTTGCTGGTCCAGCGCGCCAGCGGCCGGCCGAAGCCGATCGAGAAACGCAGGACCTTGACCCCGCAGGCACGCGCGGCCAGGTAGTGCCCCATTTCATGCACGAAGATCAGGATGCACAGGGCGACAACGAACGCGATCACGGTTTGCATGGCAACTCACCCTCTCCAGATCCGACCCGAGCCGCCATCGATTCAGCGGCTGGCCAGTTGTTTCAGCAGCACCTGCGCGGCGCGGCGCGCCTGTGCGTCCGCCGCCAACACGCCTTCCAGCGAATCGGCCGCGCCTTGCGCCGGTTGATCGAGCACACCGGCCACCACGCGTGCAATGTCAGTAAAACGGATACCTCCGGCAAGGAAAGCCTCGACAGCCTCCTCGTTCGCCGCATTCAGCACGGCCGGCGCCACACCGCCGGCGCGCAATGCATTGAAGGCTAGTTCCAGGCACGGGAAGCGCTCAAGGTCCGGCGCCTCAAAATGCAGCCCACCCGCGATGGTCAGATCCAGGGGCGTCACGCCCGAGTCGATACGTTCCGGATAGGCCATGCCATAGGCGATCGGCGTGCGCATGTCGGGGTTGCCAAGTTGCGCCAGCACCGAGCCATCCGCGTAAGCCACCATCGAGTGCACGATGCTCTGCGGGTGGATCAGCACTTCGATCCGTTCGGCCGGGGCGCCAAACAGCCAGTGGGCCTCGATCACCTCGAGCCCCTTGTTCATCATGGTCGCCGAGTCCACCGAGATCTTGCGACCCATTACCCATTTCGGATGCGCGCAAGCCTGGTCCGGCGTGATGTCGTGCAGCGTGGACGGATCACGCGTGCGGAACGGACCGCCGGAGGCGGTCAGGAGCACCTTCGAGATCCCCACGCCATAGCGCGGGTCGCTGGTCGGCAGGCACTGGAAGATCGCGTTGTGCTCGCTGTCGATCGGCAGCAGCGTGGCACCGTGCTCGCGCACCGCGTCCATGAAAATGCCGCCGGACATTACCAGCGATTCCTTGTTGGCCAGCAGCACGCGCTTGCCGGCACGCGCCGCCGCCAGCGACGAGCGCAGGCCGGCCGCACCAACAATGGCTGCCATCACGGCATCGGTGCCCGCATCCGAGGCGATCGATTCCAGCGCATCCGGGCCGTAGCCGACCTCGGTCTTCAATCCGGCCGCGCGGAGCCTGGCCTCGAGTTCGCGAGCGGCCTCGGCCGTACCTACAACGGCGCGCGCGGGCCGAAACTCTTCGCAGGCTACCGCCAGCTTGTCCACTTGCCGATGGGCGCTGAGCGCATGCACGGTATAACGGTCCGGGTGGCGGCGCACCACGTCCAGCGTGCTTTCACCAATGGACCCCGTGGCGCCCAGAATCGTAATGCGTTGCATAGAACCAGATAGATACAGTTGTAATCAGACCCAGGCCAGCAAGAGTGCCGCCAACGGAAATACCGGGATAAGTGCGTCGATCCGGTCCAGGATGCCGCCATGGCCGGGCAGCAGCCGGCTGCTGTCCTTCATGCCCACCTGCCGCTTGAGCAGGGATTCGAACAGGTCACCCACAATACTGGCCGCTACCAGCAGCGTAGTCAGCGCAGCCAGGAATCCAAGGCCGCCCTTTTCGGCAATCATCGAATACCACGTCGGCGCAAACGCCTGACTAGCAGCCAGGCCAAGTGACAGGATCATCGCCAGCAGCCAGCCACCAATCGCCCCCTCCCAGGACTTGCCCGGGCTGATCGTCGGCGCAAGCTTGCGGCGGCCAACCGCCTTGCCAACAAAGTAGGCCCCGATATCGGCGGCCCAGACCAGCACGGCAGCGGTCAGCAGCACCGCCACGCCGGCGGCGCGCAACACCATGACCGCATGGCCGAACGCGGGGAGCATGACCAGCCCGAGAACGACGCCCAGCGCCGTGAATCCCGGCGTTGCCTTGCGTACGCCGCGGGCCAGCAGCACCAGCGCCACACCCCAGGCCACGAGGGAGGCCTCGAGCAGCCAGTCGCCGGCCCTTCCGGTCGCGGTCACGTGCCAGGCAATCAGCACCAGCAGACAGATCACGGCGTAAACCTGGGGCCACGGACGGCGCAAGCCGATCAGGCGACCGAACTCCCAGCCGCCAAGCAGCACGATGACCGCCACCAGCGCCGCCAGCGCTGACGGGGGCGCCAGGAACAGGATCGGCAGGATCAACAGCAACAGGCATACGGCGGTGATAACGCGGGTAAGAAGCATGCGGCTGCAGGGTTCCGGGTGGTGTGAGGTTCGGACCAGGCTCAGGCGGTGCCGGACAAGCCCGGCGCCACCAGTTGGGCGCTGGTCCGGCCAAAGCGGCGCTCGCGCTGGCGGTACGAGGCAAAGGCCTTGTCGAGCTCGGCGGCGTCGAAATCGGGCCAGAACGTGTCGGTGAAATACAGCTCGGAATACGCGAGCTGCCAAAGCAGGAAATTGCTGATGCGCTGCTCACCGCCCGTGCGGATAAACAGGTCCGGCTCCGGCGCATAGGCCATTGCCAGATGTGGCGCCAGCAAGGATTCGTCGATCGATTCGCTCTCAAGCATCGGCGAGCGGGCCAGCATCTTGCGCATTGCCTGAAGCAGATCCCAGCGGCCACCGTAATTGGCGGCAATCGTCACGGTCAGGCCAGAGTTGCCCGCGGTACGGGCCTCTGCGTCGCGGATCAGCTGCTGAATACGCGGACTGAAGCGTGCAAGATCACCCACCACGCGCAGGCGAATGTTGTTGGCGTGCATCTTGACCACCTCGCGGCGCAAGGCGGTCATGAACAGACGCATCAGGAAGGACACCTCGTCGGCGGGACGGCGCCAGTTCTCGGAACTGAACGCAAACAGGGTCAGGTATTGCACGCCGCGCGCCGCGCACGCCTGCACGACCTCCCGCACCATGTCCAGGCCTCGGTTATGGCCAGCCACACGGGGCAGGTGACGCTGCGTCGCCCAGCGGCCGTTGCCATCCATGATGATGGCAACGTGTCGAGGCACATAGGTGGTATCGGGAACGCCTAGCGTCGAACTGATGTGCTGCATGGATTGGCGGACGATATCGGGCAACCCCGGCGGCATGCCGCCGGGACGGCCTTACACCGTCAGGATCTCCTTCTCTTTCTCGGCGACGAGCCGGTCGATCTCGGACACGTACTTGTCCGTCAGCTTCTGGACGTCGTCCTGGCCGCGACGCTCGTCGTCTTCCGAAATGGTCTTGTCCTTGACGAGCTTCTTGAACTGCTCGTTGGCGTCGCGGCGCAGGTTGCGCACCGCCACCTTGGCGCCTTCCGCCTCGCCCTTGACCACCTTGATCAGCTCCTTGCGGCGCTCTTCGGTCAACGCCGGCATCGGCACGCGGATCACCTCGCCCATCGTGGCCGGGTTCAAGCCCAGGTCGGCGTCACGAATGGCCTTTTCCACGGCCTGCACCATCTTCTTTTCCCACGGCTGCACAGAAATCGTGCGCGCATCGGCCAGGCCAACGTTGGCAACCTGGCTGATCGGCACGAGCGAGCCGTAGTAATCCACCTGAACGTGGTCAAGCAGGCCGGTGTGCGCACGGCCGGTACGAATTTTCGCCAGATCGGCCCTGAAGGCTTCGATCGACTTCTGCATCTTCTGCTCGGCGCTCTTCTTTGTGTCGGCGACGGTCATGTTTACCTCCGGAAAACAGCCAGACAGGATCCCGCCAGACGGGATCGAAAATGAAACATTCTACTCTCAGGCCGGGCCAAATCTGCATTCTGGCCCGGTCCGAACTGCTTAAACGTGCACTAGCGTACCTTCGTCCTCACCGAGAATCACGCGCTTGAGGGCGCCCGGCTTGACGATCGAGAACACCTTGATCGGCAGCTTCTGGTCGCGGCACAGCGCAAAGGCGGTGGCGTCCATGACCTGCAGGTTGCGCGAAATGGCTTCGTCGAACGAGATCGTGGTGTAACGCGTGGCGCTCGGGTCCTTCTTCGGATCGGCGGTATAGACGCCATCCACCTTGGTGGCCTTGAGCACGATTTCCGCGCCGATTTCCGCGCCGCGCAGTGCGGCGGCCGTGTCGGTGGTGAAGAACGGATTGCCGGTGCCGGCGGCGAAGATCACTACCTTGCCCTCTTCAAGCTGGCGGATGGCGCGGGGGCGGATGTACGGCTCCACCACCTGGTCCATGCGCAGCGCCGATTGCACGCGACCTTCGAGATCGGCGTGGCGCATGGCATCCTGCAGCGCCAGCGCGTTCATCATCGTGGCCAGCATGCCCATGTAGTCGGCCGTGGCGCGGTCCATGCCGGCGGCACCCCCTGCCACGCCGCGGAAGATGTTGCCGCCGCCGATGACGACTGCCACCTGGACACCCAGCTTCACGATCTCGGCAATGTCGTTGACCATCCCTTCGATGGTGGACCGGTTGATACCAAAGGCATCGTCGCCCATCAGGGCTTCACCGGACAGTTTCAAAAGGACGCGCTTGTAGGCTGGCATGTTCACCCTCGGGCTGGTGGTTCTTGATCGCTCGTTTGAACGAATGGATGGGCGCGGGCGGCACGAAGCTACAGCGCACCGGCCGCGCATGAATTCGGAATGCTTGACAGCTGGAAAGCCAGTTTTCGCCGTCATCTGCAGGCATCGCCCTCAAAAGACATGCCAAACGCCGGTGACTGCGAAAACTGACTGGCCCGGCGCACGGGGCGGCCGCACTTGTGCAGAGGGGCACCTTGCGGCGCCCCTCGGCATTATACGGTGGCAGGACGGCTACCCCCTCGGGGGAAACCCGTCCGGCCACCCGGACATCAGGCCTTCTGCGCGGCAGCCACCTGGGCGGCCACTTCAGCGGCAAAGTCGTCCTGCTTCTTCTCGATGCCTTCGCCCACCACGAACAGCGTGAAGCCCTTCACGGTCGTGTTGGCAGCCTTCAGCATCTGCTCGACGGTCTGCTTGTCGTTCTTCACGAACGGCTGGTTCAGCAGCGAGACTTCCTTCAGGTACTTCTGGACCGAGCCTTCCACCATCTTGGCGACGATCTCGGCCGGCTTGCCCGATTCGGCGGCCTTCTGCTCGGCGATGCTGCGCTCCTTGGCGATCAGCTCGGCCGGCACCTGGTCAGCCGACAGCGACACCGGCTTCATGGCGGCCACGTGCATGGCCACGTCCTTGGCGGCCACTTCGTCGCCGTCGAACTCGACCATCACGCCGATGCGGGTGCCGTGCAGGTAGGCTGCCAGCTTGCCGCCGTTGGCGTAGCGCACGAAGCGACGGATCGTCATGTTCTCGCCGATCTTGCCGATCAGGGCCGAGCGCACGGCGTCAACCGTCGAACCGTCCATCTCCAGGGCCGACAGGGCTGCCACGTCGGCCGGAGCCTGCTTGGCCACCAGCTCGGCAACCTTGGCGCCGAAGCCGAGGAAGTCGTCGTTCTTCGATACGAAATCGGTTTCGCAGTTCAGCTCGACCAGCGCACCCGTGGTGCCGTCGATGAACGTGGTCACGATGCCCTCGGCGGTCACGCGCGAAGCGGCCTTGCTGGCCTTGTTGCCCAGCTTGACGCGCAGCAGTTCCTCGGCCCTGGCCAGGTCGCCGTCGGCTTCCGTCAGGGCCTTCTTGCATTCCATCATCGGCGCGTCGGTCTTCGCGCGCAGTTCTGCAACCATGCTTGCGGTAATTGCCGCCATTTGTCACTCCTTGATTGGTTGGCTTCATCCGCGGCGGATCGTATCCACGGCAGATGACAACTGAATCTGTTTGCAAAAAGGGGGCGCCAGAAGTGCCCCCTTTTCTTGGATGCCGCAAGGCGGGCGCCGTCGGCCGGTGTACCCCGACCTCAGGCGCCGGCGGGCAATCAGCCTTCCTGGACTTCGACGAATTCGTCGTCGCCGCCGCGCACGGCTTCCACCACTTCCTGCACCGCGTTGGCACGGCCTTCCAGGATCGCGTCAGCCACGCCGCGCACGTACAGGGCCACAGCCTTGCTCGAGTCGTCGTTGCCCGGAATCACGTAGTCGATGCCTTCCGGCGTGTGGTTCGTGTCGACCACGCCGATCACGGGAATGCCGAGCTTCTTGGCTTCGGTCACGGCGATCTTGTGGTAGCCGACGTCCACCACGAAGATGGCGTCAGGAACGCCGCCCATGTCCTTGATGCCGCCGATGGACTTTTGCAGCTTGTCCATCTCGCGCTCGAACATCAGCGCTTCCTTCTTGCTCATGGTTTCCAGCGCGCCGGCTTCCTTGGCGGCTTCCATGTCCTTCAGGCGCTTGATCGAGATCTTGACGGTCTTGAAGTTCGTCAGCATGCCGCCGAGCCAGCGGGCGTCGACGTACGGCATGCCAGCGCGGCCGGCTTCCTCAGCCAGGATCTCGCGCGATTGACGCTTGGTACCCACGAAAAGCACGGTGCCGCGATTCGCTGCCAGCTGACGCACGTACTTCAGCGCGTCCTGGAACATCGGCAGGGTCTTTTCGAGGTTGATAATGTGGATCTTGTTGCGATGACCGAAGATGAAGGGGGCCATCTTCGGGTTCCAGAAACGGGTCTGGTGGCCAAAGTGGCAACCGGCTTCCAGCATTTCGCGCATGGTCACGGACATGAGAGGGGCTCCAATAGGGTTGTGCCTGAAGTCCGCCCCGACATTCCTGAAAAGGAACACCCCGGATGGGCGGACAAGCGATTTACAAAAAGTGACTTTCCGACCCGCCACGCTCCCGGTTTCCGGACCCGCAGCAAGTCAGCCCGCGATTGTAGCAACAAAGGCGGCATCGGCTCAAGCCCCCTGACACCGTCTTGCGAGACCGAAGAGCAGCACGCGCGGCGCCCGTCAATCGGACGATTCCCGTCTTCCCCCTGCTTTCCCCCTGCTTTCCGTTCCCGAAGGTGAGATAATCCCGCTTTGCGAACAGATTTCGGCGCAGCCTGTGGCTGAGCCATCACATTTCAGGCGAAGCAGCATGAGCATCCATATCAATACCGCCGAAGACATCGCCCACATGCGCGTGGCTTGCCGCCTTGCCTCCGAAGTCCTCGACTACATCACGCCCCACGTGAAGCCGGGCGTCACCACCGGCGAACTCGACAAGCTCTGCCACGCCTATATGCGCGACGTACAGGGCACGGTGCCGGCGCCGCTGAACTATGCGCCCCCGGGCTACCCGCCGTTCCCCGGCGCCATCTGCACGTCGGTCAACGATGTGATCTGCCATGGCATTCCCGGCGACCGCGTGCTCAAGGGCGGCGACGTGGTGAACCTCGACATTACCGTCATCACCAAGGAAGGCTATTACGGCGACACCAGTCGCATGTTCATCGTCGGCGAGGCGTCGATCCTGGCCAAGCGCCTGGCGCAGATCACCTACGAATGCATGTGGAAGGGTATCCAGCAGGTGCGCAACGGCGCGCGCCTGGGCGATATCGGCCACGCCATCCAGGTACACGCCGAAGGCGCTGGCTACAGCGTGGTGCGCGAGTACTGCGGCCACGGTATCGGCAAGGTCTTTCATTCCGATCCGCAGGTCCTGCACTACGGCCGCCCGAACACTGGCATGGAAATCAAGACCGGCATGATCTTTACGGTCGAGCCGATGATCAATGCCGGCAAGCGGGACATCCGCACGATGCCCGATCACTGGACGGTCAAGACGCGCGACCGCAGCCTGTCGGCACAGTGGGAACACACGGTGCTGGTGACCGAAACCGGCTATGAAGTACTGACATTGTCGGCGGGCTCGCCTGTGCCGCCCGCGTTCATCACCGATACCGTGGCGGCCTGACCGCGCATCGAACGCCAGGGCGCCCACCAAGGCGCCCTTTCTTCTTCCAGCCGTGCCCACGCTCCCCATCGCCCAACCCATGGACACCACGCCGGAACTGCTGCTGTGCCAGCGCCTTCGCGACAAGCTCAAGGCCGACAAGC
>FTBS01000065.1_pt1 | contig 12896 bp, 12 predicted proteins | sample 1639441 | NCBI WGS metagenome assembly FTBS01 (sample SAMEA3914864, study PRJEB12502) | metagenome | biome: forest; material: soil | place: USA | collected 2012-03-12 | depth 0.3 m
ACGGCCAGCCGTGATGCACGTCATGACTGGCACGGCACGCCCCGATTTCGAACGGACATCCGCATGAACCGACGCGAGTTCCTGCAGGTGCTGGCTGTGGCCGGCGCCGGCGGCATGACTTTCCCGACCGGCGACGCCCAGGCCGCGCAGGCTGTCGGGAAGCTCTACGACGTGCCGCGTTTCGGCAACGTCCATCTGCTGCACTTCACCGACTGCCACGCGCAACTGAAGCCGGTGCATTTCCGCGAACCCAGCGTGAACCTCGGCGTGGCCGAGTGGGCCGGCAAGCCACCGCATCTGGTGGGGCAGGCCTTCCTGCGCGCGTATGGCATCCAGCCCGGCAGTGCCAGCGCGCATGCGTTCACCTATCTCGATTTCACCGAAGCCGCGCGGCGCTATGGCAAGGTGGGCGGGTTTGCCCATCTGTCCACGCTGATCCAGCGCATGAAGGCCAGCCGACCCGGCGCGCTGCTGCTCGATGGCGGCGACACCTGGCAGGGCTCCGCCACGGCCTTGTGGACAAAAGGGCAGGACATGGTCGACGCGGCGCTGCAGCTCGGCGTCGATGTGATGACGCCGCACTGGGAGATGACGCTCGGCGCGGAGCGCGTGAAACAGATCGTCGACCATGACTTCAAGGGCCGCATCGCGTTCCTGGCGCAGAACATCAAGACCAACGACTTCGGCGATCCGGTCTTCGATCCGTACGTGATCCGCGAGATGAACGGCGTGCCCGTGGCCATCATCGGCCAGGCGTTCCCCTACACGCCGATCGCCAACCCGCGCTACCTGGTGCCGGACTGGACCTTCGGCATCCAGGAGGAAAACCTACAGCAGGTGATCGACGAAGTGCGCGGCAAGGGCGCCAAGGTGGTGGTGCTGCTGTCGCACAACGGCATGGATGTCGACCTGAAGCTTGCGTCGCGCGTGCGCGGGCTCGACGCGATCCTCGGCGGCCACACGCACGACGGCGTGCCGGCCCCGGTGCCCGTGAAGAATGCCGGCGGCGTGACATTGGTCACCAACGCCGGTTCGAACGGCAAGTTCCTCGGCGTGCTCGACTTCGACGTGCGCAACGGCAAGATCGCCGACTTCCGCTACAAGCTCCTGCCGGTCTTCGCCAACTTCCTGCCGGCCGATCCGAAGATGGACGCGCTGATCAAGAAAGTGCGCGCACCGTACGAGACCCAGCTTGCCGAGGTACTGGCCGTGAACCGCGGCCTGCTGTACCGGCGCGGCAACTTCAACGGCACCTTCGACCAGCTGATCCTGGACGGGCTGATGGCCGTGCAGGACGCCCAGATCGCATTTTCGCCAGGCTTCCGCTGGGGTACCACGCTGCTGCCGGGCGAGGCCATCACGATGGAAGCGCTGATGGACCAGACCGCCATCACCTACCCGTACACGACGGTCACGCCGATGACCGGCGAGACGATCAAGACGATCCTCGAAGACGTGGCCGACAACCTGTTCAACCCCGACCCGTACTACCAGCAGGGCGGCGACATGGTGCGCGTGGGCGGGCTGCAATACACGATCGACCCGAACCTGCCCATCGGCCAACGCATCACCGACATGCGGCTGGGCGGCCGGCCCCTCGACGCCGGCAAGACCTACAAGGTGGCCGGCTGGGCCCCGGTCTCGGAAGAGGCCCGCCAGACCGGCGGCGCCCCGATCTGGGATGTGATGGCCCAGTGGCTGAGGTCGACGAAGGAAGTCAGCGCCCGCCCACTAAACCTGCCCACGGTGCGCGGCATGGACGGAAACACGGGCATGGCCGCTGGCTGAGATCAATCCGAATAAGGTCAATCCGAACTGTCCGCAGGTGCGGGAAAGTGTTGGGCGGACGCGATTGAAACGCCGCTCAAGGTTCGGCTACAATCATCCGCTACGGGCCGATAGCTCAGCTGGGAGAGCGCTGCGTTCGCAATGCAGAGGTCGGGAGTTCGATCCTCCTTCGGTCCACCAGACATGCCCTTCGAAAAGCCTTGGAACACTTTGTGGTTCCAGGGCTTTTTTCATTTCCTGAGCCCCCGCGCAGTTCCCGAGTCGGCGCCGATCCATCGACAGGCAGATTAAGGAACCTGCGATATCGATGACAAAGGCTTTCGGGCAGATTCAAGGCCCTCTCGTAGCGTCCAGCGCACAGGCTGGCGCACGGGCTCTCCGGAGATGACGCCTTGAACCCTGAATCAATCCGCAATGGATGGTATGGCCCCGCCTCGCCCACCTTTCTCGACCGGTATGCACTGACGAACAGTCAGCCAAGGGAGCGCCGACATGAAGCGCGTTGATATGCGCCGGGCGCTGCAGAACAACGACCCCACCAGCACGGGCGGCATCCTGATCGGCACCAGCGATTCCACCAACCACGGCACGAGGCTGGCGCTGGAAGGCGACTACGCGACGTGCCCCGAATGCAAGGAAGGCGGGCCGGTCTTCAACGATTGCAAGCCGCTGATGTCGTTCATGGGCAAGCAGTTGCTGGTGGAGGGCGCGCGTGTCTACTGCAAATGTGCGAAGAAGCCGTTTGTCATGGCTACGCAGAGCACGATGACCGTGCAGGTGAATTGGGGAGGATCTGAAGCGACGGCGAGAGCCGAGGAGGATAGCGCTGGTGCTCTGAGCGATCACTCCGAGGGCGAGCAAATCCCTGAACACTTCGATGAGATGGTGATGGCAACCTGCCCAAGCGGGCCGGTTGTTGGCTACCCGTACTTTGTCGAAACCTCTGATGGTCGTGGCCTGTTCGGGCATACCGATGAACATGGGCAACTGCCACGGATCGCTACGATGGTTGCGGGCTCACTGACCATCTATTGGGGCGATGAGGCGCTGGTAAAGCACCTTGGGGGCGATGATGCCTAACAAGAAGAAGCGGGTGCCGACCAACACCAAGTCCGACTCCAAGGCCCAGGTGCAACTGAAAACGGTGTCGTTTGCCGAACTGTGGGCCGTCTATCCGGGGGGAAACCCATACGTCGATCCCAAGACCGGCGAGCCTCCGCCAAACTTCACAAACCAGTGCGCGATCCGTTTGAGCGTTGCGCTCCATCGCGTGGGCATCGAAATGAAGTCGTTCCAGGGTGAGGGGCGAATTCGGCTAAGCGGCAAGCGCACCGCAGTGCTGGTCCACGAAATGGCCGACTGGCTGAAACTCAGGCCGATGGCTGGCATGGGACGAACCGAAAACATGACGGACGCTGATTGGCAGACGAAGATCAAGGGCCGTACTGGCATCGTCGCCTTCAAGAACTACTGGCAACGCGACGGAGAGTCCGGAAGAAGCGGTGGCCACATCGATCTCTGGAATGGATCTCAAATGACCTCAAATGGGATACGCGATACCGCCACGAATTTTCTTCGGTTCACGCTGGGATCAGCCACAGGTTTTGGAATCTACTCTGATCTAGGGAAATCCTCCGAAATCGTCTTCTGGGAAATCAAATGAGAAGACTATGTAGCTTTGTTGTTTTTGCTGCGGTCGGGGTGTGCGTTGGCCTTGCCGCCTGGTCGGCCTTGTTGGCTTTTTCCCCCAACTGCGGATATGACTGCGAAGTCGATCGACTGAACTTCTTCATCATCACAGAAGCGGCATGCCTGACCGGCTTCATCGGCCTCTGGTATCTGGCGCTCAGGAATACGCGGCATCCGGCCAAGAGAGTATTCCGCGTCTGCTTCCTCGCGGCACTGCTTGTTCTTGGCCCGACTTGGGCAGTCTATGGGTGGAATCTTTACACGCATTATCGTGAGCTGGAGGCGTGGTACCGGCGACTGCCAAGACCGTCTTTAGAGTTTTCCCATATGGCAATCGCCACCCGCGCCGTGCCAACGATGTCAGCCGAGAGCGAGGGGCTGCCCCATCTCTCACGAAGGATCCTTCAATGGGAGCGCTGCCTGATTGGAACGACCGCCTGTGATGGCAATCCGCGGACGGTGGAATTGCGGTGCCAGGACGGTATCGTCAATGTGAGCGACGCGCACTGGCATGCGTTTTCGCTGATTCCTTCGGAGGACTTGCCGGGCATTCTCCCGTTGCGGTCGATGGCGCTTTGCACGGATGACAACGTTGTGGAGTAGTCGCAGACAGTCGTTTGAGCCGTGAGAGCGCCCCGCCCCACACAAAGTGCTACCGTACGCACTACCTCACCAAACTCCTTTCGCAAATCCCATGCGTGACAACCCAGCTGCGACGGACCCCTACGCCCCCGGCGTTGGCAGCGACGGCGGCGACGCTGAAGCCAGGCATCTGGCTGGCCGGCGCAGCACGCTGGTCAGCGTCTTCGTCAACATTGGCCTGACGGCTGTCCAGGCAGTGATTGGCGTCATGGCCGGGTCGCAGGCGCTGGTGGCCGATGCGCTGCACTCGCTGTCCGATCTGGTCTCCGATTTCGTGGTGCTGTTTGCCGGCCATCACAGCCGCAAGGGTGCCGATACCGATCATCCGTATGGGCATCAGCGGTTCGAGACGGCGGCGTCGCTGGCGATCGGTGCGCTGCTGCTGACGGTCGGCGTGGGCATGCTGTGGGCCGCGGTCGGCAAGATCCAGCATCCGTCCGGGGTGCGGCCGGTACACACGGTGGCGCTGTGGGCGGCACTGGGCGCGCTGGTGGCCAAGGAACTGCTGTTTCGCTACATGCTGCGCGTGGCGCAGCGCGTCAGGTCCAGCATGCTGGCCGCGAATGCGTGGCACGCGCGCTCGGACGCCGCGTCGTCACTGGTGGTGGCGCTCGGTGTGGGTGGCAATCTGCTCGGGTATCACGTGCTCGATCCGGTGGCGGCGATCGTGGTCGGGCTGATGGTGAGCCGGATGGGCCTGCAATTCGGCTGGGATGCGCTCAGCGATCTGATGGATCGCGCGGCGGACGAGGATACCGTGGCTGAGCTACGGGACGCGATGCTGGAGACACCCGGTGTGCTCGGGCTGCACGACCTCAAGACGCGCAAGATGGGCGACATGATCCTGGTCGATGTCCATCTGGAAATCCAGGCCGACCTGACCGTCGAACAGGGGCACACGATTGCCACCGAAGCGCGTCGCCGCGCCATGGCGCGCGATGACGACGTGCTCAACGTGATGACGCACGTGGACCCGGTCCGGGTGCCGCGCGCCAGTCGGGCATCAGCGTAGGTCACTGCGGCGATACAGGCTCAGCCCCACGGCCAGGAACGCCAGCATGCCGGCACAGCCGCGGTTGATCCACTGTACGGCGCGTGCCGACAGCGTACGCATCGCGTGCCGGCCGCCGAATGCGTAGATCGCCATCATCACGATATCCATCAGCGCCGCGATCACCGCCAGGATCACGTACTGGATCGCCACCGGCTTGTCGGCATGGACGAACTGGGGCACGAAGGCCGAGGTAAACAGGAGCGTCTTGGGATTCGACAGCGCCACGAACAGTGCGCGCAGGAAGGCGGCCCAGCCGCTGGCCGACGTTGCGCCGGACGTAACGACCAGTGCCTGCGTGGGCGCGCGCCACATCGAGATCGCCAGATAGAGCAGGTAGGCCGCGCCGATCCACTTGATCGCCGTGAACAACTGTTCGGACGCCTGCAGCACCGCGCCCAGGCCACAACCCACGGCGCCGATCAGGATCAGGTCGGCCAGTGCCGCACCGGCAATACCGCAGGCCGCCACGCGCATGGGCCGCGTCGCCCCGTTGCTCAGTGCCAGCAGCATCGTCGGGCCGGGGGTGACCATCACGGCGGCCACGGCAATCAGGTAGAGAAACAGCGTAGTGGCATCCATGAGGCGGACTCCGTGCGACAACGAGGCGTCAGTGTGAACGGATTCGCGCCAACATGCACGCGCGCCTGTGGACATCTGGGACAAAGCCTGGGGACAACCGCATGAACAGCCTGTGGCCTGGCTGGGGGCGGCCTGTGGGGCGTATACCAACAACTTTTACGTATACGTCGGACGCCGACGCGGAGCACTGCGTTTATCCACCTCCGTCCACGTATACGCCGTGCGCTTGCCCAGAGGGTTATCTGTTTCGCAACCGACTGATCTGCAAGGGATTTTCCGGGTTATCCACGGGAAAGGGCTAGCGTTAACCATTACTACTACTATTTATGTATACGTAAACAATACTGAAATACGTATACAGACTGTTGCGAGGACCGTCTCAGTCGCCCGGTTCGAAGCGGATAGAGGCAGGTTGCCGGCGTTGTGTCGTCGCCATACCCCTCCAAGGGACGTCCCGCCAGAGCAAGGCAGCATCCTAGAATGTCGCCTTTCCTGCACTGGCAACCGTATACGCGATGAATCACCCAGCGCCCGACAAGCTCCAGCCCATTTCCTTCCAGTGGGCACTGGCCCTGGCATTTGTCGCGTGGTTCGTCGAGGTGATGCTGACGATCGTGCTGCGTCCGGCGCTGGTCCGCTACGGCCTGCAACCGATGGCCGCCGCCGCGTTGATCCGCGTGCTGGCCAACGGCGCGGTGTTCAGCGCGATGCTGCATCTGAGTGGCATGACCTATCGCAAGCTGTTCCACGACAGCCCGGCATCGGTAGCGGCGACCGTGGGCCTGCTGGGTGTACCCATCCTGATGCTGGTGCCGCTGATCGTCATGCTCGACGGTGTGGCGATGGGGCTGCTGGAGAAAGTGCTACCGATGTCGGCCAGCGAGGCCGATTCGCTGGGCTCACTGGCGGACGGCACGCTGGGCACCTGGGTGCTGGTCTGCATCATCGCGCCGCTGGCCGAGGAGATGTTCTTCCGCGGCATCCTGCTGCGCGGCATGCTCAAGCGCTACGCGCCGGCCGATGCGATGGTGTATTCGGCTTTTGTCTTCGGCGTGGCGCACCTGAACGTCTACCAGTTCGTGATCGCGTTCGCGGTGGGGCTGATGGCGGCGTCGCTCTACCTGCGCACGCGCTCGCTGTGGCCCGGCATCGTGCTGCATGCGGGCATCAATACGACGATCATGGTGCTGGCCGCGAACGGCACCGGCGCCGATGGCGACTCTCCGCTGTGGGCCTGGGGTCTGGCCATCGCCTTCGGGCTGGTTGGGACGGTGGCGCTGCGCCGGACGCTGTGGGCGCCGGTGCCGGGCAGGGCCGGTATGGCAGAAGCACCGGCCGAAGCACCGGCTGAAGCGCCGGCCGACATACGGCCTGATAGCGATGGCGACCAGCCCCCGCCCGATGCCGCCTAGCGCGGCACCTTGAACGCCTTGCGCATGCGCAGGGCCTCCGCGCGTGTCGAGCAGCCGTCCATGTGATCGTTGACCAGGCCCATGGCCTGCATCAGCGCATACATCGTGGTGGGGCCGACAAACTTCCAGCCGCGCTTCTTCAGGTCCTTCGACAGCGCGATGGACTCCGGGCTGGTGGCCATCGTGCGCAGCACCTCGGGCGTGAGCTTTTTCGGCCGGGTCTTCGGATCGGGTTCGAACTTCCAGAAGTAGGCGGCCAGCGACGGCTCGGTCCGCAGCAGTTCCTGCGCGCACTTCGCGTTGTGGATCGCGGCCTCGATCTTGCCGCGGTGGCGGACGATGCCGGCATCGCCGAGCAGCCGTTCCACATCGCGCTCGGTGAAGCGGGCTACCTTGTCGATCTCGAAGTTGGCGAACGCCTTGCGGAAGGCCTCGCGCTTGCGCAGGATCGTGAGCCAGCTCAGGCCGGACTGGAAGCCCTCGAGGCAGAGCTTCTCGAACAGTCGCCGGTCATCGTCGACCGGAAATCCCCATTCGTTGTCGTGATAGTGGCAGTAATCTTCGAGATCGCCGCACCAGCCGCAGCGTACCTGGGTCTGCGGCGCGGACTTCGTTGTCATTCGCTCGGGCTCCTTGGCGGGTTGGACGGGGCGGCTGCGATCATGCGCCCGGATGACGTCGCCGTAAAGACGCGAACCAGCCAGATCCGGACATCCAACTGACAAGAAAAAAGCCAACCCGGGGGTTGGCTTTCTCGATGTTGCGGCATGAACCCGCCGCGAACCTGGCAGCAATTACGCCAGCTTCTTGCCCGTGCGGTCATGCATGAACGTCAGTGCGACGATGCTGATGGCCGCCGCGGCGATCACGTAGAAGGCCGGGGCCAGCTTGTTGTGGGTCGACTCGATCAGCCACGTGACGATCAGCGGCGCAAAGCCGCCGAAGATCGTCACGGCGAAGTTGTAGGCCAGCGACAGGCCCGTGGAACGCACTTCGGTCGGGAACTGCTCGGCCAGCACGGCCGGGGCCGGGCCCGTGAACGCGGCCAGCAGGATGCCCAGCACGATCTGCACCTGCAGCAGCGTGCTGGTGGTGGGCGACACATTGAGCCAGTGGAACAGCGGATAGGCCAGCACCAGGATGGCCAGCGCCACCACGGTCAGCATGCGCTTGCGGCCCACGCGGTCGGACAGCATGCCCATCAGCGGGCACAACACCAGGATGATGGCGCCGCAGATGGCCGTGGACTGGAACGTGGCGCCCAGCGGCAGACCGAGCTGCTGCTTGGCGTACGACGGCATGTAGAACACCAGCACGTAGGTGCAGACGGTCCACAGGATGGTGACGCCCAGGCCGGCCAGCACTTCGCGCGGATGGTCGCGCAGCACCTGCGACAGCGGCGAGAACTTGACCTGGCTCGCGCGGCGCTCGGCCTGGCGCGCCTCGAACTCGGGCGGCTCTTCCAGGTGCGAGCGGATATACATCCCCACCGGGCCGATCAGCAGGCCGAACAGGAACGGAATGCGCCAGCCCCAGGCGTCGATCTGGGCCTGGTCCAGGCCGTTCGTGACGAGCGCGCCCATCGCGGCGCCGAGCATGAACGAGATGCCCTGGCTGGCCTGCTGCCAGCTGGCGTAGGCACCGCGTTCCTCATCCGGGGCATGTTCGATCAGGAAGGCGGTGGCGCCGCCGACCTCGCCGCCGGCCGAGAAGCCCTGGATCAGGCGGGCCAGCACGATCAGCGCCGGGGCCCACAGGCCGATGGATGCGTAGGTCGGGGCCAGGCCGATGATGGCCGTACCCAGCGCCATCATCAGGATGGTCAGCGTCAGCGCCGCCTTGCGGCCGACGCGGTCGGCGTAGACGCCGAGCACGATCGCGCCGACCGGGCGCATGAAGAAGCCCACGCCGAACGTGGCGACGGTGAGCAGGAACGACGTCAGCTCATTGCCGGTCGGGAAGAACTGCTTGGCGATGATGACGGCGAAGAAGCTGTAGACGGTGAAGTCGAACCATTCCAGGCCGTTGCCGATGGTGGCGGCGATGATCGCGCGTCGTCGGGTGGCTTTGGTCAGGTCGTTTGCGGAGGCTGCGATAACGGACATGAGGCTGCAACGATGAAAGAACCGGTGGATGCCCCGCCAGTGTGCGTCCTGGCGGTGGCGCGAGCCGTCATCTTAAGCGATTCCTTACATCGAACCGCCGGTTCCAGCACTTCATGCGGAAAAAGCATGGGTTTGAAGCGACGTGGCGCAGGGCTCACGTGTGGCCCATATCAGGGGACGTTTCAGCCTGCGCGATGGCTGTGATGGCCGTGAGGCTTCGCGACCGGCGGCGTCTGGGTGGAGGTGATGACCTCGGGGATCTTGTCGCCGTGGGGGCGCTTGCGCGTGAACCACAGCCACGCGGCGCTGGCCAGCCATCCTGTCACGAAGATGGTGTCGCCGGCATGGTTGAACAGCGCGGCCGCGTAGGGGGTGCTGAAGACGGCCGCCAGGGTGTCCGACGGCAGTCGGGCAATGATCCAGAGCAGCACGGCCGGACCGCTGCCGTAAACGCCCGGCTGCCACCACAGGGCGTGGGGCAGGGCGTGCAGGGGATCAAAGCGCTTGGCCACGGCGTTCTCCGGCGGATGCGTCATGGCAACCGTGTGCACATCATAGGCCGATTCAGACTACGCCTGCCGCCATCGGATCGGAAACCGCCGATCGTTGTGTGCGCTATCCAACGCCCGGCATGTCAGACCTCGGCAGGCTTCAAGTTTTTTGCACAAGGTGTCCGCAAATGGTGCGCGCCGCCCCGCGGCATCTTTGCCAGACTGCAGTCATTGCACAAAACCGTTGAACGGCCTGCCGTCATGACCTCCATGCTTCCCGCCATTTTCGTGTCCCACGGATCCCCGATGCTCGCGATCGATCCCGGCCCCACCGGCGCCGCGTTCGATGCGCTCGGCACGCGCCTGCGCGCGCTCAAGCCCAAGGCCGTGCTGGTGATTTCCGCGCACTGGATCTACAGCACGATGGCGGTCAGCACCCGTACCCGGCAGGAAGCCTGGCACGACTTCGGCGGTTTTCCGCGCGAACTCTATACGCTGCGCTACGACGCGCCGGGATCGCCGGAACTGGCCGCCCGCGTCAAGACGCTGATCGAAGGCGCATCGGTTTCGGGCGCGTGTTTCGTGGGCGAGGACGAAGACCGTCTGCTCGACCACGGTGCGTGGATGCCGCTGCGGCATTTCTTCCCCGATGCCGACGTACCCGTGGTGCAGCTGGCCTTCAATCCGTACCTGAGCCCGGCGACGCAGATCGAGCTCGGCCGCGCGCTGGCGCCGCTGCGCGAAGAGGGCGTGCTGGTGATCGGCTCGGGCAGCTTCACGCACAATCTCCAGGAAGTGTTCGGCGGCGCCCGCAAGGCGCAGCACGGCCCGGCGACCGAACCGTATGTCGACGCTTTCCGTGGCTGGATGACCGATGCGCTGAACGAGGCGCTTGCCACGGGCGATGTGAGCCGGATTGCCGATTACCGTACCCAGGCGCCCTATGCGCGCCGCGCCCATCCGACCGACGAGCACCTGCTGCCGTTCTACCTGACACTGGGCGCGGCACTCGGTCCGGTGGCCTCGGAAGCTGGCCAGGCCAGCGTGGCGCGCATCGCGGACGAGGTCACCTATGGCGTGCTGGCGATGGATACCTTCGTCTTCGACGGCATCGGCACTGGCCACGCGCCGCTGCCGAAGGCCGCCTGAAGGGCGGGTCGAAGGTCAGATCGAAAGTCAGGTCGAGAGATAGCGGCGCGCGGCCCGGGCGCCGAACAGCGCGATATAGCCCATCGTCAGCGCCACCACGGCGATGCCGATGCGCAGATCGGCCAGGTGCGCCACCCCGCCGATCAGCACGGGCCCGAGCAGCAGGCCCACGTAGGCAAAGCGCGCCACGCGCGCGATGCCCTCGGCCGCCGCCACGCCGGGCAGGCGCGACGCGGCCACGAAGAAGATCGGCACCATGTTCGCGGCGCCGAGGCCCATCAGGCTGAATCCGACCAGCGCCGTCACCGGGTGCGGCACGGCGATCGCCAGTGCGATGCCGGCGAAGCCCAGCCACGCGCTGCCGGTCAGCGTGCGCGCATCGCCGAAACGGGCACGCAGGCGGTCGCCGCCGAAGCGGCCGCAGGCCATGCCGGCCGAGAACGCCGCGTAGCCGAAGCTGATCCACCCCATCGGCGCGATCGCCACGTCGCGCATGTAGACGCTGGTCCAGTCGTACATCGCGCCTTCCCCCACCAGCCCCAGGAATGCCATCAGGCCCAGCAGCCACAGCGCGCGCGAGGCGTGCTCGCGATGATGCGCGGCCGACGGCAGCACGGGGTGATCGGCCAGCAGCCCCGGTGTCATGCCGATGGCCGCGGCGGCGGTCATGGCCGCGATCATCGCCGCATGGGCCAGCGGCGACACGTTCAGCGACAGCATCAGGCCGCCGAACGCCGCGCCGACCATGCCGCCCAGGCTGAACATGCCATGCAGCGCCGACATCACGGGCCGCGTGCGGCTGGCTTCCACCGTGGCGGCCTGCGCATTCATGCCGACGTCGAACATCGCATTGGCCATGCCGAACACGAGCAGCGTCGGCAGCAACCAGGCAAAGCTCGGGACGGCCAGGATCGCCAGCGTGAGCAGCGCGAACGCCACGCCGCCCACCATCGAGGCGCGCGCGCTGCCCAGCTTTGCCACCCAGCGCCCGACCGGGCCCATGGCGATGATCGCGCCGCCGGCCACGGCCAGCATGGCCAGCGACAGCATCGCGTCGGATAGCTCGAAGCGTGCCTTGATCGTGGGGATATGGACGCCCCAGGTGGCAAACGTGGCGCCGTTGGCGAAGAACAGCGCCATCGTGCCGCGCGTGGCGCGCGACACCGCCGAGGGCGAAGGAGAAGGCGTGGAAGCGGTGGGCGAGGGGGATTCGATCGAATATTCAGACATCAGGTACGGCCAGACAGCAAATCGGGGACTTCAGGCGGGCGCGGTGCCCTGCCGCAGCAGGCCGCGCTGGTGCAACGCGAAGGCAAACGCGCCCAGCGCGCCAAGCGCCAGCGCCACCATGACCCACAGCATCAGCCAGTAGCCGCCGGCGGCGCGCCATAGTAGCGCGCCGAACCACGGCGCGGCGGCCTGCATCAGCAGGACCGGGGTCATCATCAACCCGTTCAGCGTTGCATAGTGATGCCGCGAGATCAGCTCGGGCATCGCCATCGCGCGCAGCATCGTGTTGACGCCGTTGGCGCAGCCATAGCAGATGACCGCGAGCATCAGCCAGTAACCGTCGCCAAGCGCCAGACACACCAGGCCGACGCTCATCACGACGTAGACCGGCATCGACAGCCGCACCGGATGGCTGATCGGCAGGCGCGCCATGGCCAGCCGCCCGGCCACCTGTGCGGGACCGATCAGCGCGGCCACGATCAACTGCTGCGCCACCGGCATGCCCTTTTCGGTCAGCATCGGAATCAGGTGCGCGCCCAGCAGCGAGGCGATCACGGCCGTGGCGGTGAAGGCCAGCACCACGGCCCAGAACACGGGCTGACGCAGCGTCGTGCGTGCGATGCCCGACGAGGCGGCACCGGCCAGCGGTGCGGCGGCGTGGGAGTAGGTTGGGTGTACCGCGAAGCGCAGCCGCGCATGAAGCGGCGCGCAGACGCACAGATTCAACGCGGCGAAGACCAGCAACGTCTCGCGCCAG
>FTBS01000069.1_pt1 | contig 12681 bp, 10 predicted proteins | sample 1639441 | NCBI WGS metagenome assembly FTBS01 (sample SAMEA3914864, study PRJEB12502) | metagenome | biome: forest; material: soil | place: USA | collected 2012-03-12 | depth 0.3 m
CCCCGAGATCGAGGAGTTCCTGGAGATCCGCAAGACTAGCGGAGACTTCAACCGCAAGGCGCTGAACCTGCACCACGGCGTGCTGCTGACCGACGAGTTCATGGAAGCCGTTCGCGACGGCAAGGACTTCGAGCTCAAGAGCCCGAAGGACGGTTCGGTGCGCGGCACCGTCCACGCCCGCTCGCTGTTCCAGAAGCTGGTCGAGGTTCGCCTGGCCACCGGTGAGCCCTATCTGGTGTTTTCCGACACCGTGAACCGCACGATGCCCAAGCATCACCGCGATCTGGGCCTCAAGGTCTCCACCTCGAACCTCTGCTCGGAAATCACGCTGCCCACCGGCCGCGACCATCTGGGCAACGACCGCACCGCCGTGTGCTGCCTCTCCTCGCTCAACCTGGAAACCTGGGAAGAGTGGAAGGGCGAAAAGCGCTTCGTGGAAGACGTGCTGCGCTTCCTCGACAACGTTCTTCAGGACTACATCGACCGCGCGCCGGACGAGATGGCCCGCGCCCGCTATTCGGCGGCCCGTGAACGCTCGGTCGGCATGGGCGTTATGGGCTTCCACTCGTACTTGCAGAAGCGCGGCATCGCCTTCGAAAGCGCGATGGCCAAGGCGCTGAACATGCAGATGTTCCAGCTTATCGCTGCCAAGGCGGACGAAGCCTCGCTCTTGCTGGCGCAAGAGCGCGGTGCTTGCCCGGATGCAGCCGACATGGGCGTGATGCAGCGCTTCAGCTGCAAGATGGCAATCGCGCCCACGGCGTCGATCTCGATCATCTGCGGCGGCACTTCGGCCTGTATCGAGCCGATCCCGGCCAACATCTATACCCACAAGACCCTTTCGGGCTCGTTCGTGGTGAAGAATGAATACCTGCAGAAGCTGCTGGCCTCCAAGTCGAAGGATTCCACCAATGTGTGGAACTCGATCCTGGAGCACGGCGGTTCGGTGCAGCAGCTCGACTTCCTCAGCCCCGAGGAAAAGGCGATCTTCAAGACCAGCTTCGAGATCGATCAGCGCTGGCTGCTCGAATTCGCGGCGGACCGTACGCCCTACATCGATCAGGCGCAGTCGCTGAACCTGTTCATCCCGGCGGACGTGGACAAGTGGGACCTGATGATGCTGCACTTCCAGGCTTGGGAGAAGGGCATCAAGTCGCTCTACTACCTGCGCTCGAAGTCGGTGCAGCGCGCGGGCTTCGCCGGCTCGGGCGGCGTCGAGGCGGACAATACGCCCGAAGCGCCCAAGTTCGAGATTGGCGAGACGACCGACTACGACGAGTGCCTTGCCTGTCAGTAAGGGCCTGCCAGTAAGTTAGGCTAGACGATATCACCGAGAGGCGGCTCTCCGGCTTTTGCCGGAGGGCCGTTTTTCTTTTGCCCTAAGTCCATCCCAACCATCCACCGTCATCCTCGCGAAGGCGGGGATCCCGCTTTTCTTCGCGAGCGGGGCGGAAGGAAGCGGGGCCCCTGCCTTCGCGGGGGCGACGAGGTGGTTTGGGCTGCGTCACGCGTTCAGTCGAAGGGGCCGACATTGGGCGGAGACAATGCGCGGCGGTGGCGATCGGTTTTGACTACAAACTGTCATTCTCCGGTCCTAGCGACAGGCGCGAAGGCCATGTCACTGGTTGTCCTCGTGAAAGTGGGACGAAACCGTGGATGGTCTCAGACACGCTCACCAAGGATGCCCCGATGATCGACAGCAGCATGTCCCGCCGTTCGCTTGTAGGTGTTGGATTGGGAGTGGGGCTAGCAGCGGGCTTCGCGCCCGGTGTGCTGGCAGCGCCTTTCAAGGCCCGCCTTGCACGTCCGGCCAAGCCGCTGGTGATTGGCCACCGCGGATGCTCGGCATTGCGGCCGGAACACACCTTGGGCTCTTATGCCAAGGCGATTGCCGATGGGGCCGACTTTATCGAGCCCGATCTGGTCAGCACCAAGGATGGTGTGCTGATCGCCCGGCATGAGAACAACATTGCCGAAACCACCGACGTGTCCGCCCGGCCCGAATTCGCCGCGCGCAAGACGACCAAGACCGTCGATGGCGAGCAGGTGACCGGCTGGTTCACCGAAGACTTCACGCTGGCCGAGATCAAGACCCTCCGCGCCAAGGAGCGCCTTGGCGCGCTGCGTCCGGAAAGCCATGGGTACGATGGCAAGTTCCAGGTCGTGACGTTCGAGGAGATCGCCGATTTCGTCGCCGCCGAATCCGCTGCGCGCGGCCGGGTGGTGGGCGTGATTCCCGAACTCAAGCATTCGACTTATTTCGCCTCGATCGGCCTGCCGCTGGAACAGCGCTTCCTCGACCGGCTCCACGCCAGCGCCTATCTCCAGACCGCGCCGGTGATCGTGCAGAGCTTTGAGATCGCCAATCTCAAGTGGCTGCGGCAACGGCTGGATGGGCTGGGCAACGTTCAATTGCTGCAACTGACGATGCCAGGCTCGATGCGGCCGGCCGATGTCGTGGCCAAGGGTTCCGGCCCGACCTTCGATCAGATGCACAGCGATGCCGGGCTGGCCGAGATGGCGACTTATGCCGACTGGATCTCACCCTACAACATGGCGCTGCTGGGGCGTGACAAGGATGGCAAGCTGCTGGCGCAGGGCACAGGCCTTGCCGACCGTGCCCACGCTGCCGGGCTGCTGGTATCGACCTGGACGTTCCGCCCGGAAAACTACTTCCTGCCGACGGACCTTCGCGACGGCACGGATCAGGGCAAGCGCAATCCGGCAGGCTCGATCGCTGAAATCCGCCGCTATCTGGCGCTGGGGATCGATTCGTTCTTCACCGACGATCCGGCGATCGGTCGGCAGGCAGTCGACGGGCGGGCCTGACGGCGGAGCCTGAGAGGCGGGAAAAACAAGAGGCAGGGAAGCCGATGCTGCCCTGCCTCTTGTTTGAAAATCCGCTGAAAGCGGATTTTGCGGCACCGGCCCACGCCCCCACCCGACCACCCAGCAGGATACACTCGTGGGAGGTCGGGTGGGGGCGTGGGCCGGTGCCGCAACGGGAAAGCCCGCTGCGGGGCTTTCCCGAAAACGACTCTTAGAACTTGTAGTTCGCCATCAGGCCGAAATAGTTGCCGTTCTTGCCGCCATTGTCCTGGAACGAATTGCTGGCGGCGAAGTAGGTTTCCCAAAGGCGGAAGGCCAGTCGGTCGGTCACCTGCCATGAGGCTTCGAGGTTGAGATCGGTACCGATCGAGCGGCTCGAATCGTAAGGTGCGAAGCTGGCGCCCGAGGGGCCGATGTAGACGCCGTCGCCCTTGCGCGCGCGCCACAGGAAGTCCGGGCCGGCCATGACTGTGATTGCCGGCGTCGGCTTGACGGTAACCGATGGATAGATGTCCATCAGGTTCGAGAAGCTGAAGAACGCAGCCTCGCTGATCAGCGGCAGGCGGGCGGCGGCGGGAACGAAAGTGCCCGCCTTGCCGTCGGTCAGGTCCTTGTCGCCGCTGAAGTAGTTGGCGCGCAGACCCAGACGCGGCTTCATCGCAACGTCGCCGAAGGTGTATCCGCCCTCGAACATGGTGCCGAAGGCCTTGATGTCCTTGTCGATGAACGTGCCGCTCTGGTAGGTTCCTTCAAGGTCGAGGTCCCAGTGCGGACCGCGCTTCCACAGGCGGCCGCCCCAGTTGTTGCGGTCGTCCCTGCCCACGCCGATGGCCAGCGTCGCGCGGTCGCGTTCCATCTCGTACCAGTAGAGGTCGGTGCCGAAGCCGGCGATGCGGTTGGGCGCGCTGATGTAGACGCCGTGGAAGTCCTGCGCGTGGTTCGGGCCATCGTCGAACGTGCCCGGATCGATCTGGATCGGCTTCACCGCGAACACGTCTACCGAGACTTTGCCCGGCAGAATGTAGGTGGCGCGCACGCCCTGGTAGGTGAAGCGCATGTTCAGGCCTTCGCGCACGCCCACCAGCTTGCCGTTGCCCAGCGGCATTTCGAAGCGGCCGGGGCGGAACGTCACCTTGCCGGCCTTGCCCAGCGGCACCGTCACGTCGACGAAGGCCTGGTAGATGTCCACCTTGTCGCGGTTGGGCACGGTGGCGAACTGTTCGCCGTATTCGCGGTTGTCGCCCAGTTCGAGGTAGGCGCGCAGGTTCGGGCCGACATGCAGATCGGCCAGCAGGCGCAGGCGCGACTGGACCGGATCGTTGTTGTCGTTCGGCTTCAGGCCGAGCGAGGAGTGATGCCAGTCGGTATAGTAGACGCGCGCCTCACCGCCCAGTGTCAGGTAGACGTCGTCATTGGCGATCGGGATGTGCTTGATCTTTTCCAGCAGCGGCGCGTTGGCGTCCGGCTTCTTCGACCAGTCCTCGGTCCAGCGGATGTTCTGGGGCAGGCCGGCCGGGCCGGGACGGCCGCCGGGCATGGCTTCGGCAGGGCGGGCCTGAGACTTGGCGGGGCGGATGCCGGGAGGGGCCTGAGTGGAAAGCGTGCCGGCTTCGTCAGTTTTGCCGGTTTCAGGCGGGACGGACTGCGCAAAGGCGGGCTGGAAGGCGAAAGTGGCCGCAGCGGCAGTGCCGCAGGCAAGCAGGGTCAGGGCACGCAGGCCTGAGGCGCTGGGGGTGCGCATGGGGGAATTCCTCTCTGAAACGTCTTGGTATTTTAGGCGGGACGGCCTGCCGCTGGCGGCCGTCCCTTATCTTTTCTCGGCCGATCGGGCCAACAGTTAGGCGTCAGGCGCCCACGTTTAGGCAATCGCGCTTTCGCGGTAACGCACCAGTGAAAGCACCACGGCGGCGATCAGCGTGCCGCAGGCCAGCGTCATGGCAACCGGCGCAAGGCCCCAGCCGGAGCTGAACAGCAGGCCGGCCATGATCGGGCCAAGCGCGGCACCGGCGCGACCCACGCCGATCACCAGCCCGGTGCCACCGCCGCGCAGCGCGGCCGGGTAGCTCTGGGCGATTACGGCATAGAAACCGGCGATCGCGGCGTTCAGGAAGAAGCAGGCCACGCAGGCGATCAGCGACAGGCCGCCCAGCGTCGAAAAGCCCTGGCCGAACAGTATGACTGCGCCCGCGCCCAGCACCATGGAGGCGACCACCAGCGGACGGATGCCAACCTTCTGGCTGAGCAGGCTGACGACAAGTGAACCGATCGCACCGCCGACATTGGCCCAGACCAGCACGCCGCCGGCCGATGCCGGGGCAAAGCCCAGGTCGACCACGATCTTCGGGATCCACTTCACCAGGAAGTAGAAGGTCATCATGTGGAAGAAGCACACGGCGGTCAGCATCACTGTCACGCTCGCAAGGCCCGGCGCGAAAAGGGCGGCCACGCTGGTGCGTTCCTTCGCCGGTTCTGCCGGCGGCATCGTGGCGAGCGGCTGACGGTCCTGCTTCACAAGCGTGCGGTTGATCTTCTCCAGCGCGCCGGCAGGGCGCTTCAGCAGCAGGAAGGCCATGGTTTCAGGCACCAGCCAGATGACCAGCGGGATGAAGCAGAACGTGATCACTGCGCCGAATTCGAAGACCGACTGCCAGTGCCCGGTCACGCCGAGCAGCCAGGAGGCGATCGAACCGCCGACGATGGCGCCCATCGGATAGCCGCCGGCCATGATCGCAACGTTCAAGTTGCGACGCTTGGCGTTCGAGCATTCGGCGACCACGGCATTGGTCGCGGCCAGCATGCCGCCGATGCCAAGGCCCGTGAACAGGCGATAGACGGAAAGGATCGACACGCTGGTCGCGGTGGAGGCCAGGAACATGCCGCTGCCCATGATGACAAGGCAGGCCAGCAGCGTCGGGCGGCGGCCAATCCGGTCGGCCAGGCTGCCCAGAATGAAGGCACCGATGCCCATGCCGAACAGTTCCATCGAGAGCACGAGGCCCAGCGCGGCACGATCGATGCCCCAGTCCTTGGAAATGCCGGGCGCGGCGAAGCTGATCGACAGAACGTCGAACCCGTCGAGGGCGTTGAGCGCGGTTGCGATGGCTACGGCAATGATCTGCCGGTAATGCATCGGCTCGCGCGCGATAATGGCGCGTGGGTCTTCCATGCACTTCTCCTGTGGTTCCGCTGCCTTCTGAAGGGCGCGGGAATTATTGGCGACGCGGGGGGCGACGCAATGCTGGACTCAGAATCTGATCCGAAACTTTCGCTTCGGATTGTTCGGCACCGGCCCTCTCCCCCACCACTTGTGGGAGTTCGGGTGGGGGAGAGGGCCGGTACTGAACCGAAATTCGCCGCTTTGACGAATTTCGAATCAGAACCTCAGGCCGGCTGCGCCGCCACCGAGTAAGTGACCTGCTGGTTGCGGGTCTTCATGAAGTCCTCAAGCGTCTCACCGCGCATTGAGGCATAAATGTCGAGATTGGATACCCCCGTTACCGCCGCCAGCTTCTCCAGAACGAAGAAGATCGCGCCGTAATGGATCAGCCCGCGCCAGTCGCGATGGCGGATAAGGGCCTGTTCTTCCTCGCTAAGTCCGGCAGCGGCCATGGCCTTGCCCTCGTCCGCGCGGAAGGCGGCGCGGGCTTCGGGTTCCACCAGCGAATGGAGGAAGCGATTCAGGCGATAACCTTTGGCACTGCGCTCCAGCGTATAGGGATAGGTACCGGACAGGCGTTCGGCACCGTCCAGTTGCTCGCCCATGCGGGTGCGATGAGCGGCCAGGAACGCCTCGTCGGGCTCTGCTGATTCGTTTTCGTAGACGGCGGTGGCGATGCCGGTCATCGAGGGGAGGTAGTAGCTGCGGTGCAGGCAGCGTACCTTGGCCGAGAGCGCGCCGCGCATGATCAGCCACATGATGACCTCTGCGCCCTCCATCCCGCCCAGTTCGGCATATTGCGCGTGGGTCATGCGGCAGAGCGCTTCCGGATCGCTTTCCAGCAGGTCCATGAAACGCGCGTCCCATTCGGGATTGTTGAAGCCGCAGCGTTCGCCGTGGACCTGATGCGAAAGGCCGCCGGTGGCGACCAGCGCGACTTTCAGGTCTTCCGGATAGCTTTCGATGGCGGTGCGCAGCGCCTGCCCCAGCTTGAAGCAGCGGCGCGCGGTGGGGATCGGGAACTGGAGCACTCCCACCTGCAGCGGCACGATCTGCACTGGCCATTCGCCGTTTTCATGCGGCAGCAGTACCGATAGCGGGGAAAAACAGCCGTGATCCAGCCCGCGCCCGCGGAAGGTGCCGATGTCGAACTCGTCGATCATCAGGCTTTGCACGATGTGGCGCGAAAGGCCGGCATGGCCGCCGATCGGCGGGACATGGCGGGCGCCGCCGCCTTCGTCAGCCACTTCATAACGATCGTCCACGCCCAGGGTGAAGGGGGCGTAGTGGTCGAAGAAGAACGATGTGATGTGATCGTTGTAGACGATCAGCAGCACGTCCGGCCGCTTGTCATCCAGCCACGCGCGCACCGGATCGTAGGCATCGAAGATCGGCTTCCAGGCCGGATCGTCCTGCTTCTTCGCGTCCAGCGCGAAGCCGATGGTGGGCGTGTGCGAACTGGCGATAGCGCCAATGATCCGGGCCATGCGGGCCGTCCTTTTTCCGAGCATCCATTCCACTGCGGGTCGGTTCCGGTGGCACCCAAGGCGCACCGATCCTGCCGCTTGTGCCCAAATCCACTTTAAACTAACCGGGGTCCATGTCGGAAATTGAAAATCTTTTGGACTTTTCGCCAAATGAGGCCGCGTCAGACCAAACTGCCGTCGGCAGCGTGAGCGCCGCCTCTGTTCCGCGCTACGTTCTCTATGGAGAGACGGGCGCGCGGGCGGACTGGTTCGTCAATGTGGAGCGACTCGACGAACGCTGCCGCGAACGCGGGTGGGAGATCAAGCCGCATACCCATCCGCACTTCCTCCAGATCGGCGTCTGCACCGAGGCGGGCGGAGAGATCACGCTGGAAGGGCAGGTCCATCCTTTCCGGCCCGGCAGCGTCATGGTGGTGCCGCCTTACCGCATCCACGGCTTCCGGTACGAGCCGAATGCCAATGGCTGGATGCTGACGGTGGAGAAGGGCTATCTGGAAGACCTGCTGGTGCGCGCGCCGGTGCTTAAAGGCCTGCTGGACGCGCCGCGCCTGTTCGATCTGGCCGAGCCCGCGCTCACCCGCATCGGCGAGGAATTCCTGCAACTGCGCGAGGAAATGGCCGAACAGCGCCACGGCCGCGCCATTGCCGCCGAAATCCACTTGCAGGCGATCCTGCTCCAGATGCTGCGTCATTGCCCGGAATCGAGCGTCACCTCGCCCGCCGCCGGTTCGCGCTATGACACCGTGGAGCGGTTCAAGGCGCTGGTGGAGGTGTGCTATCGCCAGCAGCCGCTGCTACCGGACATGGCGTCCACGCTGGGCGTCAGCGTTTCGCAGTTGCGGTCGGCCTGCAACGAAGTGACCGGCCTTTCGCCCAATGCCCTGATCCATGAGCGCACCGTGGCGGAGGCCAAGCGCTGCCTTGCCTATACGGGCATGACGATCTCCGAACTGTCGGACTGGCTGGGCTTCAGCGACGTGGCTTACTTCTCGCGGTTCTTCACCCGCAAGGTGGGCGAGACGCCCAGCGGATACCGCCGGGCGCAGCGGTTCGGTTCGGTGGTGGTGGAGGGGTAGGCCCCACCCTTTCGTCACGCTCGCAAGGACGATCCCGGGACTTGTCGATCGCAAAACTGTCGCCAACAAACCCCGTCATCCCCGCGAAGGCGGGGATCCCGCTTGTTCTTCTGTCGGCAGGCCAAGGGAAGCGGGGCCCCCGCCTTCGCGGGGGCGACGAAGCGTTTTTGGGTAAGCGATGGGCCCGGTCAATCGACCAGGCCCAACTCACCACGCTCAGTCGATCACTTCACCATTCTGCGGCCCCGGATAGCGCGAGAGCCAATAGGCATACTGCTCCGGCAGCAGCGAGGACGCCTTGGCCACACCCAGTTCGCGCGCCGTGCGGAACGGATAGTGCGGATCGGCCAGATGCCCACGCCCGACCATCACGAGGTCCATTTGCCCCTCGGCCACCGCGCGCTCGGCATCCACCGGCACGTCCATGCCCCATGCGGTGGCAACCGGAAGCCCGGTCTCGGCCCGCACACGCTGCGTGATCGGCGCCATGAAGGCGGGCGCCCAAGGTACATTGGCCTCAATGGTCGAAAAGCCCATCGATACGTTGAGGAAGTCCAGCCCTTCCTCCCGCATGCGGTTCACCAGCGCGATGGACTCGGCCAGAGTCTCCTCATCGCGTCCGTCGAATTCCAGTACGCCGAACCGCGCGGTCAGCGGCAGGTTCTCCGGCCACACCGCGCGCACGGCCTGAAGCGTTTCGATCAGGAAACGGCCCCGGTTTTCGGCATTGCCGCCGTACTGGTCGGTGCGGGTATTGGCGTGCACCGAGAAGAAGCTCTGCGCCAGATAGCCGTGGGCGAAGTGCAGTTCCAGCCACTGGAACCCGGCATCGAGCGCGCGCTTGGCCGCCGAAACGAAGTCCGCCTTGACGCGAGCGATGTCCGCCAGCGTCATTTCCTTGGGCACTTTGGTGAGGCCGCCGCCGAAGGCAAGGGCAGAGGGAGAGATCGTCGGCCAGCCGCCCGGCGCGCCATCGGCGATGTGATCGTCGCCTTCCCACGGCTTGTTCGCGCTGGCCTTACGTCCGGCATGGGCGATCTGGATGCCGGGCACCGAGCCTGCCTTGCGGATCTCGGCGGCAATCGCGGCCATGCCGGGCACTTGCGCATCGTTCCACAGGCCAGTGCAGCCCGGCGTGATGCGGCCTTCGGGCGAAACCCCGGTGGCCTCCACGATGACGAGGCCGGCACCGCCGCGCGCCATGCCGGTGTAGTGGGCAAGGTGCCAGTCGGTGACGACGCCATCGACGGCCGAATACTGGCACATCGGCGGCACCGCGATGCGGTTGCGCAAGGTAACGTCCTTGAGCGTGAAGGGTGTGAAAAGCGCGGACATGCGTCCTCCGGTTGGGGGGAGAGAAAACGAGAGTTGGGGAGGGGGTGTTAACCGATGGCTTCGAGCACCAGTTCGGCCACCCGCGTGGAAGAGGCCGGGTTCTGCCCGGTGATCAGCCTGCCGTCGCGCACCGCGTGCGGCTGGAAATCCGGCCCGCGTTCATAGAGCGCGCCCAGATCGCGAATGCGGGTTTCCAGCAGGAACGGTACGGCGTGGGTAAGCCCGGCGGCCTCTTCCTCGCTATTGGTGAAGGCGCTGACCTTGCGGCCGGCGACGAGCGGCCTGCCCTCGGTATCCTTGGCATTCACCAGCCCCGCCGGGCCGTGGCAGACGGCGGCGACCACCTTGCCCTCGGCGAAGGCGGTGGTCAGCAGATCGGCCAGCGCGGTGTTTTCGGGCAGGTCCCACATGGTGCCGTGGCCGCCGGGCAGGAACACCGCGTCGTAGGGATCGGCGGTCAGATGATCGACGTTCAGCGAGTGCTTGAGCTTCTCGATCGCCGACGCATCGTCCAGAAAGCGCTCGACGCTTTCCGGGCGGTCCTTCTCGGCCATCGAATTGGGATCGACCGGCACCTGGCCGCCCGCCGTCGAGGCCAGGTCCACTTCGGCCCCGGCATCGATGAAGGCGTAATAGGGCGTGGTCAGTTCTTCCATCCAGACGCCGGTGGGATGGCCGGTTGCGCCGATCACGCCGTGGGAGGTGAGCACGATGAGGATCTTCATGGGGTCTTCTCCTTCACGCCTTGGCGGCAAATGCAGCACCGACCAACCCGTCGAGCCAGTCCTGATGGCCGTTGATCATCGGGTTGGGTTTGGCCTTGGCGAGTTCCTTGGCGGGCTCGCCCTTCTGGCTTTCCTGCGTCAGGATGCGGACGCGGCCGGCGGACAGGTCCTCGATCAGCCAGGCGTGGTGCACGTCCAGCCGGGTCTGCCCTTCGCCCGACCAGCCATGCCAGGCGATCCGCGCGGGCTGGCCCCCGACCGGCGGCACGCATTCGACCACTTGCGATTCCACCGGGAAGCCGAACGTCTTGAAGAAGAAGCGGTCCCCCTGTTCGAGGACGGGTCCCTTTCCATCGTGGAACGCCACGTCCGAACTGTTGGCGTAATAGGCGGACCAGCGCAGCGGCTCGGCCAGCAAGGGCCAGATGTCGGCGGCGGTCAGGCCGGCAACGATCACTTCGTTGGAACAGAAATTGTCCGTGAAACCGGGAACGTAACCGGCCGGCCAGAGGATGTCGCTCACATGGATCTCCTGCGCTTCGGGGGGAAAGCTTGACCGGGGAACAGATAAGCGGGCATTTGATATAAGAGAAATCAGTATTCGAGATTTAAGGCATCATGCAGGGTGATATCAGAGGGCTGGACCTCAATCTCCTGAAAGCGCTGGATGCGCTGCTGGAAACCCGCTCGGTCACGCGCGCCGCGGAGCGACTCGGGCTGACCCAGCCTGCGGTCAGCGGCATGCTGACCCGTCTGCGCGAAGCCTTTCACGATCCGCTGTTTATTCGAGCGCAGCGCGGCGTGCTGCCCACGCCGCGCGCCGAAGCGTTGGCCGGGCCGCTGAAGGCCGCGCTGCGCGAGATCGAAGTGCTGCTTCAGCCGGAGGCGTTCGACCCGGCCAGCGCGGAAATGACGATCAGCATCGCTGCCACCGATTATGCGCAGCGCGTGGTGATCCTGCCGTTTCTGACCGCGCTGCGGCGGATCGCGCCGGGCATTCGCGTTTCGATCCGCCCGGTCGACATGGCTACGTTGGCGCGGGACATGGAGCAGGGGCAGCTCGATTTCGCGCTGATCACGCCCGAAATGGCGCCCGAGCATCTGCGCGCGCGGCGGCTGTTCGAGGAACGCTATGTCTGCGCGATGCGCCACGGCCATCCGGCGACGCGGCGCCCCCTCGACCTCGATGCCTTTTGCGCGCTGGACCATGCGCTGATGTCGCACGACGGCACCCAGTTCCACGGCGCGACGGACCGCGCGCTTGACGCCATCGGACGCAGCCGCCGCGTGGTGCTCTCCGCGCCGAACTTCAGCTTCGTGCTCGACCTGATCCGCGCGTCGGATACTTGCGCGGTGCTGCCCGAACGGCTGGTGCGCGGGCTGGAGGGGCTGTGCCTGCGCGATCCGCCGATCGCCGTGCAGGGCTTCACCAAGCTGCTGACCTGGCATGAGCGGACCCAGCACGACCCCGCCATGGTCTGGCTGCGCGAGCGGCTGGCGGAGCGGGCAGCATGAGCAAGGGGCGTGAGCACGCACCTGCGGCGGAATGTGGCTGGCCCGGGCTAACCCTCTGATTGGGTACTGTTCCCTAGGCGGCGGGCATGAGAGGCTGGCGCGGCCGGTGCCGGGTCTCTGCATCGGCGCATAGCCCACAGAACAGGGAGCTTGCCCATGCTTCGCAAATGGACTGCCGCAATGGCGATTGCGCTGATCGCCACCACCACGCTTGCGGCCTGCGACGATCATCATCCCGGTCACAATCGCCCGCCGCATGGTAAGCCCGGCCAAGGTGGGCCCGGCAATGGTGGACCGGGTAATGGTGGCCCTGGAGGCGGTCCCGGCGGAGGCTCCGGCGGAAATCAGGGCGGCTGGAACGATCCGAACAATCCCAACCGTCCGCGCTAACGATCGGAGGCGTTGCGAAAAGGGCGTCGACAGCGGGTGCTGCCGACGCCCTTTTTCTTTTCATCGCGCTAAGGCCTGTGGACATTCAGGATTTCCACGCTGCCTGATTTCTGATTCATGATTCCCAAAGGGAGTTCTGAATGGACGAGCAGCGATTTGTGGTGACG
>FTBS01000319.1_pt1 | contig 12614 bp, 14 predicted proteins | sample 1639441 | NCBI WGS metagenome assembly FTBS01 (sample SAMEA3914864, study PRJEB12502) | metagenome | biome: forest; material: soil | place: USA | collected 2012-03-12 | depth 0.3 m
CGCCCAGCACCGCCAGCACGAAGATCGCGCGCCAACCGAGGTGGGCACCGACAACGCCACTCAACAGCCGCGCCAGCAGAACCCCCGACGACAGCCCGCCCAGCATCGCCCCGACGATACGGCCGCGCGTCTCGGGTGTAGCCATGCCCGATACGGAAGGGATGATGATCTGCGCCGTGACCGCGGTCATGCCGACCAGAAGACTCGCCGCCACCAGCACCGGCAAGGCCGGCGCCATGGCACATCCGAGCATCGCCACCGCATTCCCGCCAATCAACCAGGAAGCGAGCTTGCGCGGCTGAATGCCATCGGCAAGCGGCACAAAGCACAGCAGACCGATCGCATAGCCAAACTGGGTGACCATGGCGACCAGGCCGATCTCGCCAGGGGTGACCCCCAACGAGGCCGCCATCTGCGGCAGCAGCGGCTGGTGATAGTAGATGGCGGAAACCGCAAGCGCGCAGCTCAGCGCCATCAGGAAAACCTGGCGCCCAGGCATCCCCGGCGCGGCGGTGGAGTCAGAAGACATCGACATGGCAATGGTCAACCGGTTAGCGGTTGCCTATGGATCAAACGGATAAGCGCCACAGCCAGTTCAGCCGTGACCAGGAAGGCAGGTCGCGGTGTCCCAACGTCTTTCGACAGACTTGCCCCAACCGTGCGCCATGCTATCGGCGCGACCAGTCCAGTATAACTATGATATTCATAGTGTCAAGGATGGAGAGGCTGGGAGGGATTCGGAACTGAGCCAGGAAGCGTTGAATGCCAGATGCAGGTGAGGTTCCGGCGGCGGCTCGCCTAAGTCGCCCTTCACACCCGCGCTAGTTACTTTCACGATAAAAGCTTATACTCCCAGACGAAACTTGCAACTTGCAAGCTAGCTGTCGCAGGCGGCGCTTCCTGCGTTCGTATGAGGAGTTCAGATGATCACCACTCGCATGCTTGTTCGGACACTTGTGACTGGCGTGGCCGCCGCCGTTGTTGCCTTCGGCATCGTGATGGTGGACCGGTCGGGTACATTGCCTGCCGGCACGACGCACCCAGATGCGCCAGATGCGATCACCGGCACGCAGCTTGCCGCCAGTTCGCTCGACAACGCCCGCGAGGGCGACGGCACGCTCTACGGCTATCGCGTCTGACCGCTCTGGCGTGGCGGCGCGCGTCCTGCTTTCTGGTTTGCAAACCGGCCTCACGACACTAGATTGACTATCGGGATGGCATGCGTCGCTTCCAGCGTCGGCAGGAGAGAACCATGACGAGCGATATCGATCGGCCGCGCCGGAGAATGCTGGGCGCCGCCGCGTTGACACTGGCCGCGGCACCCATGGCTGCGCTGCGCACCGCCGTGGCCCAGACCGGCCCGGCGAAATCCGCACCGCTGGCCACCACCGCGCCCGGCACGCATACGAGCTTCACTTCGCTCAGGCAGATCAACGCGGGGCTGCTCAACGTGGGCTACGCCGAGGCGGGCCCCGCCGACGGCCCCGCCGTCGTCATGCTCCATGGCTGGCCCTACGATATCCACGCCTTCGTCGATGTGGCCCCGCTGGTCGCCTCACGCGGCTACCGCGTGATCGTTCCGTATCTGCGCGGCTATGGCTCCACCACGTTCCTGTCGAAGGACACCCTGCGCAATGGCCAGCCGGCAGCCGTGGCGCTGGATATCATCGCGCTGATGGATGCACTGCGCATCCAGAAAGCCGTGCTTGCCGGATTCGACTGGGGCGCGCGCACGGTCGACATCATCGCGGCACTGTGGCCGGAGCGCTGCAATGGACTCGTGGCGGTCAGCGGCTATCTGATCGGCAGCCAGGCGGCGGGCAAGCTACCGTTGCCGCCGCAGGCCGAGTTCCTGTGGTGGTATCAGTTCTATCTGGCGACCGATCGCGGCCGCGACGGCTACCAGAAATACACGCACGACTTCACGCGGCTGATCTGGCAGCAGGCCTCGCCGCGCTGGAAGTTCGATGACGCCACCTTCGAGCGCAGTGCCGCCGCGTTCCGCAACCCCGATCACGTGGCGGTCAGCGTACACAACTACCGCTGGCGCCAGGGTCTTGCCGAAGGCGAAGCGCGGTATGACGACGTCGAGAAGCGGCTGGCGGCGGCGCCCACCATCGGCGTGCCCACGATCACCATGGAAGGCGATGCCAACGGCGCGCCGCATCCGGTGCCCAGCACCTATCGCAGCAAGTTCACCGGCAAGTACGAACATCGTGACCTGACCGGCGGCATCGGCCACAATCTCCCGCAAGAGGCGCCGACGGCGTTCGCCCAGGCTGTGCTCGACGTCACCAGGCTCTGAATACTCTCCGGTTTCGCGGACCGGTTTCGACAGGGAGACGCAGCCATGAGTGGCGCTTCAGATTCGGACGACATGGACTCCCGCCAGCCATCGGAACAGCCCGATGAAGACGAGAGTGTGCGCGACCATCCGCGCCGCGCGCAGATGTACCCGGTGCTTGCCGAGGAAGAGATCGAACGCCTGCGCCGCTTCGGCAGCCCCTGCCATCACTCGGCCGGCGACTACCTCTACCGCTTCGGCAATACCTCTCCGGGCGTATTCGTGATCCTGTCCGGATGCGTGCGGATCGTGGCCCCCGAGGGACTGACCGCGAAGCGCGTGATCCACACCTACCGGCTACGCGGAGAATTCACTTCCGACATATCCCAGCTGTCGAACAAGCCGGCGGTGGTCGACGCCCAGGTCATCGAGGATGTCGACGCCCTGCTGCTGCGCCCCGACGAACTCAGCGCGCTGATGATCAGCGAGGCCGACCTGGGCGAGAAGATCATGCGGGCGCTGATCTTGCGGCGCACCCTGGCCCTGGAACGCGGCCGGGGCGTTGTCATCGTCGGCGCCACCGGCGATGCACGACTGGTCGAACTGCAGAACTTCCTGCGCCGCAACGCCTTTCCGAACATGGCCGTCGATGCCGAACAGGATCCTGATGCCATCGCACTGCTGCAGCAGTTGACGCCGCAGCCCGACGACCTGCCGCTGGTGGTCTGTCCGAGCGGCACCGTGCTGCGCAACCCCGACGTGGGGCAAGTGGCCTCCTGCCTCGGACTGATTCCCGAGTTCGATCCGGCACACGTGTACGACGTGGCGATCGTCGGCGCCGGCCCGGCAGGATTGGCCGCCGCGGTGTACGCGGCGTCCGATGGCTTGTCCGTTGCGGTGTTCGACTGTCGCGCGCCGGGCGGCCAGGCCGGCACCAGTTCGCGCATCGAGAACTACCTGGGTTTTCCGACCGGCATCACGGGCCACGAACTGGCCAGCAGAGCCTTCATCCAGGCCCAGAAATTCGGCGCGCACATTGGCATTCCTTGCGAGGTGACGGCATTGCATTGCGATAGCAATCCGCGTGTCATCGCGCTGGCCGACAACCACCGGATCACCGCGCGCACGGTTGTCATCGCCAGCGGCGCCGAGTATCGACGCCTCGAGGTCGAGGACCTTAAGCGCTTCGAGCGCACCGGCGTCTACTACTGGGCCACGCCGGTGGAAGCGCGCCTGTGCCGCAAGCAGCCCGTGATACTGGTGGGCGGCGGCAACTCGGCGGGCCAGGCCGTCGTATTCCTGGCATCACACACCGAGCATGTGCACATGTTCATTCGCGGGTCGCGCCTGGCCGACAGCATGTCGCGCTATCTGATCGAACGGATTCAATCGCTCGGCAACGTGACGCTGCACACGCGGGCCGAGATCCACGCACTCGAAGGCGGCGCACGCCTGGAGCGCGTGCACTATCGCGGCGCCGGTGGCATCGAAGGCAGCATGACGACGCATCATCTGTTCGTCTTCATCGGCGCCCAGCCAAATACCTCGTGGCTGCAGCAATGCAGCGTGAAGCGAGACGCCAACGGCTTCGTGCTGACCGGCGCCGATCTCGCGGATGCGTTCGTGCCGGCGCTCCCCTCACAGACCAGCGTCGAGGGTGTCTTTGCGATCGGCGATGTGCGTTCCGGCTCAACCAAGCGCGTGGCGTCCGCCGTCGGCGAAGGGGCGGGTGTCGTGGCGCAGATCCATCATTTTCTGTCGCTCGCAGGCGCCGAGAAGGTGGCGCGCGCCTGACGATCCTCCAGGACGCCCGGACGCCACGCCGGCGCAGCACGGCCGCGACTATTTCGGCCCGTACTGCATTTCACCATTCCCGAATGACCAGTTTTCCGGCTGGACGTCGACAAGGCTGATCCACACATCCTCGATGCGGGTACGCGTCTTCTGGCTGATGCCTTCGGCCACGGCCTTATAGAATTTCTTCTTCACTTCGACCGTGCGACCGGCGTTCCAGGTGATCTGGATAAACACGATATTCGGTGTGTAGCGAATACCAAGGTAGCCCTCCGCGGGATACACAAGCTCTCCCTCGCCGTGGCGATGGACGATCTGGAACTTGTCGTTCTGCGGCACATTGGCCACGCCGATCATGGCCTGGTAGATGACGTCGCCGATGGTCTGGACATCCTCCTTCGAGGTCTTGTCGGCAACGCTGATGCGTACGAGTGGCATTTTCAGAAGCTCCTGAGAAGATTGGCGGCTTTGGCAAAGCGCGACATCGCTGGCGTTGTCGTACTCGCGATGAGATCCATCATGCGCGCCTGAATACGACAAGGCGGGCGACGAACCGCTGGCAGGTATCGCCGTGCTGGTTCATGGTGTCGCTTTGCACCGTCACGATGCCACGATCAGGCTTCGACCTGGATGGCACAACACTCATGATCGTGCTGACCACGCGCAGGACGTCGCCGGGACGGGTCGGCTTGGGCCACGCGATCTCGCCGCTCGCACCAATAATGCCTCCCGCAAGCGGCAAGCTTTCCACCAGCAGCTTCATGGTGATCGCCGCCGTGTGCCACCCGCTGGCCGCGAGACCACCGAACAGGCTTTCCCGCGCAGCCTCTTCGTCCAGATGAAACGGCTGCGGGTCAAACTCCTGCGCGAACGCGTGTATCTGCCCGACGTCGAGCCCATATTCCCGGCTCTCGTACACCATGCCCTGCGAGAGATCCTCCAGATAGACCTTCTCTGTTGACTGCACTGTTGCCATGCGACTGCTCCCAGACATACTTCGCTGCTGCACTCCATGAAATGCCTCACCTTACCCTTGCGGGACGCCATCACGCCATGAGGCACACGCGAAATAAATTACGCCCAACCGCTATTCCTTGCAAGCCATAGACCCTGGCACGCAGGGGGTACTGGCAGGCCGTGGAGCCGAAGCGGCTAGTCACCGATGGCGCGGGCCGGGGTCACGTCCTCTGTCACCGGGTCCGTCCGTCTGCCAGGTTCCCGACGACGCTGCAGCAGGTAGACGCCGCCAAGGATGGCGACCATCGCGACGCCATCGACGGGGCGCAGCGACTCCCCTGCGACCGCCGTTCCCATGAGCAGCGCGACCACGGGCGGGATATAGGTGACGCTCGATGCGGCCAAAGCCCCAAGCCGTCCGACAAGAAAATAGTAGAGCAGATAGGCGAGCCCGGTGCCGCACAGACCCAGCCCCAGCACGAGGCCAAGCAGGGCCCGGCTGTCATCGGCCACGCGCGTGATGCCGTGGAAGTCCGTCAGGCATGCGACGACGACAAGCGCAAAGCCGATCTGCCACGTGGAAAGTGCCAGCGGCGAAAGATCGAGGCCGGAAAGGAAGCGTCGTGCATACACGAACGAGCATCCCACGCTGAGAGAACCTGCGAGCATGTAGGCCACGCCAAGCGGATCCACGCCGGCATCGCTGGCGCGCCACGGCTGCGCGATCAACAGCACACCGACGAATCCGCTGAAGATGCCGCCCAGCATCCGCGGTGTCGGATGTTCCTGCCGCAGCAGCACCCAGGCGCAGACGAACGACACCAGCGGAATCGCTCCACTGAGCATCCCGGCAACGCCCGATGCGAGCAACGACGCACCTTTCGCGAAGGCGTAGTAGTAGATCACGGTGGCCAGCAGCGACATCACCAGGAAGTGGTGCGCATGGCGCAAATGGCCCCATTTCAACGCACCAGTGAGCAGCGCGCAGGCCAGGAGCGGCAGAAATCCAAACAGCACGCGCAGGAAAACGATCTGGCTGGCGGACAGGTATGCGCCTGCCCACTTCATGAACAGAAAATTGGTGCCCCAGATGAGGCCGAGCGCTGCAAAAGCGAAATGGGCGAGATAGGCGGGGTTCATGGCGAAGGCGAGCTCACAGCAATGACGTGTCCTCATTGTGGTGACGCACGCGATCGGGTACAAATGATTTGATTTATCCCATGAAATAGAAAAACTACATCATGCGCCCTATCCCACCGTTGAAAGCCTTGGTAGCGCTGGAAGCATCCATGCGATATGGCAGTTTTACTCTGGCTGCCGAAGAACTCGGCGTCACGCCCGGTGCGGTTGGCCAACAGATCCAGAAGCTCGAAGACTGGCTCGGCGTGGCACTGTTCGTCCGCCAGATCCGGCAGGTGACGCCCACTGCGGAAGGAGTGGCGTACATCGCGCAAATCCGCCCGGCGCTGGCCGAGATCGTGCAGGCGAGCCGCCGCGTGCGTGAACGCAAGCACAAGACAGTGCGGCTCAGCATGCCCCCCAGCTTCGCCGCCAAGTGGTTCGCGCCGCGCATGGCGGATTTCCTGCAGGCGTATCCGGGGATATCACTGAATCTGAGCACCGCCACCACACTGGTGGACTTCGAACTCGATGCCGTGGATCTGGCCGTTCGACACTTCGGTGGCGACGACCCGCAGTTATCGGCGCAACTGCTTTGCCCCGATGAGGCCCGGGCGTACTGCAGCCCGGCGTACGCCAGGAAATGGAAGATCAGGCGACCCGATGATCTCCGGCTCGCGACGTTGCTGCATAACACGCTGCATCCGCATTGGGCGTCGTGGCTGGCGCGCTTCAGCAAGCTCGCCGACGGACAGGTCGAAGCCATCGCCGGCATGCAGTTCGATCAGTCACTGATGGCGATCGAGGCGGCAGTGCGCGCGCAAGGCGTGGTCCTCACGAGTCCGATCCTGGTCGAAGCCGAGATCGCCGCGGGGCTGCTTGTCGAACCGTTCGGCAAGGCGCTTCCACTGTCCCAGGGGTACTACCTCGTGCACCCGCATGCCACACCGCTACAGGAAGGCGGAACCGCACTGAAGCAGTGGTTCGCCAGCAAGTCGTCGCCGGGCGAGCAGCGCGCCGGCAACCCGCCCTGAGCACGTCCAGTCCGCATCAAGCCTCGACCATCCCCAAAAACTGCTGCAACTCCGGCGTCTGGGGCCGGGCAAACACTTCATCGGGCGCGCCGATCTCATGCACCTTGCCCTGATGCATGAAGACGACGCGATCGCATACCTCGCGCGCAAAGCGCATTTCGTGCGTGACCATCAGCAACGTCATGCCGTCGGCAGCCAGCCCGCGCACCACCTGCAACACCTCGTTGACGAGTTCCGGGTCCAGCGCGGACGTGATCTCATCGCACAGCAGCGCCGTGGGCTGCATCGCCAGCGCGCGGGCGATGGCCACCCGCTGCTGCTGGCCGCCCGACAACTGGTCCGGATAGGCATCGAACCTGGCGGACAACCCTACCCGCGCCAGGTTCAGCTCGGCCAGTTCGCGTGCCTGGGCCTCGGGCACGCCCTTGACGATCATCGGCGACAGCATCACGTTGCGTCCGGCGCTCAGGTGCGGAAACAGGTTGAACTGCTGGAAGATCATGCCCACCTTCAGACGCAACGCGCGCAACTGCAGCTCGCTGTCGGCCAGATGGGCGCCCGCCACGGTAATGGCACCCGAATCGATCGATTCCAGCCCGTTGATACAGCGCAGCAGCGTACTCTTGCCCGAGCCACTCTTGCCGATGATGGCGATGACCTCACCCGGTTCCACGGAAAGCGAGACGCCCTTCAGGACCTCGTTGCTGCCGAAGGATTTGCGGACCTGGTCAATGGCGATGAGCGGCATGGAATTTCCTCTCCAGCATCTTGCTGGTTTGCGAAAGCGGCCAGCACAGCGCGAAGTACATCAGCGCCACGGCGGCATACACGATAAAAGGTTGGAAGGTGGCGTTGACGATCATGGTGCCGGCCTTGGACAGCTCGGTGAAGCCGATGATCGATGCGAGCGCGGTGCCCTTGATCACCTGCACGCCAAAGCCCACCGTGGGGGCCACGCCGATCCGCAGCGCCTGCGGCAGGATCACGTAGCGCATCTGCTGCACATAGTTCATCGCCAGGCTGCCCGACGCTTCCCACTGGCCGCGCGGAATGGACTCGACGCAGCCACGCCAGATCTCCGCCAGGAACGCGGCGGTCCAGAGTGTCAGAGCCACGCCGGCGGCCAGCCATGCGGGCACCTCGATGCCAAACAGTGCCAGCCCGAAGAACGCCAGGAATAGCTGCATCAGCAGCGGTGTGCCCTGGAAGATCTCGATATAGGCCCAGGTCGCGCGCCGCAGCAGCGGCCGCCTGCTGGTGCGCATCAGCAGTACCAGCAAACCCACGATGCCACCGCCCACGAACGCCACCAGCGACAGCAGCACGGTCCAGCGCGCGGCCAGCAGCAGATTGCGGATGATGTCCCACAAGGTAAACTCGATCATCGCGTCCTCCGCGCGAACAGCTGTTGCCCGATGCCGCGCAACAGTTGCCGCAGCAGCAAGGCCAACACCAGATAAACCGTGGTGCTCAGCAGATACACCTCGAAGGCGCGGAAATTGCGCCCCTGGATGAAGTTGGCCGCATAGGTCAGGTCCTGCGCCGCGATCTGCGAACACACCGCCGAGCCCAGCATCACGATCACGATCTGACTCGACAACGCGGGCCAGATCTTTTGCAGCGCCGGGCGCAGCACCACATGCCGGAATACCTGGAATGGCGACATGGCGAGGCTGGCGCCAGCCTCGAACTGCCCGCGCGGCGTGGCAGCCAGACCCGCGCGCACGATCTCGGTACCGTATGCCCCGAGGTTGATGACCATCGCCAGCGAGGCCGCCACCATCTCGGGCAAATGCACACCGAGGCTCGGCAAGCCGAAGAAGATGAAAAACAGCTGGATCAGGAACGGCGTGTTCCGGATCAGCTCCACATAGGCACTGACCCCGGCGCGCAGCCAGGCCGGCCCCTGGGTCTTGGCCCATGCGCCAGCCACGGCCACCGCTACACCCAGCACGCCACCTGTCAGCGTCAGCTGGGCGGTGACGGCGATGCCCTTGAGCAGGACGTCGGTGTAGTCGAACACCGACAGGAAATCGAACTGGTAAGCCATGCTTCTACCTGGTCGCGCCGTGCGTCAGAGCTGGGCCGGCAGCGGACGCAGCAGCCATTTGATCGACAGCGAGTTGAGCGAGCCGTCCTTCTTGGCTTCGGCCAGGATCGCATTGACCTTGTCCTGCAGCGCCGTCTCGCCCTTGTTCATGCCGATGAAGCACGGCGAATTCTTGATCAGGAACTTGGTTTCAGGCGCCTTGGGCGGATGCTTCGCGATCAATGCCGACGCGACCACGTTACCCGTGGCAATCAGCTGCACCTGGCCCGACAGGAATGCCGAGATCGTCGCGTTGTTGTCTTCATAGCGCTTGATGGTGGCGCTGGCCGGTGCGATCTTCGAGAGTTCCAGGTCCTCCACCGCGCCACGCGTCACGCCAACGGTCTTGCCGGCCAGATCGGCCGCGCTCTTGACCGGCAGGTCGGCCGGCCCGAATACGCCGTTGAAGAACGGGGCATAGGCTTCGGAGAAATCGAGCACCTTCTCGCGCTCGGGGTTCTTGCCCATGCTCGAAATCACCAGGTCGACCTTGCGCGTCTGCAGATACGGCACGCGGTTGGTGCTGGTGACAGGCACCAGTTGCAGCTTGACGCCCATCTTCTTCGCCATCAGCGCGGCCACATCGATGTCCAGCCCTTGCGGCGTCATGTCGGCGCCCACCGAACCGAACGGCGGGAAATCCTGCGGCACGGCCACGCGCAGCACGCCGGCCTTGGTGACATCGGCGAGCGTGTCGGCCTGGGCCGCCATCGGCAACGCGGTGGCGCAGACAGCGGCGAGTGTGGCGACCAGCAGGCCTAGACGAGAGAACTTCGGGGAGAACTTCGAAATGGCTTTGACGTGGAACATCGCGTATTTCCTCAGGTTCTGGAAGGGGAAGACTGGTCCGTGGAATCCTCCACGGACGGGGATGTGGGGGCCTGCTTGCGGCCCGGAATGCGGCCCGGAATGCGGCCCGGATCGACGGGCGCCAGCGCCTGGCGCAGTTGAGCAAGCGGATCGATCGGTGCCACGGCGTCGAGGCTGGCGTGGACCTCGCCCAGGTGTTCGGCCATCAGGCGCGCCGCCAGTGCACCATCGCCATCGGCCAGTGCATTGACGATATCTTCATGCTGGCTGCACGAGCGTCCGGCATCGGCCGTCGACTGGTTGCGGCTGGCGACCAGTGTGGTGCGCGCGGTCAGGTCACGCAGCGTATCGACCAGCAGGCCGTGGCCCAGCGAGGCACACAGGCATACGTGAAAGTCGCCAAGCAGAAAGCTGCGCGCGCTGGCGTCCTCGCCATCGAGCGCCGCTTTCTCGCGTGCGATATGCACCTTGAGCGAATCAATGGCCTGCGCGCTGGGCGGCCGCGCGGGGCTGATTTCGCGCAGCAAGCCGGTTTCGAGGATGCGGCGGGCGTCGAATGCGGCGCGGATCTCGTCGGCACTGGGCTCGACCAGGAACCACCCGCGTCGCGAACTGACGGTCACCATGCCGCGCGCGGCCAGCCGCATCAGCGCTTCGCGCACCAACGTGCGGCTCACGCCAAATAGCACGGCAAGTTCCTGCTCGCCCAGCCGCGAGCCGGGCAGCAGTTTCTGGCCCAGCATCGCTTCCGTGATGCGATTGGCAATGTCGGCAGGAGATTTTTCGGTCGGCTCGGTCACGGGGAACCACTAGAGCAAGTGGTATGCCATGCTTGTATGCAAGTCTTGTCTGCAAAAAGCCGCATGGCGCAGTGCACAAACAGGCGGAATCGTGCGCCACGCTCCCCAATGCAGTGCATCGCGCGCGGTCATGGTGCCCGCGTGCCCATAGACCGGCGACTTTCCTAAACACGCCTGCCAAAAGATTTCACTTCCGTACCGGGGCGTGGTCCAGAGAACATCGAAAACCGTACTGCCTTGGGGAGTGCATGTGAGTCAACTCTTGCGGCATCCGGCCTATCTTTTCGGCTTTCTGCTCGTGCTCCTGGCCATTGCCACGATGGTCGGTGCGCTCGTCCTGCGTCGTATCAGGCCGATCGGCAGCGACAGCCGCGAAGACTTCACCATCGTCCAGGGCGCTACGCTGACGCTGCTGGCCCTGCTGATCGGCTTTACGTTATCGATGGCGGTTGGCCGTTACGACCAACGCAAGAACCTCGAGGAAGAGGAGGCCAACGCGATCGGTACCGAATATCTGCGGGCCGATCTGATCGAGCCGGCCGACGCAGACCAGGTCAGGACGCTGCTCGCGCGCTATCTCGCCCAGCGGATCCTCTACTACCAGGCCACCGAAGCGCCGCAGATACGTGAGATCGGCACCGCCACGGCACAGATCGAGGACGAGATGTGGAAGGTCGTGCGCGACGCCGCAGTGCGTGCGCCTAACCCATTGAGCGCCCTGGTGGTCGCCGGCATGAACGATGTGATCAATTCGCAGGGCTATGCGGAAGCCGCCTGGCTCAATCGCATTCCCGTGGCGGCATGGGGGTTGATGATCGCGATCGCGTGCTTCTGCACTGTGATGCAGGGCTACGGGATAAGATCGGAACGCCGGATGGGGGGACTCATCCTGATCCTGCCACTGACGGTCGCGCTCTCGCTCGCGCTGATCGCCGATATCGACAGCCCACGTGGCGGGTTGATCCGGGTGGTGCCCCAAAACCTGCTCAGCCTGCAGGCTTCCCTGAACCGCTAGCGCGTCGTCCCGCCAGCCTTTTCCAAGCGGTGGCCGCGACAGGAATCCGGCCATATTGTCCGCAGGCCAGTGGTGGAAGTGCATACAGGGGTTTCGGATCGCACGCGCAACGACGCCAGGATCGTTTTGAAACGACCTCTCAGCCCGGCAGATCGTCGTAGCCTTCAATGATCACGATGTCGGCCTGCGAGTACGGCGCACGGAGTGCGACCAGCGCCTGGTACTCCGGGGAGCGGTAGCACTCCAATGCCTTCGCGTAGCTCTCGAATTCAATCACGACGATGCGCGAGCGCGGCGCGCCTTCCACCACGGTCTTCTCGCCATTCCTGACCAGGAAATGCGCGCCGTATTTCTCGAACACGGCCTTGTTACCGGTGATATAGCCTTGATAGCCGGCCGCATCGGCAATATCGACTGCCGCCACCCAATAACCCTTTCGCATATCCGCTCCTTGGAAGGTCATGTCTTTCGGTTTTCGTGCGAGGTCATGATACAAGCCACGCAGCATGACGGGCGGCTGATCCGTGCGTGGCGTCGCTATCGTGGCCCGCAATGCTTGCGCAAGAAATGGGCGCGGATGATCGACGTCACCGACAGCCGGCGCGTATTTTCCAGCCTGCCGACTTGCCGTCCCTGCGGCTTGCCGGGGAGCGGCAACAGGCACAACGCCGGGTCGCGATGCCAGCCGAAATGGTGCAGCACCGGCACGATC
>FTBS01000451.1_pt1 | contig 12455 bp, 11 predicted proteins | sample 1639441 | NCBI WGS metagenome assembly FTBS01 (sample SAMEA3914864, study PRJEB12502) | metagenome | biome: forest; material: soil | place: USA | collected 2012-03-12 | depth 0.3 m
CTGGCGATGCGCGCCGAGGTCAACGGACGCGTCGGGTGTTCGCGATAGCCGGGATCGCCGGGGTACAACCGTTGGGCACTATTGAACGACTGGCCCCCACTCCCACTGCTGCCATAGTAGCCCGCGCCACCCGCGCCACCATAGGCGGGCTCGTCCTGCCGCTGGTCCTGGTCACGCTGTTCCAGCTCGCGCCAGGTTTCCTGCGCGGAATCGTGCGGCAAGTCCTGCGGCAAAACGTGCGATGGCGCCTGCTTCTCCGCATTATCCGAAGCGCCCTTGCTTTCGTCGCCGAAGTTCACGTCGAGGGGCTTGCCGAGAGGCTCGCTGCGGGGCTCGCTGCGGGGCTCGTTGAGGGGCTCGCTGAGGGGCTCCTTGACGCTCTCATGAAGCGCCTGCCTGCGATGACTGGTGTCCTGTTCATCGGGCTGCGGATGATCATCCTTGCGCCCGAAAATGCGCTCCAAGCCGAACATGGTGGTCTCCTCGACATGCGTGTGCCGGTGCTCGCGCAAGATCCGTGCCGCGGCCATGCCGTCTGTGGCCAGCGCGGCAAATCTGCATGGGCACACTAGTTGCACGAGAGTGGATTCCCCTTACACACCAGGAGACAGCCATGGAACGCAATGACGCAACACTCTCTTCCCGCGGCGGCGCGGCAATCGTTGGTAGCGGCGTGGGCGCTGGCCCGGGTCCGGAAGTCATGGCCGCTTCGAGTCTGGACGACACCAAGGTCTATTCGTCCGATAACGAGCACGTAGGCGAGATCAAGGAGATCATGGTCGATGTGCAGGGCGGCCGCGTAGCGTACGCGGTGTTGACCACCGGCGGCTTCCTCGGCATCGGCGACACGTTGCATGCCATTCCGTGGAGCGCGCTGGTCATGGATACCGATGCGAAATGCTTCCGGCTCGGCCTGACGGCGGACCGCATCAAGGACGCGCCCGGCTTTAACAAGGACAGCTGGCCGAGGATGGCGGACCCGCAATGGGGCACGACCGTGCATCGCTACTACAACATCGACCCGTACTGGACGGATGTGGGCGGCACGCTTTGACAGGCAAAGCGTCGGTGCGAGCTGTCGCAGGTCCTTCGCGGACGGAAACGCGGCAGCTCGCATGATGATCAGATCTGCCGACCCCGGCATGCCTTACATGCCGGTGATTCAAACGGCCGGACGAATGCCGCATGTTCCCGCGATCCATCGATAGTGGGGATTCAAGCCGCAACGCTTTGCTTCGGGACGTGGCAGATGGACCAGTCGGTCTTCCCCCACTCGTAGGACAGGTCATTCTTACAACGCGGGTTGCGCGCCACGCCCAGCCCGCCATTTCACGCCTCGACACGCATCCACACATCGCCCAGCATCCGTGTCGCATCGCTTGCGGCATGTGACCGCGGGCGTGTGTCAGGTTTGCAACCAAATTGTCGGACTCCTCCGACAGTGAATTCGGAAGACCTTGGCTGTCTCCCGCGCGGCGCGATGCCTATCGTTTGATCACGGCGAGCGAAATTACACAAGCTGCCCGCAGCAACCGGTAGTCACGACTGCTGCGCGGCTCGCATCGCACGCAACGTCCGCACCATGACTTGGGATGTCGGCCATGTATCCGGCACCGAAGGCGCGTTGTGTCCTGCGTGTCGCTCGCTCCTGATTCCAACGGAAAAAGAGGTGAACGCATGACGCAACTCAAAAGGAAAATCATCATTGGCCTTGCCCTGGCAACCACGGCGGTGCTGGCGGCTTGCGGCGGTGGCGGCGACGATGGCATCGATGATCGCATCGGCATCAGCAAGCCGTCGGTGCGCGTGATCCATGCCATCACGGCAGGGCCGAATGTCGATGTGCTGCAGAACGGCGCGCTGACATCGATCCAGAACATCCCGTACAAGACAGTCTCCGGGTACTTCGATGTGGGGACCGGCAACAATCTCTTCGCATTCAATCTGGCCGGGACGTCGACGCAGATCGGCGCCACGACGGTGGATGCGCATACGGGCCACAAGTACACGGTGGTGGCATTGCCGGGCACTGCGGCGGCCGACGTCGTGCAGATCGACGATCCGTTTGGCAAGGGTCTGCTGGACACGTCCGCGCGGGTTCGCACGCTGAACGCTTCCATCAACGCGCAGAACGTTGACGTCTACCTGACCACGCCGGCGATCGACCTCAACTCGGTTCAGCCGAACATGGCCGCGGTGCAGTACAAGAACGCCGTGCCGGCGTCGGGCCAGGACTCGCAGTATGTGGATGGCGGAACCTATCGCCTGCGTATCACGACGGCAGGCACGAAGACCGTGATCTTCGATTCCGGCGCACTGACGATTGCCAAGAACGCGGACTGGCTGATCACGACGATCCCGGCCGATGGCTTCGGTGCGGTGGTGCCGAACAAGATCAAGGTGCTGGTGGCACAGAGCAATACCAGCAACGCGACGGCTCAGGAACTGGTGACGCAGCAGTAACGCGTAACGCGCCGCACGACAGCCCGGACTTCCCGGCCCGGGCATCATGGAGGACGCCGCCCTTGCCAGGCGGCGTCTTTCAGTTTGCGGCTGCGCTCAGGCCATGTCCCGTACGTCGGACTCGGCCTCGACGTCAGACTTCAGCACGTCCAGATGCGACAGATAGGCGTCGAGCTCCGCGCGGCCGGCATCCGTGATGCTGTACACGCGCCCGTTGCCCTCCACCAGTTCGGCGGTGATCGCGCGCGCGATCATCAGGCTGCGCAGGATCGGGCGCAACGCGCGGATATTCTTGTCGATCCCACGCTCGCGCAGCCGCTCCATCAGGTTGAACACCGTGGAGGGACTCGACTGCACAAGCTTCAGGATGTAGAGCCGGGAAACGATCCGGTCGAGCGAAGGCGGTTTCATGGGCGCAGGCAACGCGGCCAGAGGGGCAGTCATTCGGATCATCATGCGCAGCCCATGACTGCAGCCGCAGTCGGGCATCTCTTGTTGCGTGGCACTTAAAAAAACGGGGTGCGCGAAAGGCACCCCGACAAGCTTGCTACGTTTGCGCCGCGTGAGCGGCGCCGTTCAGGAACGCCACGGAGCGTTATTCTTCCTGGAACGCTTCCTCGCGCTTGGCCTTGATCGACGGCAGCGCCACCACGGCCACCAGCGCGGCTGCGGCAATCAGCAGGCCCATCGACAGCGGACGCGTCACGAATACGCTGAATTCACCACGCGACAGCAGCAGCGAACGACGGAAGTTCTCTTCCATCATCGGTCCCAGCACGAAGCCCAGCAGCAACGGCGCCGGTTCGCACTTGAGCTTCAGGAACAGGTAGCCGATCACGCCAAAGCCAGCCGCCATGAAGACGTCGAAGGTCTGGTTGTTGACCGAGTACACGCCGATGCCGCAGAACACCAGAATCGCGGGGTACAGGAAGCGATACGGCACGGTCAGCAGCTTTACCCACACGCCGATCATCGGCAGGTTCAGGATGATCAGCATCAGGTTGCCGATCCACATCGAGGCGATCAGGCCCCAGAACAGCGACGGGTTGCTGGTCATGACCTGCGGGCCCGGCTGGATGTTGTGGATCGTCATCGCGCCCACCATCAGCGCCATCACGGCGTTGGGCGGAATGCCGAGCGTCAGCAGCGGGATGAACGAGGTCTGGGCTGCAGCGTTGTTGGCCGATTCCGGACCCGCCACGCCTTCGATCGCGCCCTTGCCGAATTCGTGGGCGTACTTCGACGTCTTCTTTTCCAGCGAGTAGGCCGCGAACGACGCCAGCGCCGCACCGCCACCCGGCAGGATACCCAGGGCCGAGCCCAGCGCCGTGCCACGCAGCACCGCGGGGATCATGCGCTTGAAGTCGGCCTTGGTCGGCCAGAGGTTGGTCACCTTGTTCGTGAACGTTTCGCGCGCTTCCTTCTGTTCGAGGTTCGCGATGATTTCCGCGAAGCCGAACATACCCATCGCCAGCGCGACGAAGTCAATGCCGTCCGTCAGTTCGGGGATGTCGAACGAGAAACGCGCCGCGCCGGAGTTCACGTCGGTACCGATCAGGCCCATCAGCAGACCCAGCACGATCATCGACACCGCCTTGGGCAGCGAACCGGATGCCAGTACCACGGCACCGATCAGGCCCAGCACCATCAGCGAGAAGTACTCGGCGGGGCCGAACTTGAACGCCAGTTCCGACAGCGGCGTAGCGAATGCCGCCAGGATCAGCGTGGCCACGCAGCCGGCGAAGAACGAGCCCAGGCCCGCGGTGGCCAACGCCACACCGGCACGGCCACGTCGCGCCATCTGGTAGCCGTCGATGGTAGTCACCACCGACGACGATTCACCGGGCAGGTTCACCAGGATGGCGGTGGTGGAACCACCGTACTGTGCGCCGTAGTAGATACCGGCCAGCATGATCAGTGCAGCCACCGGGGGCAGCGTGTACGTGACCGGCAGCAGCATCGCGATGGTGGCCAGCGGGCCCAGGCCCGGCAGCACACCGATCAGCGTGCCGAGCACGCAGCCCAGGAACGCGTACGCCAGGTTCTGCAGGGTCAGTGCCGTGGAGAAGCCCAAGGCAAGGTGTTCGAACAATTCCATTTGGGGCGACTCCTTAGCCGGTGATGAAGGCAGGCCACACCGGCATCTGCAGGTTGATGCCGTACACGAATGCGCCCAGGCTGATCAGCACGAGCACGACGCCGTTGAGCAGCGCGCCCTTCCAGCTGAATTCATGACTGGCCATCGACGACACCAGCACCAGCACGAACACCGACAGCACGATGCCGAGCGGCTTGAGCAGCAGGCCGAACAGCACGACGGAACCAAGAATCCACAGCAGGATTTTCAGATCCCAGCGGGCGAGATGGTCTTTCTCACCCTTGGATGACAACGATCCGATCGTCACGAACGCACCCAGGATGGCAAGCACCAGTCCGAGCAGGAACGGAAAATAACCGGGGCCCATCTTGGCGGCTGTTCCCATGGAATAGCCGCGCGCGACGAAGGAAAAGCTCAGACCGACCAGGATGAACATCAGGCCGGAGGCAAAGTCCTTTTGGCTGCGTATGCGCAAAACGATCTCCTCAAGGTTGTAAAAAGCGGTACCGCATGGCGCGTCGGCTCTGACGCCCCACAACGAACGCGCAATGACTGCACGCTCGACGCGACGTTGCGAACGATAAGAACGCGAACTTTCAGCCGCCTTTCATTTGTCTGGGGTTTAGGGTATCTACCGATCCCACTTGCGTATGCGAACTTTCGCAATACATCACGACATGATGTAATTTTTCAGCAGCGCACGTGCTGCTGAAAGTCAATTGAAAGACGGGGCAGTAAGGCGAATGAAAGGGAAAGACACGCTGTGGTGCGAGAGCGCGGCGCGCGCGGGCTGCGCAGCTTTCGACTGCCTTACAGAAACGAGGGCAACGGCTTTCGGGAAATCAAATGTCTGCTCATGCAGACGCACATCCGTATGTGCGCATGCATGTTTTCCGCTTTAGCGGACGGGTTCCACGTCGGCGTCCTCGCATGGCGTGCCCATGCTGGTGTCGGGTGCCAGCCCCATGGCTTGCGCGTGCGGCGCGGCATGCGGTGCCGTGGGCAGGATATGGCTGCGCTTCCAGTTGCCGAAGCGGTAGTAGAGGAATGCCAGCGCCACCGACACCACCGACCCGAGCGGGAAGCTCCACCAGATCGATTCGGCACCGATATGCGGGGTCAGCAGCCACGCGAACGGCAGACGGATCACCCACATCGACACGAACAGGATCACCAGCGGCGCCATCACCGCGCCCGTGGCCCGCACCGTACCGAATACGACGATCGTGAAGCCGAAGAGGATGAACGACCACAGCACCACGCGATTGATATGCTGCGCGATCTCGATGGCCACCCCGTCATTACCGAGGAAGATGCCAAGCGAGTGACGGTTGAACAGATAGATCAGCGCCACCAGCGCGCCAGTCATCAGCACATTGAACAGCAGCCCCGCCTGCGTGACGCGCGACACGCGCGCCCACAGCCCGGCGCCAACGTTCTGCGCCACCATCGACGACACGCTCGCCCCCACCGCCAGCGCCGGCATCTGCACGTACGTCCACAGCTGCGACGCCACGCCATAGGCGGCGGTGGTCTGCGAGCCATACGTATTGACCATCGACATCATCACAATCGCCGACGACGAAATCACCACCATCTGCAGCCCCATCGGCAGGCCTTTCATGACCAGGGCCCGCAGGATCGACAGGTCGGGCCTGAGCAGCGCCAGCTGTTCGCGATGCAGCAGCAGGAAGTGCCTGCGGCGATAGAGCAGCCCGATCATCGCCGCGAGGCTCGTCAGCTGGGCGATCAGCGTGGCCAGCGCCGATCCGGCGATACCGAGTGCCGGGATCGGGCCGACACCGAAGATCAGCACCGGGTTCAGCACCACGTCCATGACCGCGGACAACAACATGAAGTAGAACGGTGTGCGCGAATCGCCGGCGCCGCGCAGCGTCATCATCACGAAGTTGTAGAAGTACATGAACGGCAGCGCGACGAAGATGATGCGCAGGTAGATGATGGCCAGCGGTGTGGCGTCCTGCGGCGTGTGCATCGCGGCCAGGATGTGCGGTGTGAACACAAAGCCAAGCACCGCGGCCAGCACCGACAGGCCCACGAAGAACGTGGTGCTGGTGCCGACAATGCGGCGCGCCTCGTCGATGTCCCGTGCGCCAACGGCCTGCCCGATCATGATCGTGTTCGCCATGCTGATGCCGAACACCACGCCCAGCAGGAAGAACAGGATGATGTTGGCGTTCGAGGTGGCCGTCAGCGCGGCTTCGCCAAGGTAACGGCCGACCCAGACCGAATTGATCGATGCGTTGAGCGACTGGAGGATGTTGCTGCCCAGCACGGGGAGCGAGAACATCAGCAGCGTGCGGCCAATCGGGCCGGTGGTCAGTCTGGCGTCGGGCTTCATGGGTTCGAGTTTTTCCGCACTGCAACAGCGCGAGGGGGGCCGATGCTTGCGATAGATGGAGGACGTGACAGTCTAGTCTGCCGGCAACCCCGACGCACGGCCGATTGCTGTCCGGTTGCTGTCCCGGTGAGCGTGGCCGATTATCGTCCCGTCGAACACACGTTGTGCGCGTTCCGTGACGACGCGTTAAGCTTGCGGTTTTCCCACCGAGCGCCCGCGGTTTGCCCGCTGCGGCGCACCGTCCAACCCGTACAGGAGCTTTCAACATGGCGTACCAGGATCTCGCCCTCTATATCGATGGTGAATTCGTCAAGGGAGGCGACCGGCGCGAGCAGGACGTCATCAACCCGGCTACCCAGGAGCTGCTCGGCAAGCTGCCCCATGCCAGCAAGGCCGATCTGGACCGGGCTCTCGCCGCGGCCCAGCGCGCGTTCGAGACGTGGAAAAAAACCTCGCCGCTCGAGCGCTCGGCCATTCTGCGCCGCGTGGCGGCGCTGACGCGCGAACGCGCGAAGGAAATCGGCCGCGACATCACGCTGGACCAGGGCAAGCCGCTGGCCGAAGCCGTGGCGGAAGTCACGATCTGCGCCGAGCACGCCGAATGGCACGCCGAGGAATGCCGCCGCATCTATGGCCGCGTGATTCCGCCGCGCAATCCGGCCGTGCGCCAGATCGTGGTGCGTGAGCCGATCGGCGTGTGCGCCGCGTTCACGCCGTGGAACTTCCCGTTCAACCAGGCCATCCGCAAGATCGTGGCCGCCATCGGGGCCGGCTGCACGCTGATCCTGAAGGGCCCCGAGGATTCGCCCAGCGCCGTGGTGGCGCTGGCACGCCTGTTCCAGGATGCGGGCCTGCCTCCGGGCGTGCTGAACATCGTCTGGGGCGTGCCGGCCGAAATCTCGACCTACCTGATCGAATCGCCGATCGTGCGCAAGATCTCGTTTACGGGCTCGGTGCCGGTGGGCAAGCAGCTGGCCGCGCTGGCGGGCGCGCACATGAAGCGCGTGACGATGGAGCTCGGTGGCCACTCGCCGGTACTCGTGTTCGACGACGCCGATATCGAGCCGGCCGCCGAAATGCTGGCACGCTTCAAGCTGCGCAACGCCGGCCAGGTGTGCGTATCGCCTACCCGCTTCTACGTTCAGGAGAAGGCCTACGACAAGTTCCTGGCCCGCTTCACGGAAGTCATCGGGTCGATCAAGGTAGGCAATGGCCTCAACGACGGCACGCAGATGGGCCCGCTGGCGCATGAACGCCGCATCGCGTCGATGGAGCAGTTCCTCGATGACGCCAGCCATCGCGGTGGCAAGATCGTGGCCGGCGGCTCGCGCATCGGCGACAAGGGCTTCTTTTTTGCCCCGACCGTGGTGACCGACCTGCCCGACGACGCCAAGCTGATGGTCGACGAGCCGTTCGGCCCGGTGGCACCGGTCACGCGCTTCAAGGACACGGACGAGGTGCTGCGTCGCGCCAACAGCCTGCCGTTCGGCCTGGCGTCGTATGTGTTCACGAACTCGCTGAAGACCGCGCACCAGGTGTCCAACGGCCTGGAAGCCGGCATGGTCAACATCAACCACTTCGGCATGGCGTTGTCCGAAACGCCGTTCGGCGGCATCAAGGACTCCGGCATCGGCAGCGAAGGTGGCCAGGAGACCTTCGACGGCTACCTCGTGACGAAATTCATCACGCAGATCTGAGGCCGGAGACAGGCATTCGGTGTTCTCCCCTCTCCCGCCTGCGGGAGAGGGGAGCACCTAGCGGCGGTGCACGGCAACATCCGCGCTGCGGAACGCTGCAATTACCCCGCCTTTGTCCCCCTCGCCTTGTGGTAGTCCTCCGCATAGGCCTTCCACTGCGCCAGCGACACATCGCGCCCATGACGGGCCAGCCGCAGTGCCATCGACTGCCAGCGTCCCCCCGACGCAAAGTCCTGCAGTTTCTCGATACGGTCTGCCGCCTGATGGCCGCAGCTGCGCAGATGCGCCCATGCGGCCGTGCGCGCCATCGTCGTCAGCACCTCCACCAGCGCGGCCTTGCTGCGGCAATGCTCGAGGTCCACGCGATCGGTGCTCGGCTGCAGGCTCTTCACCAGGAACGACTCCTCCTTGCTCAGTGCGACATACGACAGCAATGCCGGCGACGCCGCCTGCATGATCTGCTGCACCGTGGCCACGCGCTGGGCGTCGCTGCTCCAGCGGGGCTGGCCGTGCCGGTGAAGATTGACCCACGCACTTGGCACGGCGCACTTGATATCGATGAGCCGCCGTGACGTCGGTACGGTGATGTCATGGGCCAGCACCACATAGCGCTCGAGCCCGAGACTACCCACGCCGGCCACGCGTCGTGCCACGTCCTCCGCCGCAAAACGGTGACCGTGATGCTCCTGCTTCGAGTAGATCGACAGGATGTTGGCCGCACGGTCGCGCTGCTCCACATCCGCCCGCATGGTGTGCCGGTCGAAGGTGAGGCGGCGCCTGCCACCGCGCAGCGTCGTGCGCGACGCCAGCAACGCGCCGCGCCTGCGGCGCTTCACCTGGCGCAGCAACGTGGCCACCAGGCCCGTGGCCGTCGCGCGCTCGATCCAGCGTGGCTTGCCCGCGCGCAAGGTGCTCGTGTACGTCGCCAGCATGTGGTCACAGGCCATGCGCGCATCGACTTCCGAGAGGCCAAGCTGATGGCTGGCCACCAGCACGCTCGACAGCATGCGTACCGTGTCCACCGTGAACGGCGCCACCAGTGCGTCGTCGAAATCGTTCAGATCGAAATAGACCAGGCCGTTGTCGCCCTTGAACGAACCGAAGTTCTCGATATGGAGGTCGCCGCAGACATAGGCCAGCGGCGCATCGAGACCAACCTCGGTACCGAGCGAGGCCGCATAGAGATGATTGGTACCGCGAAAGAAAGCAAACGGTTCGGCCGCAATGGCAGCGAGCTTGAGGGTAAGCCGGTCCGGATCACGGCCGTGGTTGTAGAGCAGGATGCTTTCGGTGGCAGCGTGCATGAACGAAGTCCTTTCTGAACATCACGGCGCACATCCACCGCGCGATGGACGCTAGCGGAAGAACACGCCGCGGGTCAGGAAAGTGTAATCCGCTTCGGCCGCCATGAGCCACACCAGCACCAGCAGGCACAACGGCGGCAACAGGATCGCGCAGATCAGCGCCATGCGCTCCCAGGCCATGTGCATGAAGACGGCGATGATCAGCCCCGCCTTGAGCGCCATGAACAGCAGGATCAGGAACCAGCGCAGGTAACCAGACAGGTGGAAGTAGTCCACCATGTATGACAACGTGGACAGGACGAACAGCAATACCCAGACCTTCAGGTACAGCCCGATCGGATGAGCCTGGCCGCCGTGCTCTTCGGCGGGGCCGGTTGCCGACGTGGTGGGAGTCGATGCCATATCCGCCTCACCAGAGATAGAACAGCGCAAAGATGAAGACCCAGACCAGGTCCACGAAGTGCCAGTAAAGCCCCGCGATCTCCACCGCCTGGTAGTTGCCGCTCTGCTCGTAGTGGCCACGCAGGACCTTGCTCGCGATGAACAGCAGGTAGATCACGCCGCAGGTCACGTGAAAACCGTGGAAGCCCGTGATCATGAAGAAGGTTGATCCGAACTGCGCGGCGCCGAGCGGATTGCCCCAGGGCCGTATGCCTTCCACGACGATCAGCTTGCTCCATTCGTAGGCCTGCATGCAGACGAACACTTCGCCAAACCAGGCCGTGACGAACATCAGCTTGGCGCAGGCCAGCCGGTCGCGCCGGTAGGCACAGTTGACGGCCATCGCCATCGTGCCGCTGCTGGTAATCAGCGTAAACGTCATGATCGCGATCAGCAGCAGCGGCACCGGCTGGCCGCCGACCTCGATGGCGAACACTTCGCTGGGATTCGGCCACGCTACCGTGGTGGACATGCGCACGGTCATGTAGCCGGTCAGGAAGCAACTGAAGACGAAGGTGTCGGACAGCAGGAAGATCCACATCATCGCCTTGCCCCACGACACCTTGAATGCGCGCTGGTCCGAAGACCAGTCGGCAACCAGGCCACGCACGCCGCCCGGTGGGTGATCGTGCGCGGGCGCGACGGAGGAAGAGACTTGCGAAGTCATCGGTACACCCCCTCATCCTCTGCCACAGATGTAGTTGACGATCTCGGGCGTGAGCCAGCCCAATGCGCCCAGCAGGACTATCCAGACCGCCAGCAGGAAGTGCCAGTACCGCGCGCATAGTCCGATGCGCACCATCGTGCGGGTGCCGCTGCCGCGATCGGCGGCGACAAAGGCAAATGCCACCAGCCCGCCAATCATGTGCAGGCCGTGCATGGCCGTCAGCAGATAGAAGAAGCCGCCTGCCGGATTGTTGGCCGGCACCACGTGCATGGCATACAGCGCCGACCATGCCCACAGCTGCGAGCCCACGAATGCCAGTGCGCCAAGCCCGCCCAGCCGCAGTGCAATGCGCGCACGCGCCATGCGGCCCGATCTTGCCGCACGCGACGCCACTGCCATCGCCAGGCTGGCCGATGCCAGCAGCACCGTCGAGATCCAGACCTGCCATGGCAGCGTGATGCGGTGCCAGTCCGGACTGTCCATACGCATGACGTAGGCCGCCAGGAACAGCGTGAAGAGCGCCGTCACCACACCCATGAACACCCACAATCCGACACTGCCTGGCGCGCGCTGCCCATGGCCATGCATGGCATTGCCGCCGGCATCGCCACCGGGCGATTCCCGCGAGACACGAAATACACCGGCGCCTGCATCGGCGGCGATCGAATCGGCTTTCATACGACGGCTCCGCGGCTGGGATGCGGCTCGGGTTCCGCGCCACCGGCTTCAGGTGGCGCATTCTGCGCGATGAAATCTTCCTTGGCACCGGGCACGCTATACGCATAGGCCCAGCGGTAGGCCACGGGCAGGTGCGGGCCCCAGTTGCCATGCACGGGTGGCGTCTGCGGCGTTTGCCATTCCAGCGATGCCGCGCGCCACGGATTGTCGCCGGCATGCCGGCCGTGCCACAGGCTCCAGAACAGGTTGAAGACGAACAGCAGCTGCGCAGTCGCGACAACAAAGGCCGCGATCGAGATGTACATGTTCATCGTATGCGCGGACTCCGGAATGAAGCTGTAGTTGTCCCACGCATAGTAGCGGCGCGGCATGCCCAGGATGCCGAGGTAGTGCATCGGGAAGAAGATCGCGTAGGTGCCGACAAACGTGATCCAGAAATGGATCCGCCCGAGCGTGTCGTCGAGCAGGCGGCCGGTGACTTTCGGGTACCAGTGGTAGATACCGCCGAACACGACCAGGATCGGCGACACGCCCATCACCATGTGGAAATGCGCGACCACGAAATAAGTGTTGGATAGCGGGATATCGACGCTGACGTTGCCGAGCCACAGCCCGGTCAGGCCACCGATCACGAACGTGCTGATGAACGCGATGGCAAACAGCATCGGCACCGAGAAATGGATGTCGCCGCGCCATAGCGTGATCACCCAGTTGTAGACCTTGATGGCCGTGGGCACGGCGATGA
>FTBS01000079.1_pt1 | contig 12347 bp, 10 predicted proteins | sample 1639441 | NCBI WGS metagenome assembly FTBS01 (sample SAMEA3914864, study PRJEB12502) | metagenome | biome: forest; material: soil | place: USA | collected 2012-03-12 | depth 0.3 m
AGGTAGTCTTCACCATGCCGATCACCGCGCAAGTGCAGGCGCGCGATATCGGCGGCGTGCTGAAGCGCGAAACCGCAACAGCCCGGGCAGAGGCGAAGGCGCGGGTAAGCCTGGACATGACGGCGGACTGGCGCCTGCGCGGCAAGGTAGACATCACCTATCGCTGGATAGACAGCCCACACCTCGATTTCCTGGGCCGCCGGATCGACCTTTCCGCGCCGGCCGACAAGAAGCTGGCGCCGGTCGTGGCCGGGTTGGAGCGGCAACTGAGCGCGGAACTGGCAAAGATTGCCGTACGGCCGACGATCGAGCGGGCCTGGGCATCGGCCTTCACGGGGCTGGAGCTGAACCACCGGAATCCGCCGGTCTGGATGCGGATTACGCCGCAGGAGGCGCAGTATGGCGGCTACACGATCTCCGGCCATCGCCTGCAACTGCGGCTTGGCCTGAAGGCGCTGACGGAAACCTTTGTTGGCGACCGACCGCCGGATCCCACGCCCACCGCCCTGCCCCCTCTCCGCCGAATGAAGGGCAATGCCGGGCAGGTCGCCTTCTTCATCCCGGTGATCGCCGATTACCGCGAGTTGGAGCCGGTGCTGATGAAGGCGCTCGTCAAGCGTCAGCAACGGCCGTTCGTGGTGGCGGACATCGGCACTGTGCAGGCCGAATTCCGCAAGGCGACGATCTACGGCACCACCGGCGGACGGATCGCGGTGGGCATCGAGCTTTCGGTGTGGGGGGCGAAAGGCTACCTCAAGAAATCCAGCGGCACCGTTTGGCTTACCGCAAAGCCGTTCAACCAGCCCGATTCCCGCAAGGTGGAATTCACCGAACTGCACGTGAGCGGCGGCACCGACATGGTGGGCAGCAAGCTCTTGCTGGGATTTGCCAACACGCCGGAGCTTTCGGCGACGCTGGCGGACGCGCTGGGGCAGAACTTCGAGAAGGACTTTCAGGACCTGCTCGGCAAGATCCACCGCGCCATTGCCGAGAAGCGGGCCGGCAAGCTGCTGATCCGCGCCGAAGTCAAGGAAGCGCACACCGGCACCATCCGCGCGGCAGGCCAGGGGCTCTATCTGCCGGTGCGCGGAAGCGGCGTGGCGACAGTGAAAGTGGCCCAATGACCGCCGCGTTTTCGCCCCACGGGTTTCATACTAAAGACGCAACCCTTTGTATGGACACGACCCTGCGTATACCATATTCGCGACCGATATTCCCCCGGATATAGACCAGAGGCTCCAGTTGAACGCGGTTTTCCAGCAAGGTGGCAATGGCAGGATCAACCTGCGTTATGCCCCTGCGGCCCCACCCGCGATCGCTGCCGATACCGTGCTGATCCGCGTGGAACTGGCCGCTCTGGAATGCGTAGACATTCACGAGATGGTCACGCTGCCCGCCCCCGTGCGCAACCTCATTCCGGGCTGCCAGGCCGCCGGCACGGTGGAGGCGATTGGATCGGCCGTCACCCAGTTTGCAGTGGGCGATCGCGTGGTCGGCTATCACCCAGGGGGCGCCTTTGCGGAGCTTTTCGCGGTTCCCGAGGCCACGGTATGGCACTTGCCGGAAGGGATGGACCCCGCCTTCGGCGCGGCGGTTCCCCATGCCTTCGCCTCTGCCCATGCCGCCCTCTTCCGCGGAAACGGGCTGAAGGCCGGCGACACGGTGCTGATCAACGGCGTCACCAGCGCGACCGGGCTGGTGACGCTCCAGATGGCGGCGCGGGCCGGTGCGCGCGTCATCGGCATCAGCACTGATACGGCACATAGCTCAGACCTTGGCACCTTCGGGCTCTCACGCCTGGTCGACAAGTGGGAGGAGGATGTGCTGGCCGCCTGCCTCGATGCCTCTGACGGGCGTGGTTTCGAAGTGATCGTCGACACCGGCTTCGGCGCCGACTATTCCACCCTCTCCCGCCTGGTCGTTACCGGCGGGCGCTATGCCAGCTTTCACGCCTACGACCATGCCGCCGCGCGCTTCGAACTCGTCCCCATCGCGCCGGCCGGGCCGATGGGCAATCCGGCGATACGCGGCCTGGTTGAAGAAGCGCTTCAGCGGGTGGCGCGGGGTGAGTTGCAGATCCCCGTCGAATACGAATTCGCCCTGTGCGAGGCGGACGAGGCCTGGGGCTTCATGCTGCGCGGGGGCGTCTACGGCCGCGTGGTATTGCGGCCGTAGCGCCGATCGCGGTCAAACGCTGTCGGGATAGATCGGGCGGATATCCACCGGCAGCGCGCCCATGGCCTTGATCACGCCTTCCGCATCGGGGTCGAGCTTCGCCCAACGATCCATGAAGGCGATGGTGCCGGCATAGTCACCCCGCGCCTGCAGCATCAGCATGTCGTGCAGCAAGTCCCGCAGGCCCGCCTCCATCTTCGCGTCGTCCACCGTGAAGCGCTTGGTGGCGGGGTCGTAGGTGAACGCCCCCTTCGCGCGCAGATAGCCGTATTGCAGCGCCGCGCCCTTGCCGTGCGCCTCCACCGCGCCGAAACGCACCGCGCGGAACACGCCGACCATGTAAGTGGCGAACAGCTTCGGCTTTTCCGCCACCGGAAGCTCACCCTTCTGCATCATCAGCAGCAGGTCCCACACACCGGCAACGTCGGCCTTGGCCTCTTCGATGGCGGAGTTCTGCTCCTTCAGCGCCTTGTCCACCGTGGTCTTCTCGCCATTCACCACGATCGAGCCCGGCCCGAGGCTGTGCGACAGTTCGTGGAACAGCGTTTCCAACTGCATGTACTTGCGATCGACCAACCCCGCCTGCGCGGGCGCCAGCACCAACGCACCCATCGGCTTCAGGATCAGATCGAACTTCGCGCCCAGCACGTTGGAAAGGATCACCTTCTTCGCGCCCTTCGCCTCCCGCACGCGCTCATCGTTGGGCAAGTTGAAAGCGATCGTCTGCGGGCCGGGCACGTTGTCGCCGCCGCCGCGCACCTGCTCTGCCACGGCGATCGGGCTGGCGAAGCCGCGCTGGAAGTTCTTGTACTCTTCCGGGATCGGCAGGTTCGCTTCCATGTCGCGCAGGAAAGCCTTGTACTTGGCAAGCTTGGCCGATTCCTCCGGATCCTTCAGCGTCACGAAGCTTTCGAAAGAGGCCTTCGCGCCCATCAGGCGGTCGGTATAGACTTCGTAAGGCCCGATCGCCGGTTCGATCGGCGTGCCTTCGATATCCATCCACGCCAGTTCGCTCTCGAAGTAATCGTCGGTGCGCAGTGCCTTGGCGCGCAGGCTGAGGAACTTCTTCAGGCTGGCATTGCTGGTCCGCGCCGCCGCCTGATCCAGCAGCTTGGCCGCCGGTTCCAACCACTGCTTGTAAGCCTGCGAGTACGGCACCGCGACCAGCTTGTCGCCATCGCGACGCACGACGGTATAGGCACTGGTCAGCGCCGCCTTCTGGTCCGGATGCGCGGCCAGATAAGCCTCAAACTCCTGCCGGGTCAGGTCTTCGGGATAGAACCCCGCACCTTCGGGCATCGGCTTGTCACCCCAGAACGGGTGGAGATCGGCCAGTTCGTCCCACGGGCCGAAATTGCGATCGTACATCTCCACCAACAGATCGCGGTCAGCCCGGCGGTTCATGGAGATCGCCTGACGCACTTGCGGATTTTCGGCATAGCGCTGGCGCAGATAGACCTCGCTGAACAGGTCGGAGACCTTGATCAGCATGTTGACGACGTCGCGCTCCTCCGCACTGAGGAACTGGGTATCGACCTTCATCGGCACCGTCGCCAGCTTCGCCTTCTGCGCGGCCAGATCGTAAACGGGCTCCGTCCCCTGCGCCAGGGAGGGCGCAGCCTGCAAGGCGCTGGCCGCAAGCAGCAGCGGAACGAGGGCAAGACGGGTGGCGGAGTTCAGGCCGGACATTTGGGGGGAGCCTTTCAGGTCTAATTTTCGGCCGGGACCCTAGACCCAAGCAGCGCATGAGGAAAGCCGGGACAACCGCCGCAACGGTGCAACTGCGCAAAGACCCACGCCGGAATCTTTGCTACGACATCAAGGACAAGCAGGGAAAATGCCGGGAGAAGAGGTGAACCGTTCGCGCCTGAAGCGCCGATTTGTCGCGGCCTCGGCCTGCCTGGTCCTGATAGTCAGCGGGTTTGCCGGCCTGGCCGATCCGCCCGAAACCGTGGGCGATCCGATCACGGTCACGGCCCGCAAGATGCGCGTCACGAAGATCGATTACACCGTGCGCGGCCCCTATCTGACCGCCTGCGTGCCCCATCCCTCTGTAGGATCACCCGCCGCCGACCGCATTCTCTGCAAGATGCTGCAGCAATGCCTGCTGGAAGGACACACGGGCGAAGTGCGCGCCAAGGCCTGCCTGGATGACCGCATCCAGCGGTTCGCCGCGCAAGACGTGCCGATCGAAACCGCCAGCGCATCCTTTGAGCCGGGCGTCGAAGCAAGCGCTGACTCGCCCCGCAGCAATATCCCACCCCTCGCCGAAAACCCCGGCGAGATCACCGTTACCGGCACGCTTCACCCCGTCCCGCCCGGACTATGGCGCTTCGTCGAATACAGCACCTATTCCACCAGTAAAAACAGGGTCTGGTCACCAGTGGCGCACCAATGGCAGGCCTGCCTGACCGACGATGACCTTCACGTCTTCGCGAACGCGCTGCAAACCCCCGAAACATTCGTGAACGATGGCGCGCCGCCGAGTTGTCGCAGTTGGAAGATCCGGATCAAGGGCAAGGACATTTCCGGCTCGCTGGCCTGCTTCGTAGAAGGCGGTGCGGTCAATCAAGGCAAACTCACCGGACAAATCGACGCAGAACGCATCGAAATCTCCAAGGAAACCCGCTTCGTCATGAAAACGCCGAAAGGGCCGTTCTTCATCGTGACCCAATCCGAACTGAGCGCACAACGGATAGGTGAGTGCCCGAGGTGATAGACGGCAAATGTCGTGCAGAAGGGTCGGGGCCACAGACCATGCACCATTAAGTAATCAGCCACGCACTATTTCGTCAGCTTCACTGATAAGCGGCGGCAGAAAGCGAGAAGGGAAAGATGATCATACAGGGCGCGAATAGACGCGGCGTTATTTCCCTATTGATGCTGGGGCTTGCCGTTGTGCCGTTACTGGGCTGCGGCTTGGTCAGCAGCGGCCTGCCCGTCTATCGCTATCGCCTAACGGTTGAGGTCGACACACCCGAAGGCTTGAAAACTGGATCAAGCGTCATCGAGGTGCACTCGGCCATTGCAGGGCGCAACAGCATTCCCACCCCCGGTGCATTTAGTCACCGGGCGCAAGGGGAAGCAGTTGCGGTAGATCTAGGGGCACGTGGTGTACTATTTGCGCTGCTAAGTTCCGATGACAATCCCGACTGGGCAAGCGGTGTAATGTTTGGATTTGCGCCGGGTACTGGCGATAACACCGAAGTACGGTTTAGGGAAATGCTCAAAAACCGCAATCTGATTGAATTGCCCAAGCGATTTAAAGGGTCAATGTACGTTAAAGGCAATCTAGCGCGCCCGACTCTCGTCACATTCGTCAATACATCTGATCCTACGACTATATCAAAAGTGAATCCGGACGATCTCACGACATCATTTGGTCCGGGCGTAAAACTTAGACGCATGACCGTGCGGTTTACTGATGATCCCGTAACCACCGGCATCGAGCATAGACTGACATGGCTTCCAAATACGTATGAACGACTACACGGCACAAACTTTCATCCAGACGGAATACCTGTTGGAGATTTTCAGCATATGTTTTCGACGGAGGAATTCAAATGAGTTCAGAAGTCAGCCGGACGGCCACATTCAAGTAAAAGCGTTGAATAATAGCCCCCGGCTTTCGGCGCGTGACCGTGGCAGCCACAACGACTCGAATGTTGGCACGTCGGGAATGGCTGCAAATCGTCAGGAAGCTTCACAGCCCGTCATTTCAATGAATGCTCGTCCGCATTCAGCTACTACACAGCCATCGCCCAGCTCTGCTTCCTCGGCTTTACAGCGGATCGAACTCCAGATGCAGGTTGGCCAGAGCTCGGAGCACATACGTCGGCTCGTAGTGGAAGCGCCAGTCGCCATCTTGCCCGTGATGTGCGGGTGACAGGCGGATATTGCCCATCCGCGCCAGCAGTCGCTCGATGCTGGTGACCACCTCTCGCCGGGCGAGCGGGGCGCCGATGCAGGTGTGGGCGCCGCGTCCGAAGGCAAGGTGTTCCTTGATTCTCGGCCGGTCCATGTCGAAGGTGCCGGGATCGGGAAAACGCGCCGGATCGCGATTGGCGGCCATGTGCGACATCAACACCGCCGTGCCCGCCTTGATCTCAACGCCACCCAGCGTGGTGGTCTTCTGGCACATGCGTCCGCCGCTCTTCACCGAACCGTCGAAGCGCAGCACTTCTTCCACGAAAGCGGCGATCCGCTCCGGCTTGTCGCGCAGTTCCTGCTGGATGTCGGGCCGCGTGGCGATGACCTTAAAGGCGTTTGCGAGCAGGCGATTGGTGGTGTCCTGCCCTGCCCCGAACAGGAAGGCGGCCAGGCTGGTCAGGTCCACCAGGGTCGGCTTGCGGCCATCGGGATAGCGCGCCTCCGCCAGTTCGGAGAGGATGTCCTGCGGGGCCAGCATGCCCCGCAACGGGCGCATTACCGGGTGCAGCGCCAGGCGGCGCTGGGCGATCAGCTTGAACAGGTCCTTGCCCACGCCGACCAGCGGGTTCTTCAGCATATCCTCTTCGCTGGCGTCCATCGGCACGGGGATCGCGCCTTCCAGCAGAGTGCGGAACTTCGCGCGCGTCTTTTCGGAGAGGCCCAGCAGGTCGGAGATCACCAACGCGCCGTAAGGGCCGCCATATTGCCGCACCAGATCGACTTTCCCGTCGCGATGAAACTCGTCGATCAGGCCTTCTGCCGTGGCGAGCAACTTGGGCTGAAGCTCCTTGAGCCGGCTCGGCGTGAACAGCCGGGCCAGGATCGAGCGCAAGTCCGCATGGCGCGCGCCGCTTTCGGTGACGACCTGATCGGCGAATGGGATCTGCTTGCGGTGCGCCTCCAGCGTTGCGGTAATGTCGTCGCCCTGCGGCGTGAACGGCAGTTCGGCCAGCGGTCCGGTGACGCCGTTGATCGAGGAGAAGTGCTCGGTATCCAGCATGACCTGCACCGTCTCGTCATAGCCCGTCACCGCCACCGCGTTGCGATAGGGCAGGCGCACGACCGGGCCCTGCGCGCGCAGGTAATCGAAATAGGCGTGGGGATCGTCCACCAGCGAGACGTCGGTGTACCAGTCTGCGGTTTCGTAAGGCGTGATGGGCTCAGGGGCAGGATTGGGCACTGGGTTGAGCACGGTGAAACATCTCCCGATTTATGATCCTATGTGTATCACATTGGGTGAGATGGTCAAACGCCCGTTGCTGTGATATCGCCCCGGCATGGCCAGCACCGCCCTCCTCATCCCGCAACGCAATCGCCAACACGGCGAAAGCGACCGGGCATGCGCGCGCGGCAGGTAAGGCCACCACCCTAACCACCCCCCTCTTTGCGACATGGCCCGGCCCCTTCGGCCGGCCGCCGTCGCCCGCGCGCTTGCCGTTGGAGCCGGGTCTCCAGACACAGGAAATCCAACGATGAAGACCGATACTCCCTACGATGACGAGACGATCGAGCGCGTGGCCCACGGCGTTCTCGACACCACATGGCCCTATGCCGAGTGGAACCACGCGGCGCACTTCGCCGCCGCGCTCTGGCTGCTGCGCCATCCGGACGTGCTGGCCGGGCATGGCGGAATCGAGGCGGTGATCCGCCGCTACAACCGCGCCGTGGGCGTGCCGGAGAGCCCGACGCGCGGCTTCCACGCAACGATCACCGAAGCCTCCATGCGCCTGGCGGCGCTGGAACTGGCGCGCCATGCGCCGGATGCGCCGCTGTCGCGGGTGCTAGGGGCGATCATGGATTCGCCGCTCGGCCGCTCGGGCTGGCTACTCACCCACTGGAGCGAGACGCGGCTGATGAGCGTGGAGGCGCGGGCAGCGTGGATCGAGCCGGATCTGGCACCGCTTCCCGAACTTCACGCATCCGGTCTATGATGCTGACATGCCGATGATAGTTCCGCCCCTTGCCCCCGCCCTGCCCCCGGCGATCGATTTGTTCGGCATCGCCGTGTTCGCGCTGTCCGGCGCATTGACGGCGGTGCAGATGCGCCAAACCTTCGTCACCGCCGCTTTCTTCGCGCTGATGACCGGCGTGGGCGGCGGTACTCCGCGTGATCTGTTGATCGGCGCGCCGGTGTTCTGGGTGCGCGATCACTATGTTGCACCCGTTTGTCTGGCGGTGGCGCTGCTGGCGTGGTTCACCCCCGTCCGCTGGTGGCAGGGCCGCCTGCTGGAATGGGCGGACGCGCTGGGCTTGGCCGTCTATGCGGTGTTCGGCACGATCAAGGCGCTGGCCTGGGGCGTGCCCGCCGCGCCTGCGATCCTGATGGGGGTGGTAACAGGCTGCGTCGGCGGCATCATCCGCGACGTCCTGGCCGGGCAACCCTCCATCCTGATGCGGCCTGAGCTTTACGTCACCGCCGCCGCGCTGGCGGCGTCACTGGCGGCTGCCGGAATCACGCTTGGACTGTCGGCGGGTTTAAGCTGGGCACTGGCGGCCGCGGCGGGCTTTGCGCTGCGGGGGGCGGCGATCCAATGGTCGCTCGGCCTGCCTGCCCATATCGGGCCGGAGGACGAAACCTAGAGCAGTTTCCGCGTCATCAGGTGATTCCACCTGATTAGAAACGCTTTAGACCCCGGGTATCCCATCAAAGTCGAGGCCGGCGATCTTGCCCTGCTGAACCGTGCAATTCAAGGTGCCGCGCAACGGGCCTTCCCCGCGCCCGGCCGGGCCACCGCCGGAAACGCTGACCCAGGACTCCAACGCATAGCCTTGGTCCTTATGCTCGATCTGTTTGAGGCCAACGATCTGAACGCCTTTGTACGCCGCGCCTTGCAGCGCCTTTTCGGCGGCAGCGGCGCACATATGGGCGGCCTGACGGGAGCTGACGCCAAAGGCATCGCGCCGGTTGTCCAGACGCGGATCGTTGGCGGAGCGATCGCTCTGCGCGAATGCGGCGACGGGCAAAAGCGCCAGAACAAGGGCGGCTACCAGGGGCTTTCTGGTCATCGATCGGGCTCCTTCGGGGTTCGGGCAACGATCATGGCGGAGGCGCTTGCGGTGAAGCGCACCCCGCCATCGTCGATGTTTCCGCCTGAAAATTCAAGCCCGTGCCGGATCGGCGTACCGCTTAAAGGCCCCGGATGCCCTTGAAACCGACGTCGTAGACGCGGCCGCGCCGGTCAACCTTGCATTCGAACGTGCCCGAATCCCATCCGCGCATGTCCGCATTCCAACCGCGATAGTCACGGCCCCAGCCCTGGCCATAGTCGGGATCGCCCCGGCGCCACGAACGGCCCATGGCGTTCACGGCGATGCGGCCCTTGACCTTGTAGCCGTAATCCTTGCGGTCCACGCTGCGAATGTCCGTCACCCGCGCCCGGCCGCCGTAGCTGTAGCGGCTGGCCGTCCGCTGCGCTGCCGCGCTGCACTGGTCCGCCGCATCGCGCGATCCGCCCCGGCCGTAATAACCCTGTGCCGAAACCGGGATTGCCGAGAGTGCCATTACGCCCACAGCTAGAACGCCCGCCATCCGGCCCGATGCTGTTGCGAAGATAGTCATGACTTGCCTGTCCCACTTTCCGTTTCGGGCCCAATGCCCGGTGACAAGATCGAGACTAAGTCTCTGGACTTGTGAGCATCCTGAACCGCGACGACAGCCGCAGTTCAGGATTAAACTCCACTACATGAACAGCTACTCAGATGCCGGCTTCAGGCCCGTCCACTGCGCCATGAAGGCCAGCACGTCTGCGTTTTCCTCGATCAGCTTGTCGGTCGGCTTGCCCGATCCATGGCCCGCACGCGTATCGATGCGGATCAGGTGTGGCTTGTCCCCCAACGACGCATGCTGGAGCGCGGCGGCGTACTTGAACGAATGGCCGGGCACCACGCGATCGTCGGTATCCGCCGTCGTCACCAGGATCGCCGGATAGGCGGTGCCGTCGTGGATGTTGTGGTAGGGCGAATAGGCGCGCAGCACCTTGAAGTCCGCCTCACGGTCCGGATAGCCGTAATCGTCCACCCAGTAGCGGCCGGCCGTGAACCGGTCGAACCGCAGCATGTCCATCACGCCCACTTGCGGCACGGCGGCAGCGAACAGGTCCGGCCGCTGGTTGGTCACCGCGCCGATCAGCAAGCCGCCGTTGGAACGGCCCTGGATGGCCAATCCATCCTTCGCGGCGATGCCCTGCGCCTTCAGGTACTCGCCCGCCGCAATGAAGTCGTTGAAGACGTTCTGCTTGTTCGCGCGCCGCCCCGCATCATGCCATTCGCGCCCGTACTCGCCGCCGCCGCGCAAGTTGGCCATCGCATAGGCGCCGCCCGCCTGCACCCAGGCCATCGTCGTTGGCGAGTAACCGGGCGTCAGCGCGATGTCGAAACCGCCGTAGCCATAGAGCAGCGTCGGCACCGGCTTGCCCGATGCCGCCACATCCTTGCGGCGCACCAGGAACATTGGGATGCGGGTGCCGTCCTTCGAAGGGTAGAAGCGCTGCTCCACCACGATATCGTCGGGAGAGAAGTCCATCTTCGGCTCGGCAAAGACTTCCGACTTGCCGGTCCGCATGTCCAACCGGAAGATCGAGGCGGGGCGATTGAAGCTGGAGAACGAATAGAACGTCTCCGGATCGCCGGGCTTGCCGTGGAAGCCCGATGCCGTGCCGATCCCGCTGAGCGCCAGCGAGCGCGCGGTCTTGCCGTCCAGCGACAGGATCTCCGCATGACTGGCGGCATCGCGCATGTAGTTGAGCACGAGGTTGCTGCCGATCACGCCTGCGCGTTCGAGGATATCCTCGCGCTGCGGCACCACTTCGGTAAATGCAGGCGTGCCTTGCGCAAGGTCCACGCTGACAAGGCGATAGCGCGGCGCGTTCTGGTTGGTGACGAACCACAGCCTTTGCCCCGCACCTTCCACCAGATGCCAATCGTCGGTGAACCCGGCCACGATCGACGTTGCCTGCCAGCCCTTCGTCTTGCGCGCGGCCAGATCGATCACATGGATATCGTTGCGCGCATCGGTGCCGATGGTCGAAGCGATGATCGCCAGACGGCCATCCTGCGTGACCTGCGCCGTATGGCCGTACTCGGGATGGTCCGGCGTGGCGTAGACCAGTTCATCCGCCGACTGCGGCGTGCCGATCCGGTGGTAGTAGATGCCCTGGTTGTAATTGCGGCTCTGGAAGGTTTCCCCCTCCTTCGGCGCCGGGAAACGCGAATAGAGGAAGCCCTCCTCCCCGATCCAGGCAAGTGCGGAGAACTTCACCCAGCGCAGTTCGTCGCTCGTGACCTTGCCGGTATCGACATCCAACACATGCAGGATACGCCAGTCGCTGCCGCCATCCTGCACGCTGTAGAGCAAGTAGCGGCCCTTGTCCGAAGGCGACCAGGCATCCAGCGCGGTGGCGCCGTCCTTGGCCCAGGCGTTGGGGTCCAGCAGCAGACGCGGCGTGCCGGTCAGACCATCACGCACGAACAGTTGCGACTGGTTCTGAAGGCCCGAATTGCGCGTGTAGAAGTAGCGCTTACCCGCCTTCTGCGGCAGGCCGAACCGCTCGAAGTCGGTCAGCGCGCTGATCCGCTTCTGGAACCACGCGCGCTGGGGCAGCGACTTCAGATAGGTTTCGGTGAAGGTGGACTGGCGCGAAACCCAATCGGCCACGTCCGCATCATGGCGCACGTCGGCTTCCAGCCAGCGATAGGGATCAGCGATCTTCTCGCCAAACAGCGTATCCACCACGTCGCCACGGCGCGTTTCGGGATAGGTGATCGGCTTGTCCTGTGCCGATAGCGAAGTGGCCGCAAGAAGCGCCATGCCGAGGGCCCCGCCAAGAAGCCCGTTACGGCCGGCCAGACGCACCATGTTACTCTCCGAGAATGAAAAAAGGCGGCTGCGAGCCTAGCACTCGCAACCGCCCTTTCAATCTCGGCGACGCCTTTCCCGGGGGAAAGGCTAGGCTTTGATCCGGCTAATGCCGGATTGCGGCACCGGCCCTCTCCCCCACCCGACCACCCGACGTTAGTACCCTATGGGTGGTTGGGTGGGGGAGAGGGCCGGTGCCGCAAGGAAGATGCGCTTCAGCGCATCTTCCCAAAGCCACTTACGCTTCGGCGTATTCGTTTTCTTCGGTCAGGACCGGACCCGAGTCCTTGCCCTTTTCCGAAACGTCGCGGTCAACGAGTTCGATGATCGCGATCGGAGCGGCGTCCGAAGCGCGGATGCCGGCCTTGATGATGCGGGTGTAACCGCC
>FTBS01000193.1_pt1 | contig 11976 bp, 6 predicted proteins | sample 1639441 | NCBI WGS metagenome assembly FTBS01 (sample SAMEA3914864, study PRJEB12502) | metagenome | biome: forest; material: soil | place: USA | collected 2012-03-12 | depth 0.3 m
ACAGAAGGTTGAGCAGCGCGCGGTCGACGTGCCGATCACTCTTTCGGTCGCCAGCGGAGAGCGCATGCGCCAGCTTGGCGTAACGGACCTTGGAGAGCTTTCGGCCTACATTCCTGGCCTGAACATTCAGATCCAGAGCGCCAACAACCCCGGCTTCGTAATCCGCGGCATCACGTCCGACAGTGGCTCTGCCCAGCAGGGGCCGCGCGTGACGCTGTACTACAACGGCGTGGACATCTCGCGTTCGCGCGGGGCCTATCAGGGCGACTATGACCTTGACCGCATCGAAGTGGTGAAGGGGCCGCAAGCAACGCTGTTCGGCACGGCCGCCACGATCGGCGCGATCAGCCTGGTTTCCGCCAAGCCGCAGCCGGGTCTTTCGGCCGAAGTGACGGGTGGCTACGGCAACTTGAACGCCTATCGCCTGGAAGGCTTCGTCAACGCTGGCAACGATGTGCTCGCTGGGCGCATCGCCTGGCAGTGGAAGAAGCGCGACGGCTATGTGAAGAACCTCGCGCCCGATCAGGACGATCTCTACGCGCAGGATCAGCTTGGCCTGCGCGGATCGCTGCGCTTCACGCCCGCCAGCAATTTCACGGCCGACCTCGTCTTCACCTACGACCGACAGCGCAATTCGGGCACGCCGTTCCTGTCCAAGGACTTGGGCTCGACGGCGGTGGATGGCCTCTACGGCCCGGCCTACCTTGGCGGTTCGCCTTATTCGGCGCAGGTTCTGGGCAGCGACAAGCTGGGCCTCAACCGCGACGTCTATGACGTGAACCTCACCGCAAGCTGGGATTTCGCGGACGGCTGGAACTTCACCACCGTCAACGGCTATCGCCATTTCGACGCGCTGGAAGTGTTCGATGCCGACGGTTCGGCCGCCTGGTATCTGGAGTTCGCCGAACGCGCCAAGGGCTGGCAGGCCAGCCATGAGGGCCGCTTCACCTATAGCGACGACCAGTGGCGTGCCTCGTTCGGGTGGAACTACTTCATCGAAGACAGCTACCAGTACGTGCCGTTCTCCTCGGAAGTCGGCACCTACCTCCAGTGTACGGCCAGCCTGATCCCGGCGCTGGGCTGCGTGAATTCGTCGAACGTCGTGACGGGATCGCTGGCGACGTCCTACCTGACGGGCGGCGCCTACAGCGCGGTTCCTTATTCGAGCTGGTATGAGAACAAGGGCCGCAACCAATCGTGGTCGATGTTCGGGGACGTTACCTACAAGCCGGTGCCGCAGCTTGAACTGACTGCCGGTGCGCGCGTGCTGATCGAGAAGCGCCGGTCGGGCTATTCTGCTTACCAGCCCGATGCGCCGGTCTATGGCCAGCCGCTGTTGCCCTTCGTCGATACCGCTGGCCAGACCTATTACGCCCAGCGTTCCTACGCCGCGGTGCTGCCGCGCTTCAACGCGCTCTATCACCTGACGCCGAACTTCAACCTCTACGCGACGATCTCGGAAGGCCGCCGCTCGCCGGTGGTCCAGCTTTCGGCCGCTACTGGGCCGGTTGCCGATCTTGACCTGATCAAGGCGGAGACGGTGTGGAACTACGAAGCGGGCATCAAGGGTTCGGCGGGCATCTTCTCCGGATCGCTGGGTGTCTATTATGACGACTACAGCAACTTCCAAGTCTCGGTGATCGAGAACGGGCAGAGCGTCACCCGCAGCGCCGGTTCGGCATCGAACCTGGGTGTCGAGGCTGAACTGGAAGCAAAGTTCACGAACTGGCTCAGCGCGTTCGGCAACGTCGGGTTCATCAGCGGCGGGATCGATAACAATGCGTCGAACGGCATCTATGCCGGCGACCAGTTCCGCCTCCAGCCGAAGTGGCAGTGGGCGGCGGGCCTCAACCTGAACGTGCCGGTTACCGAGAACACCAGCGTGTTCCTGACGCCCAGCGTGACCTACCGCAGCAAGATCTACTTCGAGATCCCGAACACCGAAGCGATCAGCCAGGATGCGGTGACGCTGGTGAACGTGCGCGGCGGCGTCTCGTTCCTGAACGGCCGTTTCCAGGTCGCCGGCTTTGCGCGCAATCTGGGTAACGAGAAGTACCTGCTGGATGCCGGCAACACTGGCGGATCGTTCGGTCACCCGACCTTCATCCCGGCCGAGCCGCGCACCTACGGCATCGAATTCACTGCGCGTTACTAACCCCTTTCAGTCGACAGGACATACCCCCGATGACCTTCGCTCTAGACCGCCGGCTTCTGATCAAGGTCGGCGCCCTTGGCCTTGCCGCGCTTTCGACGCCCGGCGTTGCCCAGATCCTGACCGCGCGCGGCTTCACCCATGGCGTTGCCAGCGGTGAGCCGGCCGCGAACTCCGTGCTGCTGTGGACGCGCTATGTCGGCAGCGCGGAAACGAAGCTGCGCTGCGAACTTGCGGAAGACGATGGCTTCCGCAAGGTGGTGAGCGGGGGTGAGGTTGTGGCCTCGCCCGCCCGCGACAATTGCGCCAAGCTGGTGGTGGCCGGGCTGCAACCGGGCAAGTGGTACTTCTACCGCTTCATCGCGCCCGACGGCACGATGAGCGAGGTGGGCCGCACCCGCACCCTGCCGGTGGGCGAGGTCGATCGCTTCGGCATTGGCCTGTTCTCCTGCTCGAACATGCCGTTCGGCTGGTTCAATGCCTATGCCCATGCTGCCACTCGGGACGATCTGGACCTGATGGTCCACGTCGGCGACTATTTCTACGAATACAAGCTGGGCGAATATCCCGAGCATCCGATGGCCGGTCGCCCGATCGAGCCGGCGAACGAGATAGTCAGCCTGGCCGACTATCGCCTGCGCTATGCCAGCTATCGCCTCGATCCCGACTTGCGCGCGCTCCATCGCCGCTTCCCGATGATCGCGCAGTGGGACGACCACGAATTCGCGAACGACGCCTACAAGGATGGCGCCGAAAACCACCAGCCTGAAACCGAAGGCCCGTGGCCGGCGCGCAAGGCGGCGGCGGAGAGGGCCTATCGCGAATGGATGCCGATCTCCGACGACGACTGGAGCAGCTACGAGATCGGATCGCTGGCAACGCTGTTCCGGCCGGAGACGCGCGTTTCGTCCCGAATGAAGCAATTGGACCTTGGCTCTGCTTTCGTCGGCCAGCAGGATGTCGCCAAGGCGCTGCTCGCCTTCCGTGACGGGCCGTGGATGTCTTCCGACCGCACGCTGATGGGCGCGACGCAGGAAGACTGGCTCTACAAGGGCTTCGCTACGTCCGCCAAGGCGGGCAAGCGCTGGCAGATCCTTGCCCAGCAGATCGTCATGGGCTCGCTGAAGTCGCCCGCCGCTCTAGCCGATTTCGTTCCGGCCGGTGGCGATCCCAAGGTGCGTGGGGCGCTTATGGCCGCTGCAGCCGCCGCCAAGGTGGGCCTGCCGTTCAACATGGATTCGTGGGACGGTTATCCTGCCGCCCGCGAGCGGTTGTTGAAGGCCGCGCGGGAGGCGGACTGCAACCTCGTGGTGCTGTCGGGCGACAGTCACAACGCCTGGGGCAATGAGCTTTCCAGCGGCGGTTCGGCGGTTGGCGTAGAATATGCCGGCCACTCGGTCACCTCGCCGGGCTACGAAGCCTATTTGCCCGGCGCGGCGCCCAGCGCGCTGGCTGGCGCGATGCGACAGGCCAATCCGGGGTTGGCGTTCACCGACGTCAGCCGTCGCGGCTATGTCTCACTGGACGTTACGCCCGATCAGGTGCGCGGCACCTGGCACTTCATGTCGACCATCGCAGAGCGCACGACCGCCAATACGGACAACACCACGCTGGCCGTCAAGTGGGGCGAGCGGCGCTTTGCCAAGGCCTGAGAACGCTGCCGAAACGGCCTGAAAATTACGAAGTGGGGCGGTTGACGCGGGGGCAGTCACCGTCCCACAGAGTGCCGGTTTCCCTATTCCCGCAAGGATCCCCCCAACATGTCCGATTCCGATCCTGTCGAGCCGAAGTCCGGCAATCCCGACCGCCGCGATTTCCTCGGCGGCCTGGCTGCTGCGCTGGGTGTTGCCACAGTTGCCGGTGGTGCGGTTGAAACCGCCGAAGCCAGGCCGGCCAAGGGATCGCCCTCGCGCCCGGTCAGCGATGCCAAGCTGCGCGCGGCGATCGACACCGTGGTTGTGATCTATGCGGAGAACCGTAGCTTCAACAACCTCTTCGCCGATTTCCCGGGTCTTCAGCAACCCCTCTCGCAAGTCCCGGCCGAGCGTACCCGCCAGCGCGACCGTGACGGCAAGGTGATGGATAAGCTGCCCAAGGTATGGGAAGGGCTGGTGCCCTCCAAGCAGGTGGTGGAGCATACAGAATACCAGATCGGGCCGGACGATCTTGCGCCGATCCCGAACGGCCCCTTCGCGCTGAAGACGCCGGAAGGCGATCCGCTGCCGCATGGCCTCGTTACCCGCGATCTGGTCCACGCGTTCTACCACAACCAGATGCAGATCAACGGCGGCGCGAACGATCAGTTTGTCGCCTGGGGGGATAGCGGCGCACTGGTTATGGGCCACTATGGCGACATGCGCGCCCAGCTTCGCCTGTGGCAGATCGCGCGTGAGTTCACGCTCTGCGATAACTTCTTCATGGGCGCATTCGGCGGATCGTTCCTCAACCACCAGTACCTGATCTGCGCGCAGCCGCCGTTCTATCCCGATGCGGACAAGAGCCCGGCCGCGAAGAAGATCGCCAAGCTGGAAGGCAGCGATCCCAAGGGCACGCGCCTGAAGGTGGATCCCAAGACGCCGGCCAGCGCCATGGACGGCCCAGCAGTGTTCGGCCCCAGCACGCTTTCGCCGGATTTCTGGGCGGTGAACACGATGCTGCCGCCTTACGCGCCGACTTATGAGCTGGACCCGGACAAGCCCGGCTATGCCAACGCCGCCAGCGGCAGCACGCTGGTGCCGCAGAAGCACAAGACCATCGGCGACATGCTCTCTGCCAAGGGCGTGGACTGGGCCTGGTACGCGGGCGGATGGAATGCCGCGCTGGAAGGGCACATGAACGACGTCTCGTTCCCTTCGCGCCCGAACTTCCAGCCGCACCATCAGCCGTTCAACTACTACGACCGCTTCTCCCCCGGCACCGCCGACCGCGCGAAGTTCCTGCGCGACGGCGGCGAGGGTAGCACGGCGCGTACCAACAAGTTCCTGGCCGATGCCGCGGCCGGCAAGCTTCCGGCGGTCAGCTATTACAAGCCGCAGGGCAACCTGAACATGCACGCGGGCTATTCGGACATCGACGCGGGCGACCGGCACATTGCCGCCGTCATCGATGCCCTGCGCGAAAGCCCGCAGTGGGAGAAGATGCTGATCGTCGTGACCTTCGACGAAAACGGCGGCTGGTGGGATCACGTCGCCCCGCCCAAGGGCGACCGTTGGGGACCGGGCACGCGCATTCCGGCCGTGATCGTCTCTCCGCACGCGAAGAAGGGCGTGGTCGATCACACGATCTACGACACTGGATCGATCGCCCGCTTCATCACCCGTCGCTTTGGGCTGGAGAAGCTGGAAGGTCTAAAGATGCGCGAGGACGCGATGCTCGCAGCCGGCGGCGTTGCCCCTGGAGACCTGACCGGCGCGCTCGATATTGGCTGAGAACGTCTGAACTTTTTAGCGGCGCACCAAAACAGGTGCGCCGCCCCTGCGAATGCGACAGAGTGTTGACATCGGGGGCGATTCTCATCGTCTTCGGCAACAGAACCTTCGGGCAAAATCGCATTCAGGGCAGGGCATTTTCGATGAGGCATATCCTTTTTACCGTGGCGTCGCTCGGCGCCATCGCGCTTTCTTCGGCTTCCGCACAGGCAGCGCCCAAGGCGTACCCCGATGCCGAGGCGCACGTGCTCGACATGGCCAAGAAAGCCATCGCCTTGCGCTCGGTAGAGGGTGAGGGCAACCAGACCCCGCAAGTGGCCGAACTGTTCAAGCAGCGCCTGATCGAAGCGGGCTGGAGCGCCAGCGATATTGAGATCGTGCCCTACAAGGACACCGCCTACCTGATCGCCACCTGGAAGGGCAGCGATCCCTCGCTGAAGCCGCTGGTCGTTTCCGCGCATATGGATGTGGTGGAAGCCAAGCCTGCCGACTGGCAGCGCGATCCCTTCACCCCGGTGGTAGAGAATGGTTACCTATTCGGCCGCGGCGCCAGCGACACCAAGTTCGAGGCGGTTCTGGCGATGGAATCGATGATCCAGCTCCGCAAGGAAGGCTTCAAGCCCAAGCGGACGCTCGTGATCGCCTATTCGGGTGACGAGGAAACTACGATGGCGACCTCCAAGCTGATCGCGCAGAAGCTGAAGAACGCCGAACTCGTGCTCAATGTCGATGGTTCGTCGGGCACGCTGTCGGAAGAAACCGGTAAGCCGCTGTTCTGGACGTGGCAGGGCGCAGAGAAGACCTATATCGATTACCAGATCGAAGTGACCAATCCCGGCGGCCACAGCTCCGCCCCGCGTCCGGACAATGCCATCGTCCAGCTTTCCGAAGTGCTGACGCGCATCGGCGCTTACAAGTTCAAGCCCGAGCTGAACGACGTGACCCGTGCCTATTGGACCGAGGCGGCGAAGCTGGAGGCCGATCCGAAGAAGGCCAAGGCGATGCGTGACTTCGCGGCCAATCCCAACGATCCCGCCGCGTTGGCTGTGCTTCGCGCCGATCCCGCAAACGTGGGCCGCGTCAGCACCACCTGCGTGCCGACGATGCTCTCTGGCGGCCACGCGCGCAACGCGCTGCCGCAGCGCGCCACCGCCAACATCAACTGCCGCATCTTCCCGGGCCACACGCGCGAGGAAATCATGGCGGAACTGGAGAAGGTGGGGGCGATGCCCGCCGCCAAGTTTACCGACGTGACGGGTGACGATTCCACGATGGCCCCCGCATCGCCGATGCGGGCCGATTTCGTTGCTGCCGCGCGCAAGGCGGTGACGGCGGCCTGGGGCCCGGTGCCGATCATCCCTTCGCAGGCCTCGGGTGCTTCGGACTCGATGTGGTATCGCGCGGTGGGCGTGCCCAGCTACGGCGCCAGCGCCTCGATGATGAAGGATTCGGACGAATTTGCGCACGGCCTTAACGAGCGGATCTCGTTGATCAACATCCGACCGGGCATCACCTACTACCTGTCAATGTACAAGGATCTGGCCGGAAAGTGAGCACTTTTGGGGTGAAGAAGGGGGCTCTCCTCTCGGCAATCATGGCGGGCGTTCTGGCAACGCCCGCCATGGCGGACACCGTCTATGTGCGGGCGGGTCGGCTGATCGACGTCGATTACGGCACCACCCGCACCGGCCAGTGCGTGACGGTGACCGACGGCCGGATCACCCGTATCGACGCCTGCGCCAAGACGCCGTCGGGCGCGAGGGAAGTAGACTGGTCGAACTATACGGTGCTGCCGGGGCTGATGGACCTGCATACGCATCTGGCCGATGCGGGGCAGAGCGCCGACGTTGCCGCCCCGTACAAGACCTCCCCCCAACTGACTGCGTTGATCGGTGCGCATAATGCCAAGGTTACGCTGGATGCCGGCTTCACCACCGTGCGCGACGTGGGCACTTATCGCGGACTGACCGACGTTGCCCTGCGCGATGCGATTGCCGCTGGCGATGTGCCGGGCCCGCGCATGTTCGTGGCGGGCGCCTACATCACCAAGCCCGGCGGCGGCGGTGAGTTGAACGGCGTGATGCCGAATGACCAACTGCCATCGGACATGCGCTATGGCGTGATCCGAAACACTCAGGAAGCGCATGACAAGACCGAGTTTCTTTTCGAACACGGATCCGACTTCATCAAGATGATAGCCACGGGCGCCGTCCTAGCCATAGGTACGGAGCCGGGGCAGGTCGAACTGACCGAGGATGAGATGCGCGCGGTGGTGGCGGTGGCCAAGGAGCATCATTCCTACGCAACCGCCCACGCACATGGCGCGGAAGGCATCAAGGCAGCGATCCGGTCCGGCGTCCATTCGATCGAACATGCCAGCCTGATCGACGACGAAGGCTTGAAGATGGCCAAGGACGCCGATGTCTGGCTGGTGATGGACATCTACGACGGGGATTGGATCGACCAGCAGGGCACCAAGGAAGGCTGGCCCGCCGAATACTTGCGCAAGAACCGTGAGACCACGCAGACCCAGCGCGATGGATTCGAAAAAGCGGTGAAGATGGGCGTAAAGCTGGCCTTCGGCACCGACGCTGGTGTCTATCCGCACGGGCTCAACGCACGCCAGTTCGCCTACATGGTGAAGTACGGCATGACGCCGATGCAGGCGATCCGGGCGGCGACCATCGATGCAGCGACGCTGATCGGCCACGAAAGCGAGCTGGGCTCTATCGCGCTGGGCAAATATGGCGACATGATCGCGGTCCAGGGCGACCCCTTGCGCGACATCAGCGTGCTGGAAAACGTCTCACACGTGATGAAGGCGGGTGTGCTCGAAAAGTAGCTATGCCGCCGTCAGGCGCCCGCCGCTCAGCACGCGTGCCGGGCCGGGCGCCGCCCGCACCATGATGGAGCCGATCAGGATCACCGCCAGCAGCACGATCAAGGGCTGCGTCAGCAGATAGAGCGGGTAGAGAGGCGTGCCTAGCTTGCCAAATAGCGCGCCCAGCAGCGGTCCACCCAACCAGATCAGGATCAGGTGGGAGCAGAACAGGAAGAACGCGAAAGGCTCTATCCGCAGCAGAAACGTGCGGGCGGGACTGTCCGACAGCGCCCATGACAGGCGCCAATAGGTCACCGCCGCCGCGATCCTGACGGCAAGGTCCAGCATTGCGGCTGGCGCCGTTGCGGGATCGATGTCCAGGCGCAGCGTTCCATACAGCTGGATGCAGGTCAGCGCCGTGAAAGGCAGCACTGCCATGGCCAGTGGCCAAGAGGCGATGCGATCGGCCACATGCCCGCGACGAGCAAGAATGCCGAGCAGGAAGAAGAATGGGATGGAGGCGCGCATGAACACCGGCGCTCCCCAGCCCAGGATCTGGCAAACTGCGGCCAGCGATGCGAGGGCGATCAGCCAGGGATTGGCGAGCCTGACCAGCAGCGGCGCGGCCAGCATGCAAACGAACAGGTCACGCAGGAACGGCATCTGCACGTTGATGTCAGGATTGCGGCTGGCGACGAAGAGTTCCTCGAAGATCCAGCTGAACGAGTGCGGCGTTGGCGCGGGCAGGCTGAGCAGCCATGCGGTGCCTGAAACCAGCAGCAGGGCGAGGGCATTCCACAGCACCATCGGCAGCAGGATCGTCTTCGCCTTGCGGGCGACATGCGTGGGCCAGTCCCGCGTACGATTGGATGAGGCGACCAGCCATCCGGAGATCAGGCCGAGCAGAGGAACCGCGCTGCGGCCAAACACGTCCATCAGGACCCAGCGCAAATCTTCCTGCGGTGAGCCCTTGGCCAGTTGCAGATCGTATCCGGTGAGGCCGGTCCAGGCATGGACGTAGACGACACCGAGGATGCAAATGACCCGTGCGATAGAAATCGCGGCGGATTTGCGCGCGGCGTCGGCTATGAAAGTCTTTGGCAAACGAAAATCCGGGCAGTTGGCGACCTTGCCCGTTACGTGATGATGTTCGCCAGCGATGCCAATCACATTAAGGCTGAACTGCCCGTCGGGCCCGATGAACTGGGCTTCGCGAGCTAAAAATGGAGCATTCCCGATTTTTCGGGTGCGACGATTCTCCGAAACGGATCAGTCTGTGGGCTCTCATGGGGCAGCAGTAGCGAGATGAACAACTTCGGCCTGTTCAATAGCGACTTGACGCCGCGCCCGGCGGTAGCGGCGATCAAGTCGGTCATTTCCTGAACGGCCGGATCAGCGGAACCGGCCGAAACTGTTCCCAAATCGCTTGGTGTCTGCGATCACCTCGTGCGCACAGTTGTGACCGGGCGCGCCGGTCACGCCGCCGCCGGGGTGGGCGCCGGATCCGCACATGTAGAGTCCCTTGATTGGCCCGCGATAGGCGCCGTGCCCCAGCACCGGCCGCGCCGACCACATCTGGTCGAGCGTGAGGTTGCCATGCATGATGTCCCCGCCGACAAGGCCGAACTTCCGCTCCAGACCCTTGGGGCTGAGCACCTGGCGGCCTAGGATCGAGGCGCGGAAGCCCGGCGCATATTCCTCTACCGTGTCGATGATCGTATCGGCAGCCTTGTCCTCTTCGGCATCCCAATCGCGGAGAGTTCCATCTTCCTTGGCTGGCAGTTCGGGCGCGAATTGCTGGCAGAACAGACTGGCGACATGCTGGCCTTCGGGTGCAAGGCTGTCATCCACGGTCGAGGGGATCAGCATCTCCACGATCGGCTTCTTCGACCAGCCATGGCTCTTCGCGTCCAGGAATGCGCGGTCCATGTAGTCCAGCGTCGGCGCGATGATGATGCCGGACTGGTGATGTTCACCCGGTTCGGGAAGGCATGTGAACTTCGGCAGCTCCGAAAGCGCCACGTTCATACGGAACGTGCCGCTGCCTGCCTTGAAGCCCTTCATGCGGCGCTGGAAATCAGGATTGATGTCGCTCTGCGCGATCATCTTGCCGTAGAGCAGCTTGGGCCCGACGTTGGCGATCACGCGGGTGGCGGCGATCTCCTCACCGCTTTCAAGGCGCACACCGGCGACCTTTCCGCCGTCGACCAGCACCTGATCGACCGGGCTTGCCAGGCTGATCTCCACGCCCAGCTTGCGGCAGACTTCGCCCATGATCCGCGTGATGTTGCCCATGCCGCCGACCGAGTGGCCCCAGGCGCCCTTCTTGCCGTTCACTTCGCCGAAGACGTGATGTAGCAGCACATAGGCGCTGCCCGGCGTATCGGGCGAGGCGTAATTGCCGACCACCGCGTCGAAACCGAAAGCGGCCTTAACCGCCTCGCTCTCAAACCAGCTGTCCAGCAGCGATCGGGCGGACTTGGTGAAGAGGTCCAGCACATCGCGCTGCGCCTCGATCGAAAGGCCTGCCAGCTTGCGGCCCTGCAAGGCTGCATCGACCAGCCCCCGCCAGCCGTCGCCTGCATTCGGCGGCGACTTGAGGGCAAGGTCACGCAGCACTTCGGCCACGACTTCCAGCGAATCGTAATAGGCCGGCAGCACTTCGGCATCGTGTGCGGAGAAGCGGCGGAATTCCGCCTGCGTGCGCTCCATCCCGCCGCCGAGCTTTAGGTAACCACCGTCTTCCTGCGGCAGCAGGTTGGAAATCGGCCGCTCGATCACGCGGTAGCCATGGTCGGCCAGCCGCATGTCGGCGATCACCTTGGGCTGAAGCAGGCTGACGGTGTAGCTGGCCACCGAGTTGCGGAAACCAGGGTGGAATTCCTCCGTCACCGCGGCCCCGCCCACTACGTCGCGGCGCTCCAGGATGCGAACCTTCAGCCCGGCACGGGCAAGGTAGAACGCACAGACGAGGCCGTTGTGGCCGCCACCGATGATAACTGCATCGTATTTCTGGGTCATTTTTGGCTCCAGCCGGATGCGGGCCGCTCGCTCTGGCGGGCCTCGGGAATGAGTTCGCGGATGCGCTTGCAGAAGTGGCGCAAGCAGACTTCCTTGTCGGACAGCGGCCCGACAGAGAAAGTGCGTGAGGCCATGCCTGCCTGCACGCGCGTGATCAGGGCGGTATCCTCGGCGTTGACCTGCCGGTTGATACGCCAATTGAGATACCGCGCGGCGCGCATCTCTTTACGGTCGTCGTCGAAGACGTAGCTGATCTCGCGGATCGTGCAGGTTTCGGGGCCGGTCGGCAGCCACTGCATGAAATCCACCTGATCGGGATAGATATCGAAGGCGACGTTGGGCCAGAGCTTGAAATAGAGCCAGTGGCGTTGCCGGTCCTCCGGCAAGTGCGGCACCGGCGGCAACAGATTTTGGTACATGCGTTCGGACCAGTTGGCCGAAGGCGCGTCCATCAGGTCGCCCCACATGCGATCGACATGCCGTTCCGCCTCTACGCCGTAGCTGCGGCCGAACAGGCGGGTGAGGCCCGGATGGGCGACGGGGATGTGTAGTCC
>FTBS01000197.1_pt1 | contig 11851 bp, 11 predicted proteins | sample 1639441 | NCBI WGS metagenome assembly FTBS01 (sample SAMEA3914864, study PRJEB12502) | metagenome | biome: forest; material: soil | place: USA | collected 2012-03-12 | depth 0.3 m
CTACTGGCGCGGCGACCAGAAGAACGCGATGCTCTCGCGCATCTACGGCACCGGCTGGCTGAACAAGAAGCAGCTTGCCGCGCACCTGACGCGCCTTGAAGAGGCCGCCAAGCGCGACCACCGAAAGCTGGGCAACGAGATGGACCTGTTCCACCTTCAGGCCGAAGCGCACGGTTCGGTGTTCTGGCACCCCAAGGGCTACGTAATCTATCGCGCGCTTGAGGATTACATGCGCCGCGCGATCAGCCAGGCCGACTGCAAGGAAGTGAAGACGCCGCAGGTCATGGACGCGCGGCAGTGGGAAGCCTCTGGCCACTGGGGTAAGTACCGCGAGAACATGTTCGTCATCCCCGACGAGGTGCCCAACACCGAGGACGACGGTCCGATCATCTCCAACGACGCGCAGTGGATGGCCTTGAAGCCGATGAACTGCCCGGCGCACGTGCTGATCTTCAAGCAGGGCATCAAGTCGTACCGCGACCTGCCGCTGCGCATCGTCGAAAACGGCTGCTGCCACCGCAACGAGCCGCACGGCGCGCTGCACGGGCTTATGCGCGTGCGCCAGTTCACGCAGGACGACGGCCACATCTTCTGCCGCGAAGACCAGATCGTGGGCGAAGTGCAGGCGTTCTGCGAAATGGCGGACCGGGTCTACAAGGACTTCGGCTTCACCTATTCGATCAAGCTGGCGCTGCGCCCCGATAACCGCATCGGCACCGACGAACAGTGGGACATGGCCGAGGCCGAACTGCGCGACGCGGTCGTGCGTGCAGGCCTGGCCACCGAAGAATACGGCTGGGAAGAACTTCCGGGCGAAGGCGCCTTCTATGCGCCCAAGCTGGAATGGCATCTAACCGACGCGATTGGCCGTACCTGGCAGGTCGGCACGATCCAGTCCGACCGCATGCTGCCCGAGCGTCTCGACGCCAGCTACATCGGCGAAGATGGCGCGCGCCATCGCCCGGTCATGCTGCACCGCGCGATCTTCGGTTCGTACGAGCGCTTCATCGGCATCCTGATCGAACACTTCGCCGGCAAGCTGCCGGTCTGGCTCGCCCCGGTTCAGGCCGTGGTCGCCACGATCGTCTCCGATGCAGACGACTATGCGCAGGAAGTGACGCGCAAGCTCAGGGCCGCGGGCGTGCGCGTCGAGACCGACGTGCGCAACGAGAAGATCAACTACAAGGTGCGCGAACACTCGCTGAAGAAGGTTCCGCACCTGCTGGTGGTCGGCAAGCGCGAAGCGGAGGAGCAGACCGTCGCCCTGCGTACGCTGGGCGCCGAGCACCAGAAGGTCATGACCCTCGACGAGGCGATCGCCCTGCTCAAGGTCGAAGCCACCGCGCCCGACCTTCGTGCGGACATGCCGTCATGATCCGCCGCGAGCTGATCGATACCGCGTGGATTCCCGATGGGGAGAAGCTTGAACTGTACAAGCACGATCAGGACTACATGATCGTGCTGGGCCACAACGAGCTGATGTCCACGCGCAAGTGGGGTAGCGAGGAAGCCCTTGCCACCATGGCCTGGGACCGCATCAAGGGCGTGACCAAGCGCCCGCACATGCTGATCGGCGGCTACGGCATGGGCTTCACCCTGCGTGCGGCGCTGCGCACCCTGCCCGAAGATTCGAAGCTCACCGTCGTCGAACTGGTGCCTGAGATCATCGAGTGGGCGCGCGGGCCGATGGCTGAGCTGGCGCAGGGCTGTCTGGATAATCCGCGCGTGAACCTGGTGATGGGGGACGTTGGCCATGTGATCGACGGATCGCGTGCGGCTTACGATGCCATCCTGCTGGACGTGGACAATGGCCCCGACGGTCTGGTTCGCGAAGACAACAACCAGATCTACTCGAAGACCGGCCTACGCGCGGCGCGCAATGCGCTGACGCCCGACGGGGTGCTGGCAATCTGGTCCGCCGGCGCCGATCCCGCCTTCACCCGCCGCCTGGAACGCGCCGGGTTCAAGGTGGACGAAGTGAAGGTCTCCTCACGCAGCAACGGCAAAGGGCCCAAGCACGTGATCTGGTTCGCTACGCCGGAGTGAATCTGGGGGGCTGCGTAAGTCTGGGCGCCCCCTCACCCCCACCTCTCGAAAAATCTTCGTCGCCCCCGCGAAGGCGGGGGCCCCGCTTCTTTGCGCCACAACGCGAGCGTTGAAGAACAAGCGGGATCCCCGCCTTCGCGGGGATGACGAGGTTTGCGATGCACTGGCGGAGCTGGATATCCGGCCTGAGTTCCCAGCCCTCACACAGTCAGGTCAGAATCAAGGCAGCAGCTTGCGATCCTCGCGCGTCGCCAACCTTCGCGCCTTGGCGCGTCCGGCTGCGGCCACCAGAACGCTGGTGCTGAGCAGGATGCCGGAAACCAGCACCCCCACCGCGATCAGGCCGGTCGGGCTGAAATCGGTGCGTGCATCCAGCTTGACCCAATTGCCCAGTTGCACGCTGGCATTGGCGGTCTGGCGATCCTTGGAGAGACGCTTGAACGAGCGCATGAGCCGGTGATTCCCTTTTGCTGAAGCGCCGCCAGCCTTAGCACGGCAGCGAAACCAGGATCAGTCCTCGCGCGTCAGCTGATCCAGCCAGGCCTGCGCCTGCTTCGGCTCGCCCACAGCATCGGATTGCACTGGCCCGCGCGCGGCAAGGAATTCGCGGTGAAGCGCGAACGGCTCCATGTCCAATTGATCGCGCAGATCGTCGATCTCGTCGGCCATCTCGCCAAGCGTATCGAGCATCGGCGCTGCCTTGGCCTTGTGCTGCTTGTCCTTCGTGTGGCCGAACAGGCCCCATTGCCCCGCTGCCGTGGCCTTCAAGGCCTCCACCAGCGCGGCGCGGTAATCGATTTCAAGGTCTGCACGGCGATTGTCCATGCGTTCGAGACGGTCTGCTCTGGCCATGACATGCTCCTAGCCTTCCACCGCCACCCGTCAATGCATCACCACAGCACGCCGTGGGGATCGGGCGAGATCGGCGTCGGGGCAGGCTCACCGATGGATTGAAGCAAATCGATCTCGATCGTGCGGCACATCGCGTTCAGCGGCAGATCGTGGACGGTGTTCGCGAAAGGATCGACCAGGTCGTCACCGATGGCCAGCACCGCCAGAAACATCAGGCCCGCCAGCGTGGACCCCAACGGCGTGGCGAAGCCCAGCGATTCAACCAGTGCGATCGGCAGCAGCACGCAGAAAATGTGCGTGAACAGCGTCGGAAAGTAGCGGTACTGGTTGGGCAGCGGGGTGTTCTTCAGCCGCTCCATACCGCCCTGCGCATTGGCGATGTCAACCAGGATGCGCTCCATCTGCACTTGCTGGATGGTGTCGATCCATCCCTTCTGCCGCGCCTCGTCGATGCGGCGGCCGGTCTCGTCCAGAATGCCGTTGGCAACATTGGCACGCTCCAGCGATTCGTCCGCATCGCCGCGCGACAGCATGCGCAGCACTTCCTCGTCCGGCTTGATGCGGCGAAGCTGGCAGCGCAGCGCGTTGACGTAGGCGATCTGGCGCAGGACGATCCGGCGCTTCAGCGCGGTCGCTTCCGGATCGGGCATGAAATTGCGCGCCGCACGCGACAGGTTGCGGCTGGCGTTGATCATCAACCCCCACAGCCCGCGCCCTTCCCACCAGCGCTGGTAGGCGGAATTGCTGCGAAAGCCGAGGAACAGCGCCAGTGCCGAACCGAACAGCGTGATCGGCAGTTCTGGGGCGCGGAACGGCAAAAAGTACCACACCACGGTCACGATCACGTCCCACACGAACAGGATCGCCAACGGCTTCCATATCTCGCGGACGAGTTGAACGGGGTGGAGCTTAGGCGTGACGATCATCGTGCGGCGGACGCCTCCGGAGTCTGGCCCGGGTGACTGGTCGCGGCGTGATGCATCGAGACCGAGGTGCCCGTGGCGGGCTTCAAGGAAAACCACTCCGCCCGATCAATGGCAACCAGGAATCCCAGCACGCCAAGCCCGAAAAGGAACAGCAGAAGGTTGGATCGCAAGGCTTGTCGCAGGCGTTCGCGATCGGCTTCGGAGGGGTTACGCATGAGGAAATCTCCTAGGGGGACGGTTTCCTTCAACCTGGGCATTCCGGATTACAGGCGCATCGTTGCTTTGTGACATAGCGTTGCTGCAACGCAGCACTACACTTGCGCAGTGCAACAAACACGACGAGCCGCGCTGACCGATCGTTCAAAACATGGGAGAATCTGCGTGCAATTCGGCCAACGGGGGTCGAATCAGAAAGGCAGCGCGGCTTTCGCAAGGATCAGCGCCAGGGCGCAGCCGCTGACCACCAGCGTGCGCAGCCATTCGGTCTGCACGGCGGAAGGGGCGCTTTGCGCAAGGGCGATCACACGGGCCATGGATCGACCTTGCGCAGAAGCGGGTTGAGGCTTCGTTAAGATGCGTAGCTTTAGCGCGACGGCATCTGCTGGCTGGAGCAGTGGAACGAGCCGCCGCCGGCCAACACTGCATCGGCCATGACACCGACGGTGTCGCGATCCGGGAACAGTTCGGCAATCGCGGCAATGCCGTCCTCATCGTGCGCGGTGCCGTAGATCGGCACCACGACGAGCTTCGAGGTGATCGCGAAGTTCATGTAGCTGGCGGGCTCGATGCGGCCATCGCTCTCCACGCGGCCCGGCGAGGGTACTTCGCGCACGATGACGCCCATCGCCTCGGCCCGGGCCTTGGCATCGGCATAGATCGCAGCATTGGGATCGTTTGGCCCGGTCGCGCGCGGCAGCGCCAGCACGTTCGGCGCCACGAAGCGGGCAAGGTTGTCCACATGCCCATCGGTGTGGTCGTTGATCAGACCATCGCCCAGCCACAGCACGCGGTCGTAGCCCAGATCGCGCTTCAGGCGCATTTCCAGATCGCCGCGCGTCAGGTGCGGGTTGCGGTTGGGGTTAAGCAGGCACTGTTCGGTGGTGGCGACCAGCCCGGTGCCGTCGCCATCCAGCGCGCCGCCTTCCAGGATCCAGTCCGAGGTTTCCACCTCAAGCCCGGCATCGCGCGCCAGTTCGGCACCGATCTCCTGATCGCCGTCCATCAGGTACTTGCCGCCCCAGCCGTTGAAGCCGAAGCGCATGGCCTTGAGCGCGCCGGAACTATCGGCGCAGACCAACGGCCCGGTATCGCGCAGCCAGACGTCGCCATAGCGGCGCACTTCCAGCTTTACCTTGGAGGAGACGAGCGAGGCCGCGCGCGCACGGTTGGCCTCGTCCCGCACGATCAGGCGCACTTCCTGCCCCGATTCGGCCACGGCCGAGGCGAACTCGGCCATCTGCACTTGCGCGGCTTCCAGAAAGCCCGGCCATTCCACCGGGTCATGCGGGAAGCCGATCCAGATCCAGTCCTGCGGATGCCATTCGGGGGGAAGTGCGAAAGTCACTTGTGGCAGCCTCCTTGCGCCGCCGCGCAAGCCTTGTCGCGGATCGCGCGGAATTCGTCGGTTTCATGCCAGTTCGGCCAGAAGTCCGAATCGGCAAGCGTGCGGCCGAGCCGATAGTAGAGCCCCGCCGTCTGGGCAATGCCGTCCCAGTTCCAGCTTTCCGAGTACTCGTCCTTGGGCCCGTGGTAGCGGTTGGAGTTGTAGTCTTCGCTGGCCGCGTCGCCCGCAGCCTTGCCGCCCTCTACCCAGTCGGTGCTGGCGGCCAGATCGAACATCGGCACGCCGCGCTTGGCCATCGAGAAATGGTCGGAACGGTAGTAGTAGCCGCGCTCGGTATGTTCCTCGGGCACTTCGGCCAGCCCCTCGTCCGCCAGCTCGTCGCGGAAGATCGAGGTGAGGTCGGACTTGTCGCCGCCCGTCATTGCGTAGGAACGCGTGCGGCTGCCGGGCAGCAGCGCGTCCATGTTGACGCCGCCGACAGTGTGGTCGAGCGGGTAGATCGGGTTGGCGGCATAGTATTCCGAACCGAGCAGGCCCGATTCCTCCAAGGTCACCGCCACGAAGACCTGGCTGCGCGCGGCTGGGCCAGCCTTACTGTTGGCTTCGGCAATAGCGGCCAGCGCGGCGACGCCGGTGGCGTTGTCCACCGCGCCGTTGCAGATGCCGTCGCCCGTCTTGTCCGGCGTACAGTGGCCCAGGTGATCCCAGTGCGCCGAGTAGAGCACGTATTCATCCGGGCGCACCTTGCCCGGCAGCACGCCGACGACATTGTGCGAGGTGGAGCGACGGATCGCATTGTCGAAGCCCAGGTTGACCTTCAGGCCCAGCGGCACCGGCTTGAAGCCCTTGTTCTTGGCTGCGGCGGACAGCGTGGCAAGGTCCTTGCCCGAAGCCTTCAGAATCGCTTCGGCAACGGACTTCTGGATCCAGCCGTTGGCGGCGGTCTGGTCCATGTCATCGTTCGGCGTCGCCACGCGGTACTGCGCGCCGGTCCAGCTGGAATTGACGACGTTCCAGCCGTAGGCGGCGGGGAAGGTGTCGTGCACGATCAGCGCGGCCGTGGCGCCCTGGCGCGCGGCTTCCTCGAACTTGTAGGTCCAGCGGCCGTAATAGGTCATGCGGCGGCCCTTGAACGGGCCTTCCTCGGTGGCGGCGTCATAGTCGGCATCGTTGACGAGGATGACCGCGGTCTTCCCGTGCATGTCGATCCCGGCATAGTCGTTCCAGCCCAGTTCCGGCGCGTTGATGCCGTAGCCGACGAAGACCAGTTCGCTGTCCTTCACCTGCGTCTTGGGCGTGACGCGGTAGCTGGCGGCCACGTAATCGTCGCCGAACTTGAACGAGAGCGGAGTCTTGCTGCCCGTCACCGTCAGTGCGGAATGGTTGCTGCCGGTGATCTCCACCGTCGGCACATCCTGCAGCCACTGGCCCTTGTTGCCCGGCTGCAGCCCGGCCTTCTTGAACGCGGCGATGATGGTGTCGAGCACCTTGGGCTCTGCACTGGTGCTGGGCGCGCGGCCTTCGAAATCGTCGGACGAGAGAGTCTTCACCAGACCCTTCATCGTATCGACGGAAAGCTGCGGCGCCGGCTCCGCCGTCATCGGCGGGGGCGGCAGCGCGGTGCCCTTGGGCAGCTTGGGCGCGGCGATGGTTGCGGTGCCGACGCAGAGGACCAGCGCGGGCGCGGCAGTGGCAAGCAAGGAGGCAATGCGTTTCATCTTGTGGGCGATCCTGGCTGTCAGGCCCTGATTGCATCGGGCCCGTTGTACTTTTGGATGCCCCGCCTCGTGCCAGAGCCGGCCGGAGCGCACAAGGCGGAGAGGTGCGGATAGAGCGGCGTGGATAGGGCAGTGCGGACAAGCACTCCGTTCATCCCAAACACTCCGTCATCCCCGCGAAGGCGGGGATCCCGCTTTTCTTTCAACGCCCACTCCATGGCGCAAGTTAGCGGGGACCCGCCGGCGCGGGGGCGACGAAGGGTTTTGATGAGGCGAAGGCTCCACGAATAAGTTCACATGCTTGCTCTCCCTCACGCCTGTACAAGGACGACGGAATGTTTTGATAAAGCAGCCTCACCCGCAACAATCATTCCGCCGCACCCTTGCCCTCCCGCCCCCGCTTAGGCAGGAACGCCCGCATGGATGCCCAAAAGCCAGCCGACTGGACCGGCGCGATCGAACGTGCGCGCGCCTATGCGCCCCATCTTGCCTCGCTGCTGGACCGGCATGCCGACCTTGCCGACCTGCTCGCCCAAGGCAGGGGTGAGGACGCTCTGACGTTCGCCCGCAATGCCGGCGCGGGGATCGAGGATGTCGGCATCGCCCTCCGACGCGAAAAGCAGGCCATGGCACTCGCACTCGCCATTGGCGATCTGGCCGGCGCCTTCCCGCTGCTGCTCGTCACCGGCGAACTGTCCTCCCTCGCAGACCGCGCGCTGGATGGCGCCATCGCCGAGGGCATCCGCCGCCGTGTGCCAGATGCCGAACCGGCCGGTTTCCTGGCCCTCGCCCTTGGCAAACATGGCGCCTGCGAACTCAACTACAGTTCGGACATCGATCCGATTCTGCTGTTCGATCCGCAGTTGCTGCCCCGCCGCGAGCGGGATGAGTCGGGTGAGGCCGCGCAGCGCGTGGCCCGCGCGGTGGTGGAAACGCTCGGCAAAGTCACCGACCATGGCTACGTCTTCCGCATCGACTTGCGCCTGCGCCCGGCTTCCGAAGTCAGCCCGTTGGCGATTTCCATCAACGGCGCGCTGACTCATTATGAATCGTCCGCGCTGGCGTGGGAACGCGCCGCCTTCATCCGCGCCCGCGCCTGTTCGGGCGATGTGGCGGCGGGCGAAAGTTTCCTGGCGGCGATCCGCTCCTTCGTCTGGCGCAAGAGCCTGGACTTCGGCGCCATCGCCGAGATCGGCCGCCTCACCGCGCAGATCCGCGCCAACACGCGCGGCAGTGCCACCGTCGGCCCCGGTTTCGACCTGAAGAAAGGGCGAGGCGGCATTCGCGAGGTGGAATTCTATGCCCAGACCCACCAGCTGATTCACGGCGGCCGCAACCCGGCGCTGCGCCTGCGCGGCACCCGCGCAACGCTGGATGCACTGGCCGATGCCGGGCTGGTTCCGGCCGACGACGCGCGGCTCCTCGGCGAAAGCTACGACCGCCTGCGCACGATCGAACACCGCCTGCAGATGATGCAGGACCAGCAGACCCACGCGCTGCCGATGCGCGAAGAAGCACTGGAAGCGGTCGCCCGGCTGGACGGCCTGCCCGATGGCGACGCGCTGATGAACGAGATCCGCGCGATCACCGATGCGGTGGGCGAGCGCTACGATGCGCTGGTCATGGCCAACACGCCACTCGGCGACACAACCCAGGTCGCCATGCCCGCACAGGACGACTTGCGCGACGAACTGGCTGGCCTGGGCATTGCCGATGCGGACACCATGGCGCGGCAAGTGGAAGGCTGGCTTTCCGGCGGCATGCGCGCGCTGCGCTCGGACGCCGCCCGCGCCGCTTTCGCGGCCGTGCGCGCCGATCTGTTCGCGGCGCTGGCGGCCGCGCCGGAGCCGTCCCGCGCTTTCGCCCGCTTCGAAAAGCTGCTCAACAACCTGCCTTCGGCCATCAACTTGTTCCGCCTGCTGGAAGCGCGCCCCGCACTGCTGGAACGGCTAGCGCGTATCCTCAGCCTCGCCCCGACGCTGGCCGACGCTCTCGCCCGCCGTGCCGACTTGCTCGATCCGCTGATCGACGCCAGCGCGTTCGACTTGCCGGGCTCGGTGGACGATCTCGTCGCCGAATTCGCGCAGTTCGAACCGGGCGACGATTACGAACAGAAGCTGGGTACCGTGCGCCGCAAGGTGGGCGACCGCCGCTTCGCGCTGGGCGTGCAACTGATAGAAGGCGCCAACGACCCGCTGGACATCGGCCACGCCCTCGCTCGCATCGCCGAAGCCGCACTGGTGGTATTAACCGATGCAGCGCTGGAGGAATTCCGCGCGGTTCACGGCGTCGTACCGGGCAGCGAACTGGTTGTGCTGGGTCTTGGCCGCATGGGCGGCGGCGTGCTCACCCATGCCTCCGACCTGGACCTGATCTACTTGTTCACCGGCGATTTCGGGGGTGAATCGGACGGACGCCGACCTTTGGGGGCGACGCTCTATTACAACCGCGTTTCGCAGCGGGTAACGGCGGCGCTCTCCGTGCCTACGGCGGAAGGTGCGCTCTACGAAGTCGATACGCGCCTACGCCCCTCAGGCGAGCAGGGACCGCCAGCCGCCAGCTTGGAGAGCTTCGCGCGCTATCAGCAGGAACAGGCGTGGACCTGGGAGCACATGGCGCTCTGCCGTGCCCGTCCGCTCTACGGATCGGCCACGGCGCGCGCGGAATTGTGCGAAGTGATCCGCACCGTCCTCTCCGGCCCGCGTGAGGTCGAAAAGCTGCGCGGGGACGTGCTGGAAATGCGCGCCAAGATGGCCGGGCACAAACCTGCCAAGGGCCCACTGGACGTCAAGCTGATGCGTGGCGGGCTGGTCGATCTGGAATTCCTGGTCCACTTCACCCAGCTTCGTTCCGGGCTCGGCCTCGATCCCGATCTGGGTGGGGCGCTGCAACTGCTGGTGGCGGACGGATTGCTGCCCGCTACACTGGTGGAGGCGCATGACGTCATGACGCGCCTCTTGGTGGCAGGCCGACTCTTCGCCCCCGATACACAAGTGCCCGATACTGCCGCCTGCATGGCGCTGGAGCGCGCGTGCGGCTATGGCGCGTGGCAAGACCTCGAAACCGCCCTCGGCCGGGCCCGCGCGCATGTCGCCGCGAGCTGGCACGAGATTTTCGGCGAAACACTGGAGACTGACCGATGAGCACCCCCATTTCTGGTCGCCCCGCCGCCGGCGACCAGTTCCCCGACATCGCGCTCGAAACGCCCGAAGGCGGCAGCGTGAAGGCGTCCGATTTTGCCGGCAAGAAGCTGGTCGTGTTCTTCTATCCAAAGGACAACACCCCCGGCTGCACCACCGAAAACATCGATTTCTCGGCCTTGAAGGGCGAATTCGATGCCGCCGGCGTGGCACTGCTGGGCGTCAGCAAGGATTCGGCGAAGAAGCACCAGAACTTCATCGCCAAGCATGACCTCAAGGCTCCGCTCGCCAGCGACGCCGAGGAGAACGGGCTTTCCGATGCGCTGGGCATCTGGACCGAGAAGCAGAACTACGGCCGCACCTATATGGGCATGGTTCGCACCACCTACCTGATTGGTCCCGATGGCAAGATCGCCCGCGTGTGGGACAAGGTGAAGGTCAAGGATCACGCCGTGCAAGTGCTGGAGGCCGCAAAGGCTCTCTGATCATGCAATCCGTTGCCGCGGCGATCCGCGAAGTTCTGCTCGAATCCGATCCGCGCGCCAAGGCGATGGCCGCCCGCAAGGTGGCGCGCGATTGGCGGCTGGGCCGGCTTGCCTATGCCTTCGATGTCGAAATGCCCGACGAACCGGGCCGCCCGGCTGCCCCCGAACTGCTGCCGCCCATCCGCATGCCCAAACGCGGCAAGGGTGGGACCGAGCGCGGGCGGCAGGCGCTGTGGCATGCCATCGCCCATATCGAATTCGTCGCCATCGACCTTGCGCTGGACATGGCTGGGCGATTCGGAGCGGAGATGAACCGGCAGTTCGTCAGCGACTTTCTGTGGGTCGCCGCGGATGAGGCGATGCACTTCGCGCTGATCGACCGGCACATGCGCAAGCTGGGCTGCCATTACGGCGCCCTGCCCGCCCACAGCGGCCTTTGGGACGCGGCGCATGAAACTCGGCACGACGTTGCCGCGCGTCTTGCGGTGGTGCCGATGGTGCTGGAAGCGCGCGGGCTGGACGTGACGCCGGCGATGCTGGAGCGCGTGCGCGGCAGCGGGGACGACGCCGGCGCGCGCATTCTCGAAAGAATCCTTGACGATGAAATTCGCCACGTCCGTTTCGGCTCAACGCATTTCGCCGCATGCGCCGAAGCGATGAACGGTGAACCGTCGGAGCTTTGGAAAACCCTGGTTTCCCGCCATTTTCGTGGGGTCGTTAAGCCACCGTTCAACGACTCGGCGCGCCTCGCTGCCGGTTTATCGCGGGAATTCTACCTTGGGGTTGTCTGTTAGGAACTGATCGGCATAACTCCACATCGCGAGACGGCGGGGGGTTCCGACCATCTCAAAAAATTAGGGTTCGCGGCGCGCCAGTGGTGCGCCCGCCGATAAATACAAGCGTCGTGTCCTAGCGGATCGCGGCGGATAACAAGGTATTGCGAGTGGTCGTAACGAAACTCATTGCCAAGTTCCGCACGGCGTCGGCTACGGTCGCGATCGCGGGTCTTACACTGGCAGCTCACCCCGCCATGGCCAACAGCGCCGCAGCAGCCGCCGACATTTCGGCTCCGCTGCGTGCCGCACAGGCCGCCAACCAGTCGGCCAGCGGTGGCGAGGAC
>FTBS01000357.1_pt1 | contig 11695 bp, 6 predicted proteins | sample 1639441 | NCBI WGS metagenome assembly FTBS01 (sample SAMEA3914864, study PRJEB12502) | metagenome | biome: forest; material: soil | place: USA | collected 2012-03-12 | depth 0.3 m
GGGCCGCAACGGCAGCAACCTGGCCGAGATCCCGGTCGAGGAACTGCATGCGCACAGCCATCCGCTGCTGGCCAGCTGGGGGCGCCAGGGACGCGACTTCGTACGCATGCTGGACGAGTTCGACGGCGGCCAGGGTGCGAAGTTCGGCAACCTGCGGGTCGACCTGTTCAACGAGGGCGACAACGGCACGCTGCTGTCGCAGGTGCAGGCCGCGGTGCGCGACCTGCTGCCGCTGTCCGAACATCCCCATGTGCCGCCGGAACCCGGGGACCGCTCGATCGAATTCCACATCGCCCACAGCGCCCAGCGCGAGGTCGAGGTGCTGCACGACCAGCTCCTGTCCTGGTTCGCGGACAGCGACGGCACGTTCGGCGAGCAGCCGCTGCGTCCGCGCGACGTGGTCGTCATGGTGCCGGACATCGACACCTTCTCGGCCGCCGTGCACGCGGTGTTCGACCAGCACAAACGGAGCGATCCGCGCTACATCCCCTTCGAGATCGGCGACGTCAAGGACCGCAGCGTGAACCCGCTGCTGGTGGCGATGGAGTGGCTGCTGCGCCTGCCGCAGCAGCGCTGCCGCCAGAGCGAGGTGCGCGACCTGCTGGACGTACCGGCGCTGGCCGCCCGCTTCGGCCTGATTGATGACGACCTGCCGATCCTGGGCCGCTGGATCGAGGGGGCCAGCGTGCGCTGGGGCCTGGACCAGAGCCACCGCGCGGGCCTCGGCCTGGGTTCGGCCGGCGAGCAGAATTCCTGGCTGTTCGGGATCCGCCGCATGCTGCTGGGCTACGCCACCGGCGCCGGTCCCAGCTTCGGCGACATCGAGCCCTATGCCGAAGTCGGCGGCCTCGATGCGGCCCTGGCCGGCGCCCTGGCCGAACTGGTGGAGAGCCTGCTGGCCTGGCGCGAACAGCTCGACGCCGTCCTGACCCCGGCCGAGTGGGGCGAGCGCGCCCGCGCCCTGATGGCGCGCTTCTTCCGCGCCCGCGACGACGAAGACCGCATGATGCTGAACCAGCTCGAGGAAGCCCTGCAGTGCTGGCTGGAGATCTGCGAGAACGCACTGTTCGACGAGCCGGTGCCGCTGGGCGTGATGCGCGAAGCCTGGCTGTCCGAACTCGACCAGCCGGCCCTGAGCCACCAGTTCGTGTCCGGCGGCGTGACCTTCTGCACCCTGATGCCGATGCGTGCCGTTCCTTTCCGCGTGGTCTGCCTGCTGGGCATGAACGACGGCGATTTCCCGCGCCGCGGCCACCAGTCCGACTTCGACCTGCTGGCGCTGCCCGGCATGCAGCGGCCGGGCGACCGCTCGCGCCGCGACGACGACCGCTACCTGATGCTGGAAGCCTTGCTGGCCGCGCGCGACAAATTCTACGTGAGCTGGGTCGGCCGCAACGTGCGCGACAATACCGAGCAGCCGGCCTCGGTGCTGGTCTCGCAGCTGCGCGACTACCTGAAGGCAGGCTGGGACCTGGACCTCGAGGAGCGCACCACGGTGCACGCGCTGCAGCCTTTCTCGCGCCGCTACTTCGAACGCGGCGGCCTGCTGACCTATGCCGGCGAATGGCGCTCGGCGCACCGCGACGACGAAGAATCGGCGGGCGACGGCGACGCGCTTCCGCCCTACGAACTGGAAGCCGACTACCGCCTCAAGCTGGGCGAGCTGGCCAGCTTCCTGCGCCAGCCGGCGCGCTATTTCTTCCGGCGCCGCCTGGGCGTCAACTTCGGCAGCCACGAGGTGGTGGGCGAGGACGAGGAACCGTTCTCGCTGGACGCCCTCGAGCGCTACTTCCTCGAAGACGCACTACTGGACGACAGCGGCACGCCCGAACCCAAGGACGAGGTGCGCCAGGTGCTGGATGCGCGCGCCCAGCGCCTGGTGCGCGAGGGCAGGCTGCCGATCGGCCTGGTGGGCCGGCAGTGGCAGCAGCAACTGGTGGAGGAACTGGTGCCTGTGCGGCGCAGCTGGCTGGAGCTGGGCGCCCGCTATCCGAATCCGGCGGACAAGCTTGTCGTCAGCCTGGAGCTGGACGGGATTTTGCTCGACGACTGGATCGACAAACTGCGCAGCAATAAGCAAGAGACCGTGTGGCTGCTGCAGATCTCGTCCAAGGTCCTGGACCGCAAGGGCGCGCCGCGCGGCGACAAGCTGATAGGCCCCTGGCTGCGCCAGCTGGCGGCGAGCGCCGCCGGCGCGGCTGTCACCGGTTACCTGGTGGCGCGCGACGCCACCCTGAAGATGGCGCCGCTGGATGCGGAGCTTGCCCGCGCCACCCTCGGAAACCTCGCCGCGCGGTGGCGGGCCAACCTCGACCACCCGCTGGCGGTGGCTTGCAAGACCGCGCTGGCCCAGCTGGCCGGAGACGATCCGCGCGAAGCCTATGACGGCGGCTTCGAGATCGGCGGCGAGGTCGAGGACCCGGTGCTGGCGCGCATGTGGCCGGAATTCGCCGTGCTGCGCGCGTCCGGCGACTGGCCGCGCACGGCCGAGGAACTGTATGGTCCGCTGGCCACCTGGCTGCGCGACAGCGTGCAAGTGACCCGCTTCGGCGACAAGGAAGGGGAGCAGGCATGAGCCAGTTGCTGCAAGCCCTGGATTTCCCCCTGCACGGCTCGCGCCTGATCGAGGCCAGCGCCGGCACCGGCAAGACCTGGACCATCGCCGCCCTGTATCTGCGCCTGGTGCTCGGCCACGGCAATGCGGACGGCGAGGACAAGGGCTTCGCGCGCCCCTTGCTGCCGCCCGAGATCCTGGTGATGACCTTCACGCGTGCGGCCACCCGCGAGCTGTCGAACCGGGTGCGCGAACGCCTGGTGCAGGCGGCCGCCTACTTCCGCGGGGAATCCTATGTGCACGATCCCTACCTGGAGGCGCTGGCCGACAGCTATGCCGACGATGCCGCGCGCCTGATCGCCGCCCACCGCCTGGTGCTGGCCGCCGAAACCATGGACGAGGCGGCGATCTTCACCATCGACGCCTGGTGCCAGCGCATGCTGCGCGAGCATGCCTTCGACAGCGGCAGCCTGTTCGACGAAGAGCTGGTCAGCGACGAGCGCGCCCTGTTCGAGGACGCCGCCAACGACTACTGGCGCCAGCACGTCTATCCGCTCAACGGCCATGCCCTGAAATCGCTGCTGGCGGTCTGGCCCGACGTCGGTGCCCTGAAGGGTGCGGCGCGCGAGCTGGTCAAGCGCGCCGAGCTGCTGGGGCCGGACTGCATCGACGAGAATGGCAATCCGAACGACATGGCGCCGCTGGGGGCCGTGATCGCCGGCGTCGAGCGCGCCCAGCAGGCCAGGCTGGCGCGCCTGAAGGAAGGCTGGGGCGAACGCGCCGACGCCATGGAGTCCTGGATCGGGGGGCACCGAGCGGCGAATCCGCGCTGCTTCAACGGTAACAAGATGCGGGCCGACTCGCTGGTCAAGTGGTTCGAGGCCCTGCGCAGCTGGGCCGCCGATCCGGCGCGGGTGATGCCCGAGCTCGGCGACACGGCCTGGCGCCGTCTGACCCCGCACGGCATCGCCGACGCTTTCTCGAAGGATTTCAGCGCCGAGGTGCCGGACTGCTTCGAGCACACCGAAGCCCTGAAGGAAGCGCTCGACCAGATCGAGCCGATGGCGCATGCGCTGCTGCGCCACGCCGCCTGCAATATCGCGCGCCGCATGATCGACCTGAAGCGCCGCAACCGTCAGTTCGGCTTTGCCGACATGCTGGCGCGCCTGAAGGCCGCACTGGAGGGCGCGAACGGCGAGGCTTTGCGCCGCCGCATCCTCGACCAGTTCCCGGTCGCGATGGTCGACGAATTCCAGGATACCTCGCCCGACCAGTACCGCATCTTCGACCTGCTGTACCGGGTGGCCGACAACGATCCGGCCCACGGCCTGTTCCTGATCGGCGACCCGAAGCAGTCGATCTACGGCTTCCGCGGCGCCGACATCCATAGCTATCTGTCGGCGCGGCGCGCCACCGAAGGGCGGCACTACCAGCTCGGCACCAACTACCGCTCGACCAAGGCGCTGGTGAAGGCCGTCAACCGCCTGTTCGAATACGCCGAGGGCGGCAAGGAGCATCCAGGCTACGCCGCCGGCGCCTTCCGCTTCCGCAAGGACGGCGAGAATCCGCTGCCCTTCGAGCCGGTCGACGCGGCCGGGCGCGGCCAGGACCTGGTCGGCGTCGATGGTCCCTTCCAGGCGCTGGCGGTGGCCTCGACCCCGCGCGACGACCTGCGCGCCGAGGACTACCGCGACTTCTTCGCCCACCACTGCGCCGAGCACATCGTGACCTTGCTGAACGATCCGCAGGTGGGCTTCCGCGACCGCGAAGGCGGGTTCAAGCGCCTGATGCCGGCCGATATCGCGGTGCTGGTGCGCGACCGCCGCGAAGCCTCGGCGATCCGGCGCGCGCTGGTGCAGAGGAAGGTCGCCAGCGTCTACCTGTCCGACCAGGATTCGGTGGTCGAGAGCCAGGAAGCGGTGGACGTGCTGCGCTGGCTGCAGGCGGTCGCCAGCCCGCTCGACGGCGTGCTGGCGCGCACCGCTTTCGCCACCGCCACCTGTGCGCTGCCGCTGACCGAGCTGGCCCGCCTATCGAGCGACGAACTGGCCTGGGAAGAACGGGTCGAGCAACTGAAAGGCCTGCACCAGACCTGGCAGCGGCAGGGCGTGCTGGCGATGCTGCGCCGCTTCATCCACGAACTGGGCTTGCCGGCCAAGCTGCTGGCCGCCTCCGGCGGCGAGCGGCGCCTGACCAACCTGCTGCACCTGGCCGAGCTGTTGCAGGAAGCCAGCCGCGAGCTGGATGGCGAGCAGGCCCTGATCCGCTGGTTCGCCGAACAGATCGAGGGACTCGGGGAGGGCCGGGGTGATGGAGATAGCGAGCGCGTGCTGCGCCTGGAGAGCGACGCCGAGCTGGTCAAGGTCGTTACCGTGCACAAGTCGAAGGGCCTGGAGTATCCGCTGGTCTACCTGCCGTTCGCCGTCACCGCGCGCAAGACCGACCGCCGCAACCGCGCCTTCTTCGAATACGTGGTCGAAGACGGCGCGCGCCGCATCGACCTCGGCCTGAGCGAAGATGCGCTGCAGGCGGTCGACCGCCCCCGCCGGGAGGAAGACCTGCGCCTGCTCTACGTGGCCCTGACCCGCGCGCGCCACTTCCTGTGGCTGGGCGTGGCGGCGGTGGCGGCCGGCCGCAAGGGCGAGAACCGCCTGCACGAATCTGCGCTCGGCTACCTGCTGACCGGCGGCGAGCCGATCGGCGCCGACGCCATGGCCGAGCGTTGGGAAGCCCTGCGCGGCAGCCTGGACGCGATCGAGCTGCACACCCTGGACGCGCCCGAGGGCTGCACCCGCCTGGCCCGCGCCGACGTGCGCCCCGAGCTGGTCGAGGCACCGGCCTTTGCCGGCCAGTTCGAGCGCAACTGGGCGGTCGGTTCCTTCACTTCGCTGACCCGCCACACGGTGGCGCCGCCGACCCGGCCGCAGGAAGAAAACCTGCTGGAAGAGGACGAGCCGGGCACGGTCGAGGCCTTGCGGGCGGACGACGCGCCCTGGCACCGCTTCCCGCGCGGCGCCACGCCCGGCAACTTCCTGCACGAGCAGCTGGAGTGGATGGCGCAGGAAGGCTTCGGCCGCATCGACGAGGACGACTTCATCAAGCGCCTGCACCAGCGCATCAAGCGCGCCGGCTGGGGCAACCGCGTGGACGACGCCATGGCCTGGCTCGACGCCCTGGTCACCTTGCCCTTGCCGCCTAGCGGCTGCGCGCTGTCGGACCTCGAAGAGGTGCTGCCGGAGATGGAGTTCTGGTTTCCGAGCCAGGCCCTCGACGTCGGCGCGCTGGACCGCCTGTGCCGCCGGCGCCTGCTCGGCGACGTGCCGCGTCCGACCCTGCCGGAACGCCAGCTGCACGGCATGCTGAAAGGCTTCACGGACCTGGTGTTCGAATGCCAGGGCCGCTACTGGGTGCTGGACTACAAGTCGAACGCGCTGGGCCCCGGCGACGCCGCCTACACCCAGCAGGCGATGGCGGCGGCGATGGCCGGGCACCGCTACGACATCCAGGGCGCCATCTACCTGCTGGCCCTGCACCGCCTGCTGCGCGCGCGCCTGGGCGGGCGCTACGACCCACGCGAGCAGCTGGGCGGCGCCGTCTTCCTGTTCCTGCGCGGGATCGGGAACGAGGCCACCCGCGGCTGCTACCTGATCGAGCCCGACATGGAACTGCTCGACGGACTCGACGAGCTTCTTGCGACATGAATACCTTTATCGACCCCGACAAGATCGACGTCTTCTGGTTCGAGGTGGAACGCCTGACCGAAGCCGGCGAGCTGCGCCGCCTGTCCGGCGCCTTTGCCCGTTTCGTCGCCTCGCTCGGACCGGCGCCCGGTCCGCTGCTGCTGGCCTCCCTGGTGCTGTCCGAGCTGGAAGGACGCGGCCATAGCTGCCTGCTGCTGTCCGACCTCGCCGAGGACGCGGCCGCGCTGCTCGGCCTGCCCGCCGAGGAGTGGATGGAACTGGCGGCAGCCATCAAGCCGCTGCCGAAGAACGTCAAGGGCTGGATGGCCCAACTGGCCGGCTGCGAGCAGGTGTGGCAGGCGGGCACCTTCGATTACGGCCAGCCGCTGGTGCTCGACGGCGATGCCGAGGATGCGCGCCTCTACCTGCGCCGCTACTGGCGCGACGAGACCACGGTCGCGAGCAGCGTGCGCGCGCGCGCGCGCGAACGGCGCGAAGTCGACGCGGCCGCCGTGCGCGGCTGGCTGGACCTGCTGTTCGCATCCCAGCGCGCATCCGAGAAGCCGGACGCGGCCCGACCTGACTGGCAGAAGCTGGCCTGCGCGATCGCCCTGCGCGGCAGGATGGCGATCATCACCGGCGGTCCCGGCACCGGCAAGACCTATACGGTGGCGCGCCTGCTGGCGCTGCTGTTCGCGACCGCGCCGGACGCCGCCCGCCAGCGCATTGCCCTGGCCGCGCCGACCGGCAAGGCGGCCGCGCGCCTGAAGCAGTCGATCGACAAGGCGCTGGGCGAGCTGGCCGACAAGGTCGGCGCCCGGCTGCCGCTGCGCGAACTGACCGCGCACATGGGCGCCGCCCGTACCCTGCACAGCCTGCTGGGCGCGCGTCCGGACAGCCGCGCCTTCGCCCACCACCGCGGCAATCCGCTCGACGTCGACGTGTTGATCGTCGACGAAGCCTCGATGGTGCACCTGGAGATGATGGCGTCGCTGCTGGACGCGCTGCCGCCCTCGGCGACCCTGATTCTGCTGGGCGACAAGGACCAGCTGGCCTCGGTGGAGGCCGGCGCGGTGCTGGGCGACCTGTGCGCGGACGCCCAGGCCGGCAATTACGACGATGCCACCGTGGCCTTTGTGCGCGAAGCCAGCGGCGAGGAGATCCCGGCGGACTACGTGCGGCGCGGCGCTGCCCTGGCCCAGCAGACCGTGATGCTGCGCCACAGCCGCCGTTTCGGCGGGCCGATCGGCCAGCTGGCGCTGGCCGTGAACGCCGGCGACGTCGAGGCCGCGGCCGCGGTGCTGCGCGCCCGCGGCGTCCAGGACGTCGAAGGCGCCCATACCCTGCGCTGGATCGAGCACGCCCAGCAGCAGCACGCGATCGGGCTGGCGCTGGAAGGCTACCGGCCCTACCTGCGCCTGCTGGGCGAGGGGCAGGGAAGGGAGCAGGACCACGAGGACTGGGTGCGCTCGGTGCTGCAGCGCTTCGAAGCCTTCCGCATCCTGTGCGCGGTACGCGAGGGCGAATGGGGCGTCGAGGGCCTGAACACGGCGATCGAGCAGCGCCTCGACCAGGCAGGCCTGATCCGCCGCGGCGGCGACTGGTACGTCGGCCGCCCGGTCATGGTGACCCGCAACGACTATTCGACCAATGTGTTCAACGGCGACATCGGCCTGACCCTGGCCGACCCGAGCCGCCCCGGCTCGCTGCGCGTCTACTTCCTGGAAGGCGACAAGGTGCGCAGCGTGCTGGCCACCCGCCTGCGCCACGTCGAGACCGCGTACGCGATGACGGTGCACAAATCCCAGGGCTCGGAATTCGCGCACACGGTGCTGGCGCTGCCGAAAGAGGGCGGAGCGGTGCTGGCGCGCGAGCTGGTCTATACCGGCATCACGCGGGCCAGCCGGGAGTTCACCTTGCTCACGCCGGTGCCGAATGTGCTGGGAGATGCGATTGGGCGGCGGACGCAGCGGGCTAGTGGCTTGCGGGGGATGATCGAGAAGTAATCGTCGTTCCGGGCATTGCCCGAAACGACTTCCCGCGAAGGCGGGAATCCAAGTTTGCGTGAGTAGCCGGAAAACACGCTAATGGCCCGCGATGAACTTGGGTCCCCGCCTGCGCGGGGACGACGTTGGTGATCTGCGCGGGCACGTTGCAGGACTTTTGCGCCAGTCTTTGCTTTCCGCATGGCAACAATGTTAAAGTTGCTGTCTGGGAATTCTGGAGACTGAGCCATGTTGATCGTAGTCGGATTCATCGTCGTGCTGCTGGCCGTGTTCGGCGGCTTCGTGCTGCAGGACGGGCATTTGGCCGCGCTGTTCCAGCCCTATGAGCTGCTGATGATCTTCGGCGGCGCGCTGGGCGCTTTCGTGATCGCCAACGACCGCAAGGCCATCTCGCTGACCTGGCACAGCATCCCGACCCTGTTCTACGGCTCGCGCTACACGCGGGAACTGTACATGGAATTGATGGCGCTGATGTTCGACCTGCTGACCAAGGTGCGCCGCGAAGGCCTGATGTCGCTCGAGGACGACATCGACGCGCCCTACGAAAGCGCGATCTTCGCCAAATACCGGCTGGTCCTGATGGACGACCACCTGCTCGATTTCATTACCGACTACCTGCGCCTGCTGGTGTCCGGCACCATGAATTCCTACCAGCTCGAAAACCTGATGGACTGCGAGATCGAGACCTACCAGGAAGACGCCGAGATTCCGGTGCAGGCGATCAACAAGCTGGCCGACGGCATGCCGGCCTTCGGCATCGTCGCCGCGGTGATGGGCGTGGTGCACACCATGGGCTCGATCGGGCGTCCGCCGGCGGAGCTGGGCACCCTGATCGCGGCCGCCCTGGTCGGCACCTTTCTCGGCATCCTGCTGTCCTACGGCCTGGTGGCGCCGCTCGCCAGCCTGCTGCATCGCCGCCACCAGGAAGTGGTCAAGGCCCTGCAGTGCGTGAAGGTGACCTTGCTGGCCAGCATGAACGGCTATGCGCCGACCATCGCGGTCGAATTCGGGCGCAAGGTCATCTCCGCCACCGAGCGTCCGAGCTTCGCCGAACTGGAAGGACATGTGCGGCAGCTGAAGTCGCGCTGAAGGCTGTCAGCGTCGGCACGCGCGTCGAGACCGAGGCTTGTTACGCACTCCACCGCTTGCCGAGAACGGCCAAGCCGAGAGCGGCAACGCCAATGGCAGAGCCCATCCAGCCGACCGCCGGAAGTCCATGGCCGGCGCTGATCGGTAGCCCTGCCAGCAGCGGTGCGAGCGTCAGGCCGGCCTGAAAGGCCGACGAATTCGCTGCTCCGGCGAGCATCGGCGCGTCAGGAGCGAGCGCGTAGACCCGGCCCCACACTGCTGGATTCAGCAGGAAGCCCGCGACGCCGAGCAGGAACACCAGGGCGACGGTCGCCCAGGCATTCGAAGCCAGCAGGGCGATTGCGCCGGAGATGAGGATCAACTTCAGGATTCCTGCCACCAGCGTGGCGAACGGGCGGCGATCCGCCGTTCGACCACCAATGCTCAGTCCGACGAAGGCGCCCACACCGAACAGGGTCAGCACAGCCGGGAGCCAGCGTGCGGGCAAGGCGCTCACGTCGAGCAGCAATGCCCCCAGGTAGCCAAACGTGCTCATGTAAGCAGCCGTGGTGGTCGCCGTCGTGGCAAATGCCACCCAAAGGACAGGACGCTTCATGGCGCGCAATTCGGTCTTGAGGTCAGGCTCCTTTGCTTCACCGTGTGTCTTCTTGGGCAGAACCAGGAAGCCGGCAAGCGCCGCGATGGCCGTGACTGCCGCCACCGCCCAGAACCCGCCGCGCCAACCGGTGACGTCACTGATGAATGTCCCCATGGGACCGCCCACGATCATGGCGACGGTCAGGCCGCCGACCACGATGGAAAGGGCCTTGGCGCGACGATCTGAGGGCGCGAGCTGCACGGCAGTGGATGCCGCAGCAGCCCAAAAGCAGGCATACGCCAGCCCCATGGCAAAGCGCGCAACAAGCAGAGGCCAGTAGCCTCGTGCGAGCAGACTGAGCGCCGTTGCGGCGACGAATGCGACCTGACTGGCGACCAGCGTGGTGCGTTTGGGCCAGTGCAAGGTCAGGATTGCGAATGGCGGCCCACCGATCAGTGCGCCGATTGCAAACGCGGAGATCAAGGTGCCCGCCATGGGCAATGTGATCTGCAAGTCGGCTGCGATCATCGGGAGAATGCCGCCCATCAAAAATTCGGCACTGCCCATCCCAAACAGGCTCAGGGCGAGAAGGTAGACGGCTGGCGGCATCGACCGGGTATGCTTTCTTGTGTTCATGGAGTGCTTCCTCATTTTCGTTCGCGGTGGCGTTCTCGGGTACGCGCCCTACGCCCAGATGCGCTTGAGCACGGCGGCAGACATATAGAGGCCGCAGCCAAAAATCGCGTGGGTCGCCAAGCTGCGCAGACCGTTCTTCAGGGGCGTGCGCGTGCGCGATCCTGCAATGCCTGCACCCATGGCCGGTTGCATCACGAACCAGGGCAAGGCAAGCGTCGCCACGCCCACCGCCATGGCCGGGCCCAATGCCGGATCGCGCAGCCACCCGACACCGCAGATGCCCATCAGCAGCAGCGCAAACGCGATGCCGACTGCATAATGGATGGCCCAGCCCAGCGGCAACTCTCCTTGTATGGGGGCGGACTTGCCGATGCTTGCATGGGCAAGTCGGCCATGGCGCAGGTGGCCTGCCCACCGGCCCACGAGTGCGTAGTCCAGCGCAGGGACACCCAGGGCTTTCAGGGTCGCCGTCCATACATCCATCACCATGGTCGCGCCAATGCCGACAACGAACATCCTTGCCACTTCGTCCACCGATGCCATCAGTATCTCCTCGCATTGCTGAAAACAAGATTTGCATGCATGATAGAAGTTAAAGTCAACTTCAAGTCAAGGGTATGCCATGGATATTTCCGAAGTCGCTCGCCGCACGGGCGTGCCTGCCTCCACGCTGCGCTTCTACGAAAAGAAAGGTTTGATCTCAGCAACCAGTCGTTCCGGCGAACGGCGGAACTTTTCGCCAGATGTGCTCGATCAGCTTGGATTGATTGCACTAGGGCAAGCCGGTGGGCTCTCCCTGGACGAGATTGGCGCCATGCTTTCGCCCACCGGCGTCCCTAAAGTGGACAGGAGGGTGCTGATGGCAAAGGCGGATGAAATCGACGCCACCATCAAGCGCCTGCGAGCCATGAGCGAGGGGCTGCGCCATGCTGCGGAATGCCCCGCCCCCAGCCATGCGCAGTGCCCGACGTTTCAGCGCCTGGTCAAGGTGGCTAGCGCAGCCCGGTTGAAGCAAGGCCGGACGACAGGCTGAAATAAAAAGGCGCTGTTCGCGCCAAGTGTGGAATCTTTTCTGCAAGCCTGCGGTCCAATGTCGACCTGATCCGTTGACGGAGGCGCCATGCAAGCACGGCAGTTCGAACAGTTCCTGCAA
>FTBS01000273.1_pt1 | contig 11645 bp, 6 predicted proteins | sample 1639441 | NCBI WGS metagenome assembly FTBS01 (sample SAMEA3914864, study PRJEB12502) | metagenome | biome: forest; material: soil | place: USA | collected 2012-03-12 | depth 0.3 m
AATCGTCGAGCAACAGCAGCAACGGCCCGTCTTTCGCCAGCACGGCGCGCGCCAGCGCTTCGAAGAAACGCTGGCGCTGCCAGTATTCGGTGAGCGGGGAGGGCGGAGGCAGGCCGGGTTGCTGCGTCAGCAGTTCCGGCAACAGGCGCGCGACTTCGGTCAGCCACAGCCGGTCGAGTCCGCTCATCGCTTCGTGCAGGGCGGAGCTGCGCAGCCAGCCGGTGACCGGTGCAAACGCGACTTGCCCCTCGGCCGCGTAGGCGCGCGAGTGCGTCGTGGTAAAGCCTTGCCCGTCAAGGTGCACGAGCAGTTCCTCCGCCAGGCGCGACTTGCCGATGCCGGCCTCGCCCGAGATCAACGCGAACTGCTTGTCGCCCAGCTGGCTGCGCTGCCACACTTCGAGAAGCCGTCGCCATTCGTCGTGGCGTCCGATCATCGACAGCATCGGGTCGCGTGGGCGTCGGCGCTGGGCTGGGGCAGCCTGGGCCGCCAGGCGCGCATAGGCCTCGCGCAAGGCTTCGCCGGGCACGACGCCCAGTTCGCGCGCGAACGTTTCCACGCAACTGCGATAGGCGCGCAGCGCGGATGCATGATCGTGATTCAGGGCATGCAGGCGCATCAGCGCCATATAGGTGGGCTCGCGCAATGGGTCGAGACGCAGCAACTGCTGCGCGTGTTTCAACGCCTTGGCGTAGTCGCGTCTGTCCTCGCTCAACTGGCTCGCGCGCACGAGCGCCGCGATGCACGCGTCGCGTAACTGTTCGCGCTGCGCGGCGATCCATTCATCGTAACAACTGGCGAGCAGGTCGCCCCGATACAGCTCCGCCGCATGCGTCAGGAGCTCTTCCTCGGCGGCCGCGTCGTGGTTGCTGGCAGCCCGCGCCGCGGTGGCCAGGGCCGACTGAAACTGCGCGACATCGAGATCGAACGCGGAATCGGGCAACCATCGCACCATTTGCGCGTCGGCCTGGACGAAACTGGCTGCGTGCGGCCATGCCTTGCGCAGATGAAACAGCAACTGGCGCAATGCGTTGCGTGCCTGCGCCTGCGAGGAATCGGGCCAGAACAGGAAGGCGAGTTGCTGGCGCGACTGCGGTGTGTCCCGATGCAGAATCAGATAGGCCAGCAGCGCCTGCAAGCGCGGAGAATTCGCGTCGGGCATCGGCGCGTCGGCGCCGTCGAGCTGGAACTCGCCGAGCAGGCGGACAGAATAGCGAGCGTCAGGCGCCATGCTGGTCATCGGTGATCGAGGCGGCGTCGGCGGCGTCGTGGGGGTAGCCCACACGTCCTGGTTTGCGGCAACCGCCGATCGCACCTTCGAGCTTGAGCATGGTCAGGATGATCCGGCTGGCAGTTTCGCGATCTTCAGTCTAGTGCGAACTACGCGCGGCGCCGAAGCATGTCGTGCCGGGGCGACATGCGAAAGCCGTGCGACGGCTTCGTGGCTTCAAAAGTGCGCTAGACACCTCGGCCTCTATGGCCGGTTGGATTCAAGTAATGGATCCTGCGCGACATGCCTCAGCCGCTCGATTGGGAATACCTCGATGCGTCGCCCTTTAACCCGCCCGTGCAGCCGTGAGGTGAAGTCAGGTCATACGTCATGGAAGGATCACGGCGCACTACGTTGTGAGCCCGGCGAGCGCAAGGTGCGCAGCGAGACTGGCAAGGATTGCCAGGGTACCTATCGTTTCAAGCAGCGCAGCAAGCATGGCGGTCTCCGAGAAGTGGTCAGAGGGATAGAGCCGGCCCGTAGACTTTCACGAAAAACATCAGCGTGATGAAGCCGGTGGCCATCAACGTGATAACGCGGATGATGGCCGGCGGGGTACGCCGGCCAATGTGTGCGCCGCCATAGCCGCCGATGACAGCGCCCACGAGCATGGCAATGGTCTCGGGCCATTGCACGGCGTGGGCCGCGACGAACGCCACGACGGCTACGGTATTCGCGGCACTGACCAGCAGCGTGCGGGGTGCGTTCAGATGCTTGAGGTCGCGGCTATCGAGGAGCCCCCACATCGCCATCATCATGATGCCGACAGCGCCGCCAAAATATCCGCCGTAGATGCCTAGCGCGAACTGGATCGCCAGCACCGCACGATGATGAATGCGCCACCGTGCACGCAGGGCTTCGCCGATTCGTCGGCCGAACGCCAGCGCAATCGACGCGATCAGCAACAGCCACGGCAGCACGAAGGTGAACGCGACGGACGATGTGCGTAACAGCAGCAGCGCGCCGACCAGTCCGCCGCACAGCGTGACAACCAGCAGCGCGCGGAGTGACACGGCCCCCACCGGCGCCAATCCATCGCGATAGGCCCACGCACTCGCCAGCCCGCCGGGATAAAGCGCCACCGTGCTCGAAGTGTTCGCCTGAACCGGGGGGACACCGGCGGCAATGAGCGCCGGAAGGGTGACGAACGAACCGCCTCCGGCCAGTGCATTCATCGCACCACCCAATAATCCCGCGGCAAATACCAACATGATCGCTTCCATGGGAGGAATGCTAGTCAAGCCGCATTCGTTTCACAATCTGGCATTTCCCGTGCTAGCCTTCGGTCATTCCGAAACCAGCCCTGCCACAGAATGCGCTTCGATCTGACCGACATGCGGCTGTTCCTGACCGTCGTGGAATGCGGGAGCATCACGCAAGGGGCGCGCGCCATGCATCTGGCGCTGGCTTCGGCCAGCGAGCGCATTGCCGGCATGGAGGCCGCGCTGGGCACGCCATTACTGGATCGCAACCGTCGGGGCGTCAGCACGACGGCAGCCGGTGCCGCCCTGGTTCGCCATGCCCGGGAGATCCTGGGCAAAGTCGAGCAGATGCGCGGAGAGTTACGCACTTACGCGACCGGGCTCAAGGGCCGCATCCGGTTGCTATCGAATACCGCAGCGCTTGCCGCCTTCTTGCCACCGCAGCTGTGCCGGTTCCTGACGGCGCATCCGGACCTCTCCGTGGATATTGAAGAGCGCCCAAGTGTTGATATCGTGCGCGCGCTGGCCGATCAACGCGGCGATCTCGGTATCGTGGCGGATACGACTGACCTTGGCGTCCTCCAGACGCATCTGCTGTCGCGCGACCAGCTGGTGGTGATGACGAGCCGCACGCACCCGATGGCAGCGCTTGCCAGCGTCGCATTCGCCGACGTTCTGCACGAACCCATCGTTGGCATGGCCGATACCGCGCTGGAAATCTATCTGGCCGAGCGCGCATCCCGACTTGGGCGACAGCTCAATTTCCGTGTGCAACTCCGTGGCGTCGATGACGTGGCGATGCATGTGGAGGCCGGTATCGGTGTTGCGGTGCTTTCTGAAGCCCTGGCGCGTACCGTGAGCCGCGAGGTGGTCATCGTTCCGCTTTCCGAAACCTGGGGCGCACGCCGGCTGATTCTTTGCGCGCGGGATTTTTCCGCGCTGTCGCCGCACGCGGATCTGCTCGCGCGGCAGCTGATGGAGTCGTCGCTTTGATTTCCGGACGCGTGCAGGCGGTACTATGAGCGCTCTCTCCCCCCAATTGGAATACCGCAATGCAAATACTGGTTGACGCAGACGCCTGCCCGGTTGTCGTCAAGGACATGTTGTATCGGGCCGCGCAGCGTACCGGAGTGTGCGTCACGCTGGTGGCGAACCAGTATTTGCGCACGCCGCCTTCGCGCTTTATCAAGGCGCTGCAAGTGCCGGCGGGGGTCGATGCCGCCGATTCGCGCATCGTCGAGCTGGCCAGCAGTGGTGACCTCGTGATTACGGCGGACATACCGCTTGCCGCCGCCGCCCTCGACAAGGGCGCCCATGTGCTCGATCCACGAGGCAGCTGGTTCAGCCGTGAAAATATCCAGGAGCGCCTGACGATGCGCGACGTGATGGAGCAGCTCCGCGCCTCGGGCATCGATACCGGCGGCCCGGCACCGTATGCCCAACAGGACAGCAAGGCGTTCGCTGGCCAGCTGGATCGGTTCCTGGCACGCCATGCGTCGCCAGGTGGGGCCGCCTGATGCGTGCTGGCGTCATGAGTGATCAGGCGCCGGCGCGGTCGGGGTCGCTGTCCGCATTGCCGGTGGCATCGCCGTCCACATCGCTATCCGGTTGTCTTTGCGCCACCGATCCGCGCGCGATCCACGCATAGAGCAGTGGGATCACGAGCGTGCCGAGCATCGTGGCACCGAGCATGCCGCCCAGCACACCGGTGCCCACGGCGCGCTGCGCGCCGGCGCCAGGGCCCGAGCTGATCGCCAGCGGCACCACGCCGAGGATGAAGGCCAGCGACGTCATCACGACCGGGCGCAACCGTTGCCGGGCCGCCTGCGTGGCGGCCTGCACGCGATCGAGGCCATTCCGGCGCAGTTGCTCGGCGTACTCGACCACCAGGATCGCGTTCTTGGCGGCCAGCCCCATGATGACGATCACGCCCACCTTGAAATAGACGTCGTTGGGCAGTGCGCGCAGCCATACCGCCGCGGCTGCGCCGATCATGCCGGCCGGGACGATGGCCAGCACGGCCAGCGGCAGCGTCCAGCTTTCGTAGAGCGCCACCAGGCACAGGAAGATGCACAGCAGCGACAGCGCGAACAGCCATGGCGCCTGCGATCCGCTTTGCTGCTGCTCGAATGCGCGGCCATTCCAGCGCACCTCATAGTCGGGGCCGAGTTCGCGGACCAGTGCTTCCAGCCTGGCCATCGCCGTGCCGGTGCTGACGCCTGGCGCGGTGTCCGCGTTGATGCGCACCGAAGTCAGGCCGCTAAAGCGTTCCAGCGTCGATTCGCCGGGACCCCATTCGAGCGTGGCGAACGCGCCCAGCGACACCATCTGGCCTTGTGCGTTGCGCACGTGTACGCGCGACAGATGCGCGGGTTGCATACGGTGCGGCGCATCGGCTTGTAGGATCACGCGGCGTACGCGTCCTTCGCGCGCGAACTCGTCGATATAGCGCGAACCGATGGTCGCCGACAGCGCATGGTGAATCGCCTCGGCATCGACGCCGAAGCTCTCGGCGCGGCGATAGTCGATGGCCAGGTCCAGCGCCGGCGTTGGCTGGCCTGACGTGGCGCGCACCTCGGCAAAGGCCGGGTCGGCCTTGGCGCGTTCGATCAGCTTGTCGCGCGCGGTGTAGAGGTCCTGCCGGCCACCTTCGCGCCGCGTCACCAGGCGCATGTCCAGGCCGCTGGTGCTGCCCAGTTCGGGCAGGGCGGTGCCGTTGTACGGGTAGAGCTGCGCGTCGCCGCGGCCCGGCCACGTTTCCAGTCCCTGGGTTAGTCGTGCCAGTACGACGTTTGCCGCATGGTCGCGCCCACGCAGACTCCAGTCGTCCAGCGACAGGAAGACGCTCGCGCGCTGCTCGCCCGAGCCACCGCTGCTCCAGCCCAACAGCGCGAAGCGGGTCTGGATCGGGAATTTCTGCTCGACCATCCATTGTTCCAGCCGCGCGATGGTTTCGCGCGTCTGCGCTTGCGTGCTACCCGGTGGCAGCTCGATGTCGATCACCAGTTCGCCAGTGTCCTCTTCGGGCAGGAAGCCGGCCGGCAACTGCCAGAGCATCAGCGCGCAGGCCGCGCTCAGCGCCAGGTAGACCGCCAGCCAGCGCAGGCGGCGTTGCTGCAGGCGCTGGATCCAGCCGGCGTAGCGCGCGGTGAATGCGGTAAAGCGCGCTTCGAACCAGGCCAGCGGGCCACGCGATGGCGCGGCGCCATGGCGCAGCAGGCTCGCGCACATCGCCGGTGCCAGCGATAGCGCGAAGAACAGCGAGAACGCGATCGAGATCGCCAGCGTCATCGCGAAGTGGCGGTAGATCACGCCCACCGCGCTCTCCATGAACGTCATCGGCACGAACACGGCGCACAGCACCAGCGTGACGGCCAGCAATGCGCCCGAAACCTCGCGCATCGAGCGCGCGGCGGCCGTGAATGCGTCGACATGTTCCTCGCGCATGATGCGCTCGACGTTCTCGACCACCACGATGGCATCGTCCACGAGGATGCCGATCGCCAGCACCACGCCGAACAGCGTGATCACGTTCAGGGACAGGCCGAACGCGTAGAGGCACGCCACCGTGCCCAGCAGCGACACCGGCACCACGATGCACGGGATCAGCGTGGCGCGCAGGTTGCCCAGGAACAGGTAGAGGATCAGGAACACCAGGAGCGTGGCTTCGCCCAGCGTGACCAGCACGCGCGTGATCGAGTGCTGCACGAAGTGTGCGGTGTCGTAGGAAATGTCGTAGCGCACGCCGGCCGGAAAGCCCTGGGCCGCTTCGTCGAGCGCCGCGCGCACGGTGCGCGAGGTGGCCAGCACATTGGCGCCGTCGGCCAGCTTCAGGCCCATCGACGCCGCTTCGCGGCCGTTGAGCGACGAGCTGTAGCGGAAGTCGGCGGCTGCCATTTCCACGCGCGCCACATCGCGCAACAGCACGGCGGAACCATCCCGGGCCGAGCGCAGCACGATGCGTTCGAACGCTTCGGCACTGGCCAGCGATGCGGGCGGGCGCACGATCGCCTGGAACGATTGCCCGGGCGTGGCTGGCGCGCCGCCGAGCTGGCCCGGCGTGACGCTGCCATTGCGCGCACGGATGGCCGCTTCGACATCGGCGGTGGTCAGGCCATAGGCATGAAGCTGGTCGGGGTTGAACCAGACGCGCAGTGCGTATTCGGCGCTGTAGGGTTCCACCTTGCCGATGCCGGGCAGGCGTCGCAGCATTGGCAGCACGGTACCGGCCGCGTAGTCGGCGAGCGCCGTCTCGGACATCGTGCCCGTCTTCGAGATCAGCGACACGTACATGAATGGGCTGGCGCTGGCCTGATCGACATAGACGCCGCCACGGCGTACCACTTCCGGCAGCAGCGGCTCGGCCTGGGCCACGCGGTTGCGCACGTTCACCTGCGCCAGTTGCGGATCGGTGCCCTGGCGAAAGCCGATCGTCACCGTGGCGGTGCCGGCCTCGCTGTTCGAGTCGATGTACAGCAGGCCGGGAATGCCGTGCATCTGCTGTTCGAGCACCGCGGTCACGCGGTCTTCCACGGTGCGCGCGGTGGCGCCCGGGTAATCCGCATAGAGGATCACCATCGGCGGGGCCACCGCCGGGGATTGCGCCACCGGAATGCGGTGCAGCGCGACCAGGCCGGCGACCATGGTCAGGATGGCCAGCACCCACGCAAGGGCGGGGCGGCGAAGGAAGAAGTGCGCCATGTGCGACGAATGACTGCTAACGCCCGCTTCGTGCGGCCCATGCGGCGGCGCACCGAAGTTCGGCGTGGGTTGGGTGGGTCGGTCATTGGTCGGCCGCCGCTATGAGAAGGCGATCCGTGGGCCAGCGAGGGCCCTGGGGCGCGGTCCGCGCGGTCCGATGGCTCAGTCGGGTGGCGCTGCTGCGCTTGTCGGTATGACGCCCGGGCCACGCAGGGCCGGGGGCGAGTGTGGCGGATTATAAACATCGCCCCCTGTTGGTGCAATGAAGAGGATTCCGGCGCACGGCGGCATTTTCGGGTTTGCGCAATCGCACCTGCGCGTCCTATCGTTAGCTAGGTGCAGACCTCGGCGCAGGACATCCAACAGGCCGCCCCCCAAGGAGACGTCATGAGCAAGAAGTCAAATATCACGACCTGGATCCTGATTGCGATGGTGCTGGGCGCCGCCGTGGGCTATGCCTGCAACACGGCGTTCCCGGACCCGAAGGTGGCCAAGGATATTGCCGGGTACATCTCGATCATCACCGACGTGTTCCTGCGACTGATCAAGATGATCATCGCGCCGCTGGTGTTCTCCACGCTGGTGATGGGGATTGCGCACATGGGCGATGCGAGTACGGTGGGCCGTGTCGGGGTCAAGGCGCTCGCGTGGTTCATCACGGCCTCGCTGGTGTCGCTGACGCTGGGCCTGATCATGGCCACGCTGCTGCATCCGGGTATCAACATCGGGTTGCCGCTGCCCGATGTCGGATCGGCCACCAACCTGAAGACCAACGCGTTCACGCTGAAGGATTTCATCTCGCACCTGGTGCCCAAATCGGTGGCCGAGGCGATGGCCAACAACGAGATCCTGCAGATCGTGGTGTTCTCGATCTTCTTCGGCACGGCGATTTCGACGCTCGGCGAACGAGGCGCGCGCATGGCCGCCGTGATCGAGGACCTCGCGCAGATCATGCTGAAGATCACGGGCGCGGTGATGTGGCTGGCACCGGTGGCGGTGTTCGCGGCGATTGCGTCCACGGTGACCACGCAAGGTCTGGGCATCCTGGTCACGTTTGCCAAGTTCATGGGCAGCTTCTACCTCGCGCTGTTCGTGCTGTGGGGGCTGCTTACGCTGGCCGGCTTCCTCTTCCTGGGGCGACGCGTGTTCGAGCTGATCCGGCTGATCCGCGAACCGTTCCTGCTGTCGTTCTCGACGGCCAGCTCCGAGGCCGCGTATCCGAAGCTGCTCGATTCGCTCGACCGGTTCGGTGTGAACCGCAAGATTTCGAGCTTCGTGCTGCCGCTCGGGTACTCGTTCAACCTCGACGGCTCGATGATGTACTGCACGTTCGCGGTGCTGTTCATCGCGCAGGCCTATGACATCCATCTGCCGATGGGCACGCAGATCACGATGCTGCTGTTGCTGATGCTGACGTCCAAGGGTATGGCCGGCGTGCCGCGTGCATCGCTGGTGGTGATCGCGGCCACGTTGAACCAGTTCGGCATTCCGGAAGCGGGGCTGCTGCTGATCATGGGCGTGGACCAGTTCCTCGATATGGGCCGGTCCGCCACCAATGCGGTCGGCAATTCGATCGCCGCGGCCGTGGTGGCCAAGTGGGAAAAGCAGCTGTCCACCGGACCAGTGCCCGAAACCGAGCGCGAAATCCCCGGTACCAAGCCCGATACGGCGGAGGCCTGAGGCCATGCGCGGACCCGCTGCAAGGATGGCCGTGACCGTGGCCGCCCGGCTGCTGGCGGTGCTGGCGCTGGGCTGCGCCACGGCAATGCCGGCGCTGGCCCAGGACACCGCTGTGGTGCTGGCCGGGACGCTGAAGAAAGCCAAGGACACAGGCGCGCTGATCGTTGGCTATCGCGAATCGTCGCTGCCGTTCTCCTATGTGAACCAGATCAAGCGTCCGATCGGGTACTCGATCGACATCTGCCAGGCTATCGTCGACACGGCGGCGGCCGAGATTGGCCGCGACCTGACGATCCAGTGGGTGTCGGTCACATCGGAAAACCGCTTCGACGCGATGACGTCGAACAGGATCGACCTCGAATGCGGATCGACCACGCGCAATGCCGAGCGCATGCGCACCGTGGCGTTTTCGCCGGTGATTTTCATCGCCGGCACCAAGCTGATGGTGCCGCGTGGATCGCCGATCAAGACGTTCCGCGACCTCAAGGGCAAGACCGTGGTGGCCACGGCCGGCACCACGAATGCCGATGCGATCGACAAGCTGTCGACACGCTTCAGCCTGGGCGTGAAGGTGATCCGCGCGCGCGACCATGCCGACGCGTTCGAGATCCTGCGTCACGGCGGCGCCGACGCCTATGCCGGCGACGATGTGCTGCTATACGGCTTCCTGGCGCACTACGGCGAGGCAAAGAAGTACGAGGTGACGCGCGATTTCCTGTCGTACGACCCGTACGGGATCATGTTGCGCAGGAACGACCCGCAGTTCGCGGCCGTGGTCGACCGGGCGGTCCGCAACCTGATTACCTCGGGCGAACTGGAGCGGCTCTACAAGCAGTGGTTCCTGAGCAAGCTGCCGACCGGCGAGCGGCTCGACATTCCGATGAGCGCCCAGCTCGAGGACATCATCCAGGCCACGCCGGAACAGCCGGAATAAGTCCGATGAGGCCTTCCGGGGCCCTTGTTGATGAAATTCCGGCGGCAATGGCCCCACGCGATGCGGACCCGATAAGCACAGTTTCGGGTTTGTGCGCCGCAATGGTGCGAACTGTACTCTTCCCGCCGCCCCTGTACTGTACGCTCCTCCGATCACATTTCGGCCCTAGGCTGCAACCCATGCAGCGGGTGCCGCGGACATTCGGAAGACCGGGCCGGGCACTCTGGCTCCCGTTCCGAAAGTCGCCTCCCCCTGATGACCACTCCAACGCCCGAAAAGGGACATGTCACCCCGTATACGCACCCGGCCGCCGGCTGGGGCGCGCTGAAGCAGGTCGCCATCAACCTGGTCAAGGAAAAGGTTGCCGGCGGCAAGTACAAGACCCTGTTCAAGCAGAATCAGCCTGACGGCTTCGATTGCCCGGGTTGTGCCTGGCCGGACCGTCAGCACGCGTCGACATTCGAGTTCTGCGAGAACGGCGTCAAGGCCGTGGCGGCGGAAGCCACCAGCAAGCGCGTGACCAACGCGTTCTTCGCACGCTACACGCTCACCGAGCTGATGCAGCAGTCGGACTACGAGCTCGAACAGCATGGCCGCCTGACCCACCCGGTCAAATACGACGCCGCCACCGACAAGTACGTGCCGGTGGACTGGGACGAAGCATTCCGCCTGATCGCCGAGCATCTGCGTCGGCTCGATGATCCCAACGCGGCCACGTTCTACACCTCGGGCCGCGCCAGCAACGAGGCCGCCTTCCTGTTCCAGCTGTTCGTGCGCATGTATGGCACGAACAACTTCCCCGATTGCTCGAACATGTGCCACGAGGCCACCAGCCGTGGCCTGCCGGTGACGGTGGGCGTGGGCAAGGCCACGGTGCTGCTCGACGACTTCCAGCTCGCCGACACGATCATGGTGTGGGGCCAGAACCCGGCCACCAACCATCCGCGCATGCTCAACGAGCTGCGCGATGCGTCGAAGCGCGGGGCCACCATCGTGTCGATCAATCCGCTCAAGGAACGCGGCCTGGAGCGCTTCGTCAGCCCGCAGCACGTGACCGAGATGCTCGGCGGCGCCGGCACCAGGATTGCGTCGATGTTCGTGCGACCCAGGATCGCGGGCGACTTCGCGTTGCTCAAGGGCATTGGCAAGCGCGTGATCGAACTCGACGATGAAGCGGTGGCCACGGGCGGCAAGCGCGTGGTGGACGTCGCGTTCGTCAACGACCACACGGCCGGCTACGAGGCGTTCGCGGCCGACCTGCGCGCCGAAAGCTGGCCCGATATCGTGGCCGAATCGGGCGTGCCGCGCGAAGAGATCGATGCGCTGGCCGACGTCTACGTCAAGAGCGAGCGCACGATCATGTGCTGGGGCATGGGCCTGACGCAGCACAAGGAGTCGGTGCGCACGATCCAGTTGCTGTCGAACGTGGCGATGCTGCGCGGCAATATCGGCCGCCCCGGAGCGGGCCTGATGCCCGTGCGCGGACACTCGAACGTGCAGGGCGACCGCACGATGGGGATCGAGGAACAACCCGACGATGTATTCCTGGATCGGCTGGGCGCCGCGTTCCATTTCGATCCGCCGCGCGAGCATGGCCAGGATGTGGTGGCCGCCATCAACGCGATGCTGGCCGGCAAGGTCAAGGTCTTCGTGGGCCTGGGCGGCAATTTCTCGATCGCCACGCCCGACACGCCGCGCACCTGGGAAGCGCTGCGCCAGTGCGACCTGACCGTCAATATCGCCACCAAGCTGAACCGCAGTCATCTGGTGATCGGCAAGGATGCGCTGTTGCTGCCGACGATCGGCCGCACCGAGATCGACGAGCAGGACGGCGTGGCGCAGGGCGTGACTGTGGAAG
>FTBS01000663.1_pt1 | contig 11583 bp, 8 predicted proteins | sample 1639441 | NCBI WGS metagenome assembly FTBS01 (sample SAMEA3914864, study PRJEB12502) | metagenome | biome: forest; material: soil | place: USA | collected 2012-03-12 | depth 0.3 m
ATCCAGGCCAACTACAACGACCTGGCGAAGAAGACCGAGCCGCAGGTGTCGGCCCTGGTGAGCTGGAAGAACCCGGCGAATAACTTCGGCGTGCTGCTGCAGGGATTTTCGGAGAAGCAGAGCGTGCGCCGCGACGGCCAGGAGGTGCTGGGCTATACCCCGATCAGCCCGACCAGCGCCGCCGCCGTCGCCAATCCGGCGCTGGCCGGCGTGGCGGTGCCGACCTTCATCGGCGCCGCGCTGTTCGAACAGAAGAAGAAGCGCGAAGGCGGCGCCTTCGACATCGAAGCCAAGCCCTCGCGCGACTTCGGCATCGACCTGAACGGCTTCTACTCGAAACTGCAGGCGCCGCACCAGAACACCAACTGGCTGGCCGCGCCGGCGAACTCGATCAACCGCGACAACCTGATCCCGCAGAACCCGGTGATCCGCAACGGCACCCTGGTCGGCGCCGGCTTCGCCACCAACTCGGGCGAGGTCGACAACATCTACCGCCCGAACGCCGGCGGCGAATCCTGGTACGTCGACCTGAACGGCCGCTGGCGCCTGACCGACGACCTGAGCTTCACGGGCCGCATCGGCAAGACCCACGGCGTCGGCTACGACCGCGACGACGTCTACTACCAGAACAACGTCGACGGCGGCATGGTCTATGCCCTCAACGGCATGACTCCGGCCACCGTCAGCTACCCGGGCGGGAATACCGCGAAGCCCGGTTCGACCGCCTGGGCCGGCGGCGGCGAATCGCAGTCGGTGGACCAGGAAAAATACGCGCAGATCGACGGCGAACTGCGGATTCGCGACAATGCCTGGGTGAACGCGGTGCGTTTCGGCGCCCGCTTCACCGACCATAGCCGCACCGCCGAGCACCCGCTCGAGACCCGTCCGGGCCCGAACGGCTTCAGCAACCCGGGCCCGGTCTGGAACGGCAGCATGTATCCCTCCGACTTCGGCAAGGACCTGGGCGGCAACGTCTTCAACGGCTACTTCAAGTACGACGGTCCGGCTCTTGGCGTCTGGGGCGCGGTGCCGGGCAACCGCCTGCTCGACTACACCTTGCGCCACAACTGGCTGGACGAATTCCGTCTCGGCGAAAAGACCTCCGCCCTGTACGGCATGGCCGAATTCGGCGGCGACGGCTGGAGCGGCAACGCCGGCCTGCGCGCCGTCGAAACGCGCCAGACCACGGTGGTCAACCTGCCGGGCGGCGCGAACGCGATCACCGGTTCGGCTTTCGGCAACTACACGCCGACCACCTTCAAGCGCACCTACCACGACTACCTGCCGAGCGTGAACCTGAAGTTCGACGTGCGCCCCGACCTGGTGGTGCGCGGCGCGATCGCCAAGACCATGTCCCGCCCGGACTACAGCGCGCTGGGCGGCGCGGTGTCGGTGAACGTCGATTCGCTGTCCGGCACCAGCGGCAACGTCAATCTCGACCCGGTGCGCTCGACCAACTTCGACCTCTCGGCCGAGTGGTATTTCGCGCCGAAGGCCTTGCTGTCGGCCGGCCTGTTCTACATGGACTTCGCTTCCATCGTGGCCCAGCGTACCACCACCGCCGCCTACTACAACAGCAAGCGCGATACCATCACCGACTTCCAGATCACCTCGCCCTACAGCACCGGCGCCAAGAACAAGGGCGTGGAGCTGAGCTGGCAGCAGCCGCTGATGAACAACTTCGGCTTCCTGGCCAACTACACCTACGCGGACGGCGAACTGGATGACGGCGGCGAGATGCTGAACTCCTCGAAGAACACCTGGAACCTGACCGGTTTCTACGAGAACGATCGCTTCAGCGCGCGCCTGGCCTACAGCTACCGCTCGGCCTACAAGGCGGGCGTGGACCGCGGCGCCAGCCAGCACGTCGACAGCATGCCCTCGCTGGCGGCATCCGTGAACGTCAAGCTGACCGAGCACCTGAGCCTGACCTTCGACGCGCTGAACCTCACCAACGAGACCATCAAGATGTACGCGGAGAACAAGGACCGCCCGCGCGCCTTCTACTCGAATGGCCGCACCTTCTACCTCGGCCTGCGCGGCAAGCTGTAATCCCATGGCAGTCGTGGGTATCAGCTGGGAATGCCTGTCCAACCTGGTCGGAGATGAAGCCTTCTCCGCCAGGCTGGTACTGCGCAATACATCGCCTGCGCCGATCGCGGCGGGATGGTCGGTGTACTTCAACACCTGCCGCCGCGTGCTGGCGAACACGGTCGATGCGGGCTACCGCATCGACCACCTGAACGGCGACCTGTTCCGCCTGCATTCGGCGAGCGAGTCGGACTGGCTGCCCGGCCAGGCGCTCGAGATCGGCTACGTGGCCCAGTTCTGGGCCATCAGCGTGACCGATGCGCCGCTCGGCTTCTACCTGGTCGAGGCCGACGGCAAGGTCAGCGACCTGGGCGATCCCGAGATCCTGCCCTTCTCGCGTCCCGAGCAGCTGCACCGCAACGCGCGCGACCGGCTGCCGCCCGCCGATGCGGCCTGGCGCTACCGCGACAACGCCGAGTCGTACCTGTTGCCGCGCGAGGCGGTCGGCCGCATCACCCCGAAACCGCTGCGCGCGCGCTTCAATGGCGGACGCTGCGCGCCCGCCGCCCGCCCCGCGCTCGCCGCGGCCGGGGGCCTGGCCGGCGAGGAGGCCTTCCTGCGCGGGCTGCTGGCCGGCCTGCCGCCGGGCGCGGGCGCGCCCATCGAACTGGTCGTGGCCGAGGTCGATGCGCCGGGGCCGGAAGCCTATCTGCTCGAAATCGGCGCCGGCTCGGTGCTGGTGCGCGGCGCCAGCGCCCACGGCGTGTTCAACGGCATCCAGACCCTGGCCCAGCTGCTCGAAGCCGACGGCACGCTGCCCTGCGGACGGGTGCTGGACGCGCCGCGCTTCGGCTACCGCGGGATGATGCTGGATGTGGCGCGCCACTTCTCGTCCAGGGAGACGGTGCTGCGCCTGCTCGACTGCATGGCCTGCTACAAGCTGAACAAGCTGCACCTGCACCTGACCGACGACGAAGGCTGGCGCCTGCAGATCGATGCGCTGCCCGAGCTGACCGCGCTGGGCTCCAGGCGCGGCGTCGCCGGCGATGGACAGAGCCTGCCACCGTCCTTCGGCTCCGGCGCCGACGTCGAAAGCTCGGCCGGCACCGGCTATTACGATGCCGCCGACTTCATCGCCATCCTGCGTTATGCGCAGGCGCGCCACATCGAGGTGATCCCGGAGTTCAATATGCCGGGCCATGCGCGCGCCGCCGTGCTGGCGATGCGCGCGCGTCACGACCGCCTGCGCGCGGCCGGCGATATCGAAGGCGCCGAGCGCTATCTGCTGAGCGACCCGGATGACGCCTCGCGCTACGAATCGGTGCAGATGTGGCGCGACAACGTGATCTGCATCGCGCTGCCCTCCGTCGACCGCTTCATCGATACCGTGGTCGCCCACGTGGCGACGCTGTACCGCCGGGCCGGGGTGCCGCTGCGCGCCGTGCACACGGGCGGCGACGAGGTGCCGCTGGGTGCCTGGCTCGGTTCGCCCGTCTGCCAGGCCCTGATGCGCGAGCGCGGCTGGAACGATGTCGGCCAGCTGCATGCGGACTTCGTCGAACGCTGCCGCGCGATCCTGGCCCGGCACGGCCTGGCCTTCGCCGGCTGGGAGGAGACGGCGCTGAAGCACGGTGCGGCCACCGCCGGGGGCTGCGCGCCGGCCCAGCACGAGAACACCCAGGCGGTGGAGGGCGCTCCGCTGCCGCTGCCCAAGCCCGGCTTCGACGGGCCCGGCTTCCAGGTCTATGCCTGGAACAATGCCTGGGGCTCGGGCAAGGAAGACGTGGCCTACCGCCTGGCCAACGCCGGCTACGACGTGGTGCTGGCGAATGCCGCCAACCTCTACTTCGACCTGGCCTGTGCGAAGGATCCGCAGGAACCGGGCTATTACTGGGCCGGCTTCGTCGAGACCCGCCACGCCTTCGTGTTCTGCCCGCTGGACATGATCGCCAGCGCCGCCAATGACCCGATGGGACGCGCGCTGCCGCCCGAGCGGCTGGCCGCGATGGCGCGCCTGTCCGATGAAGGGCGCACGCGCATCATCGGCCTGCAGGGGCAACTGTGGGGCGAGAACGCGCGTTCTCGCGCCCGCATCGAGTACCTGGCGGCGCCGCGCATGGTGGCGCTGGCGGAGCGGGCCTGGGCGCCCGATCCCGGCTGGTGCGCGATCGGCAATCCGCAGGCGCGCGCCGCCGCCATCGAGTCGGACTGGAACGAGTTCGCCAACCGTCTCGGCCAGCGCGAGCTGCCGCGCCTGGACCGCGCCCCGCTGGCCTACGGCTACCGCCTGCCGCCGCCGGGCGTGCTGTACGACGGCCGGACCGTCCGCGCGAATGTCGCCCTGCCGGGCCTGGCCCTGCATTACACTCTGGACGGCAGCGAACCGGGCGCGGCCAGCCCGCGCTACACGGGCCCGGTGCAGACCGGCCCGCGGGACCGCGTGTTCAAGGTGAGGACCGTCGACACCCGCGGACGCGGCAGCCGCACCGTCACCATCGAACTGGAACAGGGATAAGCAAGCATGGACAAGGCAGAGCCGCATCACCTGGCGCCCGACAAGCCGCGCCACCCGCTGGCCTGGGTGCCCAGCCTGTACCTGGCCCAGGGCCTGCCTTTCTACAGCGTGGCGCTGGTGGCGGGCCTGATGTTCAAGAGCATGGGCGTGCCCAACGAGCAGATCGCGCGCTGGACCGGCCTGCTCGGCCTGGCCTGGGTCTTCAAGGCCTTGTGGAGTCCCTTCCTGGAACTCTTCCGCAGCAAGAAGCGCATCGTGGTGACCCTGCAGCTCACGGGCGGGGTCGCGCTGGCGGCGCTGGCCCTGGCCCTGCAATTGCCGGCCTGGTTCGCGCTGGCGATCGCCTTGCTGGGCGTGGTGTCGCTGGCCTCCAGCACCCACGACATCGCCGCCGACGGCCTGTACATCGCCAGCCTGTCGTCGAAGCAGCAGTGCGCCTATGCCGGCTGGCAGGGCGCCTTCTTCAACGGCGCCAAGTTCCTGTCGCTGGGCGGACTCGTGATCCTGGCCGGCCACCTCGAGCAGGCCATCGGCCCGCAGGCCGCCTGGGCCACCGTGTTCGGCCTGCTGGGCGCGCTGATGGCAGGACTCGGCCTCTACCACGCCTGGGCGCTGCCCGGACCGCGCGCGGATGCCGCCCGGCCGGCATCGTCCACCGTGCGCGGCACCGTCGCCGTGCTGGTCGACGTGATCCGCGCCTTCTTCGCCAAGCCCGGCATCTGGCTGGGCATCCTGTTCATCCTGCTGTTCCGCACCGCCGAAGGCCAGGTCCAGACCATCGGCCCGCTGTTCCTGCGCGACGCCCGGGGCATCGGCGGCATGGGCCTGTCGACCCAGGAAGTGGGCGCGATCTACGGCACCGCAGGCACCGCCGCCTTCCTGGTCGGCAGCATCCTGGGCGGCTATTTCACGTCCTGGATCGGCCTGAAGCGCGCGATGCCCTGGCTGATCCTGGCGATGAACGTGCCCAACCTGGTGTTCTATTACCTCAGCATGGCCCAGCCGGAATCGCTGGGCGTCGTCACCGCCTCGCTGGCGGCCGAGATGTTCGGCTACGGCTTCGGCTTCGTCGGCATGATCCTGTTCATCATGCAGGTGATCGCGTCCGGGCCTTACCAGACTGCCCACTATGCGCTGGGCTCGGGCTTCATGCAGCTGGGCTTCGTGCTGTCGAAGGTGGTCAGCGGCGATATCCAGCAGGCGCTGGGCTACCGGCACTTCTTCCTGTGGGTGGTGCTGTCGGCGCTGCCGGTGCTGGTGCTGACGCGCTTCGTGAAGCTGGAAGCGGACAAGGTCTAAAAAAGCTCTTGAAATACTCCCCTCATACTCCACATGGAGTATAAGGAGAGTATTTCCATGAAACTTGTCGAAGCAAAACCCAAATTTCCCGACACCGAGAAGGTGACGGTCAACCTCGGCCTGGTCGACCTCGCGCAGGTGGACCTGCTGGTCGAGGAAGGCTTCTATACCAACCGCACCGACTTCGTCCGGATGGCGGTCCGCAACCAGCTCCAGCTGCACGGCGAGGCGATCCGCCAGACCGTGACGCGCAAGCGCTACGTGATGGGCATGCAGCGCTATTCGAAGGCCGAGCTGGAGAAGACGGTCGCGCGCGGCGAACGGCTCGAGATCCACGTGCTCGGCCTCGCTTCCATCGACGACGACGTCCTCCCCGAGCTCGCACGCGAAGCCATCGCTTCCATCCACGTGCTGGGCGCCTTTCTCGCCTCCGGCGCCGTCAAGGCGGCGCTGGCGGACCGCATCGAATCCTGAGGAATCACCATGAAACCCTACGAACAATTCGTCGACAAGATCCTGGGCGCGGTGCGCTCCAGCCAGGGCAAGGACCCGGCCGCCGCCACCGCGATCATCCAGGAAGCCCTGCAGAAGGCCGGCCTGATGGGCGCGGCGCAGCCGGCTGCGCATCCCTTCCGCGCGCCTGCGAAAGAAGGAAACAAGGACACGCTCGGTCCCGGCGCCTTCCTGCACGGCAGCTACACGAACGAAGCCGGCACACGCCGCTACCGCCTCTACGTGCCGTCGCGTCCCGCATCCGGCCCGCGTCCGCTGGTGGTGATGCTGCACGGCTGTACCCAGGACCCCGAAGACTTCGCCGCCGGCACCACGATGAACCTTGCCGCCGAAGAGAAAGGCTGCCTGGTGCTCTACCCCGAGCAGACCGCGAGCGCCAACCATTCGCAGTGCTGGAACTGGTTCGACGCGGCGCACCAGCAGCGCGGCCAGGGCGAAGCGGGCATCCTCGCCGGCATGACCCGGCAGGTCCTGCGCGAGCATGGCGGCGATCCCGCCAAGGTCCATGTGGCCGGCCTGTCGGCGGGCGGCGCCATGGCGGCCGTGCTGGCGGCGGCCTATCCGGACCTGTATGCGGCCGTCGGCGTGCATTCCGGTCTCGCGGCGGGCAGCGCGCGCGACCTGATCACCGGCCTGCAGGCCATGAAGGGCAATGCCCGGGGCGGACGCCGGCACGCATCGCCGGGGCGCCGCGTGCCGGCCATCGTCTTCCATGGCGACCAGGACGCCGTCGTGCACCCCTCGAACGGCCAGGCCGTTTACCGCCAGTTCGGCGGCAAGCCGGCCAGCGAGATCGAGGAGGGCGGCCAGGGCAGCACGAAGACGATGGCGCTGGACGAAGCCGGGCGCGTGGTGGCCGAACACTGGATCCTGCACGGCCACGGGCATGCATGGTCGGGCGGCAGCACGGCCGGCTCCTACGCCGTCGATTCCGGTCCGAATGCCTCGGCCGAAATGCTGCGGTTTTTTCTTGCGCAGTGATTTGCTATGCTTGCGGCTTCACACATACTTTGAAGGCAGCACATCATGGTTTCCCTGCAAGAGCAGCTGCTCAAGGCCGGCCTGGTCGACAAGAAGAAGGTCAAGCTGGCCAACCAGGAAAAGAGCAAGCAGCACAAGATCGAACTGCGCACCGGCGACAAGAAGCAGAACGAGTCGCGCGAAGCGGCGCTCGAAGTCCAGCGCAAGCAGGCCGAGCGTGCGCGCGAGCTGAACGCCCAGCGTGACGCCGCCGCGGCCCAGAAGGCGGTCGCCGCCCAGATCGCGCAGATGGTGACGACCAATCGCCAGCCGAAGGGCAATGGCGACATCGCCTACAACTTCACGATCGGGACCAAAATCGAGCGCATCCACGTCTCGGAAAAGGTGCGCGACCACCTGGTGGCCGGGCGCCTGGCCATCGTCAGCCATGGCGGCGGCTTCGAACTGGTGCCGCGCGTGATCGCCGACAAGATCGCCGAGCGCGCGCCCGAGATCGTGGTGCGGGTCGCCAAGGCTGCGCCGCAGGCGGTCGAGGAAGACGATCCGTATGCCGACTTCAAGATCCCGGACGACTTCACTTGGTAAAGCAGTGCGGAACGGCTAGCGCTTCTTGACCGGCAGCGCCAGCCATCCGCGCCAGCGTCCCTCGGCGTCGCGTTCCACCATCTGGATGTGGGGCCGGGTGCTGTCCAGCCGCCATAGCGACTGTTTATCGAGCCAGTCCTCGTACATGAAGCGGAAGCGCGGCCACTCGTCGTGGAAGTCGAGGCAGGCGTAGCTGCCGGCCGGCAGGATGCGCATGCCCATGGCCGGGTCGAGGCCGGCGGCGTCGGCGCAGCCGAAGTCGTAGCAGTATTCGCTCTCCCCGGTGAAGCCGGGATCCTCGTCGAACACCCCGTACCAGGGCCGTCCCGCGCCCTGGCAGGACGCGATCACGGCATTGCAGGCGATCGACAGGGCGGCGCCGGACTGGCCGAAGAAGCGCTGGTAGCGCAAGGTCACCGGCGGCAGCATGCGCACGGCGATGCGCGCGGCGATGGTGCCCGGCGTCGGCGGGCAGTAGGGCGCCAGCAGCACTTCCAGCTTGTCCGGTTCGGCCACGAAGAAGCTGACGTCGCTCTCGCGCCCGACCTGCTGGTCCATGTAGGCGCGCCAGCCGCCTTCGCGCCAGGCCTTGGCCGACATCGAGAACTGCTGCCTGAAGGCCTTGGCGAAGGCCGCGTTGGACGGAAAGCCGCAATCCTGGGCGATGCGCACGATCGCCACGTCCGGCTCGTGGCGCAGCAGGTGGGCGGCGCGGCGCAGGCGGCGCTTGCGCTGGTATTCGCAGGCCGAGAAGCCGGTCAGCTCGCGGAAGATGCGGTCGAAGTGGAAGGACGAATAGCTGGCCGAGGCCGCCAGGCTTTTCAGCGCGAGCGGGTCCCCGACCGAATCCAGCATCAGGTCCATCACTTCATACAGGCGCGACACGCGCGAGGGCGGCTTCATGCGAAGGTTGTTTACGAAATAATTACAAATATGAAATAAGACTATTCCGTAAATAACCCCTGTTTGGCAAGCAATTACGTGGTATGCATGCCCTAAGTGTTGTCAACGTGCCTGCCTGGTCTCTTCCAGCCTGTTTACATCGAAGCCCTGGCGCTCGAGCCGGTCCAGCAGGGCGGCCATGGCCTGGCGCGGCACCGTGGGCGTGCGCGACAGGATCCACAGGTATTCGCGCTTCGGTTCGCTGACCGCCGCCAGCTGGTAGTCGGGGTCGAGGTCGATCACCCAGTAATCGCCCCAGACCATCGGCAGGAAGGACAGCCAGCCCGGCGCGAAGCGCACCTGCAGCCTGGGCGAATCGGCGGGACCGACCTGGCGCGCGCTGCCGACCGCCTCCTCGAAGCGGCCGTCGGCGCGGCGGCAGCGGTTGATCACCTGGATGCCGCCGTCGCGCTCGAGACTGTAGTGGGCGGTGGTGAAGCCCTCGCACTGCTTCTGGAAGCGGTTCGGGTATTTCGCGATCTCGTACCAGGCACCGAGGTAGCGCGGCACGTCGAGGGAATCGATCGGGACCAGGTCGGACTGCTCGTGGCGTTCGCGCGCGGCGGCCAGCACGGTGAGGGTGGCGCCGAGCAGGCCGATGGCGACGAGGGCGAGGCGGGATACGGGCATGGCATCGATGGGTTGCTTGTCGGAAGCCCATCCTAGCAGGATGGGCGGTCCGGCGTCGCCATCGAGCCCGTTCGGGCGTTCAGTTCGGTGAACTCATGCCAGCACCAAGCGGGCATCATCCGGGCGCGCGGCCGGTACGGCCGGCCGGTGCGCCTCGTCCGCGGTCTCGAACATGGTCATCAGCCCGGCCAGCGCACCGGCCTGCTCGCGCAGGGCAGTGGTGGCCGCCGCCGCTTCCTCGACCAGGGCGGCATTCTGCTGCGTGGTCTGGTCCATCTGCGCGACGGTGCGGGTCACCTGGGCGATGCCGGAGGATTGCTCGCGGCTGGATTCGACGATGTCGGCCATGATCGTGGTGACGCGCTCGATGCCGCCGACGATGCCGGTCATGGTGGTGCCGGCGCGCTGGGCCAGCGCCGCGCCGTTCTCCACGCGCCGGGTCGAGTCCTCGATCAGGACCTTGATTTCCTTGGCCGCGGCGGCCGAGCGGTGGGCCAGGGCGCGTACTTCGGTGGCGACCACCGCGAAGCCGCGGCCCTGTTCGCCGGCGCGCGCGGCTTCGACGGCCGCGTTCAGGGCCAGGATATTGGTCTGGAAGGCGATGCCGTCGATGACGCCGATGATGTCGGCGATGCGCTTGGACGATTCGTCGATCTGGCCCATGGTGTCGACCAGCTGGCCCACCATCTGGCCGCCTTCGCGGGCCACCGCGGCCGCCTGGCCGGCCAGGTCGCTGGCATGCTGGGCGTTCTCGGTATTCTGGCCCACGGTCTGCGTCAGTTCTTCCATCGAGGAGGCGGTTTCCTCCAGCGCCGCGGCCTGGCGCTCGGTGCGGCTGGACAGGTCCTGGGACTCGGCCGAGATCGTGTGGGTCGACTGCTCGATCGCGAGCGTGCTCTCGCGCACCTGGCTCACCATGCCGGCCAGGCTGTCGCGCATGCGGCGCATCGCGGCCATCATGCTGCGCTCGTCGCCGGCGGCGACCTCCACGTCCACGCGCAGGTTGCCGGCGGCGATCTGGGACGCCACGTACACGGCCTGGGCCGGCTCGCCGCCGAGGCGGCGGAACAGGGCGCGCGCGAACAGGGCGCCGGCGGCGATGCTGGCCGCCAGGGTCGCCAGGCTGAGGCCGATCAGCATGGTCTGGCTGTGCTGGGCGCTGGCCAGCACGGCGCGGGTCTGGTCGTCGATGGTCTTCTGCTGCAGGGCCAGCAGATCCTGGACCTTGCCGAGGTATTGTTCGGTATGCGGCTTGAAGTCGCGGTCGAAGGCGGCCAGCGCCTCCTCGTGCTTGCCTTCCGCCTTGAGCTGGGTGACGCGCTCGCGGTCGCCGATGTACACCTTGCGGATCTGGCCGATGGCCTCGAACAGGGCTTTTTCCTCAGGCGTGGCCAGGAGTTCGCTGACCTTGCCCTGGAGCTCGCTGGCGGTGGCGGTCGATACCTTGGCTTCATCGGCGTAGAAGCTCGCCAGGTCCGGATCCGCCGAGCGGACCACGGCCGCCGTGCGCTTCGCGCCCACCGAGGTGTTCAGCAGCCACTTCGAGATCAGGCGCTCCTTCGCCAGCGGCTGCTCGGTGAGTGCCTGGGTATCGCGGGACAGGGTCTGCAGGCGCCAGATCGCCAGGCCGGTGGAGAGGAAGGAAATCGCGATCACGATCCCGAAAGCCAGTCTGAGTTGATGGCGCACGCTGGCGCTTACTGCTTGAATCACGTTAGCTCCGCTACAATAATGACCTGTTCATAACAGGTGTTGCAATATGGAAATGCAGAGAGGATACCAGTAGTTATTGAACGATGTATGCCTTTTGCATGAAAAGCGAACCGGCGTGCCGTATTTACCACATAAAAAAACGCCAGCCTCATCGGCTGGCGTCCGGTAGCGGGACCGCTGCGGTCTTATTGCAGCCTGCTGGCGCGCTGGGCCTGCAGTTGCTCGCGTATCTGCTCGCGCAACTGCTGCGCGTTCGAATGGGTGTAGTCCTTGTTGACCTCGAGCTTGATCAGCGGCTTGATCTGCGGGTCCAGGTAGGAACGCAGCGCGCCGAGGAAATGGGGACGCGGAAATGACCAGTTGCTGGAAGCGGC
>FTBS01000562.1_pt1 | contig 11454 bp, 9 predicted proteins | sample 1639441 | NCBI WGS metagenome assembly FTBS01 (sample SAMEA3914864, study PRJEB12502) | metagenome | biome: forest; material: soil | place: USA | collected 2012-03-12 | depth 0.3 m
CTGCTACTTCCCGCTGTTCATCCCGCTTTCGTTCTTTTCCAAGGAAGCAGAGCACGTTGAGGGCTTCGCCAAGGAAATGGCGGTCGTCACCCATCATCGCCTGATCGGTGACGGGAAGGGCGGCCTTGTGCCCGATCCCGAAGCCAAGCTGGAAGAGCCGTTGATCGTCCGTCCGACCTCGGAAACGGTGATCGGCGCGGCGATGGCGCGTTGGGTCCAGTCCTGGCGCGACCTGCCGTTGATGGTCAATCAGTGGGCCAACGTCGTGCGCTGGGAAATGCGCACGCGCATGTTCCTGCGCACCAGCGAATTCCTTTGGCAGGAAGGCCACACGGCCCACGCCAACCGTGAAGACGCGATGGAAGAGACGCTGCGCGCGCTCGAAATGTATCGTGACTTTGCCGAGACGGAACTGGCCATGCCGGTGATCGCAGGCGAGAAGCCGGAGAACGAACGCTTCCCCGGCGCCGTCGCGACCTATTCGATCGAAGCGATGATGCAGGATGGCAAGGCGCTTCAAGCCGGCACCTCGCACTACCTCGGCACTGGCTTCGCCAAGGCTTCCGGCATCCAGTATCAGGACAAGGAAGGTACGCAGCAATACGCCCACACCACCAGCTGGGGCACGTCCACCCGCATGGTTGGCGGCATGATCATGGTCCATGGCGACGATGACGGCCTGCGCGTCCCGCCGATGGTGGCGCCACACCAGATCGTGATCCTGCCGATGCTGCGCGACAATGACGAAGACGCGGCATTGCTCGCTTACTGCGAAGAACTGCGCAAGGCGCTGGTCAAGCAGTCTGCGCTGGGCGAGAGCGTTCGCGTTCTGCTCGACAAGCGTCCGGGCAAGGCCACGCAGAAGCGTTGGGCTTGGGTGAAGAAGGGCGTGCCGCTGATTCTGGAAATCGGCGGTCGCGATGCTGCGGGTGGCCAGGTTTCGATGCTGCGCCGCGACAAGCTGTGGAACGATGCGGCCAAGGCCAACTTCGTCGCCATGGCGAAGGACGATTTCATCGCCCGCGCCGCTGCCGAGATCGAGGATTTCCAGGCATCGCTCTATGCAGAGGCCAAGAGCCGCCGCGACGCCAACGTTACCCGCCTTGGCAGCTTTGAAGAAGTTACGGCGTTCTTCTCGGACGACAAGCGCTATCCGGGCTGGGTAGAGGTAGAGTGGGCGCGCCCCACTGGTGCGGAACTGGAAGCCGTGGTGCAGAAGCTGAAGGCGCTGAAGCTGACCATGCGCAACACCCCGCTGGGCGAGGATGCGGTCACAGGCACTTGCGTGTTCACCGGCCTTCCGGCCGTAGAGCGTATCTACGTGGCGCGTTCGTACTGACGCGATACAACCGATGAACTGAAAGGAAGAGGGCGTGCTGGGATCGATCAAGTACAACCTGTCGAACCTCCTGAACTTCAAGGGTCGCGATGCGCGGCAGACCTTCTGGTTCTACGTCCTCTTCCTGTTCATCATTCAATACGGTGCGGGCTTGCTCATCTCCATGCCAATGATGGGCGGAATGATGCGCGGGGCGTTCAGCGCGGCGCAGCAAGGCGCATCGGAAGCTGAGCTTCAGGCGCGAATGATGGCGCAGATGGCCGGGTATATGCGCACGTCGATGACGCTCAGCGCCATCGTTTCAATCATCGCGGCGCTTCTGCTGGTTGCGGCCTTCATGCGTAGGTTGCACGATTCCAATCGTCCGGGCTGGATCGCGCTGATCGCCTTGGCATTGTCCTTCGCTTCCAAGGCGCTCGTGTGGGCGAAGATGGATGAAATCATCGGCGCGATGAGCCGGATTTCGGAGGCTGATCCGGCCGGTGTCCTGGGATTCCAGTCCAAGTTTGTCGGTGCGAGCTTGATGGGGTGGGCCGCGCTTCTGATCGTCATCGTGTTCGGCGTCTGGCCTTCTACGCCCGGGGCTAACCGCTATGGAGCCGCTCCAGTTCGGTTCTGATCGCAGGGTCGGGTCTTGCCAAGCGACGCATCAGGCCCGACAAGCTCCCCATGAATAACAAGATCCTGGTCGCACTTTGGCTTTCTTCCAGCATCGTCAGCCCTATCGCCGCCCAAGCGGCCGATGCGTCGGCGGACGTTTCCGAAGCACGCATGCATGCGGACGTGGAAAAGCTGGTCTCTTTCGGCACGCGTCACACGCTCTCGTCGGACACCGACCCGAAGCGCGGCATCGGCGCCGCACGTCGTTGGGCTGCGGATGAATTCCGCAAGACATCCAAGGCCTGCGGGAATTGTCTGGAAGTGGTCATGCCCGAAAGCATGGTCAGCGGCACGCGCATCCCCACGCCGGTGAAGATGGTCGACGTCGTCGCCATTCAGCGCGGCACGGAGCGTCCGAACGAAGTCGTGATCGTCGAAGCCCATATCGATAGCCGCGTGACCGACGTGATGGACATAAAGAGCGACGCTCCCGGCGCCAATGATGACGGTTCGGGCACGGCGCTGGTCCTGGAAGCAGCGCGCGTGCTGTCCAAGCGCAAGTTCCCCTCCACCATCGTCTACGCAGCGCTTTCGGGTGAAGAGCAGGGGCTCTACGGCGGCAAGCTGCTGGCGGACTACGCGAAGAAGCAGGGCTGGACGGTCAAGGCCGTGCTCAACAACGATATCGTCGGCGGCACGCGCGGCGCGGACGGGCTCGTGGACGATACCCATGTGCGCCTGTTTTCCGAAGGTCCGCGTGCCGATGCCACTGACAAGACCCGCGCCGATGCGCGTCGGTTCGGTGGTGAGAACGACAGCCCTTCGCGCAATATCTCTCGCTTTATCGCCGGGCTTTCCGGCGGAGTGCAGGACAAGCTGGCGGTTCGGCAGGTCTGGCGCGCCGATCGTATGGGACGCGGCGGCGATCAGCTTCCTTTTCTTGAGCAAGGTAACCCCGCAGTCCGGTTCTCCGTCGCGATCGAGGATTACGACCACCAGCATCAGGATCTGCGCGTAGAAAATGGCGTGAGGTATGGCGATACTGTCGATGAGATGGACTTTCCCTATCTTGCCCGCGTCACGCGCCTGAACATTGCGGCACAGGCAGCACTGGCGAAGGCGCCGATGCCGCCGGTCCCCACCGCCGATGCTGCCGTGAAGACCTGGACAGACGTAACGTGGAAGCCGGTGAATGGTGCTGTCGCCTATTCGGTATGGCGCCGCCGGACCGATGCGCCGGAATGGGAATCGCAGCCGGTGGTCGCAAAAACCGCTGCGACGAGCGTTAAACTGGACGGACTGCGTGGGGATGACTGGATTCTCGGCGTCAATTCGATAGCTGCGGATGGCAGCGAAAGCCCGGTCGCCGCTGCGGTGCCGGGCGGCGGTTTCAACCCTCTTGCTTCTCCGGAATAGACGTCAAACCGGATCGAGATGGTTACCCCGCGCCTATTGTCATTCTCTAGTGAATGAGTAGAAAATCCGAATTTGAGAGGGTGGGGTCTATGCCGCATCCGGGGAAGCGGCGCTTTTCCGGGCGAGACAGAGACCATTCGACGCCCCGACAAAATGCCTGATCGGCGTTGGAAAGAGTTAACGGCCTATGACCCACCCTTTTGACATGTTGCACGCGATAGCAGGCTTGCTTGTCGGCGTGCTGGTGGGCCTGACGGGCGTGGGCGGCGGATCGTTGATGACGCCGCTGCTGGTGCTCATGTTTGGCGTGAACCCGCAAACCGCCGTTGGCACCGACCTGCTGTTCGCTGCGATCACCAAGATCGCCGGCTCGGTGGTTCATGGAAAGCGCGAAACGGTTGATTGGGCCATCGTCCGACGGCTCGCCACCGGCAGCATTCCCGCCGCGATTTTGACGCTGGTGGTGCTCGCCTATGTCGGCAAGATCGGCAAATCGACGGAGAACGTGATCCTGTTCTCTCTCGCGCTGTTGCTGTTCGTCACCGCCGTGGCAGTGGCGTCGCGCAAGTGGCTGATGGGTTTCGTGAAAGAGAACGGGAATCCCGTACCGGTCGCCAAGGTGGCCGCGGGCACCGTCGTGCTGGGCGCCGTGATCGGGCTTGCGGTTTCGATTTCGTCGGTCGGGGCGGGTGCCATCGGCGTGACCGTGTTGCTGTTGCTGTACCCGCGCCTTCAGGTTTCCCGACTGGTCGGCTCTGATATCGCGCATGCCGTGCCGTTGGCGCTGATCGCGGGCATCGGCCACTGGATTATCGGCGACGTCAATCTCACGTTGCTGGGGAACCTGCTGATCGGCTCCATTCCGGGTGTGATTGTGGGCAGCTATCTTTCCTCACACGCACCCGACAGAGTGCTGCAACCGTTGTTGGCCTGCGTACTGGCGGTGTCGTCGTACCAGCTGATGGTCAAATCGCGGATGGCCGAAAAAGTGCAGTCGCCGATCGAGGCGGTTGCCAAGGAACCGACCCACTGAGGCATATTCTGGCGCGGCGTTTGCCCGGCCCGGTGCGCTCTGGGCAGGCGCTTTGCTATCGCGGATTGTAATTGCGGGCGTTTGACGCCAAGTGCGGTGTTATGCCTCGCCCTATTAGCAAGACGCCCAAGACATTCGCCCCCAAGAAATCCGGGCCGCGCCACGAGCCCGGCTTACCGACGCGCCAGCAGGTGCTCGATTTCATCCAGAACGCCACCGATCCTGCCGGCAAGCGCGAAATCGCGCGTGCCTTCGGCTTAAAGGGGCAGGAGAAGATCCAGCTCAAGGCGCTGCTTAAGGATATGGCCGAAGAGGGGCTGATCGACGGCAAGCGCACCGCCTTCCACCGTATGGGCGGATTGCCCAAGGTTACGGTTCTGCGCGTCGTGGATGTCAGCGAGGGTGAGCCGATCGCCATTCCCGATACCTGGTCGCCGGACGACGGCACTCCGCCGCCGCGCATCCGCCTGATCGAGAAGGGCCGCTCGGCGCTGCGCAAGGGGGACCGGGTGCTGTCGCGCACCGAAGAGACCCCCACCGGATGGCGCGCCTATCCGATGAAGAAGCTGATGCTGCGGTCCGAACAGATGCTGGGCGTCGTCGAGATTGACGGCGGCGGCAAGGCCTGGCTGGCTCCGGTGGACAAGCGCATCCGCAGTTCCTCGCCGATTTCCGACCTTGGCGGCGCCGAGAAGGGGGAGCTCGTGCTGGCCGAACCGATCGGCCGTTCGGCGCGGCCTTCGGTTAAGGTTACCGAAGTGCTGGGCGAACCGCTCGCGCCCAAGGCGTTCAGCCTGATTGCGATCCACAAGCACGGGATCCCGAACCACGTTACCGAAGAGACCATTGCCGAGGCCGAACTCGCCGCGAAGATGCCGCTGAGCATTGAGCAGCGCGAGGATCTGCGGCACCTGCCCATCGTTGCCATCGACCCTTCCGACGCGCGTGACCATGACGATGCGATCTGGGCGGCGCCGAACGATCAGGGCGGCTTCGACGCGCTCGTCGCCATCGCCGACGTCTCGTTCTACGTCCGCCCCGGCGGTAAGATCGATGGCGAAGCTCGACGGCGCGGTAACTCGGTCTATTTCCCGGACCGCGTCGTGCCGATGCTGCCCGAAGTGCTCAGCGCGGACGTCTGCTCGCTCCGTTCGGGCGAAGATCGCGCCGCCATGGCCTGTCATTTGAAGATCGATGGACGGGGCAAGGTCACCGAATGGCGCTTTACCCGCGCGATCGTCCGCATCGATGAAGTGATCGCCTACGAAGAGGCGCAGGCTCGCATCGATGAGGGGCGTGCGGCCGAGCATCTCCAGCACCTTTGGGCCAGTTGGAAGCTGCTCGCCAAGGCACGTGAGGCGCGCGACCCGCTCGAACTGGACTTGCCCGAACGCCGCGTGAAGCTGGACGATCAAGGCCGCATTGCAGAGATCGCTCTTCGCGAACGGCTCGATGCCCACCGCGTGGTGGAGGATTTCATGATCTCTGCCAACGTCGCCGCCGCCAAGGCGCTGGAAGCCAAGGTCGCGCCGGTCGTCTACCGCGTTCACGAGACGCCTAGCCGCGAGAAGCTTACCTCGCTCAAGGACTATCTCGCCACGTTCGGCCGCAAGCTGGCGATGGGCCAGGTGATCACGCCGGGCCTGTTCAACCGCATGTTGAAGGACATTGCGGACGAGAGCGAGAAGGCGCTGATCATGGAGGCCGTGCTGCGCAGCCAGACGCAGGCCTACTACGGCCCGCGCAACGAAGGCCACTTTGGCCTCGCGCTCGGCTCCTATGCGCACTTCACATCGCCGATCCGCCGTTATGCAGACCTTCTGGTCCATCGCGCGCTTGTTGACGCCTATGGACTGGAGCAGCCCGCACCGAAGGGAGACATTCCGGCGCTCTCAGGCTTGTCGGAGCGTGATCGGGACGATCTCGGCCGCGTCAGCGAGGCGATCAGCAATTTCGAGCGCCGCGCCATGGAGGCGGAACGCGAGACGATCGACCGCTACGTCGCTGCTTGGCTATCGACCCGCGTGGGCGAGGTGTTCGATACGCGCATCACCGGCGTGCAGAAGTTCGGCTTCTTCGCGACGATCATCGGTCTCGGCGGCGACGGCCTTGTTCCCGTCTCGACCCTGGGTGACGAACGCTTCGCCTATGACGAGAAGGCGCAAGTCCTGGAAGGCGAAAGCACCGGAACCAGCTATGCCGTCGGGCAGATCCTGCGCCTGCGTTTGGCGGAGGCAAACCCGCTGACCGGTGCGCTGAAGTTCGAACTGGAAGAGGGCGGCGGCCGGATCGAGCCGCGCGGCAGGCCGCAGGGTCAGCCGCTTAAGAAGAAGGGCAAGCACTTCGTCGGCCAGCGCGGGCGGCCCGGCAATATCCGCCATCAGGGTCGGAAGAAGTAGGGACTAACTCAGGCGCTCGATCGCTTCGGCGTCGAGCGTTCCGGGTATCACGAAAACGGGGCAGGGCATTTGGCCAAGGCCCGCCCCGGTAAAGTGCGCGACCAACGGACCTGGCCCGCCTTCCTTGGCTGCACCCAGAACGAGCGCCGAAACCTCGGGATGTTCCTTCAGGTATTCGCGCACGATCTTGATATCCTCGCCCATGCGGACGGAGATCACCGGCATCTTTGCGCCTTGGGACAGCAGGTTGCCGGCCGCCGCCGTCACCAGCGTTTCGGCGCGGGCGCGGGCTTCTTCCTCGATCGTGGCCTGCACGCCGCCGAAGGCATTGAACGGTTGCGGCGGCACCAGCGCCAGCAGGTGAAGCACGCCATCCGTCTTGGCGGCGCGGCGGGCGGCGAACTGGAGAGCGACCAGCGCCTCTTCGGTTTCGTCCACGATAACCAGATAGACGCGCATGATTTTTTGGCCTCGATCCCCTTGCCGGCCACTTATCGGGCCATTCAGGTCTCTGTGCAAGAGATCACGAATGGCGAAAGGATTGCGAAGGCGCTTGTATGCTGCGCGCAACTTGTCCAAGGAAAGGCCAACCCCGCACACCTCCCCAGGATAACAAGGGACTCACAAGCTTCCATGCCCATCGAGATCAAGATGCCCGCCCTGTCCCCCACGATGGAAGAGGGGAAACTGGCGAAATGGCTGGTTAAGGAAGGCGATACCGTCAACTCCGGCGACATCATGGCCGAAATCGAAACCGACAAGGCCACGATGGAATTCGAAGCCGTCGACGAAGGCGTCGTCGGCAAGATTCTGGTGCCCGAAGGCACCGAAGGCGTGAAGGTCGGCACTGTGATCGCCGTAATCGCCGGTGAAGGCGAAGACGCCAGCGCCGTTGCCGCCGCCCCCAAGGCTGCCGCACCGGCCCCGGCTGCTGCGCCTGCCGCCGCTCCCGCTGCTGCCCCGGCTCCCGCCGCTTCGGTACCTGCGGCCGCTCCGGCGTCGAAGGACGGCCGCGTGGTCGCCTCGCCGCTCGCCAAGCGCGTCGCTGTCGCCAAGGGCGTTGACCTTGCCGCCGTCACCGGCACCGGCCCCAAGGGCCGCATCGTCAAGGCCGACGTCGAAGCCGCTCAGCCCGGCACCGCCGCACCCAAGGCGGCCGCGCCTGCAGCATCGGCTCCGGCCGCAGCGCCTGTTGCCGCTGGCGAAGCCAAGCCCGCTTCGGTCGAAATGGCGCCCGAAACCCGCGCCCTGCTTGACGACCGCATCCCGCACACTGTCGAGAAGCTGTCGGGCATGCGCAAGACCATCGCGCGTCGCCTCACCCAGTCGATGCAGGAAGCGCCGCACATCTACCTCACCGTGGACGTGCGCCTCGACAAGCTCATGGCCCTGCGCGCCGAGATCAACTCCATGCTCGAAAAGCAGGGCGTGAAGGTTTCGGTCAACGACATGCTGATCAAGGCCCTTGGCCGCGCGCTGATCGACGTGCCGGAATGCAACGTGACCTTCGCCGGTAACGAGCTGATCAAGTACGCGCGCGCCGACGTTTCGGTCGCCGTCTCGATCCCGGGCGGCCTGATCACCCCGATCGTCCAGAATGCCAACGGCAAGTCGTTCTCCGAAATCGCGAAGGCGACCAAGGACCTTGGCAAGCGCGCCAAGGAAGGCAAGCTTCAGCCGGGCGAGTATCAGGGCGGCACCGCCTCGATCTCGAACATGGGCATGATGGGCATCAAGCAGTTCACGGCCGTGATCAACCCGCCGCAGGCGACGATCATCGCCGTTGGCGCGGGTGAGAAGCGCCCGTGGGTCATGCCCGACGATTCGCTGGGCGTTGCCACCGTCATGAGCGCGACCGGCAGCTTCGACCACCGCGCGGTGGACGGTGCCGACGGTGCCCGCCTGATGGCCGCCTTCCGCGAATACATCGAAACGCCGCTGGGCATGGTCGCCTAAGATGGAAGACCAGACCAGCGGTTGCCCGCGTGACCCGGTGATCCGGGTCACGGCGATGCCCGCCGATGCCAACGCCTATGGCGACATCTTCGGCGGCTGGCTGATGAGCCAGATGGACATGGGCGCCGGTCTGATCGCCGCCCGTCGTTCGCGCGGCCGCGCGGTCACCGTCGCCATGGACGGCACCCAGTTCCACCTGCCCGTAAAGGTAGGTGACGAGGTTTCCGTCTATGGCGAAATCAAGCGGGTCGGCCGCACCTCGATGACGATCGCCATCGAGGCATGGCGCCGCCATCGGCATGAAGAAGAAGAAGTGAAGGTGACGCAGGCCGTGTTCACCTTCGTCGCGGTGAACGAATTCGGCAAACCGCGCGTCATCGATCAGGAGAAGTAAGACAGTGGCTGATACCTATGACGTCATCGTCCTCGGCTCGGGCCCCGGTGGCTATGTCGCGGCGATCCGTTCCGCGCAGCTTGGCCTGAAGACCGCCATCGTCGAGCGTGAACTGCTCGGCGGCATCTGCCTCAACTGGGGCTGCATCCCGACCAAGGCGCTGCTGCGCTCGGCCGAGGTGTTCCACCAGATGAAGCACGCCAAAAACTACGGCCTTGCGGCTGACAACATCACGGCCGACCTGAACGCGGTCGTCCAGCGTTCGCGCGGCGTTGCCAAGCAGCTGAATCAGGGCGTCACGCACCTGATGAAGAAGAACAAGATTGCCGTGCACATGGGCACTGGCAAGCTTGTCGCTCCGGGCAAGCTGGAAGTGAACGGCGAGAAGGGCACCGAGACCATCTCGGCCAAGCACATCATCATCGCCACCGGCGCCCGCGCCCGCGATCTGCCCAACGCCAAGGCGGACGGCGAGCGCGTGTGGACTTATCGCCACGCGATGACGCCGAAGGAAATGCCGACGAAGCTGCTGGTCATCGGATCGGGCGCTATCGGCATCGAATTCGCCAGCTTCTACAACGACATGGGCGTTGACGTCACTGTCGTTGAGATGATGGACCGCATCGTGCCGGTAGAGGATGCCGACGTTTCGGCGTTCCTCGAAAAGCAGCTGACCAAGCAGGGCATGAAGATCAAGACCAGCGCCAAGACCAGCGACATGGTCGTTGGCAAGGATGGCGTGAAGGTCACCATCACCGACAAGGCCGGCAAGGCCGAGACGGCGGAATTCAGCCACATGATCGTCGCCATCGGCATCGTGCCGAACGTCGAGAACATCGGCCTGGAAGACCTGGGCATCGAGCCCGACAAGCGCTTCCACATCAAGACGGACGACTACGGCCGCACCAACGTTAAGGGCATCTGGGCCATTGGCGACTGCGTCGAAGGCCCCTGGCTGGCCCACAAGGCAAGCCACGAAGGCGTCACCGCGGCTGAGGCGATCGCTCAGGAACTGGGCAACAAGGACGTCCATCCGCACGCGCTTGATCGGAACAACATTCCGGGCTGCACCTACTGCCATCCGCAGATCGCCTCGGTCGGCATGACCGAAGCGAAGGCGAAGGAAGCGGGTTATGAAGTGAAGGCCGGCACCTTCCCGTTCATCGGCAACGGCAAGGCCATCGCGCTGGGCGAACCCGAGGGCTTCGTGAAGACGGTGTTCGACGCCAAGACCGGCGAACTGCTGGGCGCCCACATGATCGGCGCGGAAGTGACCGAGATGATCCAGGGCTACGTCGTCGGCAAGACGCTGGAAACGACCGAAGCCGAACTGATGCAGACCGTGTTCCCGCACCCGACGATTTCGGAAGCGATGCACGAATCGGTTCTGGCTGCTTACGGCCGCGCGATTCACATCTAACGCCGCGACCGACTGTAAAAATGCGAAGGGCGGGCCTGCGAAGGCCCGCCCTTTTCGTTGCCGATGACAGGCTCAGGCTGCGGCGCGGGCGATGTGTTCGAAAACGGCAGGGTGGAGCGGCTCGGCAAAGGCACAGCCGATGGTGTTGCCGCTGGTCCAGCAGATCCGCGCGTTCAGCATCTGAAGGCCGGGGATACGGATGCGTAGCGGCAGGTCTTCGCGCGCATCGGGCAGCCATGCGATGCGGAAACCGCCTGGCGAAAGATCTTCCAGACGCGCAACTTTCCAGGGGCGGGTGCCCTGTCGCACTTCGCACAATAGCGACAGGTCCACGCGGTCTATCCGCTCAAGCTGATCCGTGTTCTGGGGATCGGAAACGATTTGCAAGACAACCTCCGCCAAGTGGAAGGTCGTCTTGCAAGTTCAGACTTACCAAGGGGTTAGCACGATCGGCGAATTGCACCGGATCGGAGTAATCCCGTCAGCGGAAGGTCTTGGAAAGCACCACCAGCGTCGGGTCTCCGGGGAACGATTCGGGGGTGAAGCCCTTGTCGCGCTCAACCTCGATAGCGGCGCTGTTTTCGCGGCTTTCGATCGACATCACTTTGCGGCAGCCACGCGCTTCGGCCTGCTTGCCGAGGAAATCGAGCATGGCCCAGCCGATGCCCTTGCCCTTGTAAACGCTGGCCACGGAAATCGCCACTTCGGCGGTATCTAGCGAGGCGTCACAGGCCAGCACGCCGGAGGACACCATCTGCCCGCTGGCCTTGTCGAAACCGATCCACGATTCGGTGCGGAACTGGTCTGCATTCACCAGCGGCGCGATCTGCTGCGCGCTCACCTTGTCGGCCGCGGCGAAGAAGCGGAAGCGGCGATCTTCGTCCGCCACGCGTTCGA
>FTBS01000581.1_pt1 | contig 11364 bp, 10 predicted proteins | sample 1639441 | NCBI WGS metagenome assembly FTBS01 (sample SAMEA3914864, study PRJEB12502) | metagenome | biome: forest; material: soil | place: USA | collected 2012-03-12 | depth 0.3 m
CGCCTTGAGCTGGTCGGCCGTGTGGGGTTCCTTGTGTGCCATGGGCTGATCGGCGTCATACCCGAGCAGCAGGAGAACTCCCACGCCCGCCACCAGGACCCGGGCATGCCATCGATCGTTATTCATGATGTCCCTCCTGGCGCATCGCCGCGCCGGTTCGAGGATGCCGGCTCACGGCCGGTCGGCAATACGCGGGCTGAGTACCTGGTTGCGGTTGTCTTCGGTCCCGGAGTCCGCCGGCTGATCGGCGAATACGGTCTTGCGCCACATCTTGTATTCGTTGTCCACACGCCCCTGCGCGTTCATGGTCAGCGTGCTCCAGCCCACACCGTCGAAATGATCGCCAGGATCGGCGCGAATCATCGGGCGCGTCAGCAGCGGCACGCCTTCCGGCGCATAGGGCCATGGCCACGAGGTGGCAAGCATGCCGATCGAGCGCACCTTGCCGATCTCGTTGTAGAGCACCTGATGCGTGTGACCATGGATATTGGTCACGTTGGCAAACGGCTTGAGGATTTCATGCGCCGGCCGCCAGTCGCTGATCCAGAAATTCCACGGCGGGTAGTACTCGTAGAGCGGCGTATGCGTGAACAGGATCACCGGACTGGTCTTGGGCCAGTTGGCGAGCGTCGAGTTGAGCCAGCGCAGCTGCTTCTCGCCGATCGCCGACCATGCGCCGCCGAGTGTGCCATCGAGCGTGGCCATGTTGGCCATGCGTTCCTTCGGACTCATCTTGCGCACGGTCCAGAAATCCGGCGCGGCCGCGATGGTGTTGAGCCCGATCACGCGCACACCCTTGTGGTCGAAGGTCCAGGGCGCGGTACCGAACGTCTTGTTCCACTGGTTGCCCATGTCGAGATACCAGTCATGCTCGCCCGGGATGAAGACCTTCTTGATCTTCACCTCCTTGAGCAGTTCCGCCCCGAGCTGCAGTTCGACCGGATCGCCGAGCTGCGCAAGATCGCCGCCGAAGATCATGAAATCCGCGGGCGGATTCATTGCCTGTACTTCCTTGAACGCGCGCACCGTTTTTTCAACGAAGCGCGAATTCAGTTCCTTCGGATACAGGTGCGTATCCGAGACCCAGGCAAAACGGAAGTTCTGCCCGGTCTGGCCATACGCGACCTCAAGTGTGTTCAACAGCGGAAAGAATCCACATGCCGCCGCGCCCGCGATGCCTTTTACCAGGCTCTGATGCAGGAAGGTCCGGCGTGTCCATACGGCGCCGCCCGCAGGGCGCTCGCCGGCGCCGGTCAGCGCCTGATGCAGCGCCCGGCGTTCGAGTTCTGGAGAGTTCATCTGGCGGTCCTCCGCCCCCCGAGGGGATTTTGATGACAGTGCAGGGATTCGCAATCGCGTGATTGCGTGATGGCGTCTTCTATTTCTTCTTCAGTTCGATCGAAACCTTGGCGGTCTGGCCGCTGGCCACGGTGACCTGGGTCTCGGTGTCGCCGGTGTAGTACTGGGTTGCAACCAGCGTATAGGTGCCGGGTGGCACATCGTCGATGGAAAAGGTGCCGCCATCGCTCGTCAGCGCGTAGTAAGGGCTGTCAGCGACAAAGATATGCGCAAGCATCCAGCCATGCGCATCGCATTCGACCCGCACCATTCCGGGTCGCGGCAGGTCTTTCGTGATCTTCACCCCTTTCTCGGGCAGCGCCAGATTGAACGCCGTTCGCTGGCCGTAGAAACCGTGGGTGTTGTGCAGGACGGGATCGGAACTCGTGATGTCGATCTTGCCGGGCCGGATGACCTGGATCGCCGGCTTGAAGATGCAGTGCTCCTGATCCAGCACCGGTACCTTGTCGGCGCCGCCCCATGCCTTGCCCTTGGGGACTTCCTTCAAATACACGACGGCATCCTGGACGCCCTTGTCCGCCCCCACGCGGACCTGCGGCTCGTCGCGCGGACCGCCACAGACATCCTTGTCCTTGGTGGGAATGATCTTGCGGATGGGAACGGTCCCCTGATACGTGACCTTGCCTTCGACCTTGCCGCCACCGCTGACGGGCGCGACGTCATAGCCATGGGCGGGAATACAGGACAGACCAGTCAATACGGCGAGCACGCAACGGGAGGTGATCGAAAAGAAACACATGATCCTGCGCCTCCGAGCGCAACTGTCATGCGCTCATTTCTTCCTGGATTCGACGCCCCCGGATACGTGTCGTGTTTTTGACCTTTCAGATGAATTTGATTTTGTAGTTTTTCGCTGAATCTTAGTACGCACCTGCGCAATGGAAAAGGAGAACAATCCCTTGCCCGCAGAAAATAAATAGCGAAATTAACGGAGGTTTTCGTTGAAAATGAATCGCCTACAGCATTTTTTCAGGTGAAAAAAATGCAATTCAAGTTGGAAGTTATTTTTACTTAAATGAAATACCTTTTTAATTCATGCTTCAACGTATTGCACATCCTAGCCGCTCCACTATCGAAGCAGTGGATTCCCGATATCGGGATGCGCACCCGCGGCACTGAGAGGACGCAGCGCATTTGCTGCATGGCAGCGAACGGTTCGCGCGAAAATTTCGGCAAGCTGCAGCCTTCACCAGCGATGCGCGAAAGCATTTCAGATTCTGCCTGTCACCCAATTGGGGGGCGCGCGATCTCATATTGGCGCCATGCAATGGTGATAGTCGGTTGCAATATGGGTGCTTTCGGGTGGCACGCGGTGGCTACGCGGCTGGGAGCCTTCTGCCCCTAGCGAGCGCGCCTGCCAATGAAGACCAGCCGCAGCGCGGGCACGATGACCAGCAGCATCAACGGACCAATCAGCATGCCGCCCACCACCACCGTGGCCAGCGGCCGCTGTACCTAACTGCCAATCCCCGTAGAAATCGCAGCTGGAAGCAGCCCAATGCATGCCGAAAGCGCCGTCATCAGCATCGGCCGCATCCGCTGCTGCGCGGCCTGCGACATGGCAGCCTCCGCCGCCGCGCCCTCCTGTCGCAACTGGTTGTAGTAAGTGATCATGAGGATGCCATCCATCACCGAGACCCCGAACAGCGACACGAAGCCGATGGCCGCCGAGATGCTGAAGTCGAGTCCGGTCACGAACAGCGCGAGCACCCCGCCCGCAATCGCGAAAGGGATGCCAGCCAGCGCCATGATGCTGTCGCGCAACGAATTGAACAGGCCATACAGCAACACCATGGTCTCCCGGTCTGTCTGTTCGACGTAATACCCCGTGCCTCCGCGAGCGCCCCCAAAGTGCTCGCGGTTTTTTTTTGAGTCTCCGACATCCAGAGAACATGCCAGGCTCTGATCTGTGCATGGGGCGCGAAGCATCGCGGGGCCTTCATCATTGCGGCAAGCCGCACCGTGCTGCGCTACCGTCGAGCCAGTTTGAGACAGTCATCCCTCCACGGCCGAACCCGGACGGCGCCAACCGACGCCGACACCTGTCAGCCCATGCATCACGGGTTCGTCACCAGTGCGGCAGCTTCTGCGGCACAGTCCCGGCTCGGTGGCAGCCCTTGGGCACGCACCTTGGCCAGTTCGTCGCGCGCTGCCGCCAGATCGGCCTCGAATACCGGATCGGCATGCAGACGTGCCACAGTGGCCGCCGCCATCATGCGGCCTTCATTGACGTCGCTCTGCCAGTGCACATTGCAGGCGATGCGGCTTTGCCCGAAGGCACGACCGCGCACCAGGACGGCATCGGCACGATCGGGAGCAATCTCGGCTAACACCAGGGCCCATGCCCACCCGGCGGCGCTGTGGCCGGACGGGTAGGAACCGTCCTTGGACAGCTTGGCTTCGTCGGCAGGCGTGCACGACGGCGTGTTCGTGGCTACGAACGGGCGTGTGCGGTTGTAGCGATCCTTTGCGCGGTAGGTCGTCAGGCCCGCATCGACCATCGTCCGGCGCAGCAGCATGTACAGGCGCGGCGTCTGCGCCTCGCTGACGGGCGCATTCAGCGCGCAGGAAAAGGTGCCTGCCGCGAAGGGGAAGCCAAGGTCCGCGTCGAGTTGCGCCTGTTTCCAGCGCGCCGAGCCGGGCTTCGCCCACTGGGTCTGGGCCAGCTTTGCCGTGTCCTTGTCTAGCGCGAAGGCCACCGACTCGGCCGACGGCGGCTGCGGTAACAGCGCCAGGCTATCGGGACGCTGATCCGGGGTCAGGTAGCCAGCGGGAACGCCGGGGCGCAGTTCGGGCACCTTGGCCGACTGACTGGGTAGATTGCCAGCGCAGGCGGCAAGCAGCCCTGCCGTGGCAAAGATCGTCAGGACGAGCACGGCACGGCGTGACGAGCGCGGTGATTTCGGGCAATGGTCAGGCATTGAGGGTCTTCTCATGTTGATGTGCCACGAGGTTACTGTCGACACGCACATTCGAGAATCGGGCACGACCCCAATTTATGCCAGACGTTCACTCATTGCTCTGGGATCAGGATCAACGTCAATGCCCTTTGCCGCCTCAATCGATCTTTGCGCCTGACAGTCGGACCAATCGCTCTGTGACCGGCCTTGTTTTGATCGTCGACCGCATCTTGCGGGACACGACCAGGTACATCCAGTGGTTTCGTCAGGTGGCTGGGGAAAACCGAGCGGGAGACTCAGGTTCCCGCAGGGAGACATCGACCCACTGAGGTGGTTCGGAACTGCCCAGTCGCTTTGGTCCCATCGCTTAAGTCCCATCGCTTAAGTCTCCGCATGGTTTTCCCTTTCCCACCCGCACCAGGCGTTGCGACGGCAACCGCCTCGCGCCACCATCGTCACTCGCTTCCGACACGAGGCACGACAGGACATGACTATCCACGGGAGACATCGATGACGCAGCACGCCACGTTTCGCCGCATGCAGGATGGTACGGCGCGTGTTCGCCGCGCCCAGGCGGTCGCTATACCGGCCCGCCACGCCGGCGGCACAGGCTGAATAAGGCAACGCCGAACATCATCACCACACGACCGACAGAGGAGACAACATGGCAGGTTCCCCCGAAATCATAGACGTCAAGCGGTTCATCGATAAGCAACGGTTTTCGCCCTATCAGTGGCGCATCCTGGCAATCTGTTTTCTGATGATTGCGATCGACACCTACGACGCGGTTGCAGTTGGCTTTGTCGTGCCGGTCCTGATGCAGGAATGGCATATCGAGAAGGCGTTGTTCGGCCCCGTCATGAGCGCGTCGATCCTTGGCATGGCGGTCGGTGCACTGATCTCCGGCCCCCTCTACGACCGCACGACGCCCAGGACGGTGATGGTCACCTCGATGATTCTGTTCGGCCTGTGCAGCCTTGGCAGTACGCTGGCGCAGACGCCACTGTCGCTGGGTATCTGGCGTCTGCTGACGGGCATCGGGATCGGTGCGGCCGTACCCGGGGCAACCACCCTCGTGTACGAGTACGCGCCTGCACGACGCAGCGCGCTGGTGGTCAACACCATGGCCTGCGGCGGCATGATCGGCGCGGCCGCCTGTGCGATGACGGCGGGCACGCTGATCCCGGCCTATGGCTGGAAGAGCCTGTTCGTGGTGGGCGCGGTCGTCCCGGTGGTGCTGGCGCTGATCGTCCTGGCCACGATGCCGGAGCCGCTGCGTTTCATGGTCCTGCGCGAATGGCCGGCCGAGCGGATCGCCGCCGTGCTGCGACGCATTGCCCCAGACAAGACCCTCGACGGCGCGCGCTTCGTTTTCTCGGAGGAACAGCAGGCCGACCGCACATCCGGCATGGCCGTCATGCTGTCGCGCAGCCTGCGCACGGGCACGCTGATGCTGTGGCTGACGTACTTCGCAGGCACCTTCGCCTATTACCTGCTGATGGGTTGGCTGCCGACGCTGGTGCAGGAGTCGGGCGCCTCCCTGCGCCAGGCGACGATGGTTACCAGCCTGCTGTCGCTGGGCGGGATCGTGGGCGCATTCGGTGTCGGCTGGTTGATGGATCGCTTCGAGCGCAACGGCGTGGTCGCGCTGGCATTCGTGCTGGGCGGCGTGTCGGTGTGGATGATCGGCCAGCAGACCGCCAATCCCGTCCTGCTGCCCCTCTTCATCCTGCTCGCCGGCGTGGGCCTGAACGGCGCGATGTTCTCGATGGGCGGGTTGGCCGCCATGTTCTATCCGACCAGCGGCCGTTCGTCCGGCGTTGCGTGGATGTTCGGCGTGGGTCGCATCGGCGGCATCCTCGGGCCGATTGCCGGTGGCATGCTGTTGCGGTCCAGCGCTGGCGCGGAGATGTTCTTCACGGTCGTGATGGCGACCGTGATGATTCCGGGTGTCGCGTTGTGGATCAAGCGCCGTGCGGCCGCGAGGAAGGCCACGGATAAAGGCGACAGCATCTCGGCGGCGACTTGATGGGGGCGACATGAAGGCGGCGGCTTGATGGCCGGCTGACATCTGCCGGCGCCGCGCGCGCGTTGCCGGCGCTGCCGGCTCTTCTGCCGAAGCATCGGAACGCACTTTCATCCGTTTCGTTCGCCCCCATAGTACACTTTTTATCGTTATAAATCATATAGATACACCATATTCAAGCCAATTCGCGCGTCCAGTTTTGACAGTCGAAAGTCCGACTCCTAGCATTGATCTCGTGATCTTGTTCTGCATCCAGCGTTGAACGTAACCCATCGCTCGACGCAACCGTCGCGCCCTTTGCACGCCCCGATGCGAGCTGCCGGATCAGGCCACAACCATCCCTTTCGAAGTCATCTCATGGAGCCATCTCATGCTTGAGTGGAAACAGGAAATTCAGGACATCAGTTCTCGCCTCACGGAACTGTCCACGCGTACGCCGGACACCCTTCGCGGCTTTGGGCTGATCGCTGGTGCGGGCGCAAAAACCGGGCAACTCGGCGCGAAGACACGAGAACTCATCGCGCTGGCGGTCGCAGTCACCACGCGCTGCGATGGTTGCATCGCCTTCCATGCCGCAGAGGCCATCAAGCTCGGTGTGTCCGATGAAGAGATCGCAGAAGCGCTCGGCGTCGCCATCAACCTGAACGCCGGCGCCGCCATCACGTACAGCACGCACGTGCTAGACGCGATTCAGACGCTGAAGCAAGCCTGAACATTCAAATCCACCGACAGAAACCCATCATGACCAATCCCAAGCTTGAGATGCTGACCCCGCAGAACAGCCAACTGATTTTCATTGACCAGCAGCCGCAGATGGCATTCGGCGTCCAGTCCATGGACCGGCAGGTGCTGAAGAACAACGTGGTCGGTCTGGCCAAGGCAGCGAAGATCTTCGACATTCCGACCACCATCACAACCGTGGAATCGCTAAGCTTCTCCGGGTACACCTATCCGGAGTTGCTGGATGTCTTCCCGGGGCAGAAGCTGCTTGAGCGCACCTCGATGAATTCATGGGACGACCAGAAAGTCCGTGATGCACTGGCTGCCAATGGCCGCAAGAAGATCGTCGTGTCCGGCCTGTGGACCGAGGTGTGCAACCTCAGTTTTGCCCTGTCGGCCATGCACGACACCGATTATGAGTTCTACATGGTCGCCGACGCCTCCGGCGGCACCTCCAGGGAAGCCCACGACTACGCCATGCAACGCATGATCCAGGCCGGCGTGGTGCCGGTGACGTGGCAACAGGTGATGCTCGAATGGCAGCGCGACTGGGCGCGTCGCGATACCTATGACGCTGTGATGCAGGTGGTCAGGGAGCACGCCGGTGCCTATGGCATGGGCGTCGACTACGCGTACACCATGGTGCACAAGGCACCGCAGCGTGCCGAAGGTACCCACGACATCGTGCCGGCGGTCCCGGCCAAGTAATCGGCGGCCCTCCGCCTCATTGGTGGCCCGCGTCAGCTTCGGCGCGGCGCACTGAATGCCTCGTAGTCGGCCCGCTCTCCATTCCCACATCTTCGAGGTACACGCCATGCAATCATCCAAGACGACTATCGCCCTTTCCAATCCACACCCCGTTTTCGGCAGCACTGACGTTTTCAAGACGTTCAACTATGCGCCTGCCGTTGCAGCAGGTGGCCTGCTGTTCATCGCTGGCCAGATCGGCATCCGCGCAGACGGGACCGTGCCTGCGACTGTGGAGGAGCAAATCGATCTCGCGTTCCAGAGGCTGGGCGCGATTCTGCAGGCGGCTGGCCTTGGATTCGAGGATCTGGTCGAGCTGGTCAGCTATCACGTCGATGTCGACAAGCAGCTTGCGGTGTTCCGCGAAATCAAGGATCGATACATCAAGGCGGATGCTCCGGCCTGGACCATTCTCGGCGTGGCAGCACTGGCCAGGCCGACGCTACTCGTCGAAATCAAGGCAGTGGCTGTGACACGCGGCGTGTGATTGGCCGTGAGAGATGGACGCAGCCGTCCCACTGGCAGTGCGCGCCTGTCGACCCAGGCTACCCACTGACGGCCTCCGGCGCGACGCGGCGGAGCGATGCGTCACCACGCCGGCCCAAATGGCAAGAAAGGAGCCACCCTGGCTCCTCTCCCTTCAGCGTTGCCGCGTTTAGCCAGGCTGCGTACCGCCTCGCGCCAACCATGGCCGTTCCTGACGCATCGTCACGCGTGCGTCGTATCGTAGCGGCTCGCAGCCACTGCTTCGCTGTCGGTGATCGCGTCCTGGAGCACGAAGTCGAATCGGACATGTGTAAACGAGCCTGTGACGCCAAGCGACGAATAGGCGTCCGAACGTTCGATTCTCTCCAGCGATACCACCAGGCCATCGCGCGTCGCAAAAGCGAAGTCGTCATCGAGGAAGGTATCGCCCGGGATATTGACCTGCGTGGTCAACGCGCGCTTGCCGCTGCCCGACACCAGAAAGTGAATGTGGGCCGGGCGATTGCCATGGCGGCCGAGCTGGGCAAACAGGTCCGACACCGGGCTGTTGGGCGGAATGGCATAGCCCGGCGGCAGGAAGCTGCGGAAGCGGTAGTTGCCTTCGGCGTCGGTCTCGATGCGGCGGCGCAGATTGTAGGCGGGCTGCTCCGGGTCGAAGTGCGAATAGCGGCCCAGTTCGTTGCAGTGCCAAACGTCGACCGAAGCATGCGGGACCGGCTTGCCGTCCAGGCCCAGTACACGGCCTTCCATGACCAGCGTTTCACCCTTGCCCTCGTTGCCTTCATCGAGGCGCACCTCGCGCTGCGACACGGGCGCGCCGGCCACGTACAACGGACCCTCGATGGCGCGCGGCGTACCCTGCGCCCGTGCGGCGGCCTCGTCGGCTTCCTCTTCGAGGATATCGAGCAGGCGGTCGAAGCCAAGACCTGCGGTGACCAGGCCAACCATATCGGCCTGGCCCAGGCGGGTCAGCCATTTCATCGCCGACCAGAATTCATTGGGCGTGACCTGGAACGTCTCGATGGTCTGGAACAGGTCGCTGACGATGCGGGCGGTGATGGCGCGTACGCGTTCGTCGCCGGCGCTGACCTGGTTGCCGTTGACGAGTGCCAGTAGTTGAGAGGGGGTGTACTCGGCCATGATTCGGTCTCCTTAGATTTTCGAACTGGTGGGGTGTTGAGAAATACCGGGCGCTCCGCTGCCTGCGGCCTCGCCTGCGTCGGCAACGGACGCGGAGCGCGCGTGCTGGATCATCAGCACCGCGCATGCCGCCACCGCACCGGGTATCGCGATGGCAATGAAGTTCTGTGCAAGCGGCAAACCCATCGCCACCAGCACGCCAATCACGATCGGGGCCAGGATGGCGCCGCCGCGGCCCACGCCCAGGGTCCAGCCCAGCCCGGTGGCACGAATGCCGATGGGATAGAACTGGCCCGCGTAGGCGCAGCCGACAATCTGCGTGCCGATGGTCGAGGCACCGGCCAAGGCCACCAGCACATACAGCCATGCGGTCGGCGCACCGTTGCCCAGCAACGCGATCGATACCGCCGCCAGCACATACATGCCGCTCAGCACGTACTTGATGTGCAGCCGGTCCGCGAGCCAGCCGCCGCCGATGGCGCCTACCATGCCGCCGAAGTTGAGCACCAGCACGAACGTCAGCGCCGATCCGAGGCTGTAGCCAGCGCCGGCCATCAGTTTGGTCAGCCACGAACTGAGCGCGTAGACCATGAACAGGCACATGAAGCACGACAGCCAGAACATCAGCGTGCTCAGCGCGCGGCGTTGCTGGAACAACTGGCGGATCGGCGCGCTGGCGTTCACGTCGGCACCGGGCACGACAAAGCGGTCGCCAGCTTCCGGCTGGTAGGCCGGATCGATGCGGGCTGCCAGGCGCTTGAGATCGTCGGTCCGGCCGTGGCGCAGCAGGTATGGCACGGATTCCGGCATCGACTTCAGGATCAGCGGGATCAGCACGACAGGCAGGCCGGCGGCGATGAATACCGATTGCCAGCCGTAATTCTCGATCAGGCCCTTGCCCAGCACGGCCGCCAGCATGCCACCCACCGAGTAGCCACTGAACATCAGCGTCACCATCGTGCTGCGCACGCGGCGCGGGGCGTACTCGGTCATCTGCGCGATCACGTTGGGCATGACGCCGCCGATCCCCAGCCCGGCCAGGAAGCGCGCCGCACCGAACAGCAATGGATCCTTGCACAGGCCCGCCGCGGCGGTGAAGACGCTGAACAGCGCGATGCAGATGACGATGGCCCAGCGCCGGCCGATCTTGTCCGCAATGGTGCCCAGCAGGATGTTGCCGAACATCATGCCGAACAGCGCCGTGCTGACCAGGAAGCCCGCGTGCGTGGGCTCGATGCCCATCTCCTTCATGATGGACGGCAGCGCTATGCCGGCGACGGCCAGGTCATAGCCGTCGAAGATGATGATCAGCGCGCACCAGGCCAGTACGCGGTAGTGAAAAGCATTGATCCTGGCCTCGCCGGCCATGTTCTGGATATCGATCTGCCGCATGTCTCCTCCGTTTCTGAATGTCTGGACCGCGATGCAACGATGGCGGTCCGGCGTCGTCCCGTTACAGCTTCGCCAGGGAAACGGCAGGGTCGGCCAGGTCCTGGGGCCGGACCGGCGTGCCCCGCTCGATCAGGCGGCGCGCGAACCGCAGGTCACGCACGGCATTGCCGCCCAGCGCGGCCATGATCCGATTGCCGTCCAGGTAAAAAAACACGAAGCTGCCGTTCGCCGGATCGCCGCGCACCACCATCTGGTGGGAGGCCGACGGCACGCCGTAGATCTGCAGGTTCGTGTCGTGCTGGTCGGACCAGAACCAGGGCAACGGGTCGTAGTGGACGTCGCGCCCCAGCGCGGCCCGCGCAGCGGCGATGCCCTGCTCCTGCGCGTTCTGCCACGATTCCAGCCGCAGCTTGCGTCCCGCCCAGCTGTTGCTGGCCACGGCAACGTCACCGGCGGCAAAGATGTCCGGGTCCGAGGTGCGGCAATGCGCATCGACCAGCACGCCGCCTTCGCAGGCCAGCCCGGCATCGCGCGCCAGTTCGTCGTTGGGGACCAGGCCGATGCCCACCACTGCCACGTCACAGCCGAGCGTGC
>FTBS01000608.1_pt1 | contig 11311 bp, 7 predicted proteins | sample 1639441 | NCBI WGS metagenome assembly FTBS01 (sample SAMEA3914864, study PRJEB12502) | metagenome | biome: forest; material: soil | place: USA | collected 2012-03-12 | depth 0.3 m
GAGCAGCACCTGCTTCCGACGCAGCGCCTGCTGGGCCTGCATGCGCTGTTCCGCTTCCTGCTCCAGCAGCCTGTTCTTGGCGTGCAGTTCGCGGGTGCGGTCCTCGACGCGGCGTTCGAGCTGCACGTTCAGCTCGCGCAGCGCCAGCTGGGCGGCGTCGCGCGCGCCCACCAGCACGCCACGGTTCAATTCATCCTGCACCATCTGGGCCAGGTCGCGCAGCATGCGTTTCTCAAGGTCGCCGAACTCGCGCGGCGCCTGGTCGATCAGGCACAGGGTGCCCAGCGGCTGGCCGTCGACGCTGTGTACCGGCTGGCCCGCATAGAAACGGATGAAGGGCGCGCCCACCACCAGCGGATGGTCGCGGAAGCGTTCGTCGAGCTGGGTGTCGGACACCACCAGCAGGTCGTCGAGGGCGATAGTGTGGCTGCAGAAGGCCACCGAGCGCGGCGTCTCTCGCAGGTCGAAACCGACGCGCGACTTGAACCATTGGCGATCGGTGTCGATCAGCGAGACCAGCGCGGTCGGCACGCCGAAAGCGGCGACGGCGATGCGGGTGAAGCGATCGAAGCGGTCTTCCTGGGGCGTGTCGAGCACGCAAAGCGCGCGCAAGGCCTTGACGCGCTCCTGTTCGGCGAGTTCTTGTTGACTGAGCATGAAACATCCTTGCCGCCGCGCGGCCAAGAAAAGAACCGGCAGGGTCGAGGCCGGCGGTCGGGATGGGCGATTCTAGTCCATCCAAATCTGACTGTGCAGCATCTTTACAGCCATTGCTAAAGGAAAACCATTATTTCGGTTTCAACATGTGAGATGAATTGTATAACGAAGTATTTGAGAGAATTCAATATTTTCTTGAATTCAAGAGTGAGAGCGGGGCCGCAGCTGCCTTCCCGCAACCTGCCGATTTCCCTTGGGATGGCCTGCATGGATTTCGTGGCTGCGTGGGCTCTACACAACATATTGTGTGTGTCATCTAACCGAGCCTGAACTGCCGACCTCGTAAGGTGGACGCTTCACCGACGAGAGGACGGCCATGGAAGCTTACCAGCAGCATTCGATTCGCCTGCGCATCAACGGCCAGGACCGGGAATTCGAGGTCGAACCCTGGGTCACCCTGCTCGACCTGCTGCGGGAACGCGCCGGGCTGACCGGCACCAAGAAGGGCTGCGACCACGGCCAGTGCGGCGCTTGCACCGTCCTGCTGGACGGCAGGCGTGTCAACGCCTGCCTGAGCCTGGCCGTGATGCAGGACGGCCACGAGCTCACCACCGTCGAAGGCCTCGCCAGCGGCGAAGAACTGCATCCGCTGCAGCAGGCTTTCATCGACTGCGATGCCTTCCAGTGCGGCTACTGCACGCCGGGCCAGCTCTGCTCGGCCGCGGGCCTGATCGCCGAAGGCCAGGCGAAAACCATCGCCGACGTGCGTGAACTCATGAGCGGCAATGTGTGCCGCTGCGGCGCCTATCCACAGATCGTGCGGGCGGTGGCGAGCGTGCTGGAACTCGACCCCGGCGCCCTCGACGAAGGCAAACCCTTCACGACCGGATCGGTGCTCGCATGAATCCTTTTACACTCTCCCAGCCGAAGGAAATCGACGGCGTGCTGGCGCTGCTCGCGGATGGGGCGCGCCCGATCGCCGGCGGCACTAATTTACTGGACCTCATGAAGGAGGGCGTCATGACGCCGCCGCGGATCGTCGACATCAACGCGATCGCAAGGGCCGGCCTCGACGTTATCGAAGAAGCGAACGGCGGGCTGCGCCTGGGCGCCCTGGCCCGTAATGCCGATACCGCCTACCACCCGCTGGTCCGCGAGCGCTATCCCCTGCTCTCGAGCGCGATTCTGGCCGGCGCCTCGCCCCAGCTACGGAATATGGCGACCAACGGCGGCAACCTGCTGCAGCGCACCCGCTGCGTCTATTTCTACGACGTCGGCGTCCCCTGCAACAAGCGCGAGCCCGGCACCGGCTGCCCGGCCAAGCACGGCATCAACCGCCAGCTGGCCATCCTCGGCACCAGCGAGCAGTGCATCGCCACCCACCCCTCCGACATGTGCGTGGCCCTGCGCGCGCTCGACGCCGTCGTGCACGTGCGCTCGACCGCCGGTGAACGCGATATTCCCTTCGGCGAGTTCCACCGCCTGCCGGGCGAGCGTCCGGAGCTGGACAGCACCTTGCAGCCGGGCGAACTGATCACCCATATCGCCCTGCCCGACGCGCAGCGCTTCGTCGCCCGCTCCGCCTACATCAAGGTGCGCGAGCGCCTCTCATATGCCTTCGCCCTGGTCTCGGTGGCGGCCGCGCTGGACCTCGACGGCGACACCATCCGCGCCGCCCGCATCGCCCTGGGCGGTGTCGCCCACAAGCCCTGGCGAGTCGAGCAGGCCGAGCGCGAGCTCGAGGGCAAACAGGCCGGCGAAGCCGCCTTCATGCTGGCCGCCGAGCGCATCCTGGAAGGCGCGCGCGGTTGGGGCCAGAACGATTTCAAGCTGCCGCTAGCGAAGAACGCCATCGTGCAGGCCTTGACCACCGCCATGCGCGGCACCGAATACGCCAGGGGAGAACGAGAATGACGGATCTGATCCCGGACCTGCGCGCGCCGAGCGCGCCGGAAGGCACCGGCCGCGTGCGCAGTGGCATGCATGTCTCGCGCGTCGACGGCCGCGCCAAGGTGACGGGCGCCGCAAAATACGCCGCCGAGCACGAAGCGCCCGACCTGGCCTACGGCGTGGTCGTCAGCGGCACCGTGGCCAGGGGCCGCATCAAGAGCATCGACACCGCCGCCGCCGAAGCCGTGCCCGGCGTCGTCGCCGTGCTCACCCACGAGAACCGCAAGGTCAAGATGCGCGGCAACGACCTCGCCTACAAGGACATGACGGCGCCCGGCGGCTCCCCCTTCCGGCCCCTGTACAGCGACCGCATCTTCTACAGCGGCCAGCCGGTGGCGCTGGTGGTGGCCGACAGCTTCGAGGCCGCGCGCCATGCGGCCAGGCTGTTGCGCCTGACCTACGACGTCGAGGAACACGACACCAATCTGCTGGCCAATCTCGACAAGGCTTACAAACCGCGGCCGCTGAAGGCCGGCTTCACGCCGCCCGGCTCGAAGGGCGACGCCGATGCCGCCTGGGAGTCGGCGCCGGTGAAGATCGATGCCGAGTACTACAACGGCGTCGAGCACCACAATCCGATGGAGATGCACGCCTCCACCGTCGTCTACGGCGAGGACGGCCACCTGACCGTCTACGACAAGACCCAGAGCTCGCAGAACAGCCGCTGGTATGTCTCGCATGTATTCGGCCTGTCGAAGGACAAGGTCACGGTACGCAATCCCTACGTAGGCGGCGCCTTCGGCTCCGGCCTGCGCCCGCAGTACCAGCTGCCGCTGGCGGTGATGGCGGCCCTGCAGCTGAAGCGCTCGGTGCGCGTGGTGCTGACCCGCCAGCAGATGTTCAGCTTCGGCCACCGCCCCGAGACCTGGCACAGGATCAAGCTGGCGGCCGACGGCGATGGCAAGCTGACCGCCATCATCCACGACGCCATCCAGGAGACCTCGCGCCTCGAGGATTACGTCGAGGTGGTGGTCAACTGGTCCGGGCAGATGTACGCCTGCGACAACATCAAGCTGGGCTACCAGCTGGTGGCGAACGACCGTTACACGCCGATCGACATGCGCGCGCCTGGCGCCGCCCATGGCGTGCATGCCTTCGAGGTGGCGATCGACGAACTGGCCTACGCGCTGAAGATGGATCCGCTGGCCTTCCGCCTGAAGAACTACGCGGAAAAGAATCCGCTCGAAGACAAGCCGTATTCCAGCAAGGAGCTGCGCCAGTGCTACAAGCTGGGCAGCGAGCGCTTCGGCTGGAAGGACAGGCCGATCGAGCCGCGCTCGATGCGTGAGGGCGAAGAACTCGTGGGCTGGGGCATGGCCACCGGCATCTGGGATTCGCTGGTGATGGTGGCGCGGGTCTCGGCCGTGCTGCACGCGGACGGGCGACTGGTGGTCTCCAGCGCCGCTTCCGACATCGGCACCGGCACCTATACCGTGATGTCGATGATCGCCGCCGAAGCCATGGGCATGCCGATGGAGAAAGTCACTTTCCAGCTGGGCGACTCGACACTGCCGCTGGCGCCGGTGGAAGGCGGCTCCTCGCACGTGACGACGGTCGGTTCCGGCGTGGCCGGCGCCTGCGAGAAGCTGCAGAAGGCACTGCTGAAGATGGCCCAATCCATGCCGGACTCGATCTTCAGGAAGCTGCAGCTGCGCCAGGTGGAATTCAACGACGGCCGCATGCACCTGCGCGGCCAGCCGGCCAACGGCGTCGATTTGCGCGAGGTGCTGGCGCATGCCCGCGTCGACCGCGTCGAGGAAAAATTCCTGATGACGCCGCAGATGCTCAAGCAGCGCAAGTACTCGCGCGCCGTGCACTCGGCGGTGTTCTGCGAGGTACGGATCAACGAGAAGCTCGGTATCGTGCGCGTGACGCGGGTGGTGAATGCGGTTGCGGCCGGACGCATCATCAGCGCCAAGACGGCCGAGAGCCAGATCGTCGGCGGCACCGTCTGGGGCATCAGCCAGGCCCTGCACGAAGAAACCCATACCGACCACCGTCTGGGCCGCTTCATGAACCACAACTACGCCGAATACCACGTGGCCGTGAACGCCGACATCCACGACATCCAGGTCGTGTTCGCCGACGAGGACGACCGCGTGGTCAGCAAGCAGCTCGGCGCCAAGGGCGTGGGCGAGATCGGCATCGTCGGCGTGGCGGCGGCGATCTCGAACGCGATCTTCCATGCTACGGGCAAGCGTTTGCGCAGTACGCCGATGTCGCCGGACAAGCTCTTGATGGGGGATCAGGAGGTGCCGATGCGGCGTCGCCCCTGAACCGTCGTGGATGCAAGCGACTATGGCATCATCCGCATCTGCGAGCCCAACCGGAGATGCCGATGAAATCGTTCATACCGCTATTCGCCTGCCTGCTGTCCGCCTGCGCCGCCACGCCGCCCGCGCACTCCCCCTCCGATCCTGAAATCGGCCAGCTGATGCAGCGCGAAAAGCTGCAGGGCCTGGCACTGGCCGTGATCGACGATGGCCAGATACGGAGCGTGCGCAGCTGGGGCTGGCGCAACGCAGAAAAAGGCCTGCCGCTGCAGACCGACACCATCATGTATGGTGCCTCGCTGACCAAGGCCGCCTTCGCCTACATGCTGCTGCAACTGGTCGACGAAGGGAAACTCGACCTCGACGCCCCGCTCGAGCGCCTGCTGCCCAAGCCCCTGCCGGACTACCGCGAACCGGACGACTACGCCGACCTCGCCAGGGACGAGCGCTGGCGCAAGCTCACGCCGCGCATCCTGCTGACCCACTCGGCCGGCTTCGCCAACTTCCGCTGGCTGGAGCCGGACAAGAAGCTGCGCTTCCACTTCGAGCCGGGCAGCCGCTATGCCTATTCCGGCGAGGGCCTGTATATCCTGCAGCTGATCGTCGAACAGGGCCTGAAACTGGACACCGGCGCGGAGATGCAGCGCCGCGTGTTCGACCGCTTCGGCATGCGCAACACCAGCATGAAGTGGCGTCCCGACTTTGCCGCCAACCTGGCCGATGGCTACGACGAGAACGGCAAGATGGCGCCGCACGACGAACGCAGCCGGGTGCGCGCGGCCGGCTCGATGGACACCACCATCGAGGACCAGGCAAAGCTGTGGGCCGGCATCGTGCGCGGCGACGGCCTGAGCCCGGCCTCGCGCGCCGCCATGGTGAAAGGCTGGCTGCCGATCGTGTCGAGGCACCAGTTCCCGACGCTGGAGGAAGGGACGGCCAGCTGGCCGCAGCAGCTGGCGGCCGGCCTCGGCGTGCTCAGTTTCCGGGACCGCAGCGGCGGGACCGGCTGGTTCAAGGGCGGCCACAACGAGATCACGGCGAACATGGTGATCTGCCTGGACGCCAGGCGCCGCTGCGTGGTAATGCTGTCGAACGACGTGCGCGCCGAGCGCATCTACCCCGAGCTGGCGCGTCGCGTGCTGGGCGAGAACGACATGCCCTGGGCCTGGGAGTACAACTTTCCCCAGGCCCGCTAGTTCATCAGAACTTCGTCTCGAGCATCGCCCGCACCTGCAGCATCGTCGGCGTGATCGTGGTGTCGGTCAGGCGGCTGCCGTCCGCGCTCACATAGGTGGCGGCGCTGACGTTATCCTGGCGCAGGGTATTCGCCAGCGACATCCGCACCTGGGTCTTGGGCGTGAACTTCCACAGGCCGTACAGGTCCAGCGAGCGCTTCACGCCGGCATAGGCGTACTGGTTTTGCGAGATGCGCACCGGGCCACCGTTCTGGAAGCTCAGGCTGCCGCCGAAGGTGGCCGGCAAGCCGTCGAACTTGTAGTCGAAGCCGAAGGTGCCGGAGAGCGGCGTCTGCTGGTCGAGACGGTTGTTCGGGCCCGGCACCATCGACAGGCTGGACCAGCTGCGCGTGACGTTGGCGCGCAGGTCCAGCGCCGGCCAGCCCGGGAACATCTGGCGCAGCGGCAGCTTGGCTTCGAGCTCGATGCCGCGGGTGTTGGCGGCGCCGTCGTTGACCGGCATCGACACCCACAGGCCGTCGATGAAGAACACGCGCGAGTGCGTGATGTCGTCGATATGGCGCACATAGGTGCTGGCGGAGAGCAGTCCGCCGCCCGGCAGGTAGTGTTCGTAGGCCAGGTCCAGGCCCCAGGCCAGTTCCGGCTTCAGCTGCGGGTTGCCCATCGTGTCCGGCGTGGTCGGGCTGTTGTTCGAGGCGATGCCGCGGCGCGGCACCAGTTGCGCCACGTTGGGCGCCTTGTAGGTACGGGTGATGCCGGCGCGTACCTGGTCGTTCTTCGAACCCGGGATCTTGTACAGGGTCTGGAACAGCGGGCTGAAGACGCTCGAACGGTTGTCGATCGCGGCGTAGCTGTTGCCTTCGCTCTTGATCTGGATGCCTTCCCAGCGCAGCCCGAAGTACACCGACCATTGCTGGGTCACGCTCCACTCGTCCTGGGCAAACAGGGCCAGGCGGCGCACGGTGGCGTCGAAGCTCTCGTCGCGGTTGACGATGGGCGCGCCGACCGTGGTCGTCTCATGCTGCAGGCGGGTCTCGTTGCGCAGGCTGTAGGCGCCGTCCCAGCCGACCGCGATCGCATGGCCCTGGCCGACCGGACGCGAATACTTGCCGGTGCTGCTCCAGCCCTTGTCGGTGAAGTCGCTGTCGAGGTCGCGGTCGAGCGCCAGCACTTCGTTCGGGTAGTACTGCTGCTGCCCCACGCCGCTGTCGCGGTGCGCGTAGTTGACGCCGAACTTGGCATCCAGCTTGGCGCCATCAAGCAGGCGCTTGGTCCACGACAGGTCGCTGCGCAGCATTTCCATCTTGTTCTCGGCATCGGTGGCGGTGGCCACGTAGCGCGGCGGCGCGCCCAGCGAGGTCACCACGGTTTCGGGCGCGTCGCCGCGCGAACGGGCAAGGTTGATGAAGTTCTGCGAGGTGATCACTTCGCCGGCGCCGAGGTTCCAGTTGATCCGCGGCGACAGGCCGATCGCCAGCAGGCGGCCGCGGTTGCCGTCGTAAGCGACGCGGTGCAGGACTTCGCGCCCGGCTGCGTCATAGCCTTCGGTGACGATATGCGAAGGACGGTCCTGGCGGCCGTACAGCACGTTGCCGCTCATCGCGTACGACATCTTGCCGCTCTTGTCCGACAGCTGGAAGGTCGAGACCGCGCCGTAGGCCCCGTTCTCCGCCTGTACGCCGGTCTTGAGCTCGCGCTGCGCGGTCTGGACCTGGCGCTTGAGGACGATGTTGATGCCGCCGGCGATCGCCTGGGTGCTGTACTCGGCGGTGGCGGCGCGCATGATCTCGATGCGCTCGACCATCTCCGGCGACACCTGGTCCAGCGAGAAGCCCGGCGGCGCCGGCTCGCCGTTCAGCAGGATCTGGGTGTAGCCGTTGCCCAGGCCGCGCATGCGGACGTCGCCGCCGCGGCCCTGCACGCCGCCCAGGGTAATTCCAGGCAAGCGCTTCAGCACTTCACCGAGGGTGGTGTCGCCGTGGCGCAGGATCTCTTCCTGATTGACGACGATCTTGGTGGCGGTATCGTCGCGGCGGGCGTCGTAGGCGGCGGCCTGGCCCTTGACCTCGACCTGCTGCACCGGGGCCGCCTGGTCCGCAGGCTTGGCGGTGGTGGCCTGGTCGGCGGCGTAGGCGCTGAACATGCCGAAGATGGCGGGAGATGCGAGGAGCAGGCGGACGAGATGCTGGGTGTTCTGGCGTGACATGGTTGTTGTTCTTGGCGATGAGCTGTTGATCGAGCCCGCATGATGCCGCCCGGTACGTACAGCCGACAGGCCGATGCGACGAAATGCGGAAATTACGGCGCGAAATGCTGCATAGCCATATGTACGGTAGCGCACTGTCGACCCGTTTTACATAGTTGTGACGAGTAAGCACCGTGCATTGTTAAATTCTTTTTCAAATCAAGGACGTGGATTCGCAGGCGCAATCCTTGCTTGTTAAATGGAATCATTTCTGGAGACACATATGTTCCGCAAGATTCTCTGCCTCGCCGCCACCGCCCTCGTCACCCAGGCCGCTTCGGCGAATGTCCTCTACACCTGGCAGCAAGTCGAGCATTCGGACACGATGCCCGCCGGCCTGCACCTCGAACTCGAATTCACCGACGCTGCCGTCGCCCAGGGCGCGCTCTCCCTGAACGTCGAGAACCAGTGCGCGTTCGGGGTTTGCGAGGAACAGCAGGACAGCCTGATGGCGCTGCGCTACTGGTATGCCGACGACGACGGCAAGCAGCAGTGGAACCGCATCGACTACCGCTACCGCGACGAAACCCTGCCCGGCCTGCAGCGCCTGTCGATGACGCTGCAATTCCTGGCGGACGGCCGGATGAAAGGCAGCATCATGGCCAACGACGGCTACTCGGATTTCACCATGCAGGGCGACGACGGCGTGTTCACCATGCTGTCGGCGCACAGCGACGAGCTGGACGGCTGTGGCCTCGCCTACCCGTCCTGCGGTGGCGAGCGCGGCATGCTGGTACAGGCAACGGACCAGGCCTTGCCGGAACCGGCCGGACTGGCCAGCCTGGCGATCGGCGGCCTGGCCGCCTGGCTGGCGCGCCGCCGCAGCAGCGGCGCGGTCGGCAGGAATGGATGAGAAAAATTGTTACAACTTTACGGTTGAACTAGCCTAAGGCGTCGTCATCCACCTATCAGGAGGATCGACGATGAAATGCGCACTGCTCATAGAACATGACCCGCTGGCTTGCGGCGAGATTGCCGCCCTGCTGAAATCGCTCGGCTATATCGTGGCGACCACGGACAGCCCGCGCGCGGCCCTGAACACGGCCCAGACGGTGCGCTTCGACCTGATCCTGACCTATACCACCTTCAACGCGGACGACCGCCGCTCCTTCCTTGGCGAAATCACCCGGCTGGCGCCGCGCGCGCCGGTGGTCCTGCTGCTCGACGACGAAAGCCATGTGCCTCACTACCATGCGGGCCGCATCGCGGTGCTGGCCAAGCCGGTCACGCTGCGCTCGCTGCGCCGCGTGATCGAATTCGGCATCGACGGCAACGGCGCCATGCCGTCCTATGCGATGCAGCCGGCGCCGCGCGAGGAAAGGCGGCGCCAGGGGCAGCGGCGCATGCGGCCGCGCTGAACGCCGGCGCTCAGGGGCGCTCGACGCTCGCCACCAGCCCTCGCCTGCCCTTGCGATCGAAGGCCGCCACCTTGATCAGGCCACGCTCCGTGATCGGTCCGGTCACCAGCCTGCTGCCGGCGTCAGGCTCGCTGCCGTCGCTCGTATAACGCAGCGTCATCCCGGGCAGGACGTGATTCGCCAGTACCTGCCCGCCATCCACCACCAGGCCGGGCGGCGCGATGCGGTAGGCCACGCCGGCCTGCTCGAGGTCGAGGCGCGGCAGCACGCGCTGGCCCAGCACATTCACGAAGCCGGACCATGCCCTGCGGTGCAGCGCGGCCGCCTTCGCCGGGTCTTGTTCCGTAGCCCAGGCGGGATCGGGCGCCCAGGCCCGTTCCGCCACCGCCAGCAGGCGTGGCATGACGAGATAGTCGATGCGGCCGGCGTCGCGCACGGTTTCGGTGAACAGCGTCGCCTCCAGGCCGCGCACATGGCGCTTGCCGTAGTCGGTCAGGCCGTCCTTGCCGATGCGCGCCGATTCAAGCGCATTCCTCAGCATGTCGAAGGGGACAAAGTCGTAGACGGTGTCCAGCTCGACGTAGTCGTTCCAGTTGACGCCCGGCTCTTCCGGATTCGGATTGGCCGCCATGTCCAGGTACATGGCACCGACCGGCGCCAGCACGATGTCGTAGCCGCCGTTGGCGAGGCGGTTCGCGAAGTCCTCGGCGCCGCGCGAGTTATTCCATACCCAGGCGGTGAAGCCGCGCGTGGTGAAGCGCGGATTCGGGATCAGCTTGCTGTGGCCGGCCAGCAGCGTCTTGCGCGCCGCCAGCTCTTCCCAGCCGGAGGTGCTCAAGCCGTGCCGGCGCATGATGCCGTCGACGCGATCGTAGAAGTAGTCCCACAGGTCGGCCGTCGACTCCAGCTTTTCCTTGCGCATGCGCGCCAGGCTGGCGGGCGAGCGCTCCCAGGCGCCGTTCGCCAGCTCGTCGCCGCCCATGTGGATGGTGCGCAGCGGGACACCGGCCTCGCGGTGCAGCGCCACGATCTGCGCGACCACGTGGTCGATGAAGGCGAAGCTCGAATCGAGGCCGGGATCGATGACGTTGTCGGTGAAGTACTGCGCCGAACTGTACTTCGAGCGGTCATCGAAGTCGTTCAGCAGGTACTTCGCGGCGTCCCTGCTGCCGGCCGCCTTCAGGCGGTGGTAGCGCGCCTCCATCGCCTGCACGGCGGCGCGCGCATGGCCGGGCATCTCGATTTCCGGGATCACCTCGATGTGGCGGGCCTTCGCATGGCGCAGGATCTCGATGTAGTCGGCGCGGCTGAAGTAGCCGCTGCCGCTCGGATCCTTGGGATCGGGACCGGAACCATAGGCCGGCTGCAGGCGCACGCCAGGCCTGGCACTGTGGCCGCGCACCGCGCCGATCGCCGTCAGTTCCGGCAGGCCGGCGATCTCCAGCCGCCAGCCTTCGTCGTCGGTCAGGTGGAAGTGGAATTTGTTCAGCTTGTAGCGCGCCATCAGGTCGAGCCACTTGAACACCGTCTGCTTGCCGTGGAAGTTGCGGGCGACGTCGAGCTGGAAGCCGCGATAGCCGAAGCGCGGGGTGTCGACGATGTTCACTTCGTTCAGCGCCAGTTCCTTTGCAC
>FTBS01000109.1_pt1 | contig 11182 bp, 14 predicted proteins | sample 1639441 | NCBI WGS metagenome assembly FTBS01 (sample SAMEA3914864, study PRJEB12502) | metagenome | biome: forest; material: soil | place: USA | collected 2012-03-12 | depth 0.3 m
ACCATCGGCAACGTGCCCGACCTGCAGGACACGCGCACGATGCTCAGGCTGCTGCGCGAGATGGGCATGCATGCCGAGATGGTCGACGGCGTCGCCACGCTGCGGGGCGCCGATATCAGTGCGCCGGAGGCGTCCTATGAACTGGTGAAGACGATGCGCGCGTCGATCCTGGTGCTGGGGCCGCTGGTGGCGCGCTTCGGCGAGGCACGCGTGTCGCTGCCTGGCGGCTGCGGCATCGGGGCGCGTCCGGTGGACCAGCACATCAAGGGCCTGCAGGCGATGGGCGCCGAGATCAGCATCGAGCACGGCTTCATCCACGCTCGCGCGAGCCGCCTGAAGGGCGCGCGCGTGGTGACCGACATGATCACCGTCACCGGCACCGAGAACCTGCTGATGGCCGCCACGCTGGCCGACGGCGAGACCATACTGGAAAACGCCGCGCGCGAGCCCGAGGTGACCGACCTGGCCGAGCTGCTCGTGAAGATGGGCGCGAAGATCGAAGGCATCGGCACCGACCGCCTGATCGTGCAGGGTGTGGAGAAGCTGCACGGCGCCGAGCACAAGGTGGTGGCCGATCGCATCGAAGCCGGCACGTTCCTGTGCGCGGCCGCGGCCTCGCTGGGCGATGTGGTGGTGCGCGATGTGCCGCCGCTGATCCTTGACGCCGTGCTGGCCAAGCTGAACGAAGCGGGCGCCACGATCGAAACCGGCGCTGACTGGATCCGTCTGGCCATGCCGCAGCGGCCCCAGGCCGTGAGCTTCCGCACCTCGGAATACCCGGCCTTCCCGACCGACATGCAGGCGCAGTTCATGGCGCTGAATGCCGTGGCCGAGGGCACGGCGCGGATCACGGAGACGATCTTCGAGAACCGCTTCATGCACGTGCAGGAACTGAACCGCCTGGGCGCCAACATCACGGCCGAGGGCAATACGGCCGTGGTGACCGGCGTGCCGCGCCTGTCGGGCGCCAACGTGATGGCTACCGACCTGCGCGCGTCGGCGAGTCTCGTGATCGCCGGCCTGGTTGCCGACGGCGAGACCACGATCGACCGGATCTACCACCTGGACCGTGGCTACGACCGCATGGAAGACAAGCTGTCGGCTGTCGGCGCGAAGATCCGCCGCATCAGCTAGACGCGGCACCTCGCACGACTGGGTTGCCGCAGACGGTTGCCCACGCAACTCGCCCACGCAACGCGCCCAAGACAGTCGCCCCTGAATTCGCCTGAAGAACCTACGATGAGCCCCGCTTTCAATGCCTCGCCCGACCAGCTGACGCTGGCGCTGTCCAAGGGCCGCATCTTCACCGAGACGCTGCCGCTGCTGGCCGCGGCCGGCATCCATGTGACCGAGGACCCGGAAACCTCGCGCAAGCTGATCCTGCCCACGTCCGATCCCGCGGTGCGCGTGATCATCGTGCGGGCGTCGGATGTGCCGACGTACGTGCAATACGGCGCCGCCGATTTCGGCGTGGCCGGCAAGGACGTGCTGATGGAGCACGGCATGACAGGCCTCTATGCGCCGATCGACCTGAACATCGCGCGCTGCCGCATGTCGGTGGCGGTGCCGGCCGGCTTCGACTATGTCAACGCGGTGCGCCAGGGCGCGCGCCTGGCGGTGGCCACCAAGTACGTGGAGACCGCACGCGAGCACTTCGCCAAGAAGGGTGTCCACGTGGACCTGATCAAGCTCTATGGTTCGATGGAGCTGGGTCCGCTGGTGGGCCTGTCCGATGCGATCGTCGACCTGGTGAGCACCGGTGGCACGCTGCGCGCGAACAACCTGGTGGAAGTGGAAGAGATCGCGCAGATCTCGTCGCGGCTGGTGGTCAACCAGGCGGCACTCAAGCTCAAGCGGGAACGGCTGGCGCCGATTCTCGATGCATTTGAACGGGCCTCGGCGGCGCTCGCCTGAGGTGGAGTGAACCGGGGACCCGCAAGGAACGAAGTCATGAACGAAACCGATATGGAAAACCTGTCGATCCGCCGGCTCGACTCGACCGAGTCTGGTTTTGCCGAGGCGCTGCGCCAGGTGCTGGCGTTCGAGGCATCTGAAGACGAGGCGATCGATCGTGCCGCGGCCGACATCCTGGCCGAGGTGCGCCGCCGGGGCGATGACGCCGTGCTCGAATACACGCGCCGCTTCGACCGCCTGGAAGCCACGTCGATGGGTGCGCTGGAGCTATCGCAAGCCCAACTCGAAGCTGCGCTGGAAGATCTCGAGCCGAAGCGCCGTGCCGCGCTGGAAGCCGCCGCCGCACGCGTGCGCGCCTATCACGAGAAGCAGAAGATCGAATGCGGCAGCCATAGCTGGGAATACACCGAGTCCGACGGCACGATGCTGGGCCAGAAGGTGACTCCGCTGGACCGCGTGGGCCTGTACGTGCCCGGCGGCAAGGCCGCGTATCCGTCGTCGGTGCTGATGAACGCGATCCCCGCGCGCGTGGCGGGCGTCAAGGAAGTGATCATGGTCGTGCCCACGCCCGGTGGCGTGCGCAACGAACTCGTGCTGGCCGCCGCGCAGATCGCCGGTGTCGATCGCGTGTTCACGATCGGCGGCGCGCAGGCCGTGGGCGCACTGGCCTTCGGCACGGCCACGCTGCCGCAGGTGGACAAGATCGTCGGCCCGGGCAATGCCTATGTGGCCGCGGCCAAGCGCCGCGTGTTCGGCACGGTCGGCATCGACATGATCGCCGGGCCGTCGGAGATCCTGGTGATCTGCGACGGCACGACCGATCCCGACTGGGTCGCGATGGACCTGTTCTCGCAGGCCGAGCACGACGAACTCGCGCAGTCGATCCTGCTGTGCCCGGACGAGGACTACCTGAGGCGCGTGGAGGCGAGCATCCTGCGCCAGTTGCCGACGATGCCGCGCCGCGAGGTCATCGCCGCGTCGCTGTCGGGCCGGGGTGCGCTGATCAAGGTGCGCGACATGGAAGAGGCGTGCGAGATCGCCAACGCCATCGCGCCCGAGCATCTCGAGATTTCCGCCGAGAACCCGCGCCAGTGGAGCGAGAAGATTCGCCACGCGGGCGCCATCTTCCTGGGGCGCTACACGAGCGAATCGCTGGGCGACTACTGCGCGGGCCCGAATCACGTGCTGCCGACCTCGCGCACGGCGCGCTTCTCGTCGCCGCTGGGCGTGTACGACTTCCAGAAGCGTTCGAGCCTGATCGAAGTGAGCGAGGGCGGCGCGCAGATGCTGGGCCAGATCGCCGCCGAACTGGCCTATGGCGAAGGCCTGCAGGCCCACGCCCGCAGCGCCGAATATCGCTTCAAGCGCTAACGCGCCGCTTGTCCCCCTGAAGTACTGCTGAAAACCTGAGGATCATCCAAATGCCGGTAGTCGACCCATCCCTGATCGAACGCATCATCCGTGACGACGTGCGCGCCATGGGCGCCTATCACGTACCCGATTCGCACGGACTGGTGAAGCTCGACGCGATGGAGAATCCGTACCGGCTGCCGCCCGACCTGCGTGCCCAGCTGGCCGCGCGGCTGGGCGAGGTGGCGCTCAACCGCTATCCCGTGCCGAGCAGCGAGGCGCTGCGCGCGAAGCTGAAGGATGTGATGCACGTGCCGGCCGGCATGGAGGTGCTGCTGGGCAACGGCTCCGACGAGATCATCAGCATGCTGGCGCTGGCCGCGGCACGGCCCGGCGCAAAGGTGCTGGCGCCGGTGCCGGGCTTCGTGATGTACGCGATGTCGGCGCAGTTTGCCGGCCTGGGGTTCGTGGGCGTGCCGCTGCGCGCGGATTTCACGCTCGACCGCGCCGCGATGCTGGCGGCGATGGCCGAGCATCAGCCCGCGATCATCTACCTGGCGTATCCGAACAATCCGACCGGCAACCTGTTCGATGCGGCCGACATGGAAGCGATCGTGCGTGCCGCGCAAGGCGAGGTGTGCCAGAGCCTGGTCGTGGTGGACGAGGCCTACCAGCCGTTCGCGCAGGAAAGCTGGATGCCGCGCCTGACCGAGTTCGGCAACCTGCTGGTCATGCGAACCGTGTCGAAACTGGGCCTTGCAGGTATCCGCCTCGGATATGTGGCCGGTGCGCCCGAATGGCTGTCGCAACTGGACAAGGTGCGGCCACCGTACAACGTCAACGTGCTGACCGAAGCCACCGCGCTGTTCGCGCTGGAGCATGTCGATGTGCTCGACGACCAGGCCGCGCAGTTGCGTATCGAGCGGACGAAGCTGGCCGATGCCATCGCCGCCATGCCTGGCGTCAGGGTATTCCCGAGCGCCGCCAATTTCCTGCTCGTACGCGTGCCGGATGCGGCACAAGCCTTTGATCGCCTGCTGTCCCGGAAGGTATTGATCAAGAACGTGAGTAAAATGCACGCATTGCTGGCCAACTGTCTGCGCGTGACGGTCAGCACTCCGGAAGAAAACGCGCAGTTTCTTGAAGCCTTCAAGGCTTCGTTGCAGGATTAACCCCACCATGCGTGTTGCAGAGGTCACCCGCAATACCTCGGAAACGCAGATCCGCGTTTCGCTGAACCTTGACGGCACCGGTCGCCAGAAGCTGGCATCCGGCGTGCCGTTCCTCGACCACATGCTGGACCAGATTGCCCGGCATGGCATGTTCGACCTCGAGGTCGAGGCCACGGGCGACGTCCATATCGACGACCACCACACGGTGGAAGACGTCGGCATCACGCTGGGCCAGGCCGTGGCGCGCGCCATCGGCGACAAGAAGGGCATCACCCGCTACGGTCACAGCTATGTGCCGCTGGACGAATGCCTGTCGCGCGTGGTGATCGACTTCTCCGGCCGTCCCGGCCTGGAATTCCACGTGCCGTTCACGCGTGCCCGCGTGGGCACCTTCGATGTCGACCTGACGATCGAGTTCTTCCGCGGCTTCGTCAATCATGCCGGTGTGACGCTGCATATCGACAATCTGCGCGGCATCAATGCCCACCATCAGTGCGAAACGGTGTTCAAGGCCTTCGGCCGTGCGCTGCGCATGGCGGTGGAACTGGATGCGCGCGCGGCCAACCAGATTCCGTCGACCAAGGGCTCGCTCTGACCGATACATACCGATACTGACCTGCGCCCTGCTTGCAGGCGAGCCGGCTGGTTGCGGCGACGCTGCTGACCACCGACACTCCCGCATCCGATGGATTCGCTCAAGTCTTTCATCTCGCTGCTGGCGCTGATCAACCCGATTGGGGCGATCCCGTTCTTCATCAGCCTGACCAGCCAGCAGACCGAGACCGAGAAGCTGAAGACGATCAAGACGGCATCGATTGCCGTGGCGATCGTGGTGGGATTGTCGGCGTTGCTGGGACAGCAGATCATCGAGTTCTTCAATATCTCGGTGGCGTCGCTGCAGGTGGGCGGCGGGCTGATCATGATCATGATGGCCATGAACATGCTGAACGCCCAGACCGGCCGCACCAAGGCCACGCCCGAGGAAGAAGACGAGGCGGAAGCGAAGACCAGTATCGCGGTGGTGCCACTGGCGCTGCCGCTGCTGACCGGACCGGGATCGATCAGCACGGTGATCGTCTACGCCGGCAAGACGCACCATTGGTACGAGCTGCTGATACTGGTCGGTATCGGCATTGTGCTCGGCCTGGTGGTGTATGGAACATTCCGTGCGGCGGATCCCATCGCGCGGGTGGTTGGCAGGACCGGGATCAATATCGGCACGCGCCTGATGGGGCTGATCCTGTCGGCGCTGGCCGTTGAATTCATTGTGGACGGGCTGAAGACATTGTTGCCTGTTTTGAAATCATGACTACCATAGCAATTGTGGATTACGGCATGGGCAACCTGCGCTCGGTGGCGCAGGCTCTGCGTGCCGCGGCACCGGAAGCGGATGTCCAGGTCGTGGACCGGCCGGAGGCGATCCGCGCGGCGGACCGCGTGGTGCTGCCGGGCCAGGGAGCGATGCCCGACTGCATGAGTGCGCTCGGTGGATCGGGCCTGCAGGAGGCAGTTCTGGAGGCCGCCGCCAGCAAGCCGATGCTCGGTGTGTGCGTTGGCGAACAGATGCTGTTCGAGCGTAGCCGCGAAGCTCGGGCTGGCGCGAACAGCACGCCGGCCCTGGCGCTGATGCCCGGCGAGGTGATCCGCTTTGAACTGGACGGGATGACGCAGCCGGATGGCTCGCGCTACAAGGTGCCGCAGATGGGCTGGAACCGCGTGCACCAGGCGCAGCCCCACCCGCTGTGGAACGGCATCCCGGACAACAGCTGGTTCTATTTCGTGCACAGCTACTATGTGCACGCGCAGGACCCGGCCCATATCGCCGGCGAAACGGAATATGGGGTCGTGTTTACCAGTGCGGTGGCACGCGATAATATTTTTGCCACGCAGTTCCACCCGGAGAAGAGCGCCGCGATGGGTTTGCAGCTATACCGGAATTTCGTGCACTGGAATCCGTAAAGCGTCAGAAGCACCTGTTACCAGAAGCGCCACCCGTATTGTCCAGCGATCGTTCAGAGCCACCGACCCAGACTGCATCCACTGCAAAAACTGACATGACCTGAACGTCGGCGCACCATGCCGGCATCGCTACCTTTTCCTTCTTACACAACCACCACGCTCGTTACGCTATGTTGCTCATTCCGGCCATCGACCTGAAGGACGGTCAGTGTGTACGCCTCAAACAAGGCGACATGGACCAGGCCACCGTCTTTTCCGAAGATCCCGCCGCCATGGCACGTCACTGGGTAAACCAGGGCGCGCGTCGACTGCACCTGGTCGACCTGAACGGCGCTTTTGTTGGCAAGCCGCGCAATGAGGCGGCCATCAAGTCCATCATCGCTGAAGTGGGCGGCGAGATCCCCGTGCAGCTCGGCGGCGGTATCCGCGACCTGAACACGATCGAACGATGGCTCGATGACGGCCTGTCGTACGTGATCATCGGCACGGCTGCCGTGAAGAACCCTGGTTTCCTGAAGGATGCCTGTTCGGCATTCGGCGGCCACATCATCGTCGGCCTCGATGCCAAGGACGGCAAGGTGGCCACCGACGGCTGGAGCAAGCTGACCGGCCACGAGGTGGCGGATCTGGCGCGCAAGTACGAAGACTACGGCGTGGAAGCCATCATCTACACCGACATCGGGCGCGACGGCATGCTCCAGGGGATCAATATCGATGCGACGGTCAAGCTGGCCCAGTCGATGTCGATCCCGGTGATCGCCAGCGGCGGGCTGTCGAACATGGCCGATATCGATCAACTCTGCGCCGTGGAAACAGAAGGCGTGGAAGGTGTGATCTGCGGCCGTGCGATCTACTCGGGCGACCTGAACTTCACGGACGCCCAGGCGCGCGCGGACAAGCTGGCTGCCGAGTAACGCTGCCAGGCAGGACGCCACAACCAGCCGCGGCCCGGGCGGGCGGCGGCAGGCAAGGAATCACATGCTAGCCAAACGTATCATCCCCTGCCTGGACGTGACCAACGGGCGGGTGGTCAAGGGTGTCAATTTCGTCGAGCTGCGCGACGCCGGCGACCCCGTGGAAATCGCGCGCCGCTACGACGAGCAGGGCGCTGACGAAATCACATTCCTGGACATCACCGCGACCAGCGATGGTCGCGACCTGATCCTGCACATCATCGAGGCGGTGGCGTCGCAGGTATTCATTCCGCTGACCGTTGGTGGCGGCGTGCGCGCGGTGGAGGATGTGCGGCGCCTGCTCAACGCGGGTGCGGACAAGATCAGCGTCAACTCGTCGGCCATCGCCAATCCGCAACTGGTGTCCGATGCCACGGGCAAGTACGGCTCGCAGTGCATCGTGGTGGCGATCGATGCCAAGCGCAGTTCGGCACCGGGCGAGCCGGCCCGCTGGGAAGTCTTCACGCACGGCGGCCGCAAGGCCACCGGCCTGGATGCCGTGGAATGGGCGCGCGAAATGGCCGCGCGTGGCGCGGGCGAGATCCTGCTGACCAGCATGGACCGGGATGGCACGAAGAGCGGCTTCGACCTGGAGCTGACGCGTGCGGTCAGCGACGCGGTGCCGGTGCCCGTTATTGCGTCAGGTGGTGTGGGCGGCCTGCAGGATCTGGCCGACGGCATCCGCCTGGGACATGCAGACGCCGTACTGGCCGCGAGCATCTTCCACTATGGCCAGCACACGGTTGGCGAAGCAAAGGCATTCATGGCCCGCGAGGGCATTCCCGTCCGGATCTGATCATGGCAAAGAAGTGGCTGAACAAGGTGAAGTGGGACGATAACGGCCTGGTGCCGGTGATCGTCCAGGAGACGGGCTCCAACGATGTGCTGATGTTTGCGTTCATGAACCGCGAGGCGCTGCAGCGCACCGTGGAACTGGGCGAGGCCGTGTTCTGGTCGCGCTCGCGCAAGCGCCTGTGGCACAAGGGCGAGGAATCCGGTCACGTGCAGAAGGTGCATGAGATCCGCCTCGATTGCGACGAGGACGTGGTGTTGCTCAAGGTCACGCAGGTCGACAGCATCGCGTGCCACACGGGCCGCCACTCGTGCTTCTTCCAGAAATTCGACGGCGATGCCGAAACGGGCGACTGGCAGACCGTCGAGCCCGTGCTGAAGGACCCGTCCACGATCTACGCAACGAAATCATGAGCCAGGAACTGTCCCAGGCCGATATCCTGGCGCGCGTGGCCGCCACGCTGGAATCGCGCAAGCCGGAAAACGGTGGCGATCCGGAGAAGTCGTATGTCGCCAAGCTGTTCAAGAAGGGCGATGACGCGATCCTCAAGAAGATTGGCGAAGAGGCCACCGAGACGGTGATGGCCGCCAAGGATGCGCGCGCGGCGAACCTGAGCGAAGAGGCCGTCGGCAAGGTGGTCTATGAAGTGGCCGACCTCTGGTTCCACTCGATGGTGTTGCTGGCCCGCTTCGGCCTCACGCCGGCGGACGTGGTCAATGAGCTGGCGCGCCGCGAGGGCCTGTCGGGCCTGGCCGAGAAGGCCAGCCGCAAGGAGTAGCATTAGGCAAGGGGCCGCCCGGACCGATCCGGGCGCGACGCAACGCTGGAGGGCACGATGGCGACGGACTACACCTCGCAGGTCACGACTACCGCGGATGCGGACAAACTCGACGGGCTGCGCAAGCTGACGCATATTCTCTATGCGCTCTACGCCATCCATTGGGTCACGGGCGGCATCACCGCGCTCATTGCGATCATCGTCAACTATGTGAAGCGTGACGATACACGCGGCACGCTCTATGCCTCGCACTTCGCGTGGCAGATCCGCACCTTCTGGTGGTCGATTCTCTGGTTTGTCGTGGGCGGCGGCATGTTTGTGACGGTGTTGCTGTTTCCGGTGGCAATCGGCTTGTGGAGCGTGTTGTCACTGTGGATGCTGTATCGTATCGTCAAGGGTTGGCTGTACCTGAACGACCGCAAGCCGATGTACCCCGGCGAGCAGTTCTAAGGCGGGGCTGAACCAGAATCACGAAACAGCAATGCATGCTGGCGCGGGTCCCATCGGGTGTGCCGACATGCTGCAACAAAGATTTCATGAAATCCCAGGACAATTGCATTTTCTGCAAGATCGTGGCCGGCCAGATCCCGTCCAGCAAGGTGTATGAGGACGACGACCTGCTGGCTTTCCACGACCTCCATCCCAAGGCGCCGGTACACTTTCTGGTCATTCCGAAATCGCACATCGATTCGCTGGCCGAATGCGGACCCGGCGACGCGGATGTGCTTGCTAGAATGATGCTCAAGGTGCCTGAACTGGCGCGCCTTGCTGGATGCAACAACGGGTTCCGCACGGTGATCAACACCGGCACGGATGGCGGGCAGGAGGTTTTTCACCTCGATCTGCACGTACTCGGCGGCCCGCGCGACCGGTGGAAGTCGCCGGCGTTCTGAAGGGACCTCCCGCCAGGACAAAATGAGCATGAAAGCGGCCGGGACGGCATGCCCCGGCTGGATGCTGTGTCGGCCACCGTCGCCCGGCGCAGCCTTTGAGGGACGGAACTAAGGGGCCGGGCGGCTGGATGACCGACGCCCGCGGCTTTATCAGGAGCAAGAAATGGGTTCGTTTAGCATTTGGCACTGGCTGATCGTATTGGTGATCGTCATGCTCGTCTTCGGTACCAAGAAGCTGCGCAACATCGGCCAGGACCTCGGTGGCGCGGTCAAGGGCTTCAAGGACGGCATGAAGGACGCCAATGGCGAAGACCCGGCCGCGGCGGCCAAGGATCCGGCCAAGGATTCGGCCAAGGAATTGCGCGACGCCACCACGATCGACGTGGAAGCCAAGGAAAAGTCGCGTCAGCAATAAGCCGCTGGGCGCTTCCTTACTTGCCTGTCATCTTCCGGGCGGCCGCGCATGACGCGGCCCGCCTGTCCCGTGTCCCTGTTCCGATGTCCGCATGATCGATCTCGGCATTTCCAAGCTGGCATTGATAGGCGCCGTGGCGCTGATCGTGATCGGCCCCGAGCGCCTGCCGAAGGTAGCGCGCACGGTTGGCGCATTGGTCGGCCGCGCGCAACGCTATATCAATGATGTGAAGGCCGAAGTCAGCCGTGAGGTGGAGCTCGAGGAACTGCGCAAGATGCGCACGGAATTCGAGAATGCCGCACGCGACGTCGAGCAGACGATCCACAAGGAAGTCAACGAGCATACCCAGGCGCTGAACGAGGCGCTGGGCGGTGCTGAATCCACGTTGGCGTCGGACGGCTCCGGCGCCGATGTCTCCGCCGGATATGTGCCGAGCTGGGACCGTGCGCACAAATCCCACAACGGCCGCAAGAGCTGGCGCGTCAAGCAGGGCGCGCGGCCGATCTGGTTCAAGCGCCAGCAAGGCACGCGCGTCTGGGTGCAATCAGGCGCCGCGCGCGTGAAGCGTCACCGCCCGGCCAGCGGCCGTAACCGATCCTTCTTCGAGTAAGCATGGCGGGCACCCAAGACCCCAACGACGAAACCCAGCAAGAGACCTTCATTTCCCATCTGATCGAGCTGCGCGAGCGGCTGGTCAAGGCGGTAGCCGGGGTCATCATCGTCTTCCTCGGCCTGGTGTACTGGGCGCCGGATATCTTCAACCTGTTTTCCGCGCCGCTGACGCAGTCGCTGCCGAAGAACGGGCGGATGATCGTCACCGATGTCACCGGTTCGTTCTTTGTGCCGATGAAGGTGACGATGCTGGTGGCGTTCCTGATCGCGCTGCCGTGGGTGCTCTATCAGATCTGGCGTTTCGTCGCGCCCGGACTCTATCAGCATGAGAAGCGCCTGATCC
>FTBS01000655.1_pt1 | contig 11171 bp, 12 predicted proteins | sample 1639441 | NCBI WGS metagenome assembly FTBS01 (sample SAMEA3914864, study PRJEB12502) | metagenome | biome: forest; material: soil | place: USA | collected 2012-03-12 | depth 0.3 m
AGGTTCGATCCCCACCCACCCTCGCTGCATCGGGCGCCGCACGGCGCCCGTTCGCGCTTCTGGCGGCGCAATCTGGCGGCGCAATCTGGTGCAGTTTGCCGCTGGCGCACTTCCGATCCCGCATCGTACGATCCCTGTATAAACATACAGTCCGTCGCAACGCGACGCGGCGCTAGAACAACAGCCCGAAAAACGAGATTGACGTCTTATCGATAAACGATATACTCCGCCATGATCATGTCATTCAGTTGCCGTCTGACCCAGGCCCTGTTCGAAGGCAAACGTGTTCCGCAGTTCGTCAACTTCCGGTCCACCGCCGAGCGCAAGCTGACCATGTTGGACGCAGCTGTCATCCTCGATGATCTCGGCACGCCGCCCGGCAATCGTCTCGAACGTCTGTACAGCGACCGCGCGGAGCAATACAGCATTCGTATCAACGATCAATGGCGCGTGTGCTTCATGTGGACACCGGACGGCCCCGCGAATGTCGCGATCATCGACTATCACTGAACCCGCGTCGGCCCATGTCGACCAACGATCAAGGAAGGCTGAACCCCATGCGCAAGTTCGAAAATGCCATGCGCCCCGTCCACCCGGGCGAAGTCCTGCGCGAGGAATTCCTGACGCCACTGGGCATGACGCCCAATGCATTGGCCGGCATCCTGCGGGTCACCCCCGCGCGCATCAACGAGATCGTGCGCGGCGAGCGCGGCGTCACACCAGTGACCGCGCTGCGCCTGGCCCGCTACTTCGGCGGCACGGCCGAGTACTGGATGAATCTGCAGCAGACGTACGATCTGAAGGTCGCGCGGCAGGAATACGAAGGGCAGATCTTTGCCGAGATCCAGCCGCGCGAGGCCAGCCAGACGTGAATCGTGACGGCTGGCTGCTGACTGCGTTCAGCCGCGTTGCGGCAGTTTCCAGTTCGGGCGGATGAAGTGGCACGTGTACCCGTTCGGGAGCCGCTCCAGGTAGTCCTGGTGCTCGGGTTCGGCCTCCCAGAACGGACCGGCAGGGGCGATTTCCGTGACCGCCTTGCCAGGCCACAGACCTGACGCATTCACATCGGCCAGCGTATCCTCGGCCACCTGTTTCTGCTCGTCGTCGAGATAGAAGATCGCCGAACGGTAGCTGGTGCCGATGTCGTTGCCCTGGCGGTTCTTCGTCGTCGGATCGTGGATCTGGAAGAAGAACTCCAGGATCTGGCGATAGCTGATCTGGCGGGGATCGAACACGATCTCGATGCCTTCGGCGTGCGTGCCGTGGTTGCGGTAGGTGGCATTGGGCACATCGCCTCCGGTGTAGCCCACGCGTGTGGTCAGTACGCCCGGGTAGCGGCGCAGCAGGTCCTGCATGCCCCAGAAGCAGCCACCTGCCAGGATCGCGGTTTCGGTTTGCGTCGTCATGTTCGATTCCTTTCCATCGCCAAACTTCGAGCCCAGTAATATACGCACACCGCGCAATATTCGCTCGAAGCCCATGAAGTCCCCCCACAGCGCCGAGGGTATCGTCCAGGCCCTGCAACGCGAGATCGTCACCTGTACCGAATGCGCCGCAAGTCTGCCCGCCGGGCCGCGCCCGCTGACGCAGTTCAGCGCCACTTCCCGCATCCTGATCATTGGCCAGGCGCCCGGATCGCGCGTGCATGCCACAGGCGTGCCATTCGACGATCCGAGCGGCGACCGGCTGCGTGCGTGGATGGGCATGAGCCCGGCCGAGTTCTACGATGCGTCCCGAGTTGCCATCATGCCGATGGGATTCTGCTATCCCGGCAAGGGAAAAAGCGGCGACCTGCCGCCACGGCGTGAATGTGCGCCGCTGTGGCATGAACGCGTGCTTGCGTGCCTGCCGAAGGATCGCCTGACGCTGCTGGTCGGCACCTATGCGCAGGCGTACTACCTGCCGAACGAAGCGCGGCGCTCGATGACGGAGGTCGTCGCGGATTTCCGGCGCTTCGGGCCGCGTCTGATTCCTCTGCCACACCCGTCCTGGCGCGTGGTGGGATGGATGCGGCAGCATCCGTGGTTCGAGGGCGATCTGCTGCCCGCACTGCAGGCCGCCGTGCGCGCGCGGCTCTAGCCGCGATCCTCAGAGTCCCAGCGACTTCACGAAGTCGTCGAGGTCCTTGCGCCAGAAGCGCTGGCCGTAGGTCAGCAGCAGGTGTCCGTCGCGGCCCGGGACCTCTTCCACACTGACCAGTTTCGCCGGGCTGCCGCCGGCCGCGAACGCGCGGTACCAGCCCAGCGGCGCCTCGGGGCCGAAGTACTGGTCGTTCTTCGCATAGAGCCAGAGTCCTGGCACCGTGGCGGTCTTGCCGTACTCGGCCATCAGGTCACGCAGTTGATCAGGGTCGCAGCTATGGCCCGGTGCGCGCTCCGGGCTGCCCCCGGCACCGCCCGAGAAGTTGACATACCCGATCACCCCGGGTGCCCGTGCCGCCGCGGCCGCGACGCTTGCGAATCCGCCCATGGAACGCCCTTCGAGAACGATGCGATGGCTATCCGCCCACGGCTGCGTGCGCACCCACTGGATCGTGGCCAGCGTGGCGTCGTTCAGTGCCTGGGCCGCGGCGCGATAGTCGGGCTTGCTGGTGCAGCGTCCCGTCAGGTCGAAGCTGGAACCGTTGCTCTCGCGGTCGGGCCCGCCGGTTTCGCCGTAACCGATGCGAATCGGCGCCAGCACGGCCACGCCACGGTCGAGCCAGTACCTGACATGCCAGTTCTGGATGGGGTGCTGGAGCTTGGCCCGATCGAGCCGGTCCGGCGCCCGTCCGTGCGAGAAGATCAGCACCGGAAACGGGCCCGGGCCATCCGGCCGGAACAACTCCGCACGCATCGCCAGGGCGCCGCCAAAGGTGCCGGCGCCAGGCACCGGAATCTCGACGGCCTCCATCTTCGGGGCGGGTGGCTGTGGCCGGGCCTCATCGGCGGCCAGCGCGGCCGGTGCCGTCAGCGTGGCGAAAACCATCGCTGCCAGGATCGGCAGGCGTCGGATGTCGCTAGATCGGATGGGCAGGCGCATGAAGCAGCGGAATGGGCTCACAGGAGATGGCCGCAAGCCTACCATCGAGGCGCGTTCGAAATTGTGCCTGTTGCGGCGCTGCAACCCGCGCGCATCGGCGCGATCGCGCGCGCCCTGTCTGTGCCCTGCGTGCGCTCAGTCCTCGCGCAGGCGCAGCGCAGCCAGTGTGAACGGCTTGGCGACGACCGTGGTGGCCAGCGCCATCAGCAGCAGGCCGGAAAACGCGGGCGTGCTGATCAGCCGGTTCTCCAGCAGGATCGACAACACCACCACTTCCATCAGTCCCTTGGTCTGGGCCAGCGCGCCTAGCGTCCATGCGTCGCGTCGGCCCAGCCCTGCCCAGCGCGCCGGCAACGCGGTGCCTGCCATCTTGCCGATCACGGCCACCAACGTGGCCACGGCGAACACGATCAGCGCATCGGCACCCGCCGTATTGAGGTCGGTGCGCAGGCCCGTCATCAGGAAGAAGAACGGCATCAGCACTACGACTGTCGTGGGCTCCAGTTGCCGGCCGATATCGGCCGCCGCGTGCCGCGGCAACACGACGCCCGCCAGGAACCCGCCAAGAATGTAGTGCAGCCCGACCAGCTCCGCCGCGCACGCCGATGCGAAGATCAGCACGACCACCGCCGCCAGCCGCGCATCGCCGCCACGCAAGGTGGGCAGCCAGCGCGCCAGCAGCGGCCGCAGCGGCCGCACCAGTGCAAACATCACGGTCACGTAAACGGCGCCGCCGATGACCAGCCTCAATGGGTCCTGTGCGGCAACCTGTCCGGTGCTGGCCAGGATGCAGGACAGCACGATCCAGATCGCGGCATCGCTGACGGCGGCGCAGGCCAGCGCCAGGCGTCCGGCGGTGGAATCGGTCAACTGCATTTCGCGCAGGATGGCGCCAAGCACCGGCAGCGCGGTGACGGCCATCGACAGACCCACCGCGATCGCGAACTGCCAGGTCGTGGCGGCTTCGCCCAGCAACGCCGGTCGCCAGTTGCCGAGCAGCCAGCCCGCACCCACGCCCAGCACGAACGGCAGGGACACGCAGCCTACTGCCGCGCTGATCGCAATGCGCCGCAGGCCCCTGGTTTCCGTGTCGCCGATATGCAGCCCGGAGAGGAACGCGAACAGCACCACGGCCAGCCACTGCAGGCCCGACAGCGCCACAAGCTTCTGCGCGCCGAACAGCGCCTGCCAGTGCTCGGGCCAGATGACGCCGAGCAGCGATGGGCCCAGCACGATGCCGCCCACGATCTGCATCACCACCAGCGGCACGATGCCGCCGAGCCGGAAACTGCGCCACAGGATCAACGGCGTGCCAACGACCAGGCAGGCCTGGACAAAAAAGATCGCAATCGGGGTCATGGCGGACGGATTCATGGCGCTCCTGAGGCGACGCGGGGCGCGGTGGCCCCGCAAAAAAAGCCCGATCATACCGGGCCGCCGGGCAGCGCTTCAGCCCAGCGGCAGCGCGGTGCTGTAGAGCACCTGCTTCAAGGCGAAGCTCGACCGGATGCTGGCGACTCCCGGGATGCGCGTGATCTGATCGATGATCAGCCGCTCGAGCGCTTCCACATCGGGCACGACCACGCGCAGCAGATAGTCGGCGTCGCCCGACATCAGATAGCACTCCATCACCTGCGGCAGCGCCGCGATCTTCCGTTCGAACGTATCGAGCGTCTCGCGGCGCTGCTTGTCGAGCGAGATCGAGATGAAGACCACCACCTTCAGGCCCAGGCGCCGCGCGTCGAGCAGTGTCACGCGCCGCGAGATCACGCCGATCTTTTCCAGGCGTTTCACGCGGGCCAGGCACGGCGACGGCGACAGGTTGATGCGGCTGGCCAGCTCCACATTGGTCAGGCTGCCGTCGCGCTGCAGTTCGCCCAGGATACGGATGTCGGTGGCGTCAAGATCGATGTCCAGCATATTCGTCTTTCATGATTTAATTTTTCAGCATTCTATGCTGGGCGGCACCTAAACGACAGTGGCATCCGGACAATGCTGCGGTGCAATGAATCGTAGACTTTTCCCCATGGCGCCGGCGTCTTGCCGGCCACACGAACCACTGCATCATGTCTGCTTCCGCCTCTGCCGGCGCACCCACTTCCGCCAGCCTCAAATCCTTCCTGCCGCTGATCGGCGCCGTCATCATCTGGGGCGGCAACTGGCCGGTCATGAAGCTCGGCCTGTCGCATGTCAGCCCGCTCTGGTTTGCCGCGTTGCGCTTTGGCTCGGCGGCGCTGATCAGTTTCGTCGTACTGGGCGCGTTGCGCCGCGTGCGATGGCCGTCTCGGCAGGAATGGCCGCTGGTGATCGGCGTGGGGCTGCTGCAGATGGGCGCGTTCACCGCGCTGGCGCTCTGGGCCCTGCAATACGTACCGCCGGGCCGTGCCTCCGTGGTGGCGTATGCCACCGCGGTCTGGGTGATTCCGCTGTCCTCGCTGGTGCTCGGCGAGCGGCCTTCGCGCTGGCAATGGCTGGCCACCGGCTTCAGCTATGCGGGAATCGGCGTGATCGTGGCCCCGGCGCTCGGGGGATGGGAACTCCATGCCGTGATGGGCCTGACGATGTTGCTCGGCGCCTCGCTGGCCTGGTCGATCAGCATCATCCAGCTGCGCGCGAATCGGCATGTGCGGCTCGGCGCCGACATGATTCCGTGGGAATGCGCCGTGGCCACCGTGCCGCTGCTCGCGCTGGCGCTGCTGCGCGACGGCGCGCCGGACCTCGGTGCGATGGCGGAGATCTGGCCCGCGATCGCCTATACCGGCCCGCTCGCCACCGCGCTGACCTTCATCGTGGTGCTCAACGTCACGCAATCGCTGCCGCCGGCGGCCACGTCGATCGCGATGCTCGGCGTGCCGGTGATCGGCCTGGTGTTCTCGGCCATCGCCTGGCACGAGCGGCTCTCGCCCGATCTGTCGATCGGCCTCGCGCTGATCGCGCTGGGCGTGGTCACCACGGCGCTGGCACCGCGGCTGGGCCGGCTTTCGGCACGCTGATCGCGCGGCGATCGCGAGCCTGACCGCGCGGTGACTGCGGGGGGACTGCGCAGTGACTGATTTCAGGGCTCGACCGACAACTCGCGCTTGAGCGTACGCAGCACGAAGGTCGAGTGGCTGTGCCGCAGCCCCGGCAGCTTGTAGAGCTTGTGGCGCAGGAATTCCTCATACCCTTCCGTCCCGGCCACCGCCACCTTGATCAGGTAGTCGTACTCGCCCGTCAGCAGATGGGCCTCCAGCACCTCGGGCAACTGGGCCAGCGCTTCGCCAAAGCGATGCAGCATGTCGTCGTCATGGCGATCGAGTGTGACCTCGATCAGCACGGTATCGGGCAGGCCGAGCGCCTTCTGGTTCAGCAAGGCCGCGTAACCGCCGATCACGCCCGCATCTTCGAGCGCCTTGACGCGGTTCCAGCACGGTGTCGCGGACAGGCCCACCCGCTCGGCCAGCTTCGCATTGGAGATCCGCCCGTCACGGCGCAGTTCGCGCAGGATGCGGCGGTCGATGTCATCGAGTTTGGGAACATTTGTCACGGCAATCAGCCAGGAAAAGATGATTTTCCCGACAATCTACACCATCGAAGACGGTTATTCTCTAATTGACCGGGATAACGAGAAATTTCGGAAGCCCATTTTGCGGCACCGCTGGTAGATTTACCGGACTCCTCGCGAATCACATCGCGCACCACGCCCCGGACCCAGCCATGTCACACCCTGCCCTCCAGCTCGCCCTGCAACTCGACCAAGCCGATGTGTTCGGCAGCCTGGAATGGGTGCTCGCCAACGCGCGCCGCACCGGGCTCTCGCTACAGCAGCTGAGTTTCGACGCCAACCGCGCCAATGCCATACGCCTGCACTGCGAGGCGCCGATGGTGGAACTGCTTCAGCTGTTCGTACGCCGCGTGGCGCATGGCGTGGACCTGGAAATCATCGACGCCGAGTACTCGGAGGACGTCGACATCCTGAACACTGCCGAAGCCGCCGTCTTAGAGACGCTAGCAAAATGAAGCGAAGCGGTTCTGGCTAGGCGCGCGGCCGCAGACAGTACAAATGGGTACGGCAAGGCCGCGCAACGACGCCAGAATCATTTTGGTAGCGTCTCTTAGCCGCCTGAACGTTCTCCACTGCCAAGCAGTTCGATGCCATCGAGCTCCGCCGCGCAGATATCGCGCACGATCGACACGAAGTCGTCCACGTAGGGCCGATCTGCCATCGCCGACGGCACGGTCGCATAGAGCTCGCTCCACAGCCCTTTCGCGCCGATCCGCTTGGCCAGCACATAGTCGTGATCGACGTAGTTCTTGACGCCCCAGTTTGGCAGCGCCGCCACGCCGCGCCGGCTGGCCACGAGCTGCAGCACGGCCACGGTCAGCTCGGCCGTGCGGCGCTCCAGATGAATCCCCGCCGGTTCCAGGACTTCGCGGATCAGGTCGATCCGCTGTCCGGGCACGGGATAGGTAATCAGCGTTTCCCCGGCCAGGTCGGCCGCCTCGATGCGGCGCTTGTTGCGCAGCCGGTGTTCGTTGGCGATAACCGCCAGGATCTCGAAGCGGAACAGCGGCGCCACGGTCAGCCCGCGCTTGGCCGGCGGCATCGAGCCGATCACCATGTCGGCCTTGCCTTGCGTCAGCAGCGCCAGCGGGTCGGCATGAAACCCGGCCACGAGGTCGATCTCCACTTCGGGCCAGCGGCGCCGGAACTCGTCCATCACCGGCATCAACCAGTCGAAGCAGGTATGGCACTCCAGCACCACGCGCAGCTCGCCGCGTGTGTCGCTCTTCAGGCGCAGCAGGTCGCGCTCGGCGGCCTGGATCGCCGCCAGCGCCTCACGCGCCAGCGCCAGCAGCCGATCGCCGGCCGGCGTGAAGCGCAGTCCTTGCCGCGTACGCTCGAACAGCGCCATGCCGTAATGGGCTTCGATCGCCTTGATCTGGTGCGATAGCGCGGATTGGCTGACGTGGACACGCTCGGCGGCCGTAGCGAGCTTGCCCGATTCGGCAATGGCTACGAGCGAGCGGAAGTGGCGGACTTCAATCATCGCTGCCGTCCGTCGTGGCGAGTCGAATGATGGTGGGTCGAACGATGGTGACTTGAATGAAATTCATACCTTGTTTAAAACATGTCGCTTGATTCATTCTAGCCGCGAACGGACACTGTGCGCCACTTCATTGTTTCCATCGGAGCACGGCATGGCACGCACACATCTCCTCGGTTTTCCGCGCATCGGCGCACGCCGGGAACTGAAATTCGCGCAGGAAGCGTTCTGGCGCGGCGAAACCTCGGAAGCGGCATTGCGCGAGGTGGGCACCACGCTGCGCCGCCGCCACTGGCAACTGCAGGCCGATGCCGGGCTGGCCACCGTGGCCGCCGGGGACTTCGCGTGGTACGACCAGATGCTCGGTGCCACCACGCTGCTCGGCGCGCTGCCGAAGCGCTTCGGCTTCGACCCGGCCGCGCTGACGCTGGCCCAGTATTACGAGCTGGCCCGCGGCAACGCCGCGCAGCCGGCCATGGAAATGACCAAGTGGTTCGACACGAACTACCACTACATCGTCCCCGAGCTCGACGCCGACAGCACGTTCGACGGCGGTGCGACCTGGTTCTTCGACGAGATCGACGAAGCGCTGGCGCTGGGCCTGGCCACGCGGCCGGTGTTGGTCGGCCCGGTGACGTACCTGTGGCTGTCCAAGTCCCACGCGCCTGGATTCGACCGGCTCAGCCTGTTGCCGAAGGTGGTGCAGGCCTATCGCCGCATCCTGTCGCAGCTGCAGGCGCGCGGCATCGAGTGGGTGCAGATCGATGAACCTGCGCTGTGCCTGGACCTGGCGCCGCAATGGCTCGACGCATTCGACACCGCCTACGCCGGGCTGGCCGATCGCAGCGTGAAGCTGCTGCTGGCCACCTATTTCGACACCGCTGCTCCGCATGCCGCGCATGCCGCGCGCATTGCCGCGCTTCCCGTGGACGGCTTTCATATCGATCTGATCCGCGCACCGCAACAGCTGGCCACCTGGCAGCAGGTGCTGCCCGCCACCGCGGTGCTGTCGGTCGGCGTGATCGATGGCCGCAATATCTGGCGCACCGATTTGCGCCGCGTGCTCGGCACCGTCAAGCCGCTGCACGCGCAGCTTTGCGACCGGCTGTGGCTGGCGCCGTCCTGCTCGCTGCTGCACGTGCCGGTGTCGCTCGACGCCGAAGTCCGTCTCGATCCGGAACTGAAATCGTGGCTGGCGTTTGCCACGGAAAAGCTCGACGAACTCCACACGCTGGCCACGGCGCTGAACCAGGGCGAAGCGGCGGTGGCCGATCAGCTCGCGGCATCCGACGCCGCGCAGGCCTCGCGCCGCACATCGCGCCGCGTGGTCAACCAGCAGGTACAGAAGCGGCTGGCCGCGGTCACCGCCGACATGGCCGAGCGCGACAGCGATTTCGACACGCGTATCGCCCGCCAGCGCGACGCGCTGAAGCTGCCGGCGCTGCCGACCACGACCATCGGCTCGTTCCCGCAGACCACCGCCATCCGCCAGACGCGCGCGGCCTACAAGCGTGGCGAACTCGGCGCGCTGGAGTACCTGGAGCGAATTCGCGGTGAAATCGAACTGGCCGTGCGCAAGCAGGAAGCCCTGGGCCTGGACGTCCTGGTGCATGGCGAAGCCGAGCGCAACGACATGGTCGAATACTTCGGCGAACAACTGTGCGGCTACGCGTTCACCGAGAACGGCTGGGTGCAGAGCTACGGCTCGCGCTGCGTGAAGCCGCCGGTCATCTTCGGCGATGTGTACCGTCCGGAACCGATCACGGTGGACACCGCGCGTTTCGCGCAGTCGCTGACCGACAGGCTGATGAAGGGCATGCTGACCGGCCCCGTGACGATGCTGCAATGGTCGTTCGTGCGCGACGACCAGCCGCGCGCGGTCACCACGCGGCAGCTGGCCCTGGCGATTCGCGACGAGGTCTGCGACCTCGAAGCCGCCGGCATCCGCGTGATCCAGATCGACGAACCGGCGCTGCGCGAGGGTCTGCCGCTGCGCCGCGAGGACTGGGCTGATTACCTCGAATGGGCGGTCAACGCGTTTCGTCTGTCGGCTGCCGGCGTCGGCGACGCCACCCAGATCCACACCCACATGTGCTATGCCGAATTCAACGACATCCTGCCGGCCATCGCCGCGATGGATGCCGACGTCATCACGATCGAGACCTCTCGTTCGGCGATGGAACTGCTGGAAGGCTTTGGCGACTTCGACTATCCGAACGAGATCGGACCGGGCGTGTACGACATCCATTCGCCACGCGTGCCGACCGTCGAGGCCATCACGCGCCTGCTGGAACGTGCCTGCGAGGTGATCCCGCCAGAGCGCCTGTGGGTCAACCCGGACTGTGGCCTGAAGACGCGCGGCTGGGCCGAGACCGAAGCAGCGCTGGCCAATATGGTCAGTGCGGCGCGCCAGTTGCGCGGCAAACTGACCCAGGCGCCAGTGGCATGGAAACGCGTGACACGCACAGGCAACCAGCAGGGATCGGCCAGCATCCATGTGCATGGTGCGGCATGCGGACCGTCGTGCGCGGGGCAGGCGGCAGTGTGACGATACCGGCCAGAAAAGCGTCTTTGCTTATGCGCTGAAGCGCACGTTGCGTCGCTGTGTCGCATGGCGCCGCAACGTGCGGCTTCGTATCCTTCCGGTCGAGCCCAACAATAAATATCAAGGTTGCCGTCATCCATCGACGCAGCCTTCGACCACAAGCAATGAAACGAGTCACCCCGTGGCGCCGCGCAGCGGTGCTTCCTGCCGCCGCGCTGTCCGGCGCGGCCCTGGCGCAGACGGCTGTCGTCGCCGATCCCGCCGCGTCCCCCATTTACACCTTGCCCACCGTCACGGCCACCGCCAACGCCATGGGCTCGCTGACCGTGCCGGGCATCGCGCGGCAGCGGGAGTCGCTGTTCCAGTCGGCCGGCTCGGTCGGCTTCGTCGACGCGGCGTCGTACACCAACACCTACGCCTACGACCTGCGCGACGTGCTCAAGGACACGCCGGGCGTCTACGTGCAGGAGCGCTATGGGCAGGAACTGCGCCTGTCGATCCGCGGCTCCGGCATCGCGCGCGGCTTTCATACGCGCGGCATCGAGATCCTGCAGGACGGCGTGCCGACCAACTTCGCC
>FTBS01000117.1_pt1 | contig 11153 bp, 6 predicted proteins | sample 1639441 | NCBI WGS metagenome assembly FTBS01 (sample SAMEA3914864, study PRJEB12502) | metagenome | biome: forest; material: soil | place: USA | collected 2012-03-12 | depth 0.3 m
ACGTGGAAGTGCGCGCGGCGCTGCAGGCGATTGCCGATATCTCCGGCCTCAACATCATCACCAGCGACAGCGTGGCCGGCAACCTGACCTTGCGCCTGAAGGACGTGCCCTGGGACCAGGCGCTCGACGTGGTCCTGCAAGCCAAGGGCCTGGACATGCGCAAGAACGGCAACGTGCTGTGGATCGCGCCGAAGGAAGAGCTGCTGACCAAGGAAAAACTGGAGCTCGAGCAGAAGGCCCAGATAGCCGACCTCGAGCCGCTGCGCTCCGAGATCTTCCAGCTGAACTACCAGAAGGCCGAAGCCTTCCGCACCGTGTTCGGCCTGGACGGCGGCGCGGGCGGCGGCACCAACCGCGTGCTGTCCAAGCGCGGCAGCGCCACCATCGATCCGCGCACCAACCAGGTGTTCGTGACCGACATCGCCTCCCGGCTGGAAGAGGTGCGCAAGCTGATCCAGAAGGTCGACATCCCGACCAAGCAGGTGCTGGTCGAGGCGCGCCTGGTCGAGGCCAACGACGGCTTCTCGCGCAACCTCGGCGCCAAGCTGGGCTTCGCCGACATGCGCACCATCCGCGGCGGCGACTCCGGCTACCAGGTCAGCGGCAACCAGCGCGTGGCGGTCGGCGGCAACCTGAACGGCATCGGCCAGACCACCGGCCAGCTGGCCCTGAGCAGCGACTCCTACAACAACACCCAGCTGGTCAACCTGCCGGCGGCGCCGATCAACGGCGTCAATGCGCCGACCATCGCCTTCTCGCTGTTCTCGTCGGCGGCCAACCGCTTCCTGAACCTGGAGCTGTCGGCGCTGGAAGCGGACGGCAAGGGCAAGATCATCTCCAGCCCGCGCGTGGTCACCGAGGACAACGTGGCGGCCGTGATCGAGCAGGGTGTCGAACTGCCCTACCAGCAGGCCACCAGCAGCGGCGCGACCTCGGTCACCTTCAAGAAGGCCAACCTGCGCCTGGAAGTGACGCCGCAGGTCACGCCGGACGGCAACGTGATGCTGGACGTCGACGTCAACAAGGATTCGAAGGGCGAGAGCACCGCCTCCGGCTTCGCCATCAACACCCAGCACGTGAAGACCAAGGTGATGGTCGAGAACGGCGGCACCGTGGTGCTCGGCGGTATCTACCAGCAGACCGAGACCTCGAACGACTCCAAGGTGCCGCTGTTCGGCGACCTGCCGGTGGTGGGCCACCTGTTCAAGACCACGGCGCGCTCGACCTCGAAGACCGAGCTGCTGGTATTCATCACCCCGAAGATCGTGACCGAGCACCTGCAGAACACGGCGCACTGAACCAGTCAACACCATCAACAAGAAGAAGGCAGACATGAGCAATACCAATATCGCGCGCCGCGGCGCGCCCGTCGCCACCGCGCTGCTGATGGCGCTGGTACTGAGCGCCTGCGGCGGCGGCGGCGGCAGTCCGGGCGCCGTGACCGGCGGCGGCAGTGGTTCCACCGGCAGCGGCGGCAGCGGCACCGGCGGCACGACCGTGCCCGCCAGCCCGACCGTGAGCGTGGGCTTTACCGGCGCCGGCGGCGCAGCATCGAACGCCCTGTCGAGCGCGACCCCGCTGACGGTCAAGGCGACCGTGCTGGACGCGAACAAGAAGCCGGTGCCGAATGCGATCGTCACCTTCGCCACCGACAACAGCCTGGCGGTATTCTCGCCCTCGTCGGGCACCGCGCTGACCGACGTGAACGGCGTCGCCAGCGTCACCATGCGTCCCGCCAGCGCAGCCTCGGGCGGCGCCGGCACCGTCACCGCCACCAGCACCGTGGCCGGCAGCGCCGTGACGGGCGCCTCCAACTTCTCGGTCGGCGCCACCTCGCTGTCCTTCGGCGCCCTGAGCGCATCGTCCGCCTCGATCCAGGCCTACGAATCGACCGACCTGTCGGTGAGCGTGTTGAGCGGCGGCGCCGCCTACACCGCGCAGCCGGTCAACGTGAGCTTCAGGTCGGACTGCGCCGACAAGGGCAAGGCAACCCTGGCCGCCACCGTGGCGACCAACAATGGCGTCGCCAAGACCGTGTACCGCGACAAGGGCTGCGGCACCAGCGATGTGATCACCGTGTCGGCGGACGGCATCTCCACCCAGGCTACGCTGTCGCTGACGATCGCGCCGCCGCGCGCGGCGTCGGTGCAGTTCGCCTCGGCATCGCCGACCAACCAGTCGCTGGTGGTGCAGGGACAGGGCGGCATCAACCGTACCGAAACCGCGCTGCTCACCTTCAAGGTCGTCGATACCTTCGGCAACCCGCTGGCCGGCCAGCAGGTCACCTTCCAGCGTTACCCGGACACTGCCGACGTCACGATCAATAAGCTCAGCGATACCACCGACGCCAGCGGCAACGTGGTGACCACCGTGAATTCGGGCACCACCGCCACCACGTTCAAGGTGCGTGCCACCTTGCCGAACACGGGCATCAACGGCAGTCCGGATATCTCGACCCTGTCGGACTCGATCGTCGTGACCACCGGCAAGCCGGTGCAGCGCGCGTTCTCGATCGCGACCGACAAGTTCAATTTCGAAGGCTGGAACGTCCAGAGTTCGCCGAGCAATCCGGCGGCCACGGTCTCGGTCAGCCTGGGCGACGCCTTCTCCAACCCGGTGCCGGACGGTACCCCGGTGGTCTTCCAGACCAACCTGGGCATCATCGGCACGTCCGACAAGGGCGGCTGCAACACTACCAACGGCACTTGCGCGGTGCCGCTGCGCGCCCAGGCGCCGTTCACCGCCGCCCCGGGCGTGCCGGCCACGCCGTGCAACAGCATCACCCCGGACAGCACCCGCCCGGGCCTGGCGACGATCTGCGCCAGCACCACCGACGGCACCAACTTCCTGACGGCCCGCACGGCGGTGTTCTTCAGCAGTGGGCGCGCCGTGAACACGCTGATGGGCGGCAACAAGGTATCCTTCGATGCCCTGACCCCGAACGACCTGGGCTCGATCAGCGCCAGCGCAACCAAGGTGTTCCAGCTGCAGTTCAACGATGTGAACTTCAACCCCTTGCCGGCAGGCAGTACGGTGGCGATCACGAGCATGCTCAACGGTAACGCGGCGGCGGTCCAGCCGGCCACCGTGCCGAACATCGCGCCGCATAGCAGCAACAACGTGGATGATCCGAGCGGCATCGCGGTCAGCGGCAACCAGGGTTCGATCCACACCTTCAGCATTTCGGGCTCGAATCCGACCAACTGCACGACCACCGTACAGTCCTCGTTCAACGTCACCGTCACCACGCCGGCGCCGTTCAATACGGTAACGACCATTCCTTTTAAACTCACGTTCACCTGCCCGTAATACAATGCACTGAAACCGGTAGCAACTGAACGAATCACGCGGCGGCCAGGTTACCCTGGCCGTTTGCTTTTTGAGCGATCGAGAATAGTGCCTCACTGCAAGAACAACAACATCTTCCTCGTCGGCCTGATGGGCGCCGGCAAGACGACCATCGGACGCCTGTTGGCGCGCCGCCTGGGCATGCACTTCGTCGATTCGGACCACGAGATCGAAGCCCGCACCGGGGCGTCGATCCCGTGGATCTTCGAGATCGAGGGCGAGGCCAGCTTCCGGCGGCGCGAGGCGGACATGATCCGCGAGCTAACCGGCCAGCACGGCATCGTGCTTGCGACCGGCGGCGGCGCGGTGCTGGACCCGGCCAACCGCGCGTTGCTGGCCGAGCGCGGCACCGTGATCTACCTGCGGGCCAGCGTCAACAGCATCCTGGCGCGCACCTCGCACGACAAGAACCGCCCGCTGCTGCAGACCGCCGATCCGCGCAAGAAACTGGAAGACCTGACCGCGCAGCGCGAGCCCCTGTACCGCGAGATCGCCGACCTCGTCATCGACACCGGCCGGCCTAACGTACAATCGATGGTTCAGACAATACTGGACCAGCTGGCCGCGCTGGATGCGGCGCGCCAGCGGACCAAGGCACGCACACACATGAACGAACAAGCCTGTACTACCCTTAACGTCGACCTGGGCGAACGCAGCTATCCGATCCTGATCGGACGCGGACTTTTAGAGGACAGCGAGTTGCTGACCCGTTATATCGGCACAAGCAGCGGCGCCGGCGGAAAAGTCGCGATCGTCACCAACACCACGATCGCGCCGCTCTACCTGGAAAAGGTGGCGGCGCCGCTGCGCGCGAGCGGACGCGAGATCGTCACCATCGTGCTGCCGGACGGCGAGGAATATAAAAACTGGCAGAGCCTGAACCTGGTGTTCGACGCCCTGCTGGCGAATAAATGCGACCGCAAGACCACCCTGGTGGCGCTGGGCGGCGGCGTGATCGGCGACCTGACCGGCTATGCGGCCGCCAGCTATATGCGCGGCGTGCCCTTCGTGCAGATCCCGACGACCCTGCTGTCCCAGGTCGATTCCTCGGTCGGCGGCAAGACCGGCATCAACCACCCGCTCGGCAAGAACATGATTGGCGCCTTTTACCAGCCGCGCGCCGTGATCGCCGATACGGCCACCCTCGACACCCTGCCGGCCCGCGAGCTGTCGGCCGGCCTGGCCGAGGTGATCAAGCATGGCGCCATCCTGGACCTGTCCTTCTTCGAGTGGATCGAGGCGAACATCGGCAAGCTGGTCGCGCGCGAGCCGGGCGCGCTGGCCCACGCCATCCTGCGCTCCTGCGAGATCAAGGCCGACGTGGTCCGCCGCGACGAGCGCGAAGGCGGCCTGCGCGCGGTGCTGAACTTCGGCCACACCTTCGGCCACGCGATCGAGAACGGCCTCGGCTACGGCGAATGGCTGCACGGCGAGGCGGTCGGCTGCGGCATGGTGATGGCGGCCGACCTCTCGCACCGCCTCGGCCTGCTCGGCGCCGACGATGCCCTGCGGGTGCGCCGTCTGGTGAAGGCGGCCGGGCTGCCGGTGGCGGGTCCGGACCTGGGCGTTGAGCGCTGGATCGAGCTGATGGAAGTCGACAAGAAGAACGAGGGCGGCGCCATCAAGTTCATCCTGCTGAAGCCCCTGGGCAGCCCGAGCATCACCGGGGCGCCGCGCGAACAGCTGCTGGCGACCCTGGAAGCCACGGTGGAGAAGAACCGGCGATGATCGATTTCGACGCCCACCTGGCACCTTATGCGGCGCACTCGTCGAAGTCCCGTGGGCGTCGCCATCCCGAACCCGCGGCCGGCTCGCGCAGCGAATTCCAGCGCGACCGCGACCGCATCATCCACTCCACCGCCTTCCGCCGGCTGGAATACAAGACCCAGGTCTTCCTGAACCACGAGGGCGACCTGTTCCGCACCCGCCTGACCCACTCGATCGAAGTCGCCCAGATCGCGCGCACCCTGGCGCGCAGCCTGCGCCTGAACGAAGACCTGGTCGAAGCGGTCTCGCTGGCCCACGACCTCGGCCACACGCCCTTCGGCCACGTCGGCCAGGACGTGCTGAACGAATGCATGAAGGACCACGGCGGCTTCGAGCACAACCTGCAGAGCCTGCGCGTGGTCGACCAGCTCGAAGAGCACTACGGCGCCTTCGACGGCCTGAACCTGACCTTCGAGACCCGCGAAGGCATCCTGAAGCACTGCGCGCTGGCGAATGCGCGCCAGCTCGGGGAGCTCGGCCAGCGCTTCATCGACAAACACCAGCCCAGCCTGGAAGCCCAGCTGGCCAACCTGGCCGACGAGATCGCGTACAACAACCACGACATCGACGACGGCCTGCGCTCCGGCCTGCTGACCATGAAGCAGATGGAAGAGGTCGAACTGTTCGCGCGCCTGCACCGCCAGGTGGTACAGCAGTATCCGGGCCTGCCGGGCCGGCGCGAGCTGTACGAGACCATCCGCCTGATGATCACGGCGATGACGGCCGACCTGGTCGAGACCTCGGCGGCACTGCTGCTCGAGGCCGCCCCGAAGAGTATCGACGAGGTACGCGCGGGACCGCCCCTGATCCGCTTCTCGCCGAAGATGCGCGAAGAGACCACGGCCCTGAAACGCTTCCTGTACGCCAATCTCTACCGCCACTACAAGGTCAACCGCATGCGCGTGAAAGCCAGCCGCATCGTGCGCGAACTCTTCGACGCCTTCATGACGGACCCGGTGCTGCTGCCCTTCGACTACCAGGTGGCATCCGGCGACACCATGAAGCAGGCCCGCAAGATCGCCGACTACATCGCCGGCATGACGGACCGCTACGCGATCCGCGAACACAAGCGCATCTTCTCGCTGGATGAGTTGTAAAAATTCGGGGTCAGAGCACTTTTCGGCCCAAATTCGGGGTCAGAGCACTTTTTCGAACAATTCCTCGCGCTCAACACCACTAGAGCCAAGCTGGCGCCTCTCATAGTGGCCTTGCGTAAGCTGCCTAAAAAAATGGCAGCAGGACATTGTCCCAAAAAGTGCTCTGACCCCGAATTTGTTCAGCCGAACAGGGATGGCTGGCCCAGCTGGCCGAGCAGTTTCTTGATGGGGGCCGGCAGGGCGGCTTCTTCGATTCGGGACAGGTCCCACCACACGTGGCCGGCCGGGAGCTCGGCGCGCGAGGTCAGCCCGATCCGGTAGGGATGGATGTGCAGCTTGTAGTGCGTGAAGCCGTGTTCCAGCGGCAGCAGGGTTTCCGTCTCGTCGACCGTGCCGAATTTCCCGGCGGCCTCCGACGCCGCGCCCGGGTCGAGTTCCTCGTCCTCGTCCAGCGCCACATGCCCGCCGACTTCCGGCAGCGACAGCAGGCCGCCCCAGATGCCGGTGCCGGGCCGCTGCTCGAGCAGCACCTGGCCGCGGTCGATCACGACCAGCATCTGCGCGCGCTTTTCCGGCGTCGCCTTTTTCGGTTTGCGCACCGGCAGTTCGGCGGTGCGATTGGTGGCGTGGGCCACGCAGCGATCCTGCAGCGGACAGCGGCCGCAGTCCGGTTTCGAGCGCGTGCACAGGGTCGCGCCCAGGTCCATCAGGCCCTGGGTATAGGATTCGATCCCCTCGCCACCTTCGGGCAGCAGCGCCTCGGCGCGGCGCCACAGGGCGTCTTCGACCGGCTTCAGGCCGGGATACTGGTCGATGCCGAACACGCGCGCGAACACGCGCTTGACGTTCCCGTCCAGGATCGCGGCGCGCGTACCGCTGGAAAACGCGGAGATGGCGGCGGCGGTCGAGCGGCCGATGCCGGGCAGGTCGGCCAGCAGCGCCGGATCGGACGGGAACACGCCGCCGTATTCGGCGACCACGCGGCGCGCGCAGGCGTGCAGGTTGCGCGCCCGGGTGTAGTAGCCCAGGCCCGCCCAATACGCCATCACATCGTCGACGGGGGCCTCGGCCAGCGCCTGCACGGTCGGGAAGCGCTCCAGGAAGCGCGCGTAATAGCCCAGCACCGCGGCCACCTGGGTCTGCTGCAGCATGATCTCGGACAGCCAGATGCGGTAGGCGTCGCGCGTGTTCTGCCATGGCAGGGCGTGGCGGCCGTGCTGGCGCTGCCAGTCGATCACGGCGCGTGAAAAGCCGGGGTCTTCCAGCTCGCTGATATCAAATTCGGTCAATCTTTTCATGCAATTTCCAAAATCTGCGATGCCGTCACCGCCGGCGAAGAAGCCAGCGGCGCGTCCAGCACCCGGGTCACCGCGCCTGTCAAGGTGGACAATCTCGTCTTGACCTGCTCGAGCTCCTGCTGGGCCGATTCGAAGGCGGCGATCTTCTGTTCCAGGTTCTCGGTCGCGTCGTGGATGCGCTGGATCGACGACTGCCGGTGCCGCAGCTGTTCGCGGTGCTGGCGGATCTGCGCTTCCAGCGGCGCCATGATCACCTTCAGCCAGGCCTCGACGTCGGCATTCGCGGCGCGGAAGGTGTGTTTGACGCGCGCGGCGATGGTGTCGACGAAGCGTTCCAGCATCGTGCCGCGGCTGGTGATCAGGAGGGTCGCAGTGCCGGACTGCTTCTGCCAGATCGCCTCGACGGCGTCGACTTCGCTGCGGTAGCGTGCCAGCGACAGGGGCATCGGCATCGCCAGCGCCAGGCCGTGCTCGGCCGAGAAGCGGCGGTACATGGTCTCCATCATCGCGCCGATCTCGCCGATCTTCGCGGTGGAGGCGTCCAGCCTGGCGCGCGCCTCGTCGAAGAAGGTCCGCACCGGCGCACGCATGCCGGTGGCGAACAGCACGCCTTCCATCGCGCTGCGCACCGCGTCGACCTGCTCCTGCAGCACGTCCATGCCGATGCTGCTGTACAGCTCCGTCGACAGGGTCGCGAACACGGCGCGCGTGCCCTGCAGCTTGAACAGGCTGGCGTCGAATTCCTTCTTCTCCATCTCGACGCGGCGCATCATGTGGGCGATCACGCCCTGGTTCTTGCCGCGCAGGCTTTGCAGCTCCTGCAGCTGCTCGACCAGGTCGCGGATGCGCGCGCCCAGCAGCGCCTGCTGGCCGGCCGTGATGGCGTCCATGTCCTCGCGCAGCTGGCGGCGCAGGATGTCCTGGCGCGCCGGAATGAGTTCGTTGAACAGGGCCGATTCCAGCAGCCCGATGCGGCTTTTCTCGAACAAGGCCATGTCCTGGTTGACGCGCCCGACCAGGCCCTTCTGGGCCGACACCGGGAACACCTGGGACGTGTCGAGGCCGAGAAGATGGGCCGCGCCGGCCTGCTGGCGCGCGATCGCGGCCTCGTTCTCCGCTTCCGTGCGCAGCTCGTCCCACAGGGCGTCGATCTTGTTCAGCACGACGATACGCCCCGGGCCGGCACCGATGTGGGTGCGCCAGACTTCGATGTCGCTCTTCGTCACGCCGGTTTCGGCGGCCAGGATGAACAGCACCGCGTGCGCGTTCGGGATCAGGTTGAGGGTCAGTTCCGGCTCGGTGCCGATCGCGTTCAGGCCCGGCGTGTCGAGGATGACCAGGCCCTGCTTGAGCAGCGGATGCGGGAAGTTGATCAGCGCATGCCGCCATTGCGGGATCTCGACCAGGCCGTCGTCGCCCAGGGTGCCGGCCAGGTCGGGGTCTTCCGGATCGTAGAGGCCGTAGCTGCGTGCCTCGTCGACGCTCACGCGGCGCGTCAGGCTGACCTGGCGGAAGGTCTCGATCATGCGCTCGGGCGACTCGAGGTCGAGCGGCAGCACGGTCCAGGCGGCGGGATCCTCACGGTAGTCGCTGGTGGCAAGGCGCCCGGCGCGGGTCTCGATCGGCAGCAGGCGGATGCAGGCCGGCAGCTGCGGGTCGTAGGCCAGCTCGGTCGGGCACATGGTGGTGCGGCCGGGACTCGACGGCACGATGCGCTGGCCGTAGTCGGCAAAGAAGATCGCGTTGATCAGCTCCGATTTGCCGCGCGAGAACTCGGCCACGAAGGCCACCGACAGGCGGTCGTCGCGGACCCGGGCCAGGGCCCGCGCCAGCCGCTGTTCGGCCGCGCCGTCCAGCAGTTCGGCCGCCTGCACCCAGCCGCGGTAGCGCTCCAGCGCCTCGGCGACGCTGGCGCGCCAGGCCCCGTATTGTTGAATATCTTGCATTGTTGTGCCGCCTATCTTTGGCTTACTTCTGGCAGGTCGCGCAGTAGAACGTCGACCGCTGGCCCTGGACGATCTGGCGCACGGGCGCGCCACAGTTTCTGCAAGGCACTCCTGCACGATCATAGACGAAATATGTCTGCTGGAAATATCCAGATTGTCCATTTACTGCAATAAAGTCACGCAGAGTACTGCCACCTTGCACGATCGCAGCGGCAAGGATCTCGCGGATGGCCTCGGCCAGCCTGTCATAGCGGGCGCGGCTGATGCGCGAGGCCGCCGTCTTCGGATTGATGCCGGCGCGGAACAGGCTCTCGCAGGCGTAGATATTGCCGACGCCGACCACGATGTCGCCGGCCAGCAGCACCTGCTTGATGGGCGCGTTGCGCCGTCGCGTCTCGCGGTGGAGCAGGGCGCCCGAGAAGCCGTCCTCGAGCGGTTCGACGCCCAGGCCGCGCAGCAGGACGTGCTGCTCGAGCTCGCCGTCGTCGTTGCCGTGCCAGAGCACGGCGCCGAAGCGGCGCGGATCGTGCAGGCGCAGCACGCGCCGGCCTTCGGGACCCGCATTTTTCTCGCGCACGACCAGGTCGAAGTGGTCGTGCTTCTTCAGCTCGACGCCCTCCGGCAGCACCCGCAGGTGGCCGGACATGCCGAGGTGGACGATCAGGGTGCCGTGCTCGAAATGGATCAGCAGATACTTGCCGCGCCGGCTGGTTGACAGGATTTCGCGGCCCGCCAGCAGCGCGTCCAGGTTCGGCGGAAACGGCCAGCGCAGGCCCTCGCGCCGCAGCACGACTTGTTCGACGACACGGCCTTCCAGGTGCGGAGCGACGCCGCGCCGAGTGACTTCTACTTCCGGGAGTTCGGGCATATCAGGGAAAAATGCAGGGAAGAACAGTGGAAAAGTATGTAAATTCGTGTTGCAACGGCGCACGCGCGGAAGGCGTTAAGCGTAGAATCGGTCCATCTTGTTGATGCGGGATCGACCTTGAAAAACACTTTCGCCATTGTAACCCTCTCGGCCCTGCTGTCTGCATGCGCTGTGGCGCCCAAGCAGCAGCCGGTCAGCCAGACCGATCATTCCGACCAGCCGCTCGCCGCCGCCGAGGCGCAACGCCGCGCTGCCGCCGGCGAGCCGGCCCAGGACGGCGCCCAGCAGGGGGACGAGCAACTGCCGAACGTGACGATGACGCCCCAGATGATGTCCCAGCTCATGGGTGCCGAGCTGGCGTACAAGAAGGGCGACTGGCAGGGACCCTACCTCACGCTGATGAGCCTGGCCCAGCAGACCAGGGATCCGCGCCTGGCCAAGCGCGCCGCCGAGATGGCGCTGTCGGCCAAGCAGCCCGACGACGCCCTCGCCGCGGTGAAGCTGTGGCGCCAGTACGCGCCCAACTCCGACGAGGCCAACCAGTACTATCTGGGGCTGGTGGTCCTGTCCGACAACCTCTCCGAAGCGGAAAATGTGCTGAAGCAGCGCCTGGCCGACGCCACCCCGGGTGCCCGCGGCCTGGTGATGTTCCAGATGCAGCAGCTGGTGATGCGCGCCAAGGACAAGGACGCCGCCATCGCCATGCTCGAGCGCCTGGTCGCGCCCTACGGCAATATGATGGAAACCCATGTGGTGCTGGCCCAGTCCGCCCTGGCGCGCGGAGCCCGGGAAGATGCCTTGCGCGAAGCCCGCACCGCACTGCAGATCA
>FTBS01000328.1_pt1 | contig 10985 bp, 9 predicted proteins | sample 1639441 | NCBI WGS metagenome assembly FTBS01 (sample SAMEA3914864, study PRJEB12502) | metagenome | biome: forest; material: soil | place: USA | collected 2012-03-12 | depth 0.3 m
ACCCGAGCGTATTCAAGAAGCTCTCGTTCGATCCAAAGGCCGACTTCAGCGCCGTGATCGCGTTTGCCTCGGTGCCCTCGGTGATCGCGGTGCCATACCAGTCGAAGATCCGCACGTTCGCCGACCTGCTGGCCGCCGGAAAGAGTGCGTCGCCGCCCAGCTACGCATCATGCGGCAATGGCACGCCCCAGCATCTGGCCGGAGAACTGCTGAAGATCTCCGCCAAGGTCGAGATGCTGCATGTGCCCTACAAGGGCTGTGCCCCGGCCCTGGCCGATGTTCTGGGCGGGCAGGCCGACGTCAGCGTCAACACGCTGACCAACACGGCGCCCTATCTCAAGAGCAACAAGCTGCGCGCGCTTGCCGTCACATCGAAGACGCGCTCGCCGTTCCTGCCCGACGTGCCGACCATCAGCGAGCTAGGCGTGCCAGGCTTCGACGTCGACCAGTGGTTTGGCATCCTGGCGCCCGCCCATACGCCGCCCGAGATCGTGCAGAAGCTCAACGCCGAAATCGCGAAGGCGATCGCCAAGCCCGAGATCAAGGCATCGCTCGCGCAGCTTGGCTTTGCCACGACCACGAGCACGCCCGCGGAATTCCAGAAGCTGGTGGCGACCGACATCGATCGCTGGCAGAAATTCGCGACGAAGATCAACCTGCTCGTCGACTGACCTTCCGGGGCGCCGCCCAGGTTTCAGCAGGCAGATTCCCCTACTTCCCGTTTCCTGAATCGTAGCTGCGCGGGCGCAAGCCAGCCCCCGTGAGAGCGCGTTCGTCCCTGCGTCCTGAATGCCGTACTTCAGGCGTTGGCTACGTGCGCGCTGTTTTCGGGGGAAGGCCACGCAATCACCGCCCAACACACCGACAACAAGACAACATGAGCCAATATCGCCCCTCCCTTCGACACCTCGCACTGGCCGGCGCGGCCATGGTCGCCGCGCATGGCGCACAGGCGCAATCGTCGGTCACGCTGTACGGCGTGGCCGATGCCGGCATCGAGTTCCTGACGCATGCCGATGCCAACAACCACAGCCTTACGCGCCTGACATCGGGCAACCTGTCCGGATCGCGCTGGGGCATTCGCGGCACCGAAGACCTCGGCGGCGGCCTGCAGGCGCTGTTCGTGCTCGAGAATGGCTTCGATATCGACGCAGGCACGGCCGCGCAGGGTGGCCGGCTGTTCGGGCGCCAGGCGTTCACTGGACTATCGTCGCAATACGGCCGTGTCACGCTGGGCCGGCAGAACAACATCCTCTACGACATCCTGATCAACTACGACGCCATGGCGGTGTCGCCGCGCTACTCGATCTTCACGATGGACGCAATGACGGCGGGCCGCTACGACAACACCGCGAAGTACGTCGGCAAGTTTGGCGGCTTCACGGTCACCGGGCTGTATTCGTTCGCGCGCGGCACGTCGCTGTCGGGCGGCGCCGTCGCCAGCGAGGTGCCGGGCGACCCGAAGAGCGATCGCGCCATCAGTGGCGGCGTGGAGTACAACGCCGGCAATGTCGGCGTGACCGCGATCTACGACATGGAGCAAGGCACGGCCGGCATTGCGGGACAGAGCACGTCGCAGAAGGACCAGCGCCTGGCCATTGCCGGCACCTACAAATTCGCGAACGCGAAGGTGTATGCGGGATATCGCTGGCTCAACGGCAATATCGGCGCCACGGCCTCGGTGCCGTCACGCCGCGCGGATCTGTTCTGGATCGGTGCCGGCTACCAGCTGACGCCAGCGCTATCGTTGAGCGCCGCAGGCTATCTGCTCAACGACCGGCGCGGCAATGGCGATGCATGGAGCGCGTCGCTGCTGCTCGACTATGCGTTCTCGAAGCGCACCGACGTGTACGCGCAGGCGGCGTGTATCCACAATGACGACGGATCGCGGATCGGCCTCAATGGACCCTCGACCGCGATTGGACTGGCCGGCACGAATCAATTGGGAGCGGTAGTCGGCGTGCGGCACAAGTTCTGATCCGTAGCCCACGGCTTCCCCCCCTTTCCCACCTGTGGGAGAGGGGGGCCAGGTCAGCGGCATGTCGAATGCCGTCCGCGGCTACCTCCCAGGTTCACGCGCAGGCAACGTGCCCCGCGCAAGCCGCCCGCACCGTCTCCGGCGTGAACGGCGCGCGGGTAAAGCGCACGCCTGTGGCGTCGAACAGCGCATTCGCCATCGCCGGCGCACCCGGCAACGATGCTGATTCCCCCGCGCCAAGCGGACTCTCGTCCTGTCGCGGCATCAGCAGCACGTCAATCGCCGGCAGGTCCGGAAAGGCCACGATCGGATAGCTGCCCCATTCGCGGCTCGCCACGCCCTGAGTATCGAATCGCACCTGTTCGCGCAACACGCGGCTCAGACTCTGCACCACATTGCCGTGAATCTGGTGGCGAACACCGTCGGGGTTCACCATCATGCCGGTGTCCTGCCCCACATGCAGGCGCGTCACACGCACATTGCCGACAGCCGGGTCCACCGCCACATCGACGATCCAGGCGGCCCATGCCGCGCCGAAGCCCGGAAACTTGCTGTGGATATAGCGCGCATATGCCACGCCGCGTCCACGCAACAACCCATCGGCATCAGGCACGCCCCGCGAACCCTGTACGCCCTCGCGCCATTCCGCAGCCTGCGCCAGCGCTACCAGCAGTTCGCACGCACGCGTGTCGGGCAGATGCCGCAGGCGGAACGCCAACGGATCCGCACCACAGCGATGCGCCAGTTCGTCGATAAAGGATTCGTGCGCAAACGTGTTCGGCAAGGCCGACACGCCGCGCAGCCACGATGCCCGCGCGATGGCAGGCGTGTCGTCGCAGGCGATATCCAGCGCCGCGTAGCCATACGCCGGCACCGCCGTGCGATCGCCCATCTCCAGCATGCGCGGCGCCGACGATACGCGCCCCGTCAGCAGCAAGGCCAGCACCGGCGCATCGTTGGACGGATAACGCGATACAAACGCGTAGCCGGTCAGCTTGCCCTCGGCGTCGGCGCTGCCGCGTACGTCCATCAGCTGCGCCGCGCCCTTGGGTTCCCACAGATGTTCCTGCTCGCGGGTCAGCTGCACACGTACCGGACGCCCCACCGCGCGTGACAGCAGCACCGCATCGGCGCAAACGTCATCGGCGCAGTTGCGGCCATAGCAACCGGCGGCCTCCATGCGCACGATCTCGATCGCGCCTTCGTCCAGGGCACTGAGCCGCGCCATGTCGATGCGCAGCACATGCGGATTCTGCGTACCCGACCAGATGGTCAGACGTTCGTCGCGCCAGTCCGCCACCGCGCACGATGGACCGATCGAACCATGCATCTGGTAGGGCCAGACGTAGGTACGCTCGATACGGTGCGCGCCTTCCGCCAGTGCCGCCGACACATCACCTGTCTGCAGCAGCTCGCGCCGCCTGGCCGGCGCCGCGCGCAATGCCGCTTCCGGGGCGTTCAGATCGGGCTGCGCCGGCACCGGCTTCCATCGAACCTTGAGCCGCCGCGCGGCCTCGATAGCCTGCTCCTCACGCTCAGCCACTACCCCAACGAAGTCGCCCTCCACATACACACGCACCACGCCGGGCACCGATGCAATCGACGCCTCGTCGACATCGATCAGGCTCGTGCCCACAAAATCGCCGCTGTCGCGCCCCGCGTAAGGCGGACGTATCACGCGGCCGTGCAGCATGCCCGGCACCCGCACGTCGTGGACGAATGTCAGCTCGCCCGTTGCCTTGGCCGGGATATCGACGCGCGGCGCGCTGCGGCCCACCACGCGATACTGGTCCGCGGGCTTGGTCTTCACATCGTCGGCAAGCTTCAGTTCGACGTGCTCGCCTGCCAGCAGCGCCGCCACATCCACCGGCCCGCCTCGCGCCTTCTCGACGAGCCACGCGCGCGCCTGCGCCGCCGCACGACGCAGTGGCAAGGCCGAAATCTGGATCGACGCGCTGGCGATGGTAGGCCCCTGGTTGGGTGTGGCTTCGGTATGCCCGAGCACCATCGTCACGGCATCGGGTTCCACTTCCAGTTCTTCGGCGACGATCTGCGCCAGCGACGTGCGAATGCCCGTACCAAGGTCAACGTGGCCATTGAAGGCCAGGATCTGACCCGATGCGCGAATCGCGACAAAGATATCGGGCAGATCGGAGACGAAATCCGAAGCGGCACCGGGCTGGCCCGGTGACGGGCGCGGCGCCGCCGTGGCGGGTCGCGTGACCAGCAGCACGCCTCGCTCCTGGAACAACGCTTCGCGCAATGCGCGCGGGGTCTGTTGCATCGATCGTCCTTCCCTGCCGCGCGTTCCGGAACGCACGGCTATACTGGCAACCGCACCGGCGGGCAGGTCCGCCAGCGCCATGTTGGAACTCTTCCGGACAACGGCTCGCATGCCAACAGACACGAACACCGCGCCCGCCCCGCTGGGCACCCGCGCCCGCCAGGCCCAGGACACGCGCGCCAAGATCCTCAAGGCCGCCATCAAGGTCTTTGCCCAGCGCGGCTACGACGGGGGACGCATCGAAAGCATCTCGTCGCTGGCCAAGACCTATGACCGGATGATCTATTACTACTTCGGCAGCAAGGAAAAGCTGTTCATCGAAGTGCTGGAGACCATCTACCTGCAGCTTAACGAGGCCGAGCAGAAGCTCGAACTCGATCCGGACGATCCCGTGCGCGCATTGACGCAGCTCGTGGACTTCGTCTGGCGATACTACCTCGAGCATCCCGAGTTCGTCGCCATCCTGAACAGCGAGAACCTGAGCCGCGCGCGGCATGCCAGAAAATCGGCGCGGCTCAACGAAATCTCTGGCTACGCGCTGTCCGTGCTCGGCGGCATCCTCGCTCGCGGCATGGCCGCCGGCACATTCCAGCCCGGGCTGACCGCGCGCGACGTGTACCTGATCATCGCCTCGCTTGGCTACTTCTACAACTCGAACCACCACACGCTGAGCGCGTTCCTGGGCGAGCCCATCATGAGCGCGCCGGCCGTTGCGCACTGGCGCGACGTGGTCCAGCGCACCGTGCTCAACGCCGTGTGCCACAGCGCCGAAATTCCGGCCGTCGACACCACGCAGGCGCCACGCAGATCGCGCGGCCGCCCGCGTCGCGTAGCCTAGGCCGCTACCGCCTCAGCCGCGCCGATCGCCGCCAGCGCGGCGTCGCGCGGCATGACCGTCGCGTACTTCTGCTCCATGTCGAACAGGTTCGCTTCATGCGGGCCAATCGCGCGATCGCCCACGCAATCGGACAGCACCAGCGGACGGAAGCCGTACGACATCGCATCGACCACGCTGGCGCGCACGCAACCGCTGGTCACGCAGCCGGCCACCAGCAGCGTCTGCACACCGCGCTGCGCCAGCCAGGCCGCCAGCGACGTGCCGAAGAACGCCGACGGCACCGTCTTGCGCACCACCAGCTCGCCCGGCGCCGGCGCCAGTTGCGGCACGATCTGGCTGGCCGCGCCGTCTTCCTTCAGCGTCAGCATGCCCGGCACCTTGAGCGTGAAGATGTTGTGATCGGCGGCGTCGTCGGCAAACACGATACGACTGTGTGCCACCGGCCAGCCCATCTTGCGCGCGGCCGTCAGCAACGGCAGGGTATGGGCGATCGCCTCGGGGATATTGCCGCCGCCGAACACCGCCGGATCGGCAAAGCCGTTGACGAAATCGATGATCAGCAGGCCGTAGGGCGCCTTCAGTTCCATCGCCGTGCCAAAGCCCTGGCGGCGGTAGGTTTGCACTTCATCATGCATGGGCCAGCTCCTGACTGGAATGGGCCGCGCCGTCCAGCACCTTGCCAGCGGCCACCACGGGTTCGCCATCGAGGCTGACGGTGCAGCGTCGCAACGGAATATCGATATGGCAGGCCGTGGTGCGGCTGCCGCCCGCCTCGTTGTTCGGACCGAACGAGCACAGGAAGTTGCCTTCGAAGGCGCGCGCATCCATGCCGATGGTCGCCTCGCGATCGTACATCGCCAGCGTCGACCACCGCGCGCGCGGCTGCAGGCCCCAGCCGACATGCGACATCGCATACGACTCGGGATCGTTGAACGACGCCATGTAGTCCGCCAGCAGCTCGGCGTCGAGCCCGCCTTCGATGTTCGTCACGTAGCCGTTCTTGACCGTGACATGGATCGGTTCCTGTACATAGGACTTCATCGGCAGCAGGATGTCGCCACGATCCAGCACCAGGTGCCCATTGGTGCCACCTTCGTTGGGCCACGTCAGCACGAATCCGCTTGGCCAGTGGTCCCAGCGGCCCGGCTCGTCGACGAAGCCGTATTCGCTGATGGCCGGGAATTCGCCGAGACTGCAGTGCAGATCGGTGCCCGCTTCCGACGTGATGTGCATGGTGCGGGCGCGCGACAGGCGCGCGGTCGAGGCCTTCACGCGCGTGCGGTCGGCCTCGGTCGGCACCAGGCGCGCCAGCACTTCGGGCGGCTCCACGGCCAGCAGGATCCTGGTGCCGGTGGACAGGATGTCGTGCTGCTCGGGCGAGAACAGCAGCGTCATCAGGTCCAGCACCAGGTCACTGGCCTTCAACGCGGCGATCGCCGCAGGATTTCCCGTCAGCGGCGTGGTGCCGAGATAGGCCAGCGCGTCGCGGCTCAACGCCTTTTCGCCGTTGACGGGCGGCAGGTCCAGCCGGTTGACGATGGCGCCCATCGATGCCGCGGCCACCAGCGCGGTGCGCAGCGTCTGCGGATGCGTGTCGGCACCGGTCAACACGGTCACGGTCTGGCCCGGTTCGAGTTTCGACAGCGTAAGAACCTGCTTCCACGCGCAGGTCAGGTCATAGTCACTGACAGCCATGCTTGCTCCTTGCGGTTGTGCTCAGCCTGCGAGCGGTGCGCCCAGAAAATCACCGAATGCCCGATAGAAGCCGGCTTCGTTGTCCCACGGAATCATGTGCCCGGCTTCGGGCACGCGCGTTTCCAGCAGCCCTGGGCGCAGCGCCTTCAGTTCCTCCACGTCGGCCGGCAGCACCACATCGCCGCGCGCGGCGGTGATCAGCAGCGTGGGCACGCTGAGGTGCGGCAGATCGGCATGGATATCGTCCGTATGGAATCCATCGAAACTGGCCAACATCGCGCGTTCGTCGCACGTGTGCAGCCATTCGGCACGCAAACGCAGTTGTTCGTCGGTCCAGGTCGGGCAGAAGCGGCGCATGCCTTCCGCGTCGGTGCCCTGCGTGGCCAGGCGAATCGAGTCGACGTACCACGGCAGTTGCGCCGGATAGGCGCGCCGGCCCGGTCCGGAGACGGGCGGGTCCACCATCACCAGCCGCGTCAGGCCGGCAGGCTTCGAACGCGCCGCGCGGATGCCAATGCGGCCGCCCATCGAATGGCCGACGATCTGGTAGCGGGCCAGGCCCAGCGCCTGTGCCAACGCGATCACGTCGGCTGCCTGCGCATCGAGGCTGTAGTCGAGCGATTCGCCGGCCGACGACAGGCCGCGGCCGCGCACATCGAGCACGTACGTATCGAAGCGCGTGCCGAAACGCTCGCCGACAAAGCCCCAGGTGATGGCCGGGCTGGTGATGCCCGGCACAATGATCACCGCGTCGCGCGCATCGCGGCCGTCATCCGTGCCGCCGTAGCGCAGGTAGTGCTGGCGGATGCCGTTGGCGTGTACATTGCCGCCGTAGAGAAACGTGCTCATGGCGCGGCTCCGATCAGTAGGCGCCCGACAGCAGCGCGCCGCCACCGGGCACTACCGCTTCCAGGTCCAGTTCCTTGAGCAGCGCGTACGTGGTGGCAATCGCCGCCGTGATCACGGGCTTGCCGGTCATCGCTTCCACCTTTTCCACCACTGGCAGCGACGGCATCTGCACGCAGGCCGACAGCACCACCGCGTCCACATCCTTGGTATTCATCGTGGCCACGATGCCAGGCAGGCGCGACGGATCGTGACGGCCCACCTCGAGGTTGTCCGGAATTTCCAGCGCGCGCCATTCCACCACCTCGAAACCCTCATGCTCGATGTAGTCGACGACCAGCTCGGTCAGCGGCTTCATGTAGGGCGCCACCAGCGCAATACGCTTCGCGCCGATCACCTTCAGCGCATTGACCAGCGCGCCGGCGCTGGTCACCACGGGCGCCGTGCCGCCGTTCTCCTCCGTACGGGACTTCAGGCGCGTCTCCGAAGTGCGGTGGTAGCCACGCCCCATGGACATGATGGCCACCAGGCACGCATAGCCGAGCACGTCGACGCGTGCGTCGCTGAGCTCCAGCGCGCAGCGGTCGGACTCCGCATCCATCGCCGCCAGTTCTTCCTTCTTGACCGTCTTCATGCGCATGCGGCTGGAATGGAACGTGAAACGCTCGGGACGCACAAGCTGGCGCGCGGCCAGCATGGCCGGAATCTCGGTCTCCATCGTGGTGTTGGAACTGGGGACGATCTGTCCGATCCGGAAAACTTTCTGCACTTGTCACTCCATTCGTCTGTGTCTTTGTCTACCCACCCGCCCTTGCCGCGCGGGACGCGTGGCGCACGATGTCGCCCTTCCGAAAAATTCTAGTGTACACACCTTATTTTTACAACCATCCGTTGTTCTGGAAAACCCGCAGTCATTCAGTGCATACTGAATGAATAAATCACAGGAATGGCGCATTATTTCTAAGCTTGTGGGCATTTAATTAAAGTTGATCATCGATCATCAGGGTTTTCCACTAACGCAGCAAAAGTCGCCTTTACTTGAAAATTTATGGTGTGTACACTCGATTTCAACGTGACAGACCAACTCAGGAGAGATGTCGTGCAAGGGAATACTCGAATTGCGGTGATCGGTGCGGGCCTGGGCGGGACGGCAGCCGCCGCCCTGCTCCAGCGTGCGGGGTTCAACGTGAAGCTGTATGAGCAGGCGCCCGCCTTCTCGCGCCTTGGCGCCGGCATCCACGTGGGGCCGAACGTGATGAAGGTCCTGCGTCGCATCGGCATCGAGGACGCCATGAACACGATGGGGTGCCACCCGGACTACTGGTACAGCCGCGACTGGAAGACCGGCGAAGTCATCGCGCAGATTCCGCTGGGCGACTACGCGCAGTCGCACTACGGCGCCAGCTACCTGACGGTGCACCGGGGCGACTTCCACGCGCTAATGACCGATGCCGTGGAGCCCAGCCGGCTCGTGTTCAACAAGAAGCTCGAACGCGTCGAAGACCTTGGCGATGTAGTGAAGCTGACCTTCGCCGATGGCACGGTGGACGAGGCCGATATCGTGATCGGCGCGGACGGCGTGAATTCGCGCATCCGTGAACATCTGCTGGGCGCAGAGCCGCCGAAATATACGGGTTACGTCGCGCACCGCGCCGTGTTCCCGATCTCGCGTGTCAAGGGATTCACCCACGATCGCTGCACCAAGTGGTGGTCCGACGATCGCCACATGATGGTCTACTTCGACACCAGCAAGCTGGACGAGATCTACTACGTGACCGGCGTGCCCGAGCCCGAATGGGACATGAGCAAGAGCTGGGTGCCGAGCAGCATCGAGGAGATGCGCGCCGCATTCGACGGCTGGCACCAGGGCGTGCAGTCGCTGATCGAAGGCACGGTCGAAGTGACCAAGTGGCCGCTGCTGGAACGCGACCCGTTGCCGCTCTGGAGCCGTGGTCGACTGGTGCTGCTGGGCGACGCCTGCCATCCGATGAAGCCGCACATGGCCCAAGGCGCGGCCATGGCCATCGAGGACGCCGCGATGCTGACGCGCTGCTTTGTCGAAGCGGGCCTGCAGGATCACGCCTACACGTTTGCGCTGTACGAGGCCAACCGCGCCGAGCGTGCCAGCAAGGTGCAGAAGGTTTCGCACGACAATACGTGGCTGCGCACGAACGAGAACCCCGACTGGTGCTTCGGCTACGACGTGTTCTCGGTGGCGCTGCGCGATCCGGCTGCCCGGCCGGTTCCCGCCGCCGCCTGATTCGCCACACAGAAAAAACGCCCCAACATCCCGATGACCGCGCCCCGCCCCCTGATGTTGCGCGTGAACCGGAACTCGCACGATGTCTGTGTGGATCCGCAAACGCCATTGCTGTACATCTTGCGCAATGACCTGGCTTGCAACGGCCCGAAATACGGGTGCGGGCTGGGCCAGTGCGGGGCGTGCACCGTGCTGATCGACGGCGTGGCCGCGCGCTCCTGCATCGTGCCGGCCGGCGCGGCCGTGGGGCGGGCGGTCACGACGCTCGAAGGGCTGGGCACGCGGGCCGACCCCGACCCGGTCCAGCAGGCGTTTATCGACGAGCAGGCCGCCCAGTGCGGCTATTGCCTGAACGGCATGATCATGAGCACGAAGGCACTGCTGGCCGCGAATCCGGACCCCACCGAGGACGAGATTCGCGAAGCGCTGCGCTTCAACCTGTGCCGCTGCGGCACGCACGTGGAAATCCTGCGCGCCGTGCGGCGCGCCGCCGTATTGCAGCGCGAGGCCAGCGCGCCGCGCGAATTCGAGACGATCCGATGAATGCCCGCACGCGCGAATCGATACCGCTTGCGTTGCCGGCCGCCACGCTGCACGGCCATGTGGTGCGCCCGGGGGGCGGCACGAGGCGGCTGGTCCGCGTCGATGCCGACGCCGCGCGCCGCTGCGCAGGCGTGGCCGATATCGTCGTGCGCGGCGATTTCCTGGCCGTGGTTGCCGGCTCGCCCGAACAGGCCCGCGCCGCGGCCGCCGCATTGCGTCCGGTCTGGACGACGCCCGAACGCGCATCCGTGCCCGCGACATCGCGCGTGCACCTGGTAGCGGCACATGGCGACGCCACCAACGCCCTCGCCCACGGCCAGCCACGCATCGATGCCACGTATCGCTGGCCGCTGATGAGCCCGCGCGCCGATGCATGTGGCACGGCAATGGCCAACTGGCACGACGGTACGCTGCAAGTGTGGCTGGCCGACGCACGACCGGCCGCGCTGCGGCTGGAGCTGGCGGCATTGCTCGGCATCGCGGAAGCCCGGGTATCGATCGTCTGCGATCCCGCCCCTCCCGCCCGGCATGACGGCTTCTG
>FTBS01000546.1_pt1 | contig 10828 bp, 10 predicted proteins | sample 1639441 | NCBI WGS metagenome assembly FTBS01 (sample SAMEA3914864, study PRJEB12502) | metagenome | biome: forest; material: soil | place: USA | collected 2012-03-12 | depth 0.3 m
GCAGAAGGAATCGGCCGATGCCATCCTGCGCGCGGTCGGCCCGATCGTGTGGCTGGACGATGAAGCCAAGATCGACGCGGTGACGGCGGTATCGGGTAGCGGCCCGGCCTATGTGTTCTACTTCATCGAGGCGATGCAGCAGGCCGCGGTGGAGATGGGATTGAGCGCGGAGCAGGGCTCGCAACTGGCCCTGGCCACCTTTGCCGGCGCGACGCAGCTGGCCACGCAGTCGAGCGAGCCGGTGTCGTTGCTGCGCGAACGGGTGACGTCGAAGGGCGGTACCACCTATGCGGCGCTGACCAGCATGGAAGCGAGCGGCGTCAAGGCCGCCATCATCGAGGCGATGAAGGCGGCCGCCGCGCGCGGCAAGGAGCTGGGCGACGAATTAGGCGCCGCCTGATACCGTGTCGGCCGAGCAGCCCGGCTTCATCTGCTTGATCCAGTCGCGGATCAGCTTCACGCCTTCCTTGTGCACGGAGCCGCGTCCCAGCTCCGGCATCATGACGCCGGTTTCGGCGGTGCTCAACCGGTACAGCATGATCGAGTCATCCGGCTTGCCCGGCATGATGCCGTAGCTGCGTCCACCCGTTCCCGCGCCTGCCGCCACCGGCGGCTTGCACAATCCCAGATGCAGGTCGGCCGGCGCGCCTGTGTTCAGGTGCAGCGCCGTGGTATTGGCGGCGCCCTTGTCGTTGTGGCAGTGGGCGCAGTTGATGTCCAGGTAGGCCCGCGCCCGCGTGTCCAGCGACTGCGAGGTATCGCGCCAGTTGGCGTTGTGCGGCGCAGTCTTGGCCGCATTGGCCGGCGCGCCGGTCAGGTAGCCGATCCGCACCAGGTAGTCGATCTGGTTGGCCTGCACGCCGCCATAGGTGTAGTCGCGGTTCAGATGCCGCGCCTTCGGACCGATAGGCTGGAACTGGCGCGACTTGACGTCGGCCACGTGGCAGGATGCGCACTGGTTCACGTTCGGCACCACATAGGTCAGCGGCGCGTGCTTCTTGTCCTCATGGATCACGTCGAGCGGAATCTGCTCGCCGGTGCGGGCCAGCACGGCGTCGGTCTGGTCGGCGTTCCACACATAGGGCAGGGCAATCCAGCCATCCTCGCGCCGCACCAGCAGGCGGGTTTCCACCAGCTTCACATTGGCCAGATCGAGCTTGTCGCCGCCGACCACGCTGCTGTCGTAGGTGGCCAGCACCGCCTTGGCGTTGGAATTGCCCGCCACCTTGGGATAGTAGAAGGTCTTGCTGATGATGGTCCCGACCGGGAACTCGAAGGCGTCGTCGGCCTTGTAGACGGCCGACTGCCCCTTCGGCATCCACACGGTGCGCAGCTTCTGCGCATAGTCGGTGAACAGCGGCGTATTCAGGTCGTAGGGCACCACGCCGGTGTTGAGCGTCATGCGCCCGCCGGTGATGACCATCAGGTGCCAGTCGCTGAGGTGTTCGGGATTGCCGGATTTGATGAAATTGACAGAGGCCTGGTCCTGCGTGCACGCCGACAGGGCGAGCGTGCACGCTACCAAGGCCGCCGCCCGCAACGGGCGGAAAGCGGATACTAACTTCATTGAATGTACTGCCTTACTCAAAAACTTCAGTTTCGACAATCAGGACTGGGCCTGCAGCTGGGTGATGGTGACGGGCGGCAGCTTGGCCAGCTCGCAGCGGTATGGGGCGGTGTCCTTGTTCGGGTTCTTGTACTTGTTAGGACCGTCGGCATTCAGCACGCCCACATCCGGCTGGATGCAGATGCGCTGGTCGGCCGGCAGCTGGCCCTTGACCATCAGCTTGGTGTCCACATAGCCGTCCCACAGCACGTCCGGCAGGTGGCCGGTCAGGCCGTACATGGCGATCTTCAGCGCCTTCAGATCCAGGCCGTCAGGCGAGTCGCCGCCGCCCTTGAAGCGGTTGCCGTACACGTAGATCGCCTTCGGATACGGATCGTAGCCGGCTGCCACGCCCTTCTCGGTGTAGTAGCCGGTCGAGTGGTAGCTGGAGATGATGACGTTGGCGGTCTGGTTGTCGGTGACGTCGTTGTCGAAGATCTCGACTTTCGAGTTCGAGTTGATCACCACGCCGGAACCGGCCGGCACGCTGGCCACCGCGGTGCCCTTGGCGGCGAAGTTGCCCAGGTTGTTTTTCTCGACCTTGTTCTTGAACACGCGGGTGCTATGGCCGGGCTGCGACAGGTTGGGCATGTTGAACACCAAAATGCCGCCGGTGTTGTTGGTCGCCACGTTGTCGTAGACGTCGGCATTGATGGTGTTCTCGATCTCGATGCCGGCCACGTTCTGCTCGGCGCGGCAGCGGCGTACCACCACGCCGTTGGACTGGCCGACGTAGATGCCGGCGTCCGAGGCGGCGATCGCCACGCTGTCCTCGATCAGCACATTGCGGGTCTTGACCGGATAGATGCCGTAGGCGCCGTTGGTGACCTTGGAGCCGCCGGTCCACTGCACCTTGACCTTGCGGATGGTGATGTTGTCGCCGTCGTTGATCTTCAGGCCATCGCCCTTGGAGTCTTCGATGGTCAGGCCCTCGATGGTGAAGTTGCTGGCGTAGACCAGCATGCCTTCCGGCCCGGTGACCTGGCCCTTGAACGACAGGATGGTCTTGTCCATGCCGGCGCCGCGCACCGTCACGCCGTTGGCGCGCAAGGTCAGGCCGCTGGTCAGGTGGTAGGTGCCGGCCGGGATCTCGACCACGCTGCCTGGCTTGGCGTCGAGCAGCTGCTCCTGGAGTTTTTTCTGGAATGCCGCGTCAGCGACGGCATTGGCGGACGGCGCGGAGCCCTCGCCGCTCTTGGTGCAGGCCGTCATCAAGCCGCATATTGAACCGCACAGCGCAATCGCGCCGATAGCCTTGTACATGTAGCTGTCCCCTAATATTTTTTATGGTGAAGATCGTACAACCTGAGCAAGTATATCGTTCGTGTATAGTTTTAAAACATCGAATTTCAGCCAATAATCCTGTTACTATCGGCCAAATGAAACTACTTGTAGCGGTGAGTGTTCTGATCGACCACGATTGCTGGGGAGGGCTGGCGCTGCTGGTCAAGGAAGCGTTCGCAATCGCCGGCACGCTGCATGCGCGCAGTGCCGACCTGGAGGCGTCCGAGCATTTCCGGGTGCGGCTGGTGGCGCGCACGCGGGCGCCGGTGCGCAGCTTCACCGGGCCGCAGCTGGTCCCGGAAAGCACGCTGGCGGCGGCGCGGCGGCCGCAGATCGTGGTGGTGCCACCGTTCTTCTTCAGCGACGAGGAGCGCAAGCCGATACCGGCGCCGCTCAAGCGCTGGCTGGTGGAGGCGCATGCCAACGGCGCGGTGCTGGTCTGCATGGCCAGCGGGGTGCGGCTGCTGGCCGAAACCGGACTATTGGATGGACATGAAGTGACGGGCAATCCGTCCGACCAGCGCTACTTCGCCAGGCATTTTCCGCGTATCCGCTTCACGCCGCAGACGCCGCTGGTGATCGATGGCCGCATCATCAGCGCGGCCTCGATCAATCCCTGCATGGATGCGATTTCCTATCTGGTCGGGCAGTTCATGGGCGAGCCGGCGGCGCGCAAATTCTCGCGCTACACCAATTCGCTGGCGCAGCCGACCTATGAGCGCATGGCGATGAAGACCGCGCCGCACAAGCAGCATGCCGACCAGCGCATCAAGCAATCGCAGGAATTCATCGAGCGTCACTTCAAGGATGATATTTCGGTGGAGGAGGCGGCGCGGCGCGCCGTGATGAGCGTGCGGAATTTCTCGCGCCGTTTCCAGCAGGCGGTGGGGATGGCGCCGCACAGCTACATCGCGCGCTGCCGGGCGGAGTTTGCCAAGGATTTGCTGGCGCAGCCGGGGCTATCGATCCTGCAGGTGGCGCGGCAGTCGGGCTTCCGCAATGAGGTGACGTTGCGGCGCGCCTTCGATCAGCTGCTGGGCACCACGCCGACCGCGTATCGCAGCGCGACGGTGGTAAGGCGCAACGGCGGCGCGGTATGATAGCGCTTCACTTTTTTCGCTGAGGAGCCCACCCATGACCACTCGCCGTACGTTCATGCTGCACGTTGTAGCCGGCGTGGCCGCCACCAGCATGGCCGCGCAAGCCTGGGCCGAGGACCGCAAGCCGCTGCCGGAAGACGATCCCGAAGCCAGGAAGTTCGACTACGTCACCGACGCCACCAAGGTCGACGCCAAAAAATACCCCGACTTCAAGCCCGGCGACAAATGCCTGAAGTGCCAGATCTACGAGGACGGCCCGAACAACATGGGCGGCTGCCCCATCTTCGCCGGCAAGCTGGTTGCCGCCAATGGCTGGTGCAATGCTTTCAATTAATTATGCTCTGAGTGAACCGATGACAAGCTTATGCTGTCGGTGAACCCGACCTCTTTACGACCGATACCAGAATTTTTTTTTGAACAATCCCTGCTAACTAGATAGAGCATCAAAGACATGGCGGCTTGGCAATTTGATTTGTTCCTGATTTCTCAAGGCGAACCAATGCCGACAGTTTCAGATGAGGGATTTCATATTCCAGGGATCTCTGCTGCAATAGCGCGTAGGGGGCAAGAAAATGTAGCACTGTACCTTGGTCAACCCTGGTTTATGCTAGAAAACTGGATAGTGTATGGTATCGAAAATGGAACACGGGTCGATTTTCTTTTTGATGATGTTGGCTCGGTAGAAGTAAAGGTGCGCTTGGATGTGAGCGTGAATAACGACGTGCTCCTGGAGGTAATTTGCGCGTTGGCACTCGAACTCAAGTGCAATTACTTTGATGTAGAGGCAAGGCAGCTCATTGATCCGCGACGCGAGTCCATCTTACAAGCTATGTCTTCGTCCAGGGCGGCCAAGTTTGTCAAAAAACCCCGCGATTTTATAGCCAGTGTCTGAGCCACTTAGAAAAAACCAATAAGTCCAATCGGCCAGGTTTGCCGACCGATATCGACCTATGCTTTCCGTGTTTCTGGTTGTATTTTTCCTAGTTATAGATTCTGGGGATTTTATGCGCATAAAGAAGATAAGCACTGATAGTCTCCTTAGGATGGCTACAGAGCAAGGAACGATCTCGAAAATCAAACGGACCTGGCAATTCTTCGAGCGGGCAGATGGTGACACAGTGCTCATGCCAAGCCCTCAGTTTCAAATCCAACTATTTCGTGGGCAGACCAAGAGGTACACACCGTGTTTCCCTTCGATTGCGCGCAACATTGAGCACGTTCTCCCTCGAATGTATCAAATGCCACGCGACTCTTGTGCTTTGCTCATTGCGAACATGATACGTTTGAATTGGTTCTGTGCTCATCTGGACAGCCATCCCGTATTTAACGAATGGTCCAAGCAGCAGGGTGCGGTGGTACAGAAGACCAAAGTCGAACTAGCCCAGCACTACGGTGTTCCCTCGTCGATAATTGATCTAACGGAATCGCTTGAAGTGGCACTGTTCTTTGCAACGCATGACATTATTGATGGCGTGCCCCAGGCACGGTCCGAAGGCACAGGCATTCTTTACATGGTTGAGTTGCCGACAAAATATCTGGAACCTGAATGGCGTTTCAGATCAATGGCAATTGGTCCGTTTGAGCGGCCATTTCGTCAACTTGCATGGTCATGCGAACTGACCGTGGGGGAGTGCTTCGAATGTTGTCCAGACGTAGTCGCTTGGGAATTTAATCATGATGCCAGCTTTGCAGCTGAGATAAGAGTGCGAGCCGAGTCAATGGGGGCTTTATTATCGGCAGATCCGATGGAGTCTGTGGTTGCGCGTGTTAAGGCCTCGGTTCAATTTCCCCATGCCATAGCAAGGAAAGTGATTGCGAACTTGATAGAAGACCAGGCCGGGCTACCGCACGAGTCCGAGGACGGTATCTTCGCCATGCTTGAAGAAGCTGGGTTCTCATTCGATGACTCCGTGCCGGATCTAATCTCCCCGTTGCTTCGGGAAAGTCTGACTGATGCTTGGGAAACTGAACGTGAGCACTGGGAATCTGTTCTTCAAGCCGGTTTTCGAATGCGGTGTACAAAACCGGCTTGATAGCCCCAACTCTTTGACCACAATGGAGGCAGTATTGAATCGCACATCGGGTCTGAGTTTCGAGGCATTCAAGCAGTTGGGATTTGCTTTGCCGGAGGTGGAGGAATCTACGTCATATGGCACCCCCGCGCTGAAGGTGAAGGGCAAGCTGATGGCGCGGCTGAAGGAGGACGGAACTACCGTCGCCATCCGCACCACCTGGGAGGCGCGCGAACGCCTGCTGGCCATTGCGCCGGAAACTTACTATCTTACCGATCATTACCGCGAGCATCCTTGGGTCCTGCTGCGCCTGCCTGCCGCACATCGCGATAGCGTTGCGGCCCTGCTGGCGCAGGCATGGTTGTTGGCGGCGCCCAAGTCCTTGCTGAAGCTGCACGGCTCAGAAGTCGAGGGGCAGGTGACGTAAAAAAGCGGATTTACGATACCTTGCTAACTCCTGCGAAGCAGTGCTACAACGCGCTATCTCTTACTAAAAATGCCGCTGGGAATGCGAAACGATACTAATTTTAGGGAGGTCGGTGCGCGGTGCCCTGACCTCCCTTTGCTACAACGCGTCAGTTGTAGTTGTACTGGTTATCGCCCGACGTGACGTACCAGCGCTTGCCCATCACATAGGTTTTTTCCACCGCCCGGTCGTCGCCCAAGGTCTGCAGCACGAACAGCTTGTCCTCGATGGTGCTGGCGCGCTGCATACGGAAGCGCATCAGGTCGGTGGCGTTCGGATTGACCACGATGAAGTCAGCCTCGTTGCCCACCTTGAAGCTGCCGATCTTGTTGTCCAGGTCCAGTGCCCGCGCCGCGCCCAGCGTAGCCAGGTAATAGGCCTTGGCGGTCGTCAGCGGATGGCTGTCGTCCGGATTGTCGGCGAAGGCCTTGTGCATCTGGATCACCTTGTAGGCCTCGCCCATGGTTTGCAGCGCCGAGAAGCTGGTGCCGGCGCCGACGTCGGTGCCCAGCCCGACGTTCACATGGTATTGCTCGGCCTTCTGCAGGTCGAACAGGCCGCTGCCCAGGAACAGGTTGGAGGTGGGGCAGAACGCTACCGCCGAATGGGTCGCCGCCAGCGACGCAAACTCATCGTCGCGCAAATGCACGCCGTGCGCGTAGACCGAGCGTTTGCGCGACAGGCCGAAGCTGTTGTACACGTCCAGGTAGCCGGTCGAGGCCGGGAACAGCGACTGCACCCACGCGATCTCGCTCTTGTTCTCGGACAGGTGGGTGTGCATGTAGACGTCGGGGAATTCCTGCAGCAGCGTGCCGGCCACCGTCAGTTCCTCCGGCGTCGAAGTCGGCGCGAAGCGCGGCGTCACCGCGTACAGCGCTCGGCCCTTGTTGTGCCAGCGCTGGATCAAGGCCTTGGAGTCGCTATAGGCGGTGGCCGGCGTATCGAGCAGGTAGTCCGGCGCGTTGCGGTCCATCATGACCTTGCCGGCGATCAGCCGCATGTTGTGCGTGCTGGCTTCTTCGAACAGCGCGTCCACCGATTGCGGATGGACGGTGCCGAACACCAGCGCCGTGGTGGTGCCGTTGCGCGCCAGTTCGTTCAGGAACACCTTGGCCACCGACTTGGCATAGGCCTTGTCGGCGAATTGCTTCTCGGTCGGGAAGGTGTAGGTGTTCAGCCATTGCAGCAGCTGTTCGCCGAAGGAGCCGATCATCTCGGTTTGCGGATAGTGGATATGGGTGTCAATAAATCCCGGCATGATCAGTTTTCCGGAATAATCGACCACATAGGCTTGCTGGTTGTTGGCCAGCACGGTGGCGGCGGGACCTACCGCCTTGACCTTGCCGTCGGCGCCGACCAGCAGCACGCCGTCCTCGAAATAATCGTAGGGATGGCTGCTGGTGGCAGGATCGTCAAGGAAGGTCAGCACCGAGCCGCGATAGGCGATGGCCTGGCCCGGGTACTGGTTTTGGTTTTGCGCAGCAACGGAGCCGGCTGCAGCCAGCGTGAGTGCCACCGCCATGGCGGCAAGTTTGTACAGCGGACGAATTGTAGATGGCATTGAAGTGTCTCTCTTTCTCGTTGAAATAGAAAAATGGAATGGCGCTTTCAAGCGCTCTAGTCATCTGTAAACTTGCCATCCCCCCGTGGCGGCAAGTGCACTGCAGTGACCGAATTTACGCGCCGCCCCGAAGCACGTTATATGCGCATCGCGATATGTGGTGTATAGATATCAACGTGGTCAAAAATGCATTTTTGACGCTGCGGGGCACCGCCCGTGGCGATGCCGATACCTGTGGTGTCGTAACGAGGCCGGCGTGGCCCGATTGTTGTATTTCCTGCTGCTTGCGAGCTGGCGATGAGGCGTACACCAGGCCTCATCGGCGCTGAGAGCGAGGGCAGCGGAGTATCATTGGATTGCGTGATGGTAGACTGATGCCCTTCAGGGAGCAGATCATGAAAAACCAATTGCTGCAGCAGGTCGGCGAGTTGACGGTAGAGGATCAGCTGGCCCTAGTCGAAGAGATATGGAATCGTATCGCGCGTAGCGATCAAGCACCCACGCCGACAGAATCGCAAAAAGCTGAATTGGACAGGCTGCTGGCAGAGCACGAGGCAAACCCAGGAGATGTTTTGAACTGGGATGAAGTTGAAGCTGCGGCGATTGCTCGTATGCGCCAATGACGTTGCCTGTCACCTTCACTCCGGCAGCAAGCAGCCACATTGGTGAGGCGGCCCGCTGGTATGAGCAAAGGCGACCAGGGTTGGGAGCGGAATTTCTGGCCGAAATGAAGCAAAGCGTTGCACGCGTGACTCAGCGTCCACTTCAATATGCCTGCTTTCACAGAGATGTCCGGCGTATCGCTTTGAAGCGATTTCCCTATTTTGTATATTTCCGTCTAGAGCCCAAGCATTTGCTTGTCATTGCGGTGCTTCACGCGCGAAGAGATTCAACGGGCATCTTGCCTTAGGCAGGCGCTCGCTGAACGCCTGCTGCCTTCGGCTACTTACGGGCGATCAGCATGCCGATGATGATGCCGGCCGCCGCACTCAGGCCCACCGTTTTCCACGGATTTTCCTTGACGTAGGTATTGGCCGACTGCGCCGCCACGCGGGTGCGTGCCACGATGCTGTCTTCCAGCCTCAGCAGGTCGCTCTTGGCGGTGCGCAGCGTGTCTTCGAAGCGGGCGCGGATTTGCGGGTCGGGTTCGGTGGCCTGGCGCTTGGCGTTCTTCAGCCATTGTTCCGCTTCGCCGATGACGTTGTGCAGCTCATCCATCAGCTTGTCGCGCGCGCTGGCGCTGGCGGCCTGGCTGCCGGCGACGTTGTTGTCGTTGCCGGTATGGCCGTTGAGTTGGGTCTGGTCCATGGCTTACCTCATCAATAAAGAGTGGGCGGGAAATGCTCAGGGATGTCCAGTGTAGGCAGGATTGCCGGCCTTGTCTTGTCTCGACTCAATCGTGCGTGCCCCGGCAATCTTATCGCACGGCATAATCGAGCGCCACGCCGGCAAACACCGCCGCGCCCAGCCAGTTGTTGTGGCGGAAGGCGTAGAAGCAGGGATCGCGCTCGCGGCCGCGGATCAAGGTGTAGTGGTAGCCGGCGATCCCGGCCGCCACCAGCAAGCCGCCCACGAACCAGCCGCGCAGTCCGGCCTGCCAGCCGCACACCAGCAGCAGCGCCAGATGCAGCGCATAGCACAGCATCACCGCCGCCACGTCGTAGCGGCCGAAGGTGATGGCGGAAGTCTGGATGCCGATCTTCAAATCGTCGTCGCGGTCGACCATCGCGTATTCGGTGTCGTAGGCCACGGTCCAGAACACATTGCCGATCAACAGCATCCAGGCCAGCAGCGGCACCGTGCCCTGCACGGCGGCAAACGCCATCGGAATGCCGAAGCCGAACGCAATGCCCAGGTAAGCCTGCGGAATGGCGAAGAAGCGCTTGAAATACGGATAGGTGCCGGCAATGATCAGCGCCGCGATCGACATCTGCTTGGTCAGCGTGTTCAGCGGCAGGATCAGGCCGAACGCCAGCAGCGCCAGCACGGCGGCAATCGCCAGCGCTTCCTTGCCGCTGACCTTGCCGCTGGTGATGGGACGCTGCGCGGTGCGCTTGACGAACTTGTCGATATCCTGGTCGGCGTAGTCGTTGACGGCGCAGCCGGCCGAACGCATCAGCAGCGTGCCGAGCGAGAAGATCAGCAGCAATTTCCAGTCCGGCACGCCGCCGGACGCCAGCCACAGCGCAATCAGGGTCGGCCACAGCAGCAACAGGGTGCCGATCGGCTTGTCGAGCCGGACCAGGCGGACATATAGCGCCAGTTTGTTCATGAGCACTTCACTTGGGAGGAAAGAACGGCATTATCGCAAATCCGCGCGCCGGATGCGCGCGGCGGCTTACTTGCCGTTCAGGGCCAGCGGGACCACGCCGGGCAGATTGCATGCGCTCACCACCTCGCAGACAGCGTCGATGGCGGCCTTGCGAGTGAAGCTTTTACGCCACACGATGACCACGCGGCGCGACGGTTCCGGATTTTCGAACGGCCGGAACTGCAGCATGCCATCCTTGGCATCCATGTTCGGCACCGAGGCGCGCGGCAGCACGGTCAGGCCGATGCCGCTCGCCACCATGTGGCGGATGGTCTCCAGCGACGAGCCTTCGAAGGTGCGCTGCATGCCATTGCCGGGCGCCGAGAAGCGCGCCATTTCCGGGCAGACTTCCAGCACCTGGTCGCGGAAACAGTGTCCGTTGCCCAGCAGCAGCATGTTTTCGGTCTTCAAATCCTCGGCCGGGATCGCCTTGCGCTTGCCCCAGGGGTGTTGTTGCGGCATCGCCACCACGAACGGCTCGTCGTACA
>FTBS01000428.1_pt1 | contig 10825 bp, 10 predicted proteins | sample 1639441 | NCBI WGS metagenome assembly FTBS01 (sample SAMEA3914864, study PRJEB12502) | metagenome | biome: forest; material: soil | place: USA | collected 2012-03-12 | depth 0.3 m
ATGTCAGCTGGCGGCTGGCTTCCAGCTTCCCCAAGACGCTGGACACCATCTTCGGCGCCTGCGACAAGTTCTCCAAGCGCGTGGCGGAACTCACCGGCGGCAAGTTCGTGATCCGCAATTTCGCCGCCGGCGAGATCGTGCCGGGCTTGCAGGTGATGGACGCGGTGCAGGCCGGCACGGTGGAAATGGGCCACACCCCGGCCTACTACTACTTCGGCAAGGACCCGACCTTCTGCTTCGACTGCGCGGTACCGTTCGGCCTGACCTCGCGCCAGCAGACCGCGTGGATGGACCAGGGCGGCGGGCGTGAGCTGATGCGCGAGTTCTACAAAGGCTACGGCATCATCAACTTCATGGCCGGTAACACCGGCACCCAGATGGGCGGCTGGTTCCGCAAGGAGATCAAGACCCTCAACGACATGAAGGGACTGAAGATGCGCATCGCCGGTTTCGCCGGCCGCGTGATGGAGCGCATGGGCGTGGTGCCGCAGCAGATCCCGGCCGGCGACGTCTACGCCTCGCTGGAAAAAGGCACCATCGACGCGGCCGAGTGGGTCGGACCTTACGACGACGAGAAACTCGGACTGGTCAAGGTCGCGCCGCACTACTACTCGCCGGGCTGGTGGGAAGCCGGCCCGCAGCTGTCGTTCTACATCAACCTGAAAGAGTGGGACAAGCTGCCCAAGGAATACCAGGCCGCGATCGAAGTGGCCAGCTACGAGTGCCACGTGGTGATGCAGGCCGAGTACGACGCCAAGAACCCGGCCGCGCTGGCGCGCCTGATGAAGAACGGCGCCAAGCTGCACAACTTCTCCAAGGAGATCATGGACGAATCGTACAAAATCTCGGTGGCGGTGATGGAGGAGGAAGCGGCGAAAAATCCGAAGTTCAAGAAGATCTATGAGCCGTGGAAGAGATTCCGCCAGGACCAGAACCAGTGGGCCTCGGTAGCGGAAGCGACCATGCAGAACTACCTGATCAGCATGGGCCGAAAGTAAAAGGGCTCAATGAAGATCGGCATCCAGACCTGGGGCAGTCATGGCGACATCCGGCCCTTTCTGGCGCTGGCGGAGGGGTTGCAGCTGGATGGCCATGAGGTCAGCCTGTTCGTCACCTGCATCGACAGGGAAGCCTATGGCGGACTGGCTTCGGCGGCCGGCGTGAAGATACGCGTGCTGGACTCGCCGGTCATCTCGCCCATCGAGGCGGAGAAGATCGGCGCGACCGCCTACAACACGCGCAATCCGATGACGCAGATGGCGACCATCCTGCGCCTGTGCTTCGAGCCAGCCGAAGAGGCCATGTTCGCGGCCGCGCAGGAGCTGGCCGCCGAGTCGGACCTGTTGATCGGGCACTACTTCCTGCATCCGCTGCAGATCGCGGCGGAGCATGCGGGCAAGCCTTACGTCAGCGTGCTGCTGTCGCACGCCGGCGTGCCCAGCGAATTCAATCATCCGCTCGGCATTCCGATGCTGGGACGGATCGGCAACCGGCTGCTATGGCGGCTGACCAGGGCGGCGCTGAATCGTCCGCTGCTGCCGTACTCCAACCACCTGCGTGCGCGCCTTCAAATGGCGCCGGTACAGGACGTCGTCACACAGGTGTGGATTTCGCGGCCGCTGACGCTGGTGGCGGTCAGTCCGCAGATTTGCGAACGGCAGGCCGACTGGCCGTCGTGGGTGCAGGTGTCCGGCTTCCTGGACATGCCCAATATTCAGATGGAAGGGCAACTGCCCGAACGCATGGCGTCATTCCTGTCCGCCGGATCTGCGCCGGTGTATCTGACTTTCGGCAGCTGGATGCCGCAGGACGTGGCCAGCCAGCGCGAGACCTTGCAGCTGCTGACCGACGCCGTGCGGCAGGCCGAATGCCGCGCCATCATCCAGAGTCCCGGTTGGCAGCAATGCGGCTTTGCTTCCTGCGAGCAGATCCTGTACACCTCGGCCGCGCCGCACCACCTGATCTTCCCGCACTGCCGGGCGGTGGTGCATCACGGCGGCGCCGGGACCACGCAATCGGCCACGCTGGCGGGCAAGCCGTCGGTGGTGGTCGCGCACATCAGCGAGCAGGAACACTGGGGCAGCGAATTGCGGCGCATAGGCATCGCCGGCCAGCCGATCAAGCGGCGCAGCCTGACGGCGAAGCGGCTGGGCCAGCGGCTGCGCTTCCTGCAAGGCCGCCCGGACATGCTCACGCGCGCGCAGTCCATCGCGGCGGCGATGCGGCCCGAAAACGGCGTGGCGCGGGCGGTTAGCCTGATCAATCAAACATTCAATACCGCGCAGCGGGAGCCGGCATGACAAATACAAGCATCATCGGCATTGCAGTGATACTCGCCGTCCTTGCCGGCCCGTTGATGCTTGGCCTGGCTGGATGGATACGCGCCCGCCGCGCAGCGCCGGCGTTCGCCGATGCCGGCCCAGGCATGCCATGGAACCGGCAATTGACCATCATGTCGGCGCTGCTCTACGTGCTGGCATTTAACCTGACCTTCTTCATCCAGGAGCTGTTCCTGGTACTGCCCAAGGCCTTCACGCCGGGCTTGCGGCCGACGCTATTCCACAACGACCACCACTGGGAAGGCCAGAATGCGCTGGCCAGCCTGTTCCAGGGCACCGGCGCGCTGGCGACCTTGCTGGCCGGCGGTGTGTGCGCATTGCTGCTGCGGCGCGGTGTGGGCCGGTCGGCTGCGGCACGCCTGTTCCTGTTCTGGATGGCCTACAGCGGCATGTTCATGGCGTTGCCGCAAGTCGTCATCGGCGCCATCAGCGATCAAAGCGACTTGGGTATGGCGATGGTATATTTCGGCCTCAGCCCAGCGGCCAGGACCGCCGCCGCGCTGGCCGCACTGGCCGCCATCCCGCCGATCGCGATCCGGTTGAGCCGCCTGCTGCTGCTCCAGGTTGCAGATGCGGAGCATACCGGCAACGCCAGGGGCCGCAATCTGTTCCTGTTCAAGACCGCCACGCTGCCAGCCTTGCTCGCGCTACCGGTGATCGTCTTGTTCCGCATTCCGCGCGAATGGATCGAAGTGCTGCTGGTGCCGGTGGTTGTAACGATCATCGGCCTTGCCTGGATACAGGCCGGCGCCTGGAGTATGAACGGCAAGGGACCAGGCGCCGCTGCGGCCGGATCGATGGCGTGGATACTGGGCGCGGTCGTGGGTCTTCTGCTGATCTTCCAACTCGTGCTGCGACCCGGGATACACTTCTACTTTTAACTGGGACGATTCTTTGAAAACCAGCACGAACCTGATCGTTGCCATCGTTGCCGTCATAACGCTTGCCGGCTTTGCCTATAACGGCTTTGTGCATCAGCGCAGCCTCCCGGCACCCAAAGCCAGCGCCGCGGCGTGCACGCCGGAGGCCATCCGGCAGGTAGCCGATGCACTGGAGCGGTCGGTGCTTTCCGCGCAATGCGCCAAGCAGGCGAAACCTACCCACTGAAACAAGGAGACAGCGCGTGCGCAGACTATTTCCCCTGTTTGTATCGATGGCTTTTTCGGGCGCGGTTGCGGCTGCAGGGCATCGGCCCGATTTTGACCCCAGTGCATTGAAGGGGCCTGCAGCCGGCACGCCGAACGAGGTGCTGGTGCTCGGATCGCCCCACCTGTCCCAGTTGCCGGCCTCTTTTGATCCTGCCACGCTGCAGCTGCTGAACGACAGGCTGGCCGCATGGCAGCCGCAGGCGATCGCGATCGAGGCGCTCTCCGGGATGCAGTGCGATTTCCTGCGCCGCTATCCGCAGCGCTACAAGGACACTATCGACTCCTATTGCTGGAACCCGGCAGCTGCGCAAGCCGCGACCGGGCTGGATGTCGTCGCCGCTACGGCGCAAGTGGACCAGTTGCTGGCCGCCTGGCCTGCAGCGCCCAGCGCCGCGCAGCGCCGGCATCTGGCGGCGCTATTCCTCGCCGGGGGCGAGCAGGCTTCGGCGCTGGTCCAGTGGTGGCGCCTGCCGGAAGCCGAACGCACCGCCGGCGACGGCCTCGATGCGGCGCTGGTCGAGCGGCTGCGCAAGCTGGAAGGCAAGCGCGATGAGAGCATGCTGATCGCCGCGCGGCTGGCGGCCCGGCTGGGCCACGAGCGGGTGTACGCGATGGACGACCACACCGCCGACAGCGTGATCGAGGATGAAAAGGCCTACGGCGAGGCGATCATGAAGGCATGGAACAACCCGGCGCTGGAGAAGCGCAAGCGCAAGGATCAGGCGCTGCTGGCGCAGCTCGGCAAACCGGAAGGCGTGCTGGCGATGTATCGCGGGCATAACGCGGCCGGCGCCACCAAGCTCGCCTTCGACAGCGATTTCGGCGCGGCGCTCAACGAACCGTCGCCGCAGCGTTTCGGCCGCGCCTATGTAGGCTACTGGGAAACCCGCAATTTGCGCATGGCGTCGAACATTCGCGACGTGATGGCGGCCCGCCCCGGTATCCGCATGCTGGTGGTGGTCGGATCGTCGCACAAAGGCTATCTCGAAGCGTACCTGCATCAGATGCACGACGTCCGCATCGTCAATGCCGCGCCCTTGTTGCGTTGATGCTCGAAGGCTGTAGTGTTCCTGTCAGGGAGCCGGCATCGGTTTCGGCTCCCACAGCTCAATCTTGTTGCCTTCGGGGTCGAGTATCCAAGCGAAGCGGCCGTTCGGGTCGTCGCTGCGCTTCAAGACGGCGACGCCTTTCGTGCCTAGCTTCGCAAGAAACGCATCCATGTCGTCGACCGCGTAATTGATCATGAACTCGCTGGTTGACGGTGCGAAGTAGCCGGTCGAGGCAGGGAAGGTGCTCCAGATCAGCGCCGGCGGATGCTGGGGCGCGTCGTAGCTCAACTTGGCGCCGCCCCAAGGTTGCAGCGGCAGACCAAGAACGTCGCGGTACCACGCCGCCAGCGCTTTCGGATCTTTTGCCTTGAAGAAGACACCGCCAACGCCGGTGATATGGCCGGCCGGTTCTGCCGCCGCAGAGGTGCCGCAACCGGCCATCATGAAAATTCCCAGGCATAGCACCGCTATTGCTCGCATTCCCATTCTCCTCGTGTTCGGTTTTAGTTCAAGCCGCTGAAGCGTTGGTAGAACGACGGTTCGGCGTCGGGGGCGGCTTCGTCCTCGCGGCGCAGGGTGGACAGCACGTGCTGTTCGGCGGCGCCGAACACCAGCCGATAAATATCGCGCGCCAGTTCGTAGGCGCGCGCGCCCGGCCACGGTTCCGGCAACAGCTCCACCGGCAGTTGCGGATCGTGCAGCTGCACCCGGCGATAGGCGTGGATCAGCAGGCTGCGCATCACGAAGGCTTGCTCCGCGCTGACCTCCTCGCCGTTCTTCAATAGCGCCAGCAGCGGCTCGAAGCGCGTGATGAACTGGCGGTAGCCGTCCGCCACGCCGCTCAAGTCCCAGCCCCCGGCCACCAGGTCGTTGAGCGGCTTGCCGCTGACCTGTTCCACCGATTTCGCCTGCAGCACGAACAGCTTGCCCTTCACAGCCTGCCGCACCAGCATCTCTTCCAGCGCCACCGGATCGGCCGCCGGATGGCCGAAGATCCCCGGCGCGATCAGCGAGTAGCCTTCCCACAGCAGCTCCTTGCGCAGCGCGCCCCGTTCCGCCGCGTCGATCTCGCCGCTGTTGACGACCAGGGTCCAGCTGCCATCCCAGTGCACATTCAGCGGCGCGTAAATGCGGCGATAGGCGTGCACGAAGCGCGCCATCGCGCCCGGGGTAATCGAATAGGAGCTGCGGCGGCCGTCGCGCTGCGATCCCAGCCAGCCTTCCTGCGCCAGCCGGAACACCGAGGTGCGCAGCAGCCGGTCATTGACCCCGAATGGCTCCAGCAGGGTGATCAGGCTGCCCAGCCATACCGTGCCGCCATGGGGCACGATGGCGTCGCCGAAGATCGTCACCACCAGCGATTTCGAACGCGGCGGGTCGCTGGCCAGGAACTGCGTTATCCACTCGTTGCCATTCATTTTTTTCATTTGTGCAAGATTGAAGCCGCCATATTATCAAGTTGTCCCGTCCACGGCATTATTTCACGTTCTTTCTCAAGGGATACTGAATTTTGATATGAGTCAAAAAAATCGTAGTCAAAGAGATTTTTGTATCGTATTATGGATCTATCGCACTTCAGGCCCTTGCCTCGGGAGACACATCATGTATGCACAAATGGTCGAAACCGGCCTCAAGAACGTCCGTTCGCTGGACGACATGGCCGCCGACGAACGCGAGTTCCAGGCGCGCATCGACGCCGGCGTGAAAATCGAGGCCAAGGACTGGATGCCCGAGGCCTACCGCAAGACCCTGATCCGCCAGATTTCCCAGCACGCCCACTCCGAGATCGTCGGCCAGCTGCCGGAGGGGAACTGGGTCACCCGCGCCCCCACGCTGAAACGCAAGTCCATCCTGCTGGCCAAGATCCAGGACGAAGCGGGCCATGGCCTGTACCTGTACAGCGCCGCCGAAACCCTGGGCGTGTCGCGCGATGAGCTGCTGGCCGCGCTGCACAGCGGTAAAGCCAAGTATTCGAGCATCTTCAATTACCCAACCCTGTCGTGGGCCGACATGGGCGCGATCGGCTGGCTGGTGGACGGCTCGGCCATCATCAACCAGATCCCGCTGTGCCGCTGCTCCTACGGCCCGTACTCGCGCGCCATGATCCGCGTCTGTAAGGAAGAGTCGTTCCACGCGCGCCAGGGCTACGACATCATGATGTCGCTGGCCAAGGGCACGCCGGAACAGAAGGCCATGGCGCAGGATGCGCTGAACCGCTGGTGGTGGCCGTCGCTGATGATGTTCGGCCCGTCCGACGCGGAATCGGTCAACAGCGCCCAGTCGGCGCAATGGCGCATCAAGCTGTTCTCCAACGACGAACTGCGCCAGCGCATGGTCGACCAGACCGTCCCGCAAGCCGAGTACCTGGGCCTGACCATTCCCGATCCGGACCTGAAGTGGAACGAAGCAACCGGCCACTATGAATTCGGCGAGATCGACTGGTCCGAATTCCACAACGTCCTGAAGGGCAATGGCCCCTGCAACCGCGAGCGCCTGCGCACCCGCGTCAAGGCCTACGAAGACGGCGAATGGTTCCGCGACGCGCTGGTAGCCTACGCCGATAAACAAGCCGCCGCCAAGGCAGCATAAGGAGACAAGCATGAGCAAAGAATGGCCACTGTGGGAAGTATTCATCCGCAGCCAGCACGGGCTGGCACACAAGCACGTGGGCAGCCTGCACGCGTCCGACGCCGAGATGGCGATGAACAACGCGCGCGACGTCTACACCCGCCGCAATGAAGGCGTCAGCATCTGGGTGGTGCGCGCGGCCGACATCGTCGCCAGCAGCCCGTCCGACAAGGGCGCCTTGTTCGAGCCGTCCAACAGCAAGGTGTATCGCCACCCGACCTTCTTCCCGATGCCGGAAGAAGTCAAGAACCTGTAAGCGGAGCCGCACCGTGGATAACAAAGTCAACTACCTTCTGCGCCTCGGCGACAACGCGCTGATCCTGAGCCAGCAGCTGTCGCAGCTGTGCGGCAAGGGCCCGGCGCTGGAAGAGGACATGGCGCTGACCAACGTGGCGCTGGACCTGCTGGGCCAGACCCGCCTGTGGTACGAGTACGCCGGCGAACTGGAAGGCAGGGGCCGCGACGAGGACAAGCTGGCCTACCACCGCGACGCGCACGATTTCAAGAACTGCCTGCTGCTGGAACAGCCGAACGGCAACTACGCCGACACCATGGTGCGCCAGTTCTTCTTCGACACCTGGCACTACTTCCTGATCCGCGAGCTGACCAAGTCGTCGGACGCGCGCATCGCCGGCATCGCCGAGAAGTCGCTGAAGGAAGTGACCTACCACCTGCGCCGCAGCGGCGACTTGATCGTGCGCCTGGGCGACGGCACCGACATCAGCCACGCCAAGACCCAGGCCGCAGTGGACGAACTGTGGATGTACAGCGGTGAAGTCTTCAACTACGACGCGGTCGACAACGCGATGGTGGAGCAGGGCGTCGCTCCCGCAGCAGAAGAACTGCGCACCCAGTGGCTGGCCCACGTGGCCGAGATCCTCGCCGAAGCGACCCTGAAGATGCCGGCGGCCGACGCCTGGATGCAAAAGGGCGGCAAGCAGGGCACCCACACCGAGCACCTGGGCTACATCCTGGCCGAGATGCAGTTCCTGCAGCGTGCCTATCCCGGAGCGGAGTGGTAAATGGACGCCGTCGCCGTCAGCGCTGAACAAGTATGGAACTGGCTGGGCGAGGTCTCCGACCCCGAAATCCCGGTCATCTCCATCGTCGACCTGGGCATCGTGCGCGATGTGCAGGTAGCGGACGACGGTGCCTGCACCGTCACCATCACGCCGACTTATTCCGGCTGCCCGGCCATGCAGGTGATCGCCGAATCCATCACCGACGCGCTGCGCGGCCATGGCATCGCCGCCGTCAAGCTGCTCAACCAGCTGTCGCCCGCCTGGACCACCGACTGGATGAGCGACGCCGGCAAGGCCAAGCTGAAAGGCTACGGCATCGCGCCGCCGGCGCAGCAGGTGATCGATATCAGCGGCCTGCGCTCTCCTGTGTCCCGTAAAGCCCAGCCCAAGCTCACCATCGCCTGCCCCAACTGCGGCTCCACCCATACCGAAATCACCAGCCAGTTCGGCTCCACGCCCTGCAAGGCGCTGTACAAATGCCTGGACTGCCGCGAGCCCTTCGACTACTTCAAGTGCCACTAAAAGAGTGACAACATGAGCAAATTCTACCCACTGTCCGTCTCGCAGGTCCGCAACGAAACGCGCGACACCATCGCCGTCACCTTCGCCGTGCCACCGGAACTGCAGGACAGCTTCAAGTACCAGCAAGGCCAGCATCTGACCCTGCGCACCCACATCAACGACGAAGACGTGCGCCGCTCGTACTCGATCTGCTCCGCCGTGCAGGATGGCGCGCTGCGCGTGGCGATCAAGCGTACGCCCGGCGGCCTGTTCTCCACCTGGGCCAATGAAGCCATCAAACCCGGCACCACCATCGACGTGATGCCGCCCATGGGCCACTTCAACGTGCCGTTGGACGCCGCCAACCGCAAGCACTACCTGGCCTTCGCCGCCGGCAGCGGCATCACGCCCATCCTGTCCATCATCAAGACCACGCTGCTGGCCGAGCCGCACAGCACTTTCAGCCTGTTCTACGGCAACCGCGCTTCGTCGTCGGTGATCTTCAAGGAAGAACTGACCGACCTGAAAGACGTGTTCATGTCGCGCTTGAACCTGGCCTACGTGATGAGCCGCGAGCAGCAGGACATCGACCTGTTCAACGGCCGCATCACCAAGGAGAAGTGCGCCCAGTTCCTGGAGCACTGGATCAACATCGACGACGTGGACGTGGCCTTCATCTGCGGCCCGGAAGACATGATGCACGGTGTCTCCGAAGCACTGCAGGAAGCCGGCCTGCCGAAGGCGAATATCAAGATCGAGCTGTTCGCCGCCAGCATTCCCAAGCACCAGCACAAGCCGCGCACGCTGGACCCGGCAGCCGGGCGCCATGAAACCGAAGTCACCGTCATCATGGACGGCAACCACACCACGTTCACCATGGACCAGGACAAGGAGTCGCTGCTGGACGCCGGCCTGCGCGCCGGCATCGACATGCGTTACTCCTGCAAGGGCGGCGTATGCTCGACCTGCCGCTGCAAGCTGCTGGACGGGAAGGTGGACATGGACGTCAACTACGCGCTGGAAGACTACGAAATCGCGCGCGGTTTTGTCCTCAGTTGCCAGAGCTTCCCCATCACCGACAAAGTCGTCATCGACTTCGACCAGGCCGAATAAATAACCGTACGGAGACGCCATGAACTACGAGAACATCCTCTTCGACATCACCGACGGCGTCGCCACGCTGACGCTGAACCGTCCCGACAAGTTGAACAGCTTCACGCAGGCCATGCACGAGGAAGTGCGCCACGCCATCCACAAGGTCAACGCCGACAAGAGCGTGCGCGTATTCGTGCTGACCGGCGCCGGTCGCGGCTTCTGCGCCGGCCAGGACTTGTCGGACCGCTCGGTGGAGCCGGGCGCCAGTCCGGTCGACCTGGGCGACTCGGTCGAGAAAAACTACGCGCCGCTGGTGCTGGCGCTGCGCGCCTTGCCGATGCCTGTGATCTGCGCCGTCAATGGCGTGGCCGCCGGCGCCGGCGCCAACATCGCGCTGGCCTGCGACATCGTGCTGGCCGCCAAATCGGCATCGTTCGTCGAAGTGTTCTGCAAGCTGGGCCTGATCCCCGACACCGGCGGCACCTACTTCCTGCCACGCCTGGTCGGCAGCGCCCGCGCCATGGGTCTGGCCATGCTGGGTGATAAGCTCAGCGCCGAGAAGGCCGAAGCCTGGGGCCTGATCTGGAAGGCGGTGCCGGACGACGAACTGGCCGCCGAAACCGCAGCCATGGCGCGCCACTTCGCCAGCGCGCCGACCAAGGGTCTGGCCTTCACCAAGCAAGCCTTGTATGCCAGCCCGCACAACACGCTGCAGCAGCAACTGACGCTCGAATGCGGCATGATGAGCGAGCTGGGTCGCAGCGACGACTACCGCGAAGGCGTCGCCGCTTTCATGGAAAAACGCGCACCGCAATTCAAGGGGCAATAACATGGCCGCCCTCGACAAAGACCGCGTCGTCGCCGTTATCGGCAGCGGCGCAATGGGCGCGGGCATCGCGCAGGTGGCCGCCGTCGCCGGCTACACCGTCAAGCTGTACGACACGCGGCCCGAGGCCGTCGCCAAGGCCATGTCAGACATCGCCGCCGCGCTCAACAAACTGGTGACCAAGGAGCGCATCAGCGCCGTCGACTGTGCGGCCGCC
>FTBS01000244.1_pt1 | contig 10673 bp, 6 predicted proteins | sample 1639441 | NCBI WGS metagenome assembly FTBS01 (sample SAMEA3914864, study PRJEB12502) | metagenome | biome: forest; material: soil | place: USA | collected 2012-03-12 | depth 0.3 m
CTGGCACAGATTCCGCTCGCGGCGATTGCGGCCATGCTGCTGCTGGTGGCCTGGGGCCTGTTCGATTTCCAGCGGCTGCGGCGGATCGCGCAGCTGTCGCGTACCGAATTCGCCATCGCGGTCGGCACGTTTTTCGCCACGCTGCTTATCCGTCTGGAAATGGCGGTGCTGCTCGGCACGATCCTGTCGCTGGTGGCATACCTCTATCGCACGTCACGCCCGGCCGTGCGCAGCCTGGTGCCCGACGCCGATGATCCGGGCCGCCGCTTCACCCCGCTGGACGAACTGCGCCGCCCCCAACCCGAATGCCCGCAACTGAAGCTGCTGCGCATGGAAGGCGCGATCTACTTCGGCGCGGTGCAATACGTGACGGATCGCCTGCACTGGCTGCGCACCGTCAATGCGGAGCAGAAACATCTGCTGGCGATGACCAAGAGCATGAACTTCATCGACCTGGCCGGCGCCGAGATGTGGGAAGCCGAACGCAACGAGCGGCGCGCGGCCGGCGGCGATCTCTACTTCCATCGCCCGCGCACACAGGTGCTGGAGACGTGGGAACAGACCGGTTTCACCGACAAGCTCGGTCGGGACCATATCTTCCAGACCAAGCGGCAGGCACTGCACACGATCATCGCGAAGCTGTCGCCTGACATATGCGCGCAGTGCCAGGCACGCATTTTTGAAGAGTGCGCAGCGCAACCAGGCGGCCCCGACTACGTGGCGACCAGCGAGCGCGCCGTGCAGCACGCGCCACGAGCCACGCGTGCAGCGGGCACAGAGCATCCTGCCCCAATGGCATTCCGGGGCACTGCTTCTTAAGGCACTGCGAAAGGGATTCGGATGAAGGCTCGCCGGCCGGCCCGCCGTGACAGCGGGGCCGAAGCCGGCAGCGGAGGGTTGCTGCCGTCGGCCAGTTTCAGACTGGCGCCACGTGCGCGCGCTTGACCACAACTGGCTGCGGCACACCCTGTTCGATCAGCACTACAGCCGCGCGTTCGATCGTGTCACGACCGGCGCGGAACGCTTCTTCCAGCGACAGTACCTGGTCGGCACTGAAGCCTTCCCACAGCGCTTCGCGTGTCACCACGCACGTCACTTGCTCACCATCGACAATCGCGTGGAACAGCAAACCCTCGTTGTTGATGTCGTAGCGGTCTTGCTCCTGGAATTTGATTTCCATCATCACAGCCCTCCATATGCAAGTGGAAAAGAATCCTAACATGGCTTTGCGGAAATCGTCTTCGATCCCCTGCAACGCGCGGGCAGAATTCGATTCGTCTCAATCGCCGCAGCACGCGCGGCCAGCTTCACGCGACGCGCATGTGTCCGAAGTCCGGCATGCCGCATCGCACTGTGCGCGAAGTGCATGACAGCCCCATGTGTCAGCGCGATGTATGTGTGGATCGAGTCGATCGAATCGATCGATTCGATCACGCGCGCGCTTGCCCCACGCAGGATCGGACCGATTCATTCGCCTCCCGCATCGAAAATTTGACAAAGAAAAAAATGCTGCTAGAATCTTGGTCTTCGTCGGGGCGTTAGCTCAGTTGGTAGAGCAGCGGACTCTTAATCCGTAGGTCGAGTGTTCGAGTCACTCACGCCCCACCAGACATCAGAAAGGCCGGAAGCAGCAATGCTTCCGGCCTTTTGCTTTTCCACATTCCTTTTCCACATTCCGCTTTGCCGCAGTCCCACGGACTTCCCGGCGGCGCCTTGCGATGAAGGCGCCGCCGGTCATTCATGCGTGTCGCGCATCAAGCGCCCGTCTGCTGCGCACGCGCGAACAACGCATGCGCCAGGCGCCTGTGATTCACCAGCACATTGGGCAGGTCGACGGTCAGCAAGCGGCCATCGCGAACGACCACACGGCCGTTGATGATGCTGGTCGATACATTGGCCGGCGTGCAGAACACGAGCGCGGCCACGGGATCATGCCCGGCACCGGCGTGACCGACCGCCGACATGTCGAACGACACGATATCCGCCGACATGCCGGGCGCCAGCGCGCCGATATCATCGCGGTTCAGCACGCGCGCGCCGCCGAGCGTGGCGATCTCCAGCGCTTCGCGCGCCGTCATCGCGGCCGGACCGAATCCCACGCGTTGCAACAGCATGGCCTGGCGCGCTTCGCCCAGCATGTGCGCGCCGTCGTTCGACGCGCTGCCATCGACGCCGAGCCCCACCGGCACGCCGACATCGCGCATGCGACGGATCGGCGCGATGCCCGACGCCAGCCGCATGTTCGAACACGGACAGTGCGCCACGCCGGTACCGGTACGCGCGAACAGCGCCATGCCCTCCTCGTCGAGTTTCACGCAGTGCGCATGCCACACATCGCGACCGACCCAACCCAGATCCTCGGCGTACTGCGCGGGCGTCATGCCGAACTTCTCGCGCGAATAGGCGATGTCGTTGTCGTTCTCGGCCAGGTGCGTGTGCAGCGATACGCCGTAGTGGCGCGCCATCGTGGCCGACTCGCGCATCAAGTCGCGCGACACCGAGAACGGCGAGCACGGCGCCAGCACCACGCGCAACATCGCATGGCGCGCGGCATCGTGATACTGCTCCACCAGCCGCTGGCTGTCGCGCAGGATCGCGGCTTCCGATTCCACGACGACGTCTGGCGGCAACCCGCCCTGACTGCGCCCGACACTCATCGACCCACGAGCGGCATGAAAGCGCATTCCCATCTGCTGCGCCGCCTCGATCGAATCGTCGAGCTTCGCGCCATTCGGATACAGGTACAGGTGATCGCTCGTGGTCGTGCAACCGGACAGCATCAGTTCGGCCATCGCGGTCTGCGTCGAGACCCGGATCATCTCGGGCGTCAGGTGCGACCAGATCATGTACAGGTTGGTCAGCCAGCCGAACAGCTCGGCATCCTGCGCGGCCGGTACGGCACGCGTGAGGCTCTGGTACATGTGATGGTGCGTGTTGACCAGGCCCGGCATCACGACGTGACCGCTCATGTCGACGATTTCGGCGCGCCCTTCATCGGCCATGCGGCGGTAGGACTCGGGCAGATCGGCCGTGGCGCCCACCCACTCGATGGCGGGGCCGTTGGCCACCAGCGCACCGTCGGCAATCTCGCGGCGCTGCGCATCCATGGTCACCAGTACGTCGGCGTGCTGAAGGATCAGGGTCATGGCGGGTCGTGTGTCCAGGCAGTGGATAGGCAGAGTGACGATGCGCAGTCTACGACCGTCGACGCACTGCCCCAAGCGCAGAATTTCGCGCTCGATGTCCACAAATTGTGGACAGGACTACCGGAACAGCGCCACCAGCGTTTCGGCCATGGCATCGGCCATCAGCTCCGCCGCGGGCGTCAGCGGATTGCGGCCGCGCGTCACGAGCCGCAACGTCTGCTGCTGCAGATCGCCATCGCGCAGCGGCACGAATACGACCGAGCCCCGTGCGCGCTCCTCCATCACATCGAGCGGATTCAGCAGCGCCACGCCGGCGCCCGTTGCCACCAGCCGCTGGATCAACACCACCGACGTGGATTCCACCGCGGGCGCCACGTCGATCGCTTGCCGCGCGAAGGCATCGTCCACCAGCGCGCGGATCGATAGCGAAGGCGCCGGCAGGATCAGCGGATAGCCCGCGCACTCCGCCAGCCGCGCCGAGGGCTGCGCCGCCAGCGGATGCCCCGGCGCCACCACTGCGCCGATTGACCAGTCGAGGCTGGCCACCACACGGAAGGCAGCCACCTCGGGCAAGTCGTATCCGAGACCAAGGTCCGCATCCCCCTGCTCCACCGCCGCGACAATGCCACTGATCGGCAGGTCGGCCACACGGACGACGATGCCCGGATGAAGCTGGCGAAAATCGTGGACCAGCGACGGCATCAGCGCGCCAGCCAGGCCCGACGTGGTGGCAATCGTCACCATGCCGCGCCGCGCCCCCTTGAACTCGGCCACGCGCGCCTGCAAGGCCTCGTGCTCGCGCAGGGTCTGCCGCACATGGGCCAGCACCACTTCGCCAAGCGGCGTCAGGTGCAGACGCTTGTTGATGCGATCGAACAGCGGCGCCCCCAGCTCGGCTTCGAGCTCCAGGATCTGGCGATTGATCGCGGTGGGTGCCACATGCAGATGCTCGGCCGCGCGCCGGATCGAACCGCGCCGGACAACCTCGTCGAGATAGCGAAGAACACGCGCGTGCATGAATGAAACGATGAAGGGAACGGTCGATGGGGCCGGGCCAGAGTCCGCGCATTGTAAGCCGCAGGACGGGAATCGAAAAAAATGACGCGAATGGGCTTGCGTCGTTCTCGGTACCTTGCTAGAATCTCTTTCTTCGTTGGGGCGTTAGCTCAGTTGGTAGAGCAGCGGACTCTTAATCCGTAGGTCGAGTGTTCGAGTCACTCACGCCCCACCAGCGAATTCCAGAAAGGCCCGAGGCTGAAAAGCCTCGGGCCTTTTGCATTGCAGCCACCACTGAGGCATTGCAGTCACCACTGAGCCTGCATTTGTGGTGTCGTCGCTTCAGGCACGCATTCGCGCTGATCTCGCGTGACGCCCCGCCCAGTGATCCTATCTCCACGGGTTCCCCCCTATTTCCCGCGCCCACCTTTCGGGGTTGAATGTGTGTCGACGCACATCGCGGAACGCAGTTCCGTATTGCGGAACATGAAACACAAGCAACACCTGGGAGGCATCTTGAAAGCTGTTCTGAAAGCGGGCGCTGCGGGCGCCCTCGCCGCGTTTGGCCTGGTCGCTGGCGTCGCGCACGCGCAATCGTATCCGACCAAGCCGATCCGCCTGATCGTGCCGTTTGCCGCAGGCGGCACCACTGACATCGTTGGCCGCGCCGTTTCCGATGCTCTCGGCCGCGAACTGGGCCAGCCCGTGGTCGTCGAGAACCGTGGCGGTGGCGGTGGCGCAATTGGCGCCGACGCGCTGGCGAAGTCGGCACCGGACGGCTACACGCTCGGGATTGCGACGGTCAGCACGATGGCCACCAATCCGGCCACCAATGCTAAGAACCCGTACGACCCGCTCAAGGACTTCGCCCCGATCACGAACCTCGTGAACGTGCCGAACGTGCTGACCGTGAATCCGAAGGTACCGGCGAAGAACCTCAAGGAATTCATCGCGCTGCTCAAGTCGAACCCGGGCAAGTACAGCTACGCGTCGGCCGGCAAGGGCAGCATCTCGCATCTCGATGGCGAACTGTTCAAGTTCATCACCAAGACCGACATGGTCCATATCCCGTACCGTGGATCGGGCCCGGCGCTTAACGACACGCTGGCCGGCCAGGTCAATGCGCAGTTCGACAACCTGCCGTCGTCGATGCCCTTCATCCAGAGCGACAAGCTGCGCGCGCTGGCCGTGGCAGCGCCGAAGCGCGTCGAGGGCCTGCCGAACGTGCCGACCTTCGCCGAGGAAGGCATGAAGGACATGAACAACATGGCCTGGTATGGACTGGTGGCGCCGGCCGGCACGCCCGCAGCGATCGTGACCAAGGTGCATGACGCCGCGGTCAAGGCGCTGCAGGATCCGAACGTGAAGAAGCGCCTGCACGATGCCGGCGCCTACCCGGACGGCAATACCTCGCAGCAATATGCCGCCCAGATCAAGCGCGAACTGGAACTGCGCAAGAAGATTGCCACCGACCAGAACATCACGCTGGAATGAGCGCACGCATGACGCGCACATGACGTGGCGGGCCCGTCGCCTGAATATTGTTACTACAACTTTCACTAGGCGGGCCCTGTTGAACCCCGGTACAGTATCGACGACGCCATTTTCTGTTTTGGCCGGATCCACGCAGAACCGGCCGTCACTTGAGAGGATGAAGATGCTGAAGAAGACCGTACCGACGCTGATCGTTGCCGCCCTGACTGCCCTGGGCGCCGTGCAACTGGCCCACGCGCAGAAGAACTACACGGACGGCGGCGATCTTTACAGCGGTAGCCACACGAAGAACAAGGCCAACCCGAACCAGAACCCGGCCAAGTCCGGCAAGTTCGATCCGTACACCGACGGCGCCAAGAAATCGACGAAGTCGGAGCTGGCCCCGAACAAGAAAGCCGACCCGTACACCGATGGCGCCAAGGCTGGCAAGTTCGATCCGTACACCGATGGCGCGAAGGCTGGCAAGCCCGATCCGTACACCGACGGCGCGAGGGCCGGCAAGGCCGATCCGTACACCGACGGCGCCAAGAAGCAGTAAGGCACCGGGCGCTTGCCCGAACGGATGACCCGCATCGATGGCCCCTGACCCAGTCAGGGGCCATTTTCATTTGCACCCTCCCCTCTTTCTCCCGCGCTCCGGTTCACCTCGACACGCGCTCCGTGGACACCCATGCAAAGCGCGCGCATCCGCCTCCGCGCAGCCGCAAGGACAGACCCGTCGCGGCCAGATATCGGACATCCGATGCCTTGTTTATCACTGCATCGCAAGCGACGACCCCGGCGCCTCAGCCAAAAGATTGACTAGGACATACCCGACCTGTCACGCCAATGTCTCGACATTACTGCTAGTGTTCGGCCTATCAATTTTTGTTATGTCGCGACCCGCCCGAATATGAGAGGCAGGCGCTGATGCCGCCCGGGCCGGCCAATGCACCGGCCCAAGAAGTGTCAGGCGGCGAATCCTTGTATGGGAGACCTGAGCGAATGCAGCCCAAAGCACTCGAAATAAACGAACCAGTATTGCTCTCGCTTGTCGATGCGGTCACCGCATGGCAAGGCGCACTTGACCAGATCCTGAGCACATCAGGACTGACCTATCCCAAATGGCTGCTATTGCGTGCCATCCGCCTCGATGAATTCCGGCGGGGGCATCCATGCGAAGGCACCATCTTCCTGGACGTACCGCAGACCGAACGGCTGCTGCGCGAACTCCACGCCGAGAACTGGCTGGAATTCGCGGCCGATGGCACGCCGCAACTGATGCCCGCCGCATCCGTGCGCCTGGAGCGCGCCGCCCAGGCCGTGGGCGCGCTGCGTTCGGTGTCGGTCTGCCATCTGAGCAGCGCCGAGCGTGCCGCGCTGGGCAGCCTGCTCAAACGCATGACCACCACGCTCGTCGATCATGCAGCGCGGCATAGCCGCCATGCGGCCTGGGAACAGCACGACCTGTCGCTCGTGGTGCCGGACGAGGTCAGCCGCGCCGCGCGGCATGCAATGGCAGCCTGAGTCCAACCGGATTCGGCCCGCCGGCCCCCTGACGCCCCGCCTGCGCGGGGCGTCGTCGTTTTGTCACCCCGCCCGCGTAAATCTTTCCTACAGTGTGAGCATGCACCGGCACCCCACCGAGGAGACCGCATGCCCCCGGAAAACGAAGAAAAGGTCGCGCAGCTGCTGGAGGATCTGGTCGCATTCGCGCGCGAACGCCTGCCTGCCGCCACGTTTACTACCGTCGAACCGCTGCTGCGCCACTACTACGACCTGGCCGATGCCGAGGACCTGCTCGCGCGCAATGTGGCCGATCTCTATGGCGCGGTGATGGCGCACTGGCAAACGGCGCAGAAGTTCGTGCCCGGCACCGCACGGCTGCGCGTCTACAACCCGAACCTCGAAGAACACGGCTGGTATTCGGACCACACGATCATCGAGATCGTGAATGACGACATGCCGTTCCTGGTGGACTCCGTCGCGATGGAGATCAACCGCCTCGGCCTGACAATGCATTCGGCGATCCATCCCGTGTTCCGCGTGTGCCGCGACGCACGCGGCGGCATCGAGAGCATCGGCCTGGGCGGCGCGGAGACCCGAACCGCCGCCTGCCACCTCGAATCGTTCATCCACTTCGAGGTCGACCGCACGGGCGAATCCTCGCGGCTCGATGCGCTGCGCCAGGGCATTGCCAAGGCGCTCGGCGATGTCCGCGCGGCAGTGGAAGACTGGCCGCGCATGCGCGAGATCGCGCAGCAAACCGTCGCGAACATGGCCCAGGCACCCAATGCCGGCACGCCCGATGCACTCGAAGCCCGCGCCTTCCTCGAATGGATGCTGGACGACCATTTCACGTTCCTCGGCCATCGCGACTATGAACTGATCGCGCGCGACGGCCAGTTCTACCTGCGCGGCGTGGCCGGATCCGGCGAGGGCATCCTGCGCGAAGCGCTGCGCGAACCGGGTTCCGACGATCTCACGCCACTGCCCCCAGCCGCGCGCGCCATCATCGAAGGCGCCTCGCCGATCTTTCTGACCAAGGCCAATTCGCGTTCCACGGTGCATCGCCCCGGCTATCTCGACTATGTCGGCGTGAAGCTGCTCGATGCCAATGGCAAGCTGTTCGGGGAACGGCGCTTCGTCGGGCTCTACACCTCCACGGCGTATATGGTCAGCACCAGCGAGATCCCGCTGGTGCGGCACAAGTGCGCCAACATCCTGGCCCGCGCGGGCTTCCTGACCAAGGGCCACCTGTACAAGTCGCTGGTGACGATCCTTGAGCAGTATCCGCGCGACGACCTGTTCCAGGCCGACGAGGACGATCTGTTCGATATCACGCTGGGCATCCTGCGCCTGCAGGAACATCAGCGCACGCGGCTCTTCGTGCGGCGCGACCGCTTCGACCGCTTCATCTCGTGCCTGGTCTTCGTGCCGCGCGACAAGTACAACACCGACCTGCGCCAGCGCATCCAGAAGCTGCTGATGCAAGCCTTCAACGGCACCGGCTGCGAATTCACGCCGCTGCTCTCCGAATCGCCACTGGCGCGCATCCAGCTGACGGTGCGCGGCCAGCCCGGCACGATGCCCGAAGTGGATACGCGCGAGCTCGAAGCGCGCATCGTGCTAGCCACGCGCCGCTGGCAGGACGACCTCGCGCAGGCGCTGCACGACACCCGTGGCGAGGAGCACGGCAACCGCCTGCTGGGCCGTTACGGTGATTCGTTTCCGGCCGGCTATCGCGAGGACTATGCCGCCCGCACGGCGGTGCGCGATATCGAGTTGATGGAGCACGCGCGCCACCACGCCAGCAAGCTGGCGATGAACCTGTACCGGCCGATCGAAGCCGCGCCCGGCGCGTTCCGCTTCAAGGTCTATCGCGCGGGCGAACCGATCGCGCTGTCGCTGAGCCTGCCGATGCTTGAGCACCTTGGGGTGCGCGTGGACGAGGAGCGTCCCTACCTGATCGAGCCCGATGGCTGCGAGCCGGTCTGGATCCATGACTTCGGCCTGGAGATCGCGGCCGATCCCGACGGCCGCCCACTCGATATCGATATCGAGAAGATCAAGCCGCTGTTCGAGGACGCCTTCGGGCGCGCGTGGAACGGCGAGATCGAGAACGACGACTTCAACCGGCTGGTGCTGCGCGCCGGCCTGGCCGCGCGCGACGTGACGATCCTGCGCGCCTACGCCAAGTACCTGCGTCAGGTGGGGTCCACCTTCAGCAACGCCTATATCGAGCGCGCGCTCACGGCGAATCCCGGGATTGCGTCGATGCTGGTGTCGCTCTTCCTCGCACGCTTCGACCCGGCCACGGCCACACCGGCCGGCACCGAGGATACGCGCAGCAAGAAATGGCTGGCCGACATCGAGGCCGCGCTCGACCAGGTGCCCAATCTCGACGAGGACCGCATCCTGCGGCTGTTCCTCAACGTGATCAACGCCACGGTGCGCACCAACTACTTCCATCGCGACGCCGATGGCCAGTCGCGCCCGTACGTATCGTTCAAGTTCAATCCGGCGCTGGTGCAGGGCCTGCCCGAGCCGCGCCCGATGTTCGAGATCTGGGTCTATTCGCCGCGCGTGGAAGGCGTGCATCTGCGCGGCGGACGCGTGGCGCGCGGCGGCCTGCGCTGGTCCGACCGGCGCGAGGATTTCCGCACCGAGGTGCTGGGCCTGATGAAAGCCCAGATGGTCAAGAACACGGTGATCGTGCCGGTGGGCTCCAAGGGAGGCTTCGTCGTCAAGCGCCCGCCCCCGGCCACCGATCGCGATGCCTTCCTGGCCGAAGGCGTGGCGTGCTACCAGACCTTCCTGCGCGGGCTGCTCGACCTGACCGACAACCTCGTCTCCGGCCAGCTGGTGCCGCCGCCCGACGTCGTACGTCATGACGAGAACGACCCCTACCTCGTGGTGGCCGCCGACAAGGGCACGGCCACGTTCTCCGACTACGCCAACGCGATCTCGGCCGAGTACGGATTCTGGCTCGACGATGCCTTTGCCTCGGGCGGCTCGGTCGGCTACGACCACAAGAAGATGGCCATCACGGCGCGCGGCGCGTGGGAAAGCGTCAAGCGCCATTTCCGCGAAATGGGCGTCGACATCCAGACCACGCCGTTCACCGTCATGGGCGTGGGCGACATGTCCGGCGACGTGTTCGGCAATGGCATGCTGCTGTCGCCCCATATCCGGCTGCTCGCCGCGTTCGACCATCGCCACATCTTTCTCGATCCCGACCCCGACTGCGCGAAGAGCCTCGCCGAGCGCCAGCGGCTGTTCGACCTGCCCCGCTCCAGCTGGGCCGACTACGACACCGCGCTGATCTCCGCGGGCGGCGGCGTGTATCCGCGCACGGCCAAGACCATTCCACTGTCCCCGCAGATGCAGGCGGTGCTCGGCGTCGAGGCCGCGACCCTGTCACCCGCCGAGCTGATGCACGCCATCCTGCTGGCACCGGTGGACCTGCTCTATAACGGCGGCATCGGCACCTACGTCAAGGCGAGCAGCGAAACCCATCTGCAGGCCGGTGACCGCGCCAACGACGCCATACGTGTC